>Ga0209629_10001777_pt1 | contig 14053 bp, 11 predicted proteins | sample TergutCu122P5_FD_187286 | JGI IMG/M metagenome (GOLD analysis project Ga0209629, IMG submission 187286) | Cubitermes ugandensis P5 segment gut microbial communities from Kakamega Forest, Kenya - Cu122 P5 (SPAdes) (version 2) | ecosystem: Host-associated > Arthropoda: Insects > Digestive system... | reverse complement strand
CCCCCCCCGATTCAGCCCATGTGCTCAAAAGGTTGCTCCCCACTGGCCCAGACAAATGAGGAATTAAAAATCTACTGGTTAATTTGTTCTATTTCACAAGATTAAACCACATACTGTCCATGATTCTGGGGAAAAGAGTTTTTAAACTGCACATTTTATGGGGTTCTAGGATGAATATGTTGGATAAAACAAAAAGCAAATTATTATGATCAAGAAACTGAAAACATGTACTGTACCAGTAGAGGAGAAGACTGGGAGGAAATCATAATTTCCATCAACATTATCAGGTATCTACCAAATATAATTTGGGAGAAAGATCTTTCAGACTTTGCATTTAATATCAACTTTACCAAATACGGCCAGATTCTTATAACAGAATTGTATGTAACGAACTTCTTTTCCTTTTGATAATTAATGAGTTATGTCATCCACAGTGTGATACATTTTATCATGTCCCTGAGCTTTGGAACATATGGTCTTGGCTTGTGTTAGCACTCTGGCTGGCAACAGCTTTGTTATCATCAACACAATCCACTGAGAAGCTACAAATGCTTAGTCTTTAGTAACACAGTACAGGTGGCCTCACGGTGCTTGTGAAGTGGAAGCATGTTGTTTGTTTGCAATACTTCTGCAAACTCAAAAAATGCTGCCAAAATTTCTGTAAAAATATACCGCGTGCTGTGTAGAACAACATACAGAACACTGGGGAAATTCCAAATGACAATTTCTGTGCTAGACAGAAGGAAAATATGAAAATGTCATGTTTTAGTTCAACAAAAGCTACATCATACTGACGTATGACCCCAAAAATCTTTGTGCCTATTTCCTCTTACAGTGGAAGGTCAGCTTCAGCCCATATGGCAACAGAACGTTTAAAACTATAACCATATAAAATCAGAACCATACAAAATCTCTGTACTCCAGACTGGGAAACAAGAAGCCACTAGAGCAGGTGGTTACAAGAAATGGTAGCCAATGATTCTGCTAATCCAGAATTTATGTCTCTCTCAAAGGAAGCACAATTTACATTAAACCATTAAACTGCTATGGGAGGGAGAGGGGGAGAGTGAGAGAGGGAGAGAGACAGACAGACAAACATTCAGAAATAAAACATAGCATCATAAAATCCCTGTACATTTCATAACATTCGTTCCTTTTTTGACATTAAATTTGGAGTATGGTGTGCAGTAGGTGCATTTAAAATCACAGGACTAAGGAACTGTACAGTTGCTCCAATGACTCCACTAAGAGAAATATTTAGTAGATGGTTCATAAATAATTTATTGTGTGCTCTGAGATCTTCATATTTGAATCTGTGCAATTATTTGTGGGGAAGGCATTAGAAATCAAAATGTAAGTGAAAATTTACAATCCCTGCAAAAAACTGAAAAAATATATTTGAAGTGTTTTTGTGAATATATGTATTTCAAGACAAGTTCTGTAGCATCAATAAATATTTTCAGAAGGTGCAAGGTTCCCTTCGATGCAGAATGCTGCCACTTCAAGGCTCTTTTATAAAATAAATATGGGAAAAATAGGCTCTATATTTCTGGCGGATGCAGGATCATATGCTGTAATAGTTCTGCAACCACTGCACTGCTCCGGAATGTGATAAAATATACTCCCTGCACAATAATTGATACTATTAATACTATTACAAAACCAATAGTTGTGATCATTACAATATCAAAAGCTATGGAGGCATCAAACTGGCTGACATACACGAGTGATTATCGGCACTCCCCACATCAACCTTGAGAAGATTCCTGCCTTGCCCATGTCTAGCACTGCACACAGAATGCACTTGCTTATGTTAAACAATTACAGACACCCGAATCGTTAGGCCCACCAACCATTATAAGCTAAACAGAAGTCAATTTCCTGACAGAGTCTGCAAACTTAAATATTAATAAACTGCAACATTTCCCATGACTGAATGCAGTGTTGAAATTTCAAAGGGAAACTTCTAGAAAGACTTCTAGAAAGAACTAACAGCAGCAATATAATGCTGTAAGCAAAGATCTGGTGCAAAGTAGTCAGTAACAAACAAGAGTGACATAATCTAACACTGTTACCGTTTGGGTTTGCATTATGTATCTGATATGTAATTTTGGCTTTCAGTGATTGGCTGGGTCACATATTTAAGTCATTCAAAATTTTCAGCATACATTGCATTCACAAACACTTGAATAAATAAGGATAGACAGATAATGTGGCTCAGTAAAGTGGTTTTGTGATGGGCACAAGGGTATGAGCATGGAGCACAGTGTTTCACACTGACTCCAAAACCCAGAGAGGGTGTTTCATGAGTTATGGGCATTATTGTAGATGTTCTCCAATGTCTTTGTGATTGAAAACGTTCTTATCAACATGGGTTCTATTCTCCATGGTTATAATGCTATGGGTGTTTTTTAAATCTCATAAAAACCCTCCTGTGAAACGCACATCATAACCCATGTAGTCCATTATACTGTATGCAACCCTAAACAACCCTTGATTCTGCCACTGAAAGGCAGGTGACATAAGCATAACTCAAGGTAATATGTAACATTTCATGCACGCTATTCACAACCAGTAGTGAGGCTTCTCTGCGGCCAAGGGTGGAATTTTTGTAGTCTTGCTGTAAGCACAGACCATTGTAAATAAAAGCAGTTACTTTCATTAAATTAAATTTAGATGTAAAACTTATCAGGTAATGTGTTTGTTAATTATTTTAATCCATAATGTTTTCAATAATCCTTACCTTTTATTCTAAATTTCAAGCTGTCACAACTCCATAGTCATTCAAAATTGGAGACATATTTATACAAACTTTTTTAATTACAAAGACATAATAATTGATCTCCTACAGTAATGCACACAACTCCTAAAACTTCCTGCACATCAGAACATCCCTCCTCTTGCCTCATTCACTTTGAAGAGGGAGCCTGCAATGTTTGCTGAAATGTTGGACCAACTTCAATAAACGACAGAGCTAAACCCATAATGTTGAAAGCACACACTCTTCATGCATGTGATGCTGCTATAAACCAGCATTACTTTTTCCATGAAATGAGGCAATGCAAATATTATTTCAGTTCATTCCAGATTCTGCTTCAAATTTAGAGTATGTGTGAATCATAAATTAAACCAGAGACAATGCAGCAGTGCCTGTTTTTAGTTTACACGTACTCTTAAGAATTTAAACAAGGAAGATAGGTGAAGTCTACAGTTGCAACCTCTCTATTCATATGAAGACTGCAGATTTAATGAAACATTGGCTGATTATATCATCAGTAGATAATCACCATGTTCTACAGTAATTCTAGGCCTTGATATCACTATTTAAGTGAAAACATGACAGAACATGGTGTAAAACATGTTACTGTTTTAATTTATCAGTTGTTGATACATAATGAGTACATGGAAAAGAAACACATATTCTGGAAATGTAAAAATACTGTTCCAGTATATAGTCATGTTGCTTTCCACATGTCACAATAATTAACCCCTCTGAGATTTAAATTCCAACTACAGCTAAGGGCAGAAAGGTTTTACATTTATTGGACCCTTAAATACAATCATGGCCGTACAGTGCAATGAGGCCAGCAGTACATGAATTATTAAACGTGTGCATGGTACACCAAGGCTAGCAGTGAAGTGTTTATTTTCATATAGAATTTTTGCTGAGGTGAAGTGATAAAATGCTTACAACAGGTGTATTGTTTCCTAACTTATATCTGTTTAATAAATGGGAGAGACATAACTCAGTTTTCCATATAATTCTGAAAACAAAAACAAAAAATGTAATAGAGGATATTATTGCACTAAATGAAGGTTATAGTCCATGTACCCCCAACTTCAGTTCTCAGCTTCACACTTCTAATGATTTAGCCCTAGGGGTGGTCTCCCCCACCATTAATTGGGCAGCTGTCTGAGGAAGCCACTGACCAGTCCTGTTTCTGTTGGCAACTAAAAACTAGTTCTAAAACTGAATTTGCTGAGTTATCACAGCTACAATTTTATTTCGCTACATTAGTCAATATGGGGCCCTTTTATCTGCACATTGAATAAACTGGATGCGTAACAAATTAAACCACTATAAAACAAAAACCATGTAGGTTTATATTTTAGAAATTGTATTTTAAATATAAATGATATATTCTTATCGTATTAAATAAATTAAACGAGAAAGTCCGTGTGCAGAAATGAAACGGATCAAAGACAGGAAGTAGCATTTGGCATAGAGTCACACAGACAGAAGATAATGCCAGATACTTAATTTCACTTCCTGAGACAGTGCATAACTTGAGATGTAACATGTGTATTTGGTGCTATAATCACTCAGAGTTTCAGTTCCTTCTAGTAATACCCCTCCATTTTTCATTGTAGTACTGTATTAAGAAAGATTATCAATATTTTAACTTAAATGAATGACTGCTGTCCTTCAAACTAATTCACATACAACATAATAAAGCTGCCTATATAACAATGGAGAATAAAGTAAAAACTCAGGTATAAAATTAAGAATAATCAGAAAGGTAAAGCTATACTTACAACAACAAAGAATGTGTTAAAAAATGTACCCTCTACTCTGAAATGCAATCACAAAACCCTTATTCAGAAACGTTCCACAGCTGATGTCAATTTTATTCTACAAAATGGAATATGGCATGGGAATCAATTTCATTTGACCAAGTGCTGAGAGATTATTAATGTTCTTCATCCTATAGTATTTGGTTGGGGCCCTGTCCCTGACCTCATGTCCTCTGTTGGTTCCTGGTCTCCAAATTGAATCCCCTGACCTGCTGACCAGCGCACGCCACTGGGGTTGAGATTGCATGAGAGATGGCAACCATAACGGCAGATTGTCCTGTGAAGATGGTCCTTCATAAAAATTGTACATACTTCATTGTTGTCAACAACAAATAATAATACAAAACTTAAAGAAAACAAAAACAAAATGCAACAATTCAATGAGCCATATATATGATGCTTTACCATAAGAGTTGGCAAAATAAATTCTTTCAAATAAGACATATCTGTAATTCGGTACCAATGGCTGTAAAAAAATTCAAATGGTCATAAGGAGAGGGATACTTAACTTTGGTTGGTAACAGCTGGGGATTCATGATTCAGATACCTTGTCAAATATTACAGAAATGAAAAACTCTTGGGGAATGGGATATGAGGGGCATACAGCATGCATGGGAGAAGAAAACATATGCAGGACTTTGGTGGGAATATCTGAATGCAAGAAAGGTCTTGGAAGACCTGAGTGTACATGAAAAATTGTCTAAAGGAAAGAGAAAGGGGAGGTGTGAATGAGATTCCTCTGGCTCCAGACATGGAACATTGGCAGATTTATGTGAATATGGTGATTAACCCTCAAGTTCCTGACAAGGTAGATGGTTTCTTCACTACCAGGACAATGATTACCCTCTTTGGCAACACTTTGCTCCATGGACTTAGTGAGTTAATACTAATCCAATTTCATGGACACCAAATGTATAGGAAGGGCCCCCTCCCCCTTGCAATACTGTGCTTCTGAATATGTCTGAAATCTGTCAGTATAGCTAGCCTCAACTACACAGAAATAGCTAAGAAACAATACCCATCAGAAGACATCCCATAAAAAGTGCAGAAAAATAAGATTTCCTGGCAGCACTGACCTGATATCATCCGTTTCCCAGAACAAGCAAAAATGACTTCAATAATGTAACTTCAGAACTTCAATTTACCGCCTTTGCCAAAAACCATACATCTTTCTGCATTCTGTATGGGAAGGCATCAACAAAGCATTCTAATGCTTATCCATAGACCACTGTGAATATTCATATGATGTGGCAATTTCAACTTCTGCACTGCCATTTCTCCTATGCTTTTGTACAATACTTATTGAAATAAACACTGAAAATTCTCATTGAGATTTTGTAAACTTCAGATTAAATAAGAATGTGATACGCCTACACAAAAAAAAAAAAAAAAAAATAAATAAATAAATAAATAAATAAATAAATAAATAAATAAATAAATAAATGTTCAAAACAAATTAACAATACCTATGTAAGCAAGAAGATAAGTTACTGATAAGGTACAAAGGACTGAGTGTTAGTGAGTGTACAAGGAAGCAGCAGGCACCAACCTGGCTTTATGTGTGACAATTCTTATGCAGTTTATTAATTGATAAGTAATTAAATAGGAGTGAAAATAGAAGTTGGATGGTCTATGCCAATTTACAAAAAGCACAGCAACCCTCAGCCCAAAATCAAACATAAAAGACTTCAAAAAGCAACTTCCAGGCCTGCAAAGTAAGTTAGTAGGGTAGCACCAGGCTCATGGCCATGTGAGTGGAAGTGGGTGTTAAGAACTCACAAGGAATTATCCAAATATCAAACACATACATGCCGATCAGCCCATTACAAAATGTGCGACACCCTAACACACCCATGTGTGACCTCTATTGAACTCCTGGGGTTGGAAACAACTCATTTTCAAAAATGCATGTATATGTGAGGAGTTTTGTGCACTGTTAGACAGCCTTATGTAATTAAGTGTTCATTTTGCACTCCTTACAAAGGCATTTTCAAGCTTACGCATACATACAGAACATACACAGAATACATATAACAGAGCATTATATGTATACGGCATTTAATATAGGTATGTACATGCAAACACACTGGAAGCTGCTGCACCCACTGTGTTTATGTTCTGTCTACCAGCCTGGGTAGTACCTTGTTATCTTACAAGCAATTGAATCTGAAGATACTGCAGACAATGGAAGACAACATAAAACCAACTACTCCATCTGTCAAACATAACATGTAGTACAAATTGTGTTCTGCAGATGTAGTAGTTAGTCCTATAATTTACAACACAATGGGACGAATCATCTTAGGACAATAAATAAATGCTGATCAAGTGGGATCTGACAGATATTCATTGGTACAATGCCCAGTAGTTCCGCTATATTCATTACTCTAATGTAATGATTTGTGTTCTTGTAAGACTTACTATAAAATGTATATATGATATAATTATTTAATGACTATGATACTTTTATATTGTGACAAGTTCTGTATCTTATAGGTTGGCTGACCTTGTATGGATTAACAGAACGCAAATAAATGAATGAATTAATATGTTTGTATTTTTCAGTACGTGTGTAAAGATCCATACACACAATTTGTATATATGGCTTTTTTTTATCATACTGAAATCTGAGTACCAAAAAACAGCGTCAGTTCATCACCTTAAAATTCATAATAGTACATGTGACTGCAAGGCATCTGTTTCCCATTTTAGACAAAACTGCCACAATAAAATCCAATTATGTCCTAGGGACTGATTACCATACATTGCCCTTCCACATGTCTGCAGGGACGTCTCAAAAATTTTGAAAAAAAATTAAACTCTGAATCTGAATGTACATTTAAAAGTTTATGAATGAAATTATTTTAGATTAAAATAATCAAAATTGACTCTAAGCAAGCATGTTATGTGCTACCAAGACAGCTAGACCAGATGGTGGGAATACAACGGCAACTAGCCCACGGTCAGGCTGCAGCCAGCGCAGCCCAGACAGGGTTTGAAGAAGGACCATACATCTCTTCCTTTTTTAACGTTTCAAATGCTGGCACTCTGATAACCATATTTTCTAGCCGTTTTCAAATCCACATTTGTGAATGTTTTAAAATTAGTAGTAACAACTTTAAGATCAGCATGAAAAAGAAGTGTGAAGTATTTAAAGGGCATCAATTTTTCACATTTAACTCTAGCCAAGAAGACTGAGACTCAGAATTTTGGTCATGCAGCACATTTTTTAGTTAATTCTCAGTCATCATCAAGCAGAACAAGTAAGAAAATTTAACCCTGCTATATATGCTAAATGCACATGGTGGAGTGGCTGGGCTGAAAGAAACGCTCAATCATGCCTTGTTGTTAATCATATACTAATCATAGCTCCAGCTATGATTAGTATACTGTACGAGGGTCCCATGTGCTGCCATTGCATGTCTGCAATGTTTGTACTTCTGAAGGCATGGGCATGCAGTGCTCTTTAGTTATCATGAAAGCAGCCACTTCATGCAAAATGTATTAGGGCAAGACGAACACACCCAGCATGCATCACCCTAGGAGATGCAAGGGTTTGTTCTTGTGCAATTTAACGCCAGTAATGGAAATTCCAATCAACACATACTGTAAACAGCAACAGATCACAACACAGTGAACAAAAGTCAGAAGCATGGAAGGCTGCATATTAAAAACAATTATAAATTAGTTTAATTTAAGCCCAACATTTATATTTCTTAGATCTATGACAATACCCCTGACATTTTGGTTGACAGAATAGCAATGACAGGTATGAGTTAGAAATCAATGACTGTCATCAAAATTAGTCAGGTTTCAAAAAGAGACACAGTGCTATCAAACACTGTGATTGATTGATTGATTGATTGATTGATTGATTGATTGATTGATTGACTGGATGTGATTAATTGACTGATTAGTTCTACTTTGTATTCAGAAGGCCCTGGGTTCAAGTCTTGGCCCATAAATTGGCAATCCTGAACTTTATGTGATCTTACTCAGTTCCTCATGACAAATGCTCTAATAGTACCTTAATATAGACCATAAATGCTTCCTTCCACATCCCTTGCAATACATTATTCACTGGTTGGCATTTGTGGGTCGGGATAGCGTAGTCAGTACAGCGACTTGCTAGAGGCTGGACGATCTGGGGATCGAATCCTGGTTGGGGCGAGATATTCCGCACCTGCCCAGACTGGCCCTGGGGCCCACCCAGCCTCCTATACAATGGGTACTGGGTTTTTCTTTATGCAAAGCGGCCAGTGCTTGGCATTGACTACCCACCCCCAACTAGCACCAAGGTTAAAGAAAAAGTAGAACTATACCTCTACTCTCCCTCTGGGCCTTCAGGGCATGTTCTAGGATGAACTTTACCTTTACTTTTTATCTTTGCCTGGTAAGTATTTATTTTACAGTTTATAATGTCACTTTCTCATGTACATAATACAATATTATGCTGCAAATTTAATGAACGAGTACCATGTCAGTGTCCTTAATACCAAAACAAATGCAATTTTACAACACTATCTGGCTTTATATTATCTCTGTACTCTTCCACACCTAATTGGTTCAGTAAATTCTCTTTTTACTTGGCACGTGTCCCTAAAACCCTGGACTTCAAAATTACAAATACGTTACACAAGGGTCTGAAATGTCAGTTACCTAAAAATGGCTCTAAACATATTGTATGAATAGTTATCCTGACAGAGAACATTATATCAAGTAATAATACATGAGGCCACACACCTCACAAAATAACTGTCACATACACAAACAATGGATATAAAAAGTTTCAGCTATTTATACTGATTCACAGAGTTGGTATAAGTCAGGGATGTCCAACTTAAAGCCACTGAGGAGCTACACTGTACCTTACATATCTACCAGCAGGCTACAATAAAAACAATTTTTTTTCAATACACCAACATAAATATCTGTCTGGAGTGATCAGACCTATAAAGCACATGCAAACAAATAAGAATTGTACTGACAACAGTCAAAAATGTTTATGCAAATTTAATACATACACATCAAAATTACAAAAATTCAATGAATTTACTTCTGACAAAGCACAGGAAAAAAAAAATCTGTCAATTGTTTTTCAATGTGACCACTGCAGATGAATGTTCTGCTTCATGAAATCAATATAACTACATTTCTGCTCGTAACGTGACGTAAAAGCAAGTGGTAGTGGTATTCCAATGTTAGTGAGCAATATTGACTATGATCTTACAAGCTTCAAGATTAAGAAATTATTGTGACATCAGCTGATAATCCCAAGCATGAAATACAGCTTTTAACTAAAGTAAACTCAGTTTTGAGTATGAATCTAAAGAATTTGCACAAATTTAAGCTCCTGTGTGAAGTAAAGGATCTGAGTTTAGGCCATAAAGTAGTCAAATCAAATAAGAAATTACATGAAACATTAAGTATGTTGTTTTTGTGTTTTCAACAAGATTCACCACCTTCTGTAAAATGCATTAACAAATTTTTTGGGGACTGAAAGGCAAATGTTACAAGCTGCACAAAGTCACTGGTGGTTATAAGTTGCAGTTGGAGAGCCGTGGTCTAGAACTCTTAAGCTGCGTAACTTGCGGTCTACTGCATTCATTCACATAAAATTTTGACCTTATATATCCAATGTCATGAAAAATGATGCCTGATATATGGCAGTAACTGATATTCTGATACAGAAACTAAGCCACTGGATTTGCTGTTTTCAGCTGTGTGTTACATACCACCATAAAACTTCAAAACTCCTTACATGGCACATGTCAGTCAACACAGCTATAAAGGAAACATAAAGCCTATACTTGAAACACTCCATTATCCATAACTGCATTGATGGTGGTGTACATACCTTGCCACCGCGTTTGAGCAGCAGTTCAGCCAAAGCGACAGCTTCCTGCTGAACATCAGCTGGTGCCCGAGGAGACACAAAGTGTTCCGAGTCTGAATGCCGGCGCATCTTCTCCCCTGCTGACTGTTGCTGCTGCTGTTGCTGTTGAACAGGCTGTGATTGTACAGGAGGTGCTGGCACTACAAAGGATGAGAGCTTAATGTTGAGATCAGGCTCTTTACTCCCAGGTGTTGGAGGTGTGTTAGGGTACTGTGGAGGTGCAGCTCCCACACGGGGACCACTGGTTGATGGCTCGGAACCTGTAGGGAGGTAATAAATATCCAGGTGTCCATCATCCACATTTTAAATTGCCATCCAGATTTCAAGGTGCAATGAAAATTATAAATGTTCCTCTTAATAGTAAAGACAATTATAGATATACTATATATTATGACAGAAAATACAATACTGTATTGTGTTTGTAAATGTGTATTTATCTATTTACCACAAGCAATTCTGAGAATAAATCTTGGGTGACCAAATTTTATATGCTGGCACCTAGAATTCTGAGATGGTTCATAAAGTTTTGGAAAATCTGTGGACCCCAATCTCAAAGTATTTTTCCTTTCAAGTTACTTTGTACTACTATGCACACTTTCAATTTATTTTTTGGTGGAAAAGAGTAATATCAAACACATGAGGTAACACTGTGTCATGTAACCACATACTCTGTCTTACCAACTGAACACACATGAAAAACCCAGTAGCATCACTAACAAATCTTGACAAAATTTTTTAATGTTATGTCTGAAAACTCATAAATTTATCGAGTTTATGGTACCTGGAGCTGTTCTTGAAAGACACCAATGTTTATCTACAGAAGGAGTCACCTACTTCTTGTAACATACAACTGATTCCTGCAGTGAACACAGCCATACTGAAGCAAACTGTGACTTTTCATACTTGGTATTTCTGTGCTTCAGAAGAGCAGTGAAGTTTATGGTTTATTTAACAAGGCTGTCAGTATATCAGTCTATGATATCATTATGTGTGTGTCCCAATACATATAAACAGAAGGGCACAACTGTTTTATTTTTGCAATGAATATTACTGAATTGTCAAAACAATACCACCCAATGAATAAAAATATTTATGACGTATCGGTATGCCACATTGGTGAAAATGTTTGCAAATACTTTCTTCAACATACCTGTCATTGTATATGCATCTAGGCAAACAGACTACTGAGCCATACATATTGGTATTAGTTTTATGGCAAGAAGGATGGGCATTAGATTATTATAAATGATACTGAGTATCGAATACTGGATATGAATTGGTCATGGTCCATTTGAAACTGCTATTCATTCAGAGGATAAGAAAAAAACTATAACCATGGTTGAAATTAGGCTCAGGTATGATGTTATATACGGTAGATATGCAAGGTACAAGATACCATCATCATACTGATGGGATGTAAATGTTGCTTATGCGATGGGGGGTAAAACAAAGCACAGATCCATGACATATGGATGACACAATTCAATAGTGTCACACTTACATACTGTCAAACTTTCATGCTCACAGTACAAAGAGTGTCCCACTTTCATGTGCTAGCAAAATGAGTTGAATGACAAACTCTAAACTGGAGAAACATTTGAAAGCAAGGTGAGGAAACAGTGAGTTTTTTTCTTAAGGTCAAGTAACGAGTCTTCTCTTGCATTAGCAATTTTATAACATCTGTTTCCCTTATATGTTACAGAGCTCACCACACAATACCTTAATCTTTGTTAGTAGGTGGCAGTCTGCTGGCAGCTACAGTAGTATTTCTTCGTGGACTGAATCTGTGTTTCACTGGTGACATGCATACTAAAGGTCTGTTGTGTGACAAAAGAGGTAACATAGGTTTGGAAAAAAACTAGATAATGGGAAGCTTCAGCCCCATATAACTGATGCAGTTCCTCCTACCAATGAAGTGATTATCTGTCTGATCCAAATTCAGTCACCCTCAAGATGCAGAAAGCACATCTCTCTGAAAGGTCGGAACACACTTATTATCTTGCATGGTTTATCAGCCCAAAGGGGTATCATTTGTGTACATGTTGGGAAACCAAGTAGACATCAGGCAATATTCAAAACGATTCCTTTAGAACTAAACTGAAATAGCTCATGATATACATTGAAGGCACACTTGCGATACAAGAGCAGAAACTTCAAGTTAACTTAAAAAAACATACCCACAAAGCAATGGCAAACAATATTCACGAAATGTACAAGAATTTTGCTATTCATCAAAATGCAACCTGCAGTATTTATATGAATGTATCTTATATCTAAATTCTAATTCTAATTACATATAATCTCCATGATTTAACGACTGCCAGCTGCGAGCAGCTACGTGTATGTCTAAGCATGGTTGTCTTCATGCTACAGCGCTATAAATTGTTACAAGTATCACCAGCTGACGGCGGTAAAAGCAGTGGAAGAATATTTATCTCGGTAATGTGGTGTCCACGTTTGCCGAAAGTTTATCTCTATACGACAGAAACTACTTGTTGTCCGGTTACCTTTCAATTTTACAGCGCGCATATTCATGAAAACCATTAATTTTAAAGTGCCCCTCAAGAGCTGTAAAAATAGGGGTGCATCAGTGGGAGGGTTATACACATTAACCGTAGTCACACGTGGGAACTGCCAAATTTTACCGTTCAAATATCAGCAGGAATTTCTTGAGCGTCTACAGTGTAACAAGTAAAACGGCACTAATGTAAACATTAATAATTTCCACAGGACGTTCCGCGAAACGTGTGCCAAACTTCAGGAAGTTATTATATTGATTAAAAAATGCTGTTTCATCACATGCCCAATTATCGACCTCTACTTCGCTACCAGCATTTTAACGCACGTCCATGGCTGAACTGAAAATGTTACAATTCGCATGTTTTGTTATATTGCATAACATTAATGGAAATTTGTTTGTCAGATAGCGCCACAAAACAGAGAAATCTATTAAGAGTTTGTTGCTTATGGGATTATTTCGTCACTTCGCCTTACGTGGTCAGCAGACTGACGATTCGCTGCGGTAGTTCTCTTCTCTGCGAATTTTGCTGACGGTTCGTGTCCTTCATGTGGGGCCCCCAGACGTAGACTACTTGCCAAGGGGTCGTGAGATCCGGTGAATTAGCGGGCCGCGCTTGTTGACCAGAACGACCGATCCGTGAATTCGGATAATAGTGACTGCAGTATTCCGTTACTTGTCGGCCGACACGCGGCGGTCACACTGCTAACTGAATGACAAGTGCCATATTTACAAATACCGTGTAAGGTACTGAGGGGTAAGAGGTGGTAGTGTCAACCGACATGGGAGTAAGTAAGAGGCTGGCTCAAATGAACTGATACGGCAGAGTGTCTTGAACAGTAAAATGGTCGTTGAGCTGTAATGTTGATGATCGGACATCCGGTAACGCAGAACATTTTACTCAGAATTTCTCAAATGATAATATCCTGAAGTTTGGCACACGTTTTGTGGGAACTTCTGTATAACCGCAGAACGCAAAACATGAACATATGGGATATTAACCCTTAGGCTAATAATGTCATATATATATATATATATATATATATATATATATATATATATAT
>Ga0209629_10001776_pt1 | contig 14054 bp, 10 predicted proteins | sample TergutCu122P5_FD_187286 | JGI IMG/M metagenome (GOLD analysis project Ga0209629, IMG submission 187286) | Cubitermes ugandensis P5 segment gut microbial communities from Kakamega Forest, Kenya - Cu122 P5 (SPAdes) (version 2) | ecosystem: Host-associated > Arthropoda: Insects > Digestive system... | reverse complement strand
ATGGCCAGTGGACGTGGGACGACTACGTGAAGACCGCGAAGGAACTCACCACCAAGCTGAAGGCGGCCGGCGTCGATGCCAAGGGCACCTACCAGCACTCGTGGCAGTCCACGACCCAGGGCTTGGCAAACGCGCAGGCGGGCGACACGGCGAACGCGTCCGGTCCGTTCTTCTCGGGTGACTACTCCTACATGCTGCCCTACTACCAGCGGGCCCTCGATCTGCAGACCTCGGGCGCGCAGGAGCTGCGGGGCAATATCACGACGAACAAGCTGACCTACCAGGCGATGTTCGGCAAGCAATCCGCGGCAATGATGATCATGGGCTCGTGGTACATCGCAACGCTGCGCAGCCAGCAGGCCAGCGGCGACGCGAACGCGTTCACGTGGGGCATCGCGCCGGTGCCGCAGGTCGACTCCTCGACGTTCGCGATGCCGGTGACATTCGGTGATCCGACGGGCATGGGCATCAATGCCAACATCGACGGGGCCAAGCTGGCGGCGGCAAAGGACTTCCTGAACTACATCAGCTCCCAGGACGCCGCGGTCGCGCTCGCCGGCATCGGGATCACCCCGGCGATGTCCGCCGACGCCGTGACCCAGGCCGTGTTCGCGGCCCAGGGCATGCCGTCCGATCCGCTGTCGAAGACCGCGTACCAGACGCACAAGACGTTCCCGGAGAACCCGTCGGGCGCCGATACGATGAACATCCAGACGATCCTCGGCCAGGCCGACACCGCGATCATGACGGGCAGCACCGACCCCAAGGCCGCCCTGGACGACGCGGGCACGAAGGTGAAGAACAAGGACTGGTGACGGACCACTGTCCCGGGGGAACGCTCCACCGCGTAGCGGCCGGCGTTCCCCCGGCGGCGCCCCGCGGGGGGAAGGTGAGGTGCGCGTGACCAGCACCACGGTGGCGGGCGCCGGGACGCCCCGGCGTGCCCAGTCGCTGCGGCGGCGCAACACGCTGCTGGGCTGGAGTTTCATCGCCCCGAATTTCATCGGGTTCGCGCTGATCACGATGGTGCCGATCCTGCTGCTGTTCTACATGGCCTTCACCGACTGGAACGCGCTCGGCACCCCCCACTGGACCGGGCTGGCGAACGCCCAGCGGCTCGCGCGCAACAGCATCTTCCGGGCGTCGGTCGCGCAGACGTTCTACTATGCGATCCCGCATGTCATCCTCACGGGACTGCTCGCGCTGGCCCTCGCCCTGCTGCTGAACCGGAAGATGCGCGCGGTGGCGTTCTTCCGTGCGGCCGCGTTCTTCCCCTACATCACCTCGATCGTGGCGATCGCGATCGTCTGGAACCTGCTGTTCTCGCAGCAGTACGGGCCGATCGATGCGGCCCTGCGCTTCCTCGGCGTGGCCGATCCGCCGGGCTGGACGGTGTCCAGCCGCTGGGCGATGCCCGCGTTGATCATCGTGGGCACCTGGCGCGAGATGGGCTACTACATGATCTTGTTCCTCGCCGGGCTCCAGACGATCCCGGCCGAGCTGTACGAGGCGGCCCGCGTCGACGGCGCCGGATCGTGGCAACGGTTCTGGCACATCACGTTCCCGCTGCTGCGCCCGACGACGTTCTTCGTGACGGTGATGCTGTCGATCCAGAGCTTCAAGGTGTTCGATCTGATCCAGGTGATGACGGACGGCGGGCCCGGCACGTCGACGTACACGATCTCGTACTTCATCTACAACCGCACCCTCGGGCCGAACTCCACCGGCGAGTTCGGCTACGCCTCGGGGGCCGGTTTGGTGCTGTTCTTCATCTGCCTGGTGTTCACGGTGTTGCAGTTCATGGTGAACCGGCAGGCCGACCTGGTGAAACCGGCCTGGTCGCCGTGGGTGATCGTCGCCGGACTGGTGTTCTTCGGGCTGGCCGTGTACGCGTTCAGCAGCGGACGGACGCTCGGGCTCGGCTGGGCCGGGTACCTTGGGGCGTTCCTGGTGTGCTTCGTGTTCACGCTCGCCCAGTCGGCCGTCCTGCGACGGAGGCAGTCATGAGCGCGCACCACGGCGTCGCCGGCCGCATCGTCTGGTACGCCGTCCTGATCGTGTTCGCGGCGTTCTTGCTCGTCCCGTTCTTCTGGATGGTGATGTCGAGCCTGAAGCGCGACATCGACGTGTTCTCCGTCCCGGTCCGCTGGATCCCCGAGGCGTTTCAGTGGCACAACTACGTGGATGTCTGGACCAAGGCGGCGATGGGTACCTGGCTGAAGAACACGGTGATCCTGTCGGTCGCCGTCACGTTTCTGCAGGTGGTGACCGGATCGTTTGCGGCGTACGGCTTCTCCCGGGTGCGTTTCCCCGGGCGGGACGGGCTGTTCCTCGCCTATGTCGCGACGATCGCCGTGCCGTGGCAGGCGTACATGATCCCGCAGTTCATCCTGATGACGAAGATCCAGCTCACCGGCAAGTGGCTGTGGCCGATGATCGTGCTCCAGGCGTTCGGCGCGTTCGGCGTGTTCCTGATGAAGCAGTTCTTCGAGACGATTCCCGAGGAGCTGTCCGAGTCGGCGCGCCTGGACGGGCTGAGCGAGTACGGCATCTGGTGGCGGATCATGCTGCCCCTGTCCGGGCCGGCACTGGCGTCGCTGGCCCTGCTCACCTTCGTGAACACGTGGAATGACTACATGGGACCGCTGTTCTATCTGCGAGACCGGGCGAACTTCACGATCCAACTCGGCCTGAAGACGTTCCAGGCCGACCCGCAGGGGAGTTCCCTCGACGCGCTGCTGTTCACGGGGTCGGTGCTGTCGGTGCTGCCGATCGCGCTCATCTTCCTGGCGGGCCAGCGGTTCTTCGTCGAGGGCATCGCCACGACCGGGCTGAAGTCGTGAGAACCGCGATGGGTGCTTCGAGCGCAGACGGCAGCGGCAGGGGGAGGGGTCGGTGAAAGGCTTTCCCAGCGCGTTCTGGGCCGTGTCGGGCCTGGTGTTCGTCGGCCTGGCGACGAATCTCCTGGTGGCCGTCGTGGCCGCGCCGTTCTGGGCACTGGCGCTGGCCGGCGATCTGCGCGCGACGTGGCCGTGGGCGGCGATCGCGGCGTTGCTGCTGGGGCCGGCGGTGATGGGCGCGAACGCGGTGTTCACGGCCTACACCCGCGACGGCGACACCGGCGCCGTTCGGGCGTTCTGGCGCGGGTGGCGCGGCACGCTGCGCCGCGTGATGCCCGCCTGGCTTGCATTGTGGGTGTTCCTGATCGTCGTCGGGACGGACCTGTACGCGATGCGGGCCTGGGGGCTCGGGTCGCTCGCGCTGCCCGTGTGCGGCGTGCTGATCGCGCTCGCGCTCGTCACGGCCCTGACCGCCGGTGTCGGGCTCGCGGAGCGGCCCGATCTGGCACGGTTCGTCGTCGTGAAGGCCGCCGTGTACCTGAGCGTGCGCCGGCCCGGCTGGAGCCTCGTCTCGGCCGCCGTGCTCGCCGTGGTCGCCCGAGTCGTGTGGGTGAGCCCGCTGCTCGGCCTGGGCGTGCTCACGGCTCCGGCGCTGTACGTGATCTGGGGGAACGCGCGGCGTGTCCTGGCTCGGTTCATCCGCGAGGATGCGGGCGCGGCGGACGAGGCGGTGCCCGTCGTCGGCCTCGGACGGGGCACGCCGTGAGCACCGGGCCGCTGGCCGCGTTGTGGCGCGGGCTGTGTGGTGCGGCGCTGGAATCGTGGATCGCCGGGGGGCTGCGCCTGCCGGGCGACCCCGCCGAGTGGGCCGCCGGGCCGGCCGCCGCCCGACTGCGCGCCGAGGCAGCGGCGGAGGCGGCGGACCCGTGGCCTCCCGCCCCGGCCCACGCGTGGGCGCGGTTCCGGCTCGACGGGGGTCGCGTCGAGTATGAGGACGCGCAGTTCGCGCGGGCGCGGCGGCTGACCCGAGCCGTCGTCGCCGCGCTGGCGGAGTCGTCCGAGTCGAGTTTGGCCGCCGTGCTCGACGGCGTGATCCTGCTGTGCGAGCAGAGCTCGTGGTGCTGGCCGGCGCACGATGACGCGTTCGATGCTCGGGGCGACGTGCTGCCGGATGTCGCCCGCCCAGTCGTCGACCTCGGGGCCGGGGAGATCCTCGCGCAACTGGCCTGGGTGGATGCCGTGCTCGGGGCCGCGCTGGAGACGCGCTACCCCGGCGTGCGGTACCGCCTGCGGCGGGAGGCGACGTGGCGCGTGTTCGACCCGTTCCTGCGCCGGCACGACTGGGACTGGGCGACTCGGCGGCCCGACAACTGGACCCCGTGGATCTGCGGCAACATCCTGATCGGGGCGCTCCAGCTCGCGGACGATCCCGCGATGCGGGCGCGGCTGGTGCGAGCCTGCATCCGGGGGCTGGACCGCTACCTGGCCACGCTGCCCGCCGACGGCGCCTGCGAGGAGGGCACGGCCTACTGGTGGCAGGGCCCCTGCCGGGCACTCGAGTCGGCGGTGCTGCTCCGCGACGCCACGGGCCTCGACGCGCTCGGACTGCCCGCGCTCCGGGCCGCTGTGTCGTATCCGGGACGGATGCATCTCGGCGGTGGCTGGTACGCCAACTACGGCGACGCCTGCGCTCATCCCGGCGGCGAGCAGCCCTGGCAGGCTCTGTTCGCTCTCGCGCGCGCCGTCGGCGACCGGGAGGCCGAGGCGTTCGCCGTGGCGTCCTCGGCCGGGTCGCCTCCATCGGCCGACGACGGGCTCGGGCGGGTGCTGCGGGCGTTGTCGGATCTCGCGTGGACGGAGCGGCCGACAGACACACCGGCGCCGCTCGCGCGCGAGGCGTTCCTTCCCTCGACCGGGGAGTTCCTCGCCCGCGAGCGTCCCGCTGACCCCACCGGCCTCGTCGTGTGTGCGAAGGTCGGGGCGGGCGGCGTCGGACACGCCCACGCCGACGTGGGCTCGGTGATCGTGGCGCTCGACGGTCGCCCGCTGATCGTGGACGCGGGCCGGATGACGTACACCGCCGACACGTTCGGGCCGCGCCGCTTCGAGGCCTGGCCGATGCGCAGCGCCTGGCACAATGTGCCGCTGGTCGATGGCACGGAGCAGGGCGTCGGGCAGCCGGCGGGCGACGTGATCTGCTCCCCGGCCGACCCGGTCAGTGCGCTTACGGCCGACATCGGGCCCGCCTACCCCGGGTCGCCGCGCCTGCACCGCACGGTCACCCTCGACCGGACCCGGGCGGTGGTCACCGTGGCGGACACCTGGGACGAAGCGACGCAGGTGGAGGAGCGTTTCCTGCTGGCGGGCGAGGTCGTCCCGGATGGCCCCGGGCGCGTGGTGGTCAGAGCGGGCCGAGGCGACGGGCTTCTGCTGGCGTGGTCGTCGGCGGCGGCGTACGAGCTGGTCAGCCGGCCATTGGACGACCGGCTTCTGGCCGATGTGTGGGGGCCGGAACTGACGCAGCTACGGATCCGTCCGGGAGCGGCGGGGGAGTTTGTGCTCACGGTCCGCAGACACGAACATAGGACATCAGTGCGGCGAGACCGCCCGAACGGGCGCCGCCGGAGGGGAGCCTGACCCATGGTGGTTGATCGTCAACTGGCCGACGCCCGCCGCGAGCGCATCCGGGCCGTGCTGGCCGAGCGCGGCAGCGCGCGGGTGGCCGAACTCGCCAGTCTGTTGCAGGTGACCGAGATCACGATCCGGCGCGACCTGGAGCGGCTGGAGGGCGCGGGCGCGCTGGAGCGCGTCCACGGCGGCGCGCGCCTGGCTCCCGGGGTGTCCGCGGGAGTGCCCGACGCGGCGGACACGTCCCGTCTGCGGCCCCGCTACAGCGGCCAGGTGGCGATGCTGGTGCCGGCGCTGGACTTCTACTGGCCCTCGGTCGCGCGCGGCGCCGAGTCGGAGGCGAAGAAGTACGGCCTGCGGCTGATGCTGTGCGGCGACTCCTACGAGAGCACCGATGAGCGCCCGGCGCTGGCGCCGCTGTTCGAGTCGGCCGACGTGATGGGCGTGCTGGCCGTGCCGAACGAGGAGCGCGGCAATGCCGCCGATGTCATCGCCTGGATCGGGGAGCAGACCCAGCCGTGCGTCCTGATGGAGCGGGAGGCGGTCGATCCGCGCACGCACGCGCCGGTGGAGTCCGTCGTCAGCGATCACGCACTCGGCGCGGAGATGGCCGTGCGCCACCTATGGGACCTGGGCCACCGCGATATCGGTCTTGTCGTCAGCCGCGACTCGCCGACGACGCGCAAGATCCGGATCGGTTTCGAGCGGGTGCTGGCCGAGCTGGGCATCGGGCCCGCCGTCGACACGATGATCCCGTCGACCCGCACCCCCGGTTTCGCCGCGGCCGTCGAGGCGGTGGTCGAGGCGGTGCGCGCGTCCGCGGTCACCGCGCTGCTCGTGCACTCCGACCGGGAGGCGATGGCGCTGGCGCAGGCGCTGGAGGTGCGGGGCATCAAGGTGCCCGGCGACATCTCGCTCGTCGCCTACGACGACGAGGTGGCCGGCATGTTCGTGCCCGCGCTGACCGCCGTGCGGCCCGCCCGGGAGATGCTCGGACAGGCGGCGATCTCGTTGCTCGTGGGGCGACTCGGCGACCCGGCCCGGCCGGTGCACCGGGTGCTCATCAGCCCGGAGCTGCACGTCCGGGAATCGACCGCTCGGCCCGCGCGGCGGACGCGGCGCTGACGACGCATTTGGCGCGCCCGACCACTAGGCTCTACCCGTGACCCGTATCGCCTCTGCGCCGCATCCCGCCCGTCGGGTCGGGTTGTGGCTGCATCCCGTCCGCCCGGAGGCCGTCGACGCGGCTGTGGAGTTCATCACGGCCATCGACGGCTACGGCATCGCCTGCGTGGTGCAGCCGCAGCGCCTCGACGAGCTGCGCACCCGCCTTCCGAACGTGGCGCTGGGCACGCTGGACAGCGACGAGGCGGCGAACGTCGAACTGCTGGTCGTGCTGGGCGGCGACGGGTCGATTCTGTCCGCCGCCGAGTGGGCGGTGGAGCGCGACATCCCGCTGCTCGGGGTGAACCTGGGGCACGTCGGCTTCCTGGCGGAGCTCGAGTCGTCCCAGATGGAGGTGCTGGTGCGCCAGGTGGCCGCGGCCGACTATGCGGTCGAGCAACGGCTGACGCTCCAGGTCGAGGTGGTCGACGCGGACGGCGCGCCACTGTGGCGTTCGTTCGCCGTGAACGAGCTGTCGATCGAGAAGGCCGCCCGGCAGATGATGATCGACGTGCTCGTCAGCGTCGACCAACGTCCCTTGTCGCGCTGGGGGTGTGACGGCGTGCTGGTGGCGACACCGACCGGTTCGACGGCGTACGCGTTCTCCGCGGGGGGGCCGGTGGTGTGGCCGGACGTGGCGGCGATCGAGCTCGTGCCGTTGCTGGCGCACGCACTGTTCGCCCGGCCGCTGCTGCTCAGCCCCGCGAGCGTGATCGAGGTCGAGCTGACGAGCAGCTCGACGACGCCGGCTGTCGTCTGGTGTGACGGGCGTCGCGAGATCGGCATCACGCCGGGGACCGTCGCGACGATCACGCGGTTCGGGCACGACATGCGCCTGGCCCGCCTCAAGGAGCAGCCGTTCACGACCCGCCTCGTCCGCAAGTTCGAGCTGCCCATCAACGGCTGGCGGAGGCGGTGACATGCTGACGAGCCTGCGCCTGGGCGATCTCGGGGTGATCGCGGACGCGGTGGTCACCCCGGCCGATGGCCTCACCGCGCTCACCGGGGAGACCGGTGCGGGCAAGACGATGGTCGTCACCGGTCTGGGCCACCTGCTCGGGGCGCGGACGGATCCGGCGCTCGTGCGTCAGGGGGCCGACCGGTTACTGATCGAGGGGCGGTTCACGGGTCTCACGGATGCGCGGGAGCGGCTGGACGAACTGGGCGCGGTCGTGGATCCGGTGGATGGCGGCGAGGAGTTGCTGGTGTCCCGCCAGGTCACCGCGGCCGGACGGTCGCGGGCCCTGCTCGGGGGCGTGCCGGTCCCGCTGGGGGCGTTGGCGGAGGTGGTGGGCGAGCTGGCGACGATCCACGGGCAGTCCGAGCAGGTACGTCTGGGATCGCCGGAGCGGCAGCGGGACGTGCTCGATCGCGCCGGGGGTCCGGCACTGGCCGCGGTGCGCGACGACTACGCGGCGGTGTACGCCGAGCGGCGCCAGGTGGACGCGGAGTTGGGGGCGTTGGTCACCGGGGCCCAGGAGCGGGCCGCCGAGCAGGCGGCGCTGCGCCTCGGCCTGGACGAGATCGGCGCCGTCGGGCCGCGGGCCGGGGAGGACGCGGCGCTCGCCGCGGAGGCCCGTCGTCTCCAGGCGGTCGACGATCTGCGCGGCGAGGTCGAGCGCGCGAACCACGCGCTGTCGGGGTCGCCCGATGGCGATCCGGAGGATCCGGGGGCCGCCGGTTCGATGGGCCTGGCGCGCAAGGCGCTCGAGGGGGCGGCGCGCCACCACGAGGCGGCGGAACGCCTCGCGCGGGCCGTCGCCGACGCTGCCGTCCAGGTGAATGACGTCGCCGCGGCCGTGGCGGGCTACCTCGCCTCGCTGGAGGCCGATCCCGCGCGCCTGGAGGCGATCGCCGCACGCCAGGCCGACCTGCAGAAGCTCACGCGGCGCTACGGGGCCACCGTCGACGAGGTCCGCGCCTGGGCGGACACGGCCGCGCGCCGCCTGGACCTGCTGACGGGGGGCGACGAGCGCATCGAGGCGCTGCGCGCGCGGCGGGACGCCCTGACGGACCGCCTGCTCGCGCTCGCCGGCACGCTGTCAGGCCTTCGCGCGGAGGCGGCCGCCCGGTTGGAGACGGCGGTGGGCGCCGAGCTGGCCGCGCTGGCGATGCCCGCCGCGCGCGTGTGGTTCGATCTCGTCCCGCTGCCGCAGCCCGGGCCGCACGGGGCCGAGAGCGTGCAGATCCTGTTCGCGTCCGCGCCGGGGAGTCCTGCGGCGCCGCTGGCGAAGGCGGCGTCGGGAGGGGAGCTGTCCCGGGTGCGGCTCGCGCTGGAGGTGGTGCTGGCCGAGGCGGACCCCGGGCACACGTTCGTGTTCGACGAGGTGGACGCGGGCGTCGGCGGGGCCGTCGGGCTGGAGATCGGACGGCGACTCGCGCGACTGGCCGAGCGGTCCCAGGTGATCGTCGTGACGCACTTGGCCCAGGTGGCCGCGTTCGCCGACCGCCACTACGTCGTGACGAAAACCGAGGGAGCGACGGAGTCGGTCGCGGCCGTACACGAGGTCGCCGGCGTGGAGCGCGTCGCCGAGGTCGCCCGCATGATGGGCGGTCTGGCGGCGTCCGAGGCGGGGCTCGGCCACGCCCGCGACCTGCTGGCCGCGGCCGCCCGGGGCTAGCGCGCAACCGGCACCGTCAATGCCGCAGGCGCCGCCGGGCGAGGTCCCACGTCAGCACGAGCAGCGCCGCCCACACCAGCGCGAATCCGATCCAGCGGACGGGTGACATGTGTTCGTGGAACACGACCACGCCGAGCGCGAACTGCACCACGGGCGTGAGGTACTGGACCAGGCCGAGTGAGGTGAGCGACAGCCGGGCCGCGCCGGCGGCGAAGAACAGCAGCGGCACGGCGGTGACGACGCCGGTGGCCGCCAGCAGCAGCGTGTAGCCGGGGCCGATCGTGCCGAATGTGCCGCGGTGCGTGGCGGCGAGCCAGCCCAGCAGGGCGAGGGAGGGCAGGGTGAGCGCCATCGCCTCCACGCCCAGCCCGGCCAGGGGTGGCGCGGTGCGTCCGACGCGGTTCTTCGCGAGCGAGTACAGGCCGAACGTTAACGCCAGGCCCAGCCCGATCCAGGGAACCCCGCCCGCGCCGATCGCGATGACCACGACCGCGAGCAGGCCGCCCGCGAGCGCCACGGCCTGGGCGGGGCGCACCGTCTCGTGGAGCACCACGCGGGCCAGGGCGACGGTCACGAGCGGGTTCATGAAGTAGCCGAGCGACGCGTCGACGACGTGCCCGCTGATGATCGCGTAGACGTAGATCAGCCAGTTGAGGCTGACGAGCACGCCCGCCCCGAGCAGCGTGCCGAACAGGCGGGCGTCGCCGATCACGGCCCGCACGGCCGTCCAGGAGCGCCGCACCGTGACACCGACAAGGCAGAACGCCAGCGTCCACACGATCCGGTGCGCGACGATCTCCAGCGACCCGCTGCGGTCGAGCAGGTGGAAGTACAGCGGGAACACGCCCCACATGGTGTAGGCGGCCCCGGCCAGGGCCAGGCCACGGGAATCGTCGGCGCGCGTCACGCGTCGAGTGTACGGACGCCGCCGCACCCGGTCCCGCCCGATGCGTCGCGGTGGTCACTCGTCGTCGGTGGGCGCCTCGTGCAGGCGGGTGCTGATCTCGTCGGCATCGAGTTGGGCCAGCGCCGCCCAGATGGTCGCGGACGTGTACGCGCCGACGTTCTGCGCCTCCAGCAGCCGCTCGCGCATCGCCTCGATGCACACCAGGCGCAGCGCCGTCACCTCCCGGAGCCGTTCCGAGGCCGACAGCGTGGCCTCGTCGTCGAGGGGCGCCACCGACGGGGCGGCGGTGCCGGCGGGCTTGGCGTGCCCGGTGATCTGCGCGCGGACCCGCGCCACGATCGCGGCGTCGAACGGCCGGCCGTCGCCCCGGTGCAGCGTCGGATCGTCCAGACGCTGCGTCGCGGCCTCGAACAGCTCCCGGTACAGGCGCCGGCGCTCGCCCGGCGGGGTCGTGTCGCGGCCGGTCAACCCGAGCCGGCGGACCATCAACGGCAGTGTGCCGCCCTGCAGCAGGAGCGATCCAGCGGCGACGGCGTACGCGATGAGCACCAGCAGGGGCCGGTGTGGCAGGTCCAGGGGCAGGGTCTGGGCGGCGGCCACCGTGACGACGCCGCGCATGCCGGCCCACGTCAGGAGCACGCCCTCGCGGACGTGCAGCGCCTCGCGGTTGAGGTAGTCGACGTCGGCGGCGTAGCGCGCGATGAAGTGGCGCCACCGGGCCAGGCGGGTGATCGTGCCATCGGGATGGGCGCGGGCGTACGCCTCGACCCGGGCGGTGAGCCGGGACAGCCCGACCCGCCGGGCCGGATCGAGGCCCGTCTGGTGATCGGTGACGACCGAGGCAGGATCCGTCCGGGCTGTCCGGGCCGTCTGGAGGTCGCGCCAGGTGTCGCGGCGAGTGGTCCGCAGCCGGGTCGACCGTCCGACCAGGGCGATCACCAGCGCCATGAACACCCCGCGGACCGCGAGAAGCACGACCAGCGCGAGCGCGCCGCAGCGGAGTGCGGCGGGGAGCGATTCCCCGCCGGCGTTCAGTGCGCTGATGAGGCTGCGCAGCTGGAGGCCCATGAGCAGGAACACCGCGCCCTCGACGAGGAACTCCATCGTGTGCCAGTTCGCGTGCTCGGTCATGCGCTGGAGGGCGCCGAGGCGGTGGGGGCCGCGCTGCAGCGTCGCGATGCCGGCGGCGGCGACTGCCATCAGCCCGGACGCCCCCAGCACCTCCGCCGCGAGGTAGGCGGCGAACGGCACGAGGAACGACACGACCGTCGCCGGCGCCGTGGCCTGGATCCGGTGGCGCGCCTCGACGCCCACGCGGCCGATCAGGGAGCCGAGGACGAACGCCACGATCGCTGCGTAGGCGAAATCGCGGATACCCTGCGCCGCCGAGAACCCGACCACCCCGGCCACCAGCGAGCTGCGCAGCACCACCAGGGCCGAGGCGTCGTTCAGGAGCGCCTCGCCGTTGAGGATCGCGAGCACGCGGGCGCTCAGGCCGAGCGGCTTGATCACCCCCGTGGCGGCGGCGTCCGTCGGGCTGAGCAGCGCGCCGAGCGCGATGCCGGCCGCGAGCGGCAGCCCCGCGATCCAGAGGTGGAGCAGCCAGCCGACGCCGATCGCGCTCACCACGACGAGCACGACGGACAGCGCGCCGATCGGCACCAGGTCGCGCCGGAACTCGGAGGTGGGCAGCGCGATCGCCGAGGCGTACAGCAGCACCGGCAGCAGCCCCATGAGTACGATCTCGGGATCGAGGGCGAGCCCGTCGAACGGGGGGAGATAGCTGAGGGCGACCCCGGCGGCCACGAGGATGATCTGCGGGGCGACGCCGAGCCGGCGTCCGGCCAGGCTGAGCAGCGCCACCAGCCCGACCGCCGACACCGCCACGGCCATGAGCTCCATGACGTAAGTTTGCCATTGTTGGGCAGGACACGCCGTCGATCCGGTGCATCGATGGCTTGTCGCGTCCGTTAGGCTGGAGCCCCGTGGGAGCCGCGAAGAACACCAGGCACATTTTCGTCACGGGCGGCGTCGTATCGTCCCTCGGCAAGGGGCTGACCGCCTCATCACTAGGTAATCTGCTTGTAGCGCGGGGACTGCGCGTGTCGATGCAGAAGATGGATCCGTACCTCAACGTCGATCCCGGCACGATGAACCCGTTCCAGCACGGCGAGGTCTTCGTCACCGACGACGGCGCCGAGACGGACCTGGACATCGGCCACTACGAGCGGTTCCTCGACCGCAACCTGACCGAACAGGCGAACGCGACGACCGGCAAGATCTACTCCAGCGTCATCGCCAAGGAGCGCCGCGGCGACTATCTGGGCGACACGGTGCAGGTGATCCCGCACATCACGAACGAGATCAAGGAGCGCATGCTCGGCGTGGCCCAGCCCGGCGACGACGTGGTGATCCACGAGATCGGCGGCACGGTCGGCGACATCGAGTCGCTGCCGTTCCTCGAGGCGGCGCGCCAGATCCGCCGGGACATCGGGCGTGACCGCGTGTTCTTCCTGCACGTCTCGCTCGTGCCGTACATCGGGCCGTCGCAGGAGATCAAGACGAAGCCGACGCAGCACTCGGTCGCCGCGCTGCGCGAGGTCGGCATCCAGCCGGACGCGATCGTGGCCCGCTCCGACCGGCCGATCAGCGAGGCGATCAAGCACAAGATCGCGATGTTCTGCGACGTCGACGACGAGGCGGTGATCAGCTGTCCGGACGCTCCCACGATCTACGCCATCCCCCAGGTGCTCCACCGGGAGGGACTGGACGCCTACGTCGTCCGCCGCCTCAACCTGCCGTTCCGCGACGTGGACTGGACCGTGTGGAACGACCTGCTGGAGCGGGTGCACCACCCGAAGGCCACGGTGAGGATCGCCGTGGTCGGGAAGTACGTCGATCTGCCGGACGCCTACCTGTCCGTGACCGAGGCGCTGCGGGCGGCCGGTTTCGCGCACTGGGCGAAGACCGAGATCGTGTGGGTACCCTCGGACGCCTGCGCGACGCCGGACGACGCGGCCGAACACCTGGCGGATGTCGACGGCATCGTGATCCCGGGCGGCTTCGGTATCCGTGGTGTGGAGGGGAAGATCGGCGCGGCGCAGTACGCCCGCGAGCACGGCATCCCGGTCCTCGGGCTGTGCCTGGGGTTGCAAGCGATGGTGATCGACGTGGCGCGCCACGTCGCCGGTCTGCCGAAGGCCGACTCGTCCGAGTTCGATCCGAACACGCCCGATCCGGTGATCGCGACCATGGACGAGCAGCGTCCGATCGTCGAGGGCGACGGCGACTTGGGGGCGACGATGCGGCTCGGGTCCTATCCGGCGGAGCTGATCAAGGGATCGCTCGTCGCGTCGCTGTACGGTACGACGAAGGTTGCGGAACGGCACCGCCACCGGTATGAGGTCAACAACGCCTATCGTCCGGCGCTGGAGGAGGCCGGTCTCGTGATTAGCGGGCTGTCGCCGAACGGCCGTCTGGTCGAGTTCGTCGAGCTGCCGACGTCCGTGCATCCCTTCTTCGTCGCGACGCAGGGCCATCCGGAACTGAAGTCGCGCCCGACGCGGTCGCATCCGCTGTTCGCCGGGCTCGTGAAGGCCGCCCTGGAGTACCAGACCTGGCGCCGGGAGGACGCGGCATGACACCCCGTGCCACCGTCGCGGATGTCGCCGAGCGGTGGCCGGTGAGTCGTCACGCGCGGCTGGCGCGGGGAGCGGTGGCCGCATTCGACGAGGACGTGGTGTCGACGCCCGACGGTCAGCGCCTGACGCGCCAATACCTGCGGCATCCCGGTTCGGTGGCGGTGATCGCGCTCGACGCCGACGACCGGGTGGCGGTCGTGCACCAGTACCGGCACGCGGTGACGATGCGGCTGGTGGAACCGCCCGCCGGGCT
>Ga0209629_10001773_pt1 | contig 14060 bp, 8 predicted proteins | sample TergutCu122P5_FD_187286 | JGI IMG/M metagenome (GOLD analysis project Ga0209629, IMG submission 187286) | Cubitermes ugandensis P5 segment gut microbial communities from Kakamega Forest, Kenya - Cu122 P5 (SPAdes) (version 2) | ecosystem: Host-associated > Arthropoda: Insects > Digestive system >... | reverse complement strand
TCTATCTTATGTACTGAATGCTATGTGCATTGTCCTTTATCTGCAATCACAATGTACATAGCATTCAGCACATAAGATAAGAGACTTGCAGTAGAGACAGTAGATGAACAATAAGACCCAAATATGTAAAACTGTGTATACAATACCATAATGTGAAAGATCGGTTCTCACGAAACCTCGTTAAGTACCAACCTACGCTGCGTAACATCACGGAAGACTGAATATCTTATTTACACCGTGGCGGAAAGCCTGTAATTTACGCAAGTAGTCTATTTCGGTGCTATCTTCTGGTTGTTTAATAACGTCATGATATTCCTCAGTTTCTCCGGACCATTGTCACGAAGGTAAGTTGTGCCACAACCGATTAGTTCATGTCCTTGATAGTTCATTGTTAACTGCATGTATGGTTGGATCTGCGGATGGACGCACGTGTCTGTGGATCAGAGTCGTTCTTGAGAAGCTGATGTTCACCCAGCTGGTCAGTAAATTGTTAGTGTATATTTCTGTAGCTCAAGACAGTTGGTATGAACATTCGCGCACTTATTCTTTGCTTGCTACATGTTTCGGCCCCATGTTACCAACCTCTTTTGCAATATGCACGATCTACCGGTCGCGGTTCTGGTGCAGTGCGGGGCTCGTAAGGTGAAGTATGCGACTGCTGTTGGTGGGACCGGCTCGTCATTCGCCACTAATCTAGCGCATAAGTGTTTATAGCATTCCTGTTAGGGCTTTCTGTGGGCCGGGATAGCTCAGTCGGTACAGCGACTCGCTACGGGCTGGAAGGTCCGGCGATCGAATCCCCGTGAGGGCGAGATTTTCCGCAACCGTCCAGACCTCTCCAGGGACCCAACCAGTCTCCTATACAATGGGTATCGGGTCTTTCCCGGGGTAACACGACCTGGGCGTGACGTTGACCACCCACCCCCTTCCTACGATGGGGTACAGGATTTAGACGCTTACGTAAAGCGTATTGATGGTGGTGTCTCCAGGCATGTTTATGAAGAGACCCGTCTAGCCAGTAATGAAGATGAAGATGAAGACAGTTTATTTCAATCACTGATTCTCGTAAACCAATAAAAAGAGTTCCCCCGGTTGGGCGTCGTGACCAGTACCCATTACTCTTGCATGTACCGAAACTTGGCGGCCTGTCATGATACAGTATTTCATTACTATTCCTTTCCTTTGCCGCTAAATAGCGCGCTAGGAACGGTTTTGTTAGTGTGCCGTGAATTCTGTCCTATAGACACGCAGGCGATGGATATGTTAAGATTCTTATGTGTTGTTTGCACAAGGACATAAAATAGTTACGCCCTGTGAACCAGTCGTATCACTGCTTCCGTCTGCTCGTTCGGGCGCCATGTTGAAGCTGAAAGGATTTACACTAAACTTCGTACTCATGGTCTCCGCCAGTGTTTCCCGAACTCCCCCCCATCCCGAGGAACACCTGCCTATGAAAAAGCAAACAGATGGGGAGTTGGTGGTGCAGGGATTTTACTGCAGTATTGTCAATTACCGGGTTTTAATTCCCGCAGTATCCTTTGTGTATATGGAAATTTTTCTCGGTATTTCAAAGTTTTTATTTATTCCGCAATGAATATAATATTAAAATGGATTTTCAAGAAGTGAGGTAGGGGCCATGAAGTGGATTCTTCTGACTCAGGATAGGAGCAGGTGGCGGGCGGTTGTGAATACCGTAATTAAAGTTGGGGTTCCTTGAAATGAGGGGAATTTCTTGATGACTAGCTGAGAACCTGATAGTTTCTGAGGAAGGATTCTGCTCAACGCAGTCAGTGAGTTATTCTCCAGTCTCTCGGAGTCCTGTTTGGGAAACGCTGGTCTACGTAATAGGTGTGGGGCGATGTCCGATACGAACAGCACTTTACCGGAATCTGTAAACAGTTCTGACCAAGTCTAGTGGAACGAAGCGTTCCCACCTGACGTTGTGTGTGTGTGTGTGCGTGTTTCTTTTTAAATTGTGCTGGATGTGGAGGGTGAGAATACGCGTGACCGAAACAGAGGTGAGATTTTGAAATATCACAAATGGGTGGGATTTTAGTCTGATTTTGACGTAACGAAGAAAAGAAGCTTCAGAATGTTCGACCTGTACTCAGTTATTCATCTTCAGGATGCTACCGGAACGGTGCAGCTGGTTGGACCATCCAAAGGCTAGGATTATCCTGAATAATAAGGACATTCCGAAAGTCGCGTCGCTCTACCAAAGAAAAGGACCCCTTCTAAAGATACTTATTTGACAGCGCTGTATAACAACAGCTGCAAGTGTCGGCCATTATGTTCGACGCAACTTTGACAATTTGAGCCTCGGATTTAACAATGCCTACACATATACTTTTCTCCTCATCCATCTTCTGAAATTCCACCACACAGATGGTTTGTAGGGACTCCAAATCCCTCGGCTTCTAGGGAAAGGCCTTGTTCAACATTACTCCCACACAGAAAAATCGCGCGGCTTGAGATCGCATTAGCGGGGAGAGGGTGGAATTATGGTAAGGGGCAGTCAACTGTACCACGCCGTTCGATTTTCTCCAAAAGTTAGTCACTAACGAATTCTCGAAGTTGTCACGTCACGCTACCACTTACAACAATGAAATTTAGGGCCAGACTTGTGAAGTGCGCGGAAACGAAAGAGGAGAGACGTTTTACCTGGGATAGAGCGGCTTTAAAAGGGGTTACAGTTCGTACAAAAAGCGGCATTACAATTTTATTCTCGGTAAAGCGGCTTAGGAACGCCCTGTATTTAAATATCCAGTCCGTACCGCGCAGTAAATACTCTCGCTCAGTGTTACAAAAACCAGCCAGTTATTGCTGTATAGGGAAATTCGCTGTTTGTTCTCCAGTCCACAAACAGCACATAAATACACTGTGTGGGCGGAACGTAGAATTGCTGAATATTAAACTGGTGGTACATATAGTAACCACTAGGCTTTAAAGGGTTAAATCTCTCTTATAAAAACCAGTCAGTTAATGCTGTATAGGGAAATAATTGCTGTTTGTTCTCAGATCCACACAAAACGCATAAATACACTGTCTGGGCAGAACGTAGAATTGCTGAATATTAAGCTGGTGGTACATATAGTAACCATTGGACTTTAAAGGATTAAATCTCTCTTATAAAAACCAGTCAGTTAATACGGTATAGGGAAATAATCGCTGTTTTTTTTCTCAGATCCACACAAAACACAAAGTCACTGTGTGGGCAGAACGTTGAACTTGTGTTTGTTAAACCTGGCGGTACATATAGTAACCACTGGCCTTTAAAGGGCTAACGAGTGCGTCATTCAAATAATTGGCATTTCTGGCATGGCGGGTCTCAAACTTGACCACCGCTTGATGAATTTTATCACCGGCTTTTGTTTTCGCCACGTAGCTGACTTTAAACAGCCAAGTAATATAACAAGACAGGCAGTGTATGTATAACGTTACATTGAGGCGCGTTCGTGCAACTATTGTATTCTGAGTGTTTGTCTGTAGCTTCAAGTATGCAGCATACAATGAGCATGCGCCATATTATCGTCTGTGGCCTCTCCGGTTTTATTATATTTTCCCACATCTCATACAGGGCACGATTTTCGAAAAAAAAAATCCGTAACGTAAAATGCATGTTTTGACTTTCTTTACAACATTTTTCTGCAACATATCTCATTCAGTGGAGAATTAAGCGAGATGTGATCAAAGATATTTATCGGTCTTCATGTAGAGCACTCTTTATTCTTGTCCGATTTTACTGAAACTTGATTTTTCTCGACAGGTTTTAGAAAAATACTCATATACCAAATTTCATGAAAATCCGCTCAGCAGAAGCCGAGTTGTTCCATGCGGACGGTCAGACGGATGGACAGAGCTAATAGTCGCTTTTCGAAATTTTGCGAACGCGTCTAAAAATGGCGTGAGTAAATGTGGCGATAATAAAAATGAACACAACTGCTGTTGTGAGGGAATGGAATAGTAAAGTGATGGGAAAGTTGCAGTGCACTCCGGGAAGCAGAGGATGTGCGAAGGCCACAGGAAGGAAATATCTTTCTCGTGTCTTGGGAGCTGGCTGCGAACTTTTTGTAGGAAATATTTATCAATTTAAAACAAACAAACAAAGGTAATACATACAAATATGAAATAGTGTGTAGAACGTACTCGTATTTAGACAGTTACTGGTTTTAAGAAGAACACAGACGGTGTCAAAAGCTCACTCATCCAAGCCACAGGAACTGTACTATTTTGTGTTCAGAAATAGAAACATCACTTGTATGGGGTGAAGGGACGGAGACACCCTGACATTACCGTGCACATTATAAGCACCCCAGGAACCCGCGTCACTCCTCTGCAATATATACCCAGCAGAGTGGGGAAATTAAAGCTATCAACACAGTGCAAGTGAGTCGCAAAAATCAGTGGCAGTTGGGGGGATGTGCGGCCGCTGTTCGCTGTGTTGAAACCCTGCCATACCGGAGCATTTGCCACAGAAGTAGGGGAATGTGCGTGGTTTAAAGCGATGATAAGCCGGCACAAACAATCGCGGACACTCAGGAGGTACTGTCATTTAGGGGAATTGTGCTACACGGAATAGTGCTACATTGCATTATACAGAGTGTTCATAGTGCTACATTGCAATATACAGAATGTTCATAGTGCTATACTGAATTATACAGAATGTTCATAATGCCATATTGCGTTATACAGGATGTTCATAGTGCTACATTGCATTATACAGAATGATCATAGTGCTGTATTGAATTATGCAGAATGCTCATAGTGCTGTATTGCATTATATAGGATGTACATAGTGATACATTGCATTATACAGAATGTTCATAGTGGTATACTGCATTATGCAGGATGTTCATAGTGCTACATTGCATTATACAGAATGATCATAGTGCTGTATTGAATTATGCAGAATGCTCATAGTGCTGTATTGCATTATACAGGATGTACACAGTGATACATTGCATTATACAGAATGTTCATCGTGGTATACTGCATTATGCAGGATGTCCATAGTGCTACATTGCATTATACAGAATGATCATAGTGCTGTATTGAATTATGCAGAATGCTCATAGTGCTGTATTGCATTATACAGGATGTACATAGTGATACATTGCATTATACAGAATGTTCATAGTGGTATACTGCATTAAACAGAATGATCATAGTGCTGTATTGAATTATGCAGAATGCTCATAGTGCTGTATTGCATTATACAGGATGTACATAGTGATACATTGCATTAGACAGAATGTTCAAAGTGGTATACTGCATTATGCAGGATGTTCATAGTGCTACATTGCATTATACAGAATGTTCACAGTGCTATATTGAATTATGAAGAATTCTCATAGTGTTGTATTGCATTATACAGGATTTCCACAGTGATACATTGCATTATGCAGAATTTTCGTAGTGCTGTATTGAATTATACAGAACGTTCATAGTGATATATTGCATTATACAGAATGTCCATAGTACTACATTGCATTATACAGAATGTTCATAGTGTTATATTGCATTACGCAGAATGTTCGTAGTGCTATACTGAATTATGCAGAATGTTCATAGTGCTGTATTGCATTATACAGGATGTTCATAGTGCTACATTGCATTATGCAGGATGTTCATGATGCTGTATTGCTTTATACGGAATGAACACGTTGCTGTATTGCATTATACAGGAAGTGCATAGTGCTACATTGCCTTATGTAGGACATTCATAATGCTATATTGCCTTTACAGTGTTCATAGTGCTACAATGGCTTATAAAGAATGTTCATAGTGCTACATGTCATTTTACAGGATGCTCATAGTGCTGCTCTGCTTTATACAGAATGTTCATAGTGCTACTGTGTATTATACAGAATGTTCATAGTGCTACTCTGCATTATTTAGTGTTCATAGTGCTACATTTCATTATACATGATGTCACTGTCCATTTCTGTTTTGTTTTGCTCCAGTCATATATTCGTTTAAAATAAAAGTTGGATATGACGCTATGTCGTTACGTGAGGAAACCCCCACCCCCCACCCTCCGCAAGGTTATGGACCGTAGAGAGAGCCATTCTTCCAGCGGCACGCGCAGCACACGTCGTCCCAAAAGGCTGTATCTGCAGCATCAACGCTATGAGAACGTTAAGTGTTGCACATATTGGCTTGTCGGGAGAAAGAACAGATGTTACTGTTGCAGATTGGGTGAGTGCTTTATGCATACCCTGTATGGTGCAGGCCTGCGAAATGTTGAAGGAAACTGACCCTGCCTTCCGACTTCCGGTGTGCCTGTTCAGGTTAGAGCTGGTGGTAGTTGCATATCAGTGTCTGTCTATTAAGTGACGTGTTTGTTAGAAAGGCTGTTTTGTAATAATATCGGCGACAAGTGAGCAGGGCGATTGTGAACAATAAGTCCCTAGGAGTGTTTTGGCAGTGATAAGAGTGTGCGACGTTTGAGGTTGAGAACTGCGCTCTTCTGGGTTGTTTCGCAGCGACTATTGGTAATTCCTTGCCGATGTTTCGGGACAACCTATCGGTCCAATCTTCAAGGGTCAAGAATCCCAAGAATCCCGACGAGAAGTAGGTGAGAACTCGCAGCGATTATTGGTAATTCCTTACTGAGGTTTAGGGAAACCTATCTGTGCGGTTCTCATCTACTTCGCGGCGGAAGCCTGGCATCACGCGATTTTTTAGTTTATTGCAGCGCCGTAGCCACGTGCATATTGCCTGGCGTTCGGACAAGCGAGGTTAGCAGTGTGTCCGTCAATGAGACATACTGCATTGCTCTTCGCTCACTGCTCGACCTTGAAAAGAAGGCAGTGGTGTCCTAACGTCGGCACCTGTCCACAGAATGACACTTGGTTACTCAGCTGCAGACGGCAAAAGGTCGTCCCGCGCAGCTACCCAATTTCTTAGTAGTCGTTATCGAAGTGGTGATGACACGTAATCACTTGGTGGTACCGGAAGCGAGCGGCATTGAGGCTCGGTGATGCACACTCAAGCAGCATCTGCACTTTGTGCTGCCACCGAGTGCTCTGGTGCAGTGGCCTTGAGGTCCAGAGTTGGTTGAGCGGCGTCTTTGGTACCTCGCTGCAGAAGCGGGGACGTTGCCTTAATATAGGCTACGGTCGAGCTGTTCTAATTCATTTTCGATTCATTCTTAGTCGTACTCCATTTGCCGCTGAGTTATGTTGTTTATTTACAACTAATTAATTGAAGTGGGGTTCTTAAGAGTTAATTAACAAATTCCCCACATTTAATGGAACCCCACAGTTCATTAGCGGGGCACGCGGTGGCGCAGTTGGTTGAGGCACTGCGCTACAAGCCGGAAGGTTGCGGTTTCGATTCCCGACAGTGTCATTGGAATTTTACCGGCCGCGCTGTGGCCCTGGGCTTGACTCAGCCTCTAACAGAAATGAGTACCGGGAATATTTCCTGGGGGTAAAGGTGGCCGGTGCGTAGGGCTGACAACCTTACCACCTTCATGTGCCGATTGTCTTGAAATCTGGGAGTCTCAACCTCCTGGTACCCTAAGGACCTGTCTAGGCCTGTAAAGGGATTGCTTTACCTTTACAATTCATTAGTGTGTTCGCAGAAGCTCGCCACTTTTCCCTTTCCCGAGTCACATTTACCCACTCGACGTGCTCCCGTAAGATTTAAGACACATTTTAATATTACCCTCCCTTCTATTCCTAGGCATTAAGAGTGATCTTTTTTCTTTAAGTCTCCGCATGAAAACCCTGTGTCAACAGACACTTAAATTGAAGATCGAACCCAGAGGCACGGAAAAATTAATAGTTTTTCATTTCATGATATAATGTACATAGTTAATCTATAACTTACTGCACGCTAGAGTAGGTGCTGGCACTAACGTCTTCTTCTTTCACGCTTCACACCTGATGAACAGACTATTAAATACTGTTTCAAGTTCTTGCCTCTGAATTGCCGATCCTGCGCCACCCTATGAAATGGTTGCTGTGTCACCCGCACAGCAAATACTATCGTCGCGCATACTGTTACATTGAATCACCTCAGTCTCACGATCCAGCTTAACTGCAGTGTGTATCAGACTGTGAAGTACATTGTAACGTTAACTTGTTTGTTTGTTAGTATTCGGTGCCGGTTGGTGCACAGAATTTTCCTGTGGATTCATTTATAAGAAAGAAATCAAGATGAAAATTGTTGTACGGAATTTAGAATAGGTTTTTTCTTTTTTTCGTGTTTGAGTTTCTTCGGAACTGAGCATCCGTAGTTAATGTTCAACGACGATATTTACTGCTCAAACTGTACGATGTAGAGTGAAAAAGAAATCGAAAAGAATGTGGATGGAAGCGGTCGTGGTCTGACTTGATGTACTATCCCAATATCTTGCTGGGGCAACTGAAGAAGCCATGAAACTTATCAGTGTAGTTTGTTTCTCTGTCAGGAGTCAAACCGGGCACCACTTCAAAAGAAGTCAGAAGTTTTACTGCTTGAACCAACTTGCGGCCTTCACAGCTGTAGACCGTATGCATTTGGGAAGGCGTAGGTAGCCCTTTACGGCCCAGTGGTTACTATATGTACCACCAGTTTAACATTCAGCAATTCCACGTTCTGCCCACACAATGTATTTATTTGTTTTGCGTGGATCTGAGAACAAATAGCGATTGTTTCCTTATACAGCATTAACTGACTGGTTTTTATAACCGAGACGTAGTGTTTACTGCGCGGTACAGACTAGGTCTTTAAATAACCTTCATGTTAATATTAGTCTGTAAAGGGTTAGTATAACCATAGATATTTATCCAAAGCGTCGGATGGAGTGTCTAAAGTAGTTATCTTTACCCCAGACTCTCACTTACAATTGGCTGCACTCTGTTTACTAGATGTGCTTAACTTTAAGCGGTCTGTTGCCATCAAGAAGTGCTGCCAACTCTCCGCACTGCTGCAGTACAATCTGATGCTGTAATGAGGTACCCTACTTTCCAGTTTTTGGCACAATTTCTGGCTTAATTGTAGATTGTATTGAGAACGATAAAAGCCCCATCCATTTGCTTTATTGTGACCCCTTATTAAAATATAGAGGTGCCCATTTAACGATGCTGTTAATTGCTGAGATGCTGGGAGATGAAGGAGATGTCAGTATGGACATTTATGGAGTAATACTGACAAGTTACCCGGAGAAATACCTGTACCAACTGACCGGGATGGAAACCGGGCCTCCTCAGTGACAGGCCAGCTGCGCACCGCCTGAGCGTTGGTATGGCACGGACATGGGTCGTGGGAGTTGAATTTGATTTTGTGTGGAAGTACTAATATTTTTTAGATGTAAGTATATAGTAACAGACAGTGTTTTCCCTATCTGGGTAGCAGACTTTTTTCAGATTTGAATGTAAGTGTTCATTAATGTGTGAAATAGAGCGTAATTATTTTATCTGGCAACTACCATTTCCTACTTTTTGTCGGCTCGTTTATCGTATCAACGTTGTCCGACCCGCCCACACACGCGGCGGGGTAACGTCGGGAAGTGACAAACGATAGTTGTCAAATAAAATAATGGTTCCGCAGTATGAGTAGGTGAGCTATTAAATTATCCAGTGGGTTCGCGTGTTGACATAGGCATAGCTTTCAAACAGCGTTTCCAGCCGAACTGCCAATCCGTGACGTAACACGTGGAAGCTGGAAAAATAATTTTATTGCAGACTTGCCTAATCATTTTGCTTGTAATTGTTCCATTGTAACTGGATTATCATTACGTAGCAATCACATCCATTCGCAGAGGGTTCAGCCTATGTATGAATACAGAAAGGTGTACAGGAAATAGTTTTTCACTTTACTTAGTGCAGCGCCATCAACAAACATTTCCGCCACGTTTGTGCCTTTATACATCACTTAAGCAAGACCAGCACTTTTTACGCGGTTCATTTGTTTTTATTTTAATTAATTAAACCACCGACATATCTTGCTGGTTCCACCACGAAAAATACTCTTCCTACCGGGTGTTTACAGTGTACGTTACGCTCGTACTATAAAGTTTGTACTTGGTGGTCCGAGATTCATGAGTTGCGTTATGTGACCATTAGTAGCGGCGTCGTTATTGGTGTGACTACATGTAACAGCGTCCTTTCTGACAAGCTGATAGTTCTGTAGTTAGTAAGTTTCCCAAATTGTATGGAACCCGAAGTTTCAATACCGTGTTCACAGTACCCCGCCATTTGTCCTTCTGAGCCACATTAATGCATTCCACGCTTTCCAATGCTTTCGGCTCAGTTGAACACTGTAAATACAGAGTGAAGTTATGGACTGCGGTGATAAGCGACGCACGCAATCACACACACACATACGCACACACGCATGTGCCAGTACCTGGAGACCTGTCACACTGCTCGATGTGTCTGGAAAGAACACGGCCGGACTCTAAACGTAAGCTTTGTACCGTATGCACTTACTGGCAAGGGGTCTGAAGATATTGTGTCTTTATCGAGCCATTGTGAACGGTCTCCCCACAGTCTTCCCTTCACTTTCCTTCGTTTCACCCTCCTTCCACTTTCTAGGGTCGTAGAGAATTTACATTCACATGCGGCACCACCCCCACTCCCTTTCAGTGGCGGAATGTCCGCTTTTTAGTCTGGTTGCATTACGGAAAACAAGCAGTTCGGAGCTAAACTCGTGCTGTTGAATGCACTTCCCGTCTGGCACATTTATTTATATCGTATCTGTTGTCATTAATTGCATTTTTCAGAGTGTTGTCCAGATTAGCTGTGTGAAGGACAGACAAGGTCGGCAATATGTATTGTCCATACCTTCAGTAACAAGTGTTTAGACCAGCCAGGTGTACGAAGCAGTGAATTAGTTCGTGTGCAGACCACAGTGGAACTGCCGCTGAGAGTTGCTGTCAGTTCTGCCGGCTCACAAGCCATGTTTTGCAGTGATGCTGTCCAGTCAGGAGCGGACAGCCTATTCGGAGAGTCGCTATCGATCTGGCCCGTGGCCGAGATTCGCACTGAAGCTTCTTCTTCTTCAATCGGCACTGCAACCCTTGTGGGTTATGGTCTGCTCAACTGTCGTTGAGTATTCTCAACAGGAAGTTTTTTTATAACAGACTGCCATTGCCAGCGGCACGTCAAACCCCAACTTGGAGGACTAGTGATTAGAAAGTTCCACCTCCCGCCACCAGGTGTCCCTCACGTCTGAAACGACGCGAGCGAACCCCAGCAGCGGAAGGTGGAACTATGGGCGAGATATTGCCGAGAATTTTGCCGAAAGTGGCGACTTCCACGTCACTTTTGGGTTCTTTTACATGCCGTGAATCTACGACATGGGACCGATGGCTTTACATCCCCTTCGAAGGAAGGCGCGCTGAGGATGTTTTCGCCGGAAAAATCCGACAGCTTCGGCCGGTTTTGAACCCGCTCACCTCTAGACCACCGAAGCCGCTTAGTCGCACTGAAGCTGACTGAAATAATGGGCGGTTTAATCTAGTTACGATGTATAGTCTCCTCTGAGACACAATTTGAGACCTGATGATGGCCCAGTGCAAGGGCCGAAACATATTGTCTTGGTAATAAATACTCCACTACCTTATTAGTTGTGTTTTGATTCTACTACCTGCACCATCTTACTGGATGTACCCACTTGTCCTTCGACGTTACCGCACCGACTCACTTTCACCCGTGGTTGAGACTGCTCACAGTAGGGCTTGGTTGCGTCCTTCTGCCTTTAGGTCTGATTGAGACTGCTTATGATAGTAGGGTTTGGTTGCGTCCTTCTGCCTTTTGGCCCGATTGAGACTGCTTATGAAGCTGCGCCCTTCTGCCTTTAGGCCTGATGGAGACTGCTTATGATATTAGGACTTGGTTGCGTCCTTCTACCTTTAGGCCTGATTGAGACTGCAAATGATAGTAGGGCTTGGTTGCTTCTTTCTGCCTCTAGGCCTGATTGAGACTGCTTATGATAGTAGGGCTTGGTTGCGTCCTTCTGCTTTTAGGCCTGATTGAGACTGCTTATCATAGTAGGGCTTGGTTGCGTCCTTCTTCCTTTAGGCCTGATTGAGACTGCTTATGATAGTAGGGCTTGGTTGCGTCTTTCTGCCTCTAGGCCTGATTGAGACTGCTTATCATAGTAGGGCTTGGTTGCGTCCTTCTTCCTTTAGGCCTGATTGAGACTGCTTATGATAGTAGGGCTTAGTTGCGTCTTTCTGCCTTTAGGCCTGATTGAGACTGCTTATGATAGTAGGGCTTGGTTCCGTCTTTCTGCCTCTAGGCCTGATTGAGACTGCTTATGATAGTAGGTCTTGGTTGCGTCTTTCTGCCTTTAGGCCTGATTGAGACTGATCATAGTCCTTGGTTGCGTCATTTTACCTTTATACCTGGTTCATGCTGTTCCTTCTTACTCTTGGCTTCGCCTGGTTGACATCGTCAGGTTTTGTCCGCCCGTCCGTCGTTCAAACCTGGTTGTGCCCACACGTCACGAGTCATCAGTGTGCCATATCGAACTGGGAAACATTGTCGCGGCGTAGAAAGATATCACACATGTGTGCTCTCCTCAAAGCCTACTCTGGAGAACGGGCATGGAAGGCTATAGGTGACAGATTACAACGGCCCAACTATCTGAGCAGGGTTGATCATGAACGGACAATCAGGAACAGGAGGCAAAGGACCGATATCGGGAAATATTCCTTTGTGAACAGGACCATCCTGCTCTGGAACCGGTTACCTGCAGAAATTTTGGGGACTCTTCCCTGTAAACCACATGCTTTTAGGAAGAGGGTTAGGAAAGTGATTAATGTGGTGAACTGAAGGAAATGTGTGTTAAAATTATCTCAAAGTGTAGTGAAGTGAAGTGAAGTGAAGGGTAGTGTAGTGAAGAGGGAGTAAATCGGGGCGTGCCTTGAAGGATACGTATGGGTGGTGAGGTGAAGTGAAGTGAAGGTCATGTTAAAATTGGTGTGCAATATCTGTGGAGTAACAATATTAGAAATTAGGTGCAGTGCTTTCTTCCCCTTGTGTTGCTTTTCCTATGTGTATTGCTACTAACTGTAGTTGGTCTTTTGTGTATTGGGTTATTATTCTTGAGTGTATTTTTGTTACTTTATGTGTATTTTTTACTATGTGTGTACTGCTGTATTACATACTTTAATTGTCGGATTGCTGGCTAGAAGTCAGTATCCGGAAGATCCTGCGACCGGCCACCTCGGCACAGGTTTTTTTTTTGGTTTCCCTGTGTCTAAAAACGAATGCTGAGATGGTTCCCAAGACTCCAAGTTGCTACTGCATGCTTCTCAATGTAGCCCTCCCGACTTAACTTTCTTAGATCGGGAAAATTACGTAGATTAAGGTCTGCAGACAGCATTGCAGTGACCGGGTTCTGAGATGTTGGAGACATACTTTTCAAGTGGTTATTATCACAAATATTTGCCCCTCACCGGGTTGGAAGCTGGAAGTTTTTGTCGGAAGATGATACCTCGTATTAATTTAACTTAACTTCTCAGCTGATCGTTCAGGGAACTCTATTTGTGCAGTTGTGGCTTGTGACTGCATATGTCCGCTCGTACTATCGCCACGTGATTTTTACTGCAGGGCCGTAGTCGCTTGTCATTTTGCACTGTCAGTATCCGTCAGTTTGGTAGGCCTGCGTGTGTGAGGCCTCGTCTCCTTCACAGATCACATTTGTCAAATTTGGGAAGTCACAAACTTAGCCCACGTTTATCAGCTCGATACTGTTGTCTGCGTGGCTGCAGACCGACGCCGTCGGCTGCGGACGGCAACCAGAGCAAGTCGCGTATTGTTCAGGCAGCAGAAGGATCGCTTTGCAGGTGAGTGTACATGTACACAGTTACCCTGACGTCTACTACTCGCGTACGGACATAGCACATCCTGCAATGGAGCCCAGAAATGTCTGTCTGGTTAGATCATATGGTAACTTGTGTTGCTTCACGTCGTTAGTACAGAAATGCATTGCTACGAAATTATACAGAGAGTTTTCCTTCAACACAGAACTAAGCAGGTGTGACCGCCGCTGCAAAAGGGGCTGCATTATTGGTCTCTTCGCGGCCAGAATGTCGCCCGTTGCTCGGCGCGTAGCCCCGT
>Ga0209629_10001771_pt1 | contig 14063 bp, 8 predicted proteins | sample TergutCu122P5_FD_187286 | JGI IMG/M metagenome (GOLD analysis project Ga0209629, IMG submission 187286) | Cubitermes ugandensis P5 segment gut microbial communities from Kakamega Forest, Kenya - Cu122 P5 (SPAdes) (version 2) | ecosystem: Host-associated > Arthropoda: Insects > Digestive system >... | reverse complement strand
TTCATGGCAAATTCGGTAGTAACCGGAACAGCCGGCTCGCCTACGCAGCAACAGTTTTTTATCCGTAATAACGAAACCGACTTCAAAGGCGTCAATTGGAATCTGGTTTCAGTGGGAAATAAGGGTAATATAGAGATGAAACCCAATCGGACGATTATCAATACTACGCCCGTGATATACGAAAAACCGTTCCTGTTCTTCGAAAACGGAGATTATTTTGTGTTTGTTCCGGGACGTATTGAAAATGCTGCCGGAGCGTCTTGGAGCGCCGGTAAAAAGGAAACCGGAAAAATTATCCCTCTGAGCGATTTTTATATTACACACGAAAATAAAGATAATGCAAAAACAATAAACGCGGCGCTTGCCAAAGGAAAACATATTCTGTTTACGCCCGGAATATATGAAGTTACCGAAGCAATTGAGATAACGAAAGCCAATACAATCGTTTTAGGGCTCGGCATGGCGACCGTTCATCCGGTGAACGGAAACGACGGAATGCACGTTGCAGACGTTGAAGGCGTTAGAATTGCAGGACTTATTTTCGATGCCGGACCCGGATTGAATAAGAATACGGATACGGGCGGTTCCGGCGTTTTACTCCAAGTAGGGCAAAGAGGCTCCCCAAAAGACCTTTCCAAAAATCCGATTGTTCTCAGCGACCTTTTCTTTAGGGTAGGAGGAGTGAAGACTTCGCTTCCCTGCATGGCAGATATATCGCTTGAGATAAATGCTAACTCTACCATCGGCGACCATTTTTGGATATGGCGCGCCGACCATGGCGACCAAGTAGGATGGAATCTCAATAAAACGGATTACGGATTGATAGTAAACGGTGATGATGTTACGGTTTACGGATTGTTTGTCGAGCATTATCAAAAATACGATACTTACTGGAAAGGTGAAAACGGACGTATGTATTTCTACCAAAACGAAAAAGCTTATGACGTTCCGACGCAGGAAGACTGGATAGGTCCCGACGGAAATCATAACGGCTGGGCTGCCTACCGCGTGGCGGACAACGTGAAAAAGCATGAAGCGTGGGGTGTCGGCGTTTACAGCGTATTCTTGAAAACAAAAGGATTCGTGTTGCTTGAAAATGCAATCCTTACTCCGCAAAAAGGCGATATAACGATTCATTATCCGTTCACGGTGAATCTGTCGGTTAACGGAGGAATCGAACACATAATTAACGGTTTGGGAGGTCCTCACACAAGCAAGGATTCGCAGAGAGGCTCGCTTAAAACCTTGCCCGAATCGTATAATAATATTTGGAAAAGCAACACCTTGTATTGATTCTATTTTATAATTATAAATATTTCTCAAAATGAAAAAGAACGGTTTATTACTGATTTTAGCTTTGATGCTTTCGATATTTTCGGCATCTGCAACTAAACTTGTATCTGCAAGTATCTTAGATAAAGATTATATTATGCTTTATTTCCGCGACGGCGATGTTACGTTTACCGAAGGACAGTCTTCCGGATGCGGACTATACAACCAATGTGCGGCAGGAAATCAACTGACTCCGTTCGGCGCCGCCTTAAATACTGACAATGCTTCCGTTGCCGCCAATTGGAAAATCACTTCAACCGATGACTCCGATTTCGGGACGAAAGGCATCGCTCCTTCCAATGTCTATCGAAAATCAAAACTCGGCTGTATGGCTCAAATGGCATGGTCAACCTCAATAAATGATTTTAACTATGATTGGGCGTATGATCATACGCTTTATCTGAAGTTGCCGAAATCCATGAAAGCGGGGAAAAACTATACCGTTCAAATTCCCGCAAGCATTAACAGCGACCTTACAACAAAAGCGCTTTCTTTCGATATTTTCAACAATCGGAGCGAAGCAGTCAAAGTGAATATCGTGGGATACTCGACTGCCGCCGGCATTAAATCAGCCGATGTTTATATGTGGATGGGCGATGGCGGCGCTCGAGACTATTCTTCTTTTGTCGGTAAAAAAATCTATATTTACAATACAGCGACTCATGAAGGTCGGGAAGCAGGAACGCTTTCCCTGTGGAAAACGGCAGCCGGAGAAACAACCAATAATCATCAAATGATCAAATCCGATGTATGGAATGCCGACTTCACCGGATTTAATAAGGCGGGAACTTATCGGCTTGCCGTTGAAGATATCGGATGCAGCGACGACTTCACAATCAGCGATAATATTTATTACGAACCTTTTAAAGTCTCAACTCGAGGATTTTACTATATGCGTGTCGGGGAAGGCAATACGGATGTCAAACCCATTCCTCGTCATCCGCTTTATCTGCCGGAAAAAGATCCCGCAAGCTGTAAAGTCTATATAACGACAATACAACCCTACAGCGCCGATTGGCAGTCTGTTATAGCAAAAAACGGCGATCCGTGGGATAACAAAACTACTGCATGGACTGCCTATCTCAAAACAGGAAGTCCTACCAATCCGAATGCTTACGGAGGACATGCCGACGCATTTGATTGGGATCGACATTTGGGTCATGTTTCCATTATTTACGATATGTTGTTGCCTTATTACATTACAGGCGGAGCGCTTTCGGATGACGATCTGAATATTGCGGAAAGCGGAAACGGTATTCCGGATATTATCGACGAAGCGCGCTATGAAGTCGATTATTGGCTGCGTCTTCGCGACGGGATGGGTTACAGTCACGGGTTGAATAATCCCGACAATTCAAACGTATTCTATCAGGCAGGCACGGACGGAGTATCCGCTTGGGCAAATGCCGCCAATGCCGCCATGTTAGCCGATTGTTTTCGTATTTCGGGAAATACCGGTTTGATGGAAATTTATCGCGACAGCGCCATGGTTGCTTACTCGTATGCAAGCAGTCTGACGGATCAAATGCTCAACAAAAGTCAGGATGTGGGAAATATGACGATGACAGGTAAAGATTTCCGGATTACTGCGGCGGCTTTCCTCTATAATGTAACCGGAGATACTCGCTACGAAGACGATCTTAATTCGCTGAGCGTTTGCAAAACGCCGACTTCAATTATTTGTAATACAAATTCATACAATGAACTGTACGCTTTGGTCGGTTACCTTTTTACCAATCGAACCGTCCACTATCCGACACTTTACGATAATATGAAAAGCGCAATTATCGGCGAAGCAAAATCAAGAGAAGCAAATTATTCGAATACTCGACCCTCGCGTCGGTCAACAGACAATAATACCGGATGGTTTATTACCACCATCGATAACCAGCGAACAATTATTGCACACGCTTTGTCCGAAAAAGGCAGCGCAGACAGAGCTTTTTTTGAAAAAGCATTAATCCTCGAAGCTGATTTCTCTCTCGGGCGAAATCCTTTGAATATGATTAATATGACTACGGCAACTACGAATCTTGCAGGCAAGAAAAGCGTTGAAAATGCTTTCACTTCCGGCTGGAACGACGGAACTCCCGGCGTTCATCCGGGACATACGCCGTATATGAATCAATACACATGGGGCGGAAATATGGCTATGGGAAATCCCACATGGATGACAAGCAAAAACTATCCCGTCATTACTTTCGATGCCAATAACAGTCCCGTGAATAATCCATGGCCCTACGGCGAACTTTACTACAATACCCGTTACGTGTATGCTGCCAATGAATATACTCCGCAACAGGTTATGCGCGGGAAGACTGCATTATACGGATACCTCTATGCAATCGGTCCGTCAAAACAGACCGTTACAGGCATTGAACACGTCGTTTCTCCGAAGAATGTGAATTCGCATCATATATATCCCGTTCCGGTAAAAGAAACCGTCCGGATATCGGGAGCTTCCGACGGCGTCCCTTATGCCGTTTATGATGCATCGGGCGCAAAAATAATATCGGGCGCCCTTTCCGGCGAAACGATTAATGTATCCGGATTGCGGCAAGGCATTTATTTTATTGCAATAAATAATTTGCGGGAAAAATTCATAAAATTGTAGGTGAAGATTATTGTGTGCGCATACCGATTGACCGAGCACAGGTCTGTAGTTCAGTCGCCGGGTTTTAGTTGAACAGAGTAAATGCGCACTTTACCCAAGTCATATTTGAAACTATCGACTTGCTCTGTCTTGTATTTTTCAAATATTTCCCCTGCCTCCGCTCTGCTTCCGTCGTATTAGGATTAACGACAGCATTGCAATAGAGATACCAAATACGGGTTGTAAATCAATTTATAAAAATATCAAAATGTCAATCGGGGAAAGCTCAATTTTTCAGCAAAAATGATGCGAATCCGGATCGAACGAAGTATGGAGCAAGTATGGAGCAAGTACGGAGCAAGTACGGAGAATGTCAGACAAAATTCTGATTATTAAATGGTTACAGCAGAATATTTTTGAAAATATATGATATTTTAAGGTATTTCATGCAAAAAATTCAAAAATCAAAAAGAAATTAACTCTCAGTTAATTATTATAAAATGAGATATTTTTTATATATTCTATTGCTTTTTGATTATTCGGTTACCAATGCTTCAGAGATAGAATGAATTTTTTACATTAGCAATAAGTAGGCTATTTTTCTGCTCCTATGTGATTTTACCAGCCGGAGGCAGGTTTTTAATACGACGGAAGCTGGAGTTTCCGTCTATCCAGTGTAAATAAATTCATTCCTGTTTTTTTCCATTCCCGTAGGGAATACAGCTCGGTAGAAATTGTATTCCAACCTATTGCGGGCATTCCGTAGGAATGCAACCTTAATCAGTCTTCCTGTCGTATCTCTTAAAAACTTCATATCACAGGGTTCAAATTCAAAAGGAATAATTTTGCCGTTGGTATTTCGTAAATAATTCCACGCATGAGGGCCCCCCATTCTATCCGGTGCACATAAATAACTATCAATACCACCCGGAATACCGACCGACCTCATTACAAAAGTCATCAATTGACACTGCGTTGTACAATGCCCCCCTTCATTAATGTCTAACAGAACATTAGCGCCTAAATCTGCAAATGATTTGCTTGTGAATTTCCATGACCTTTTAACCAATGTGTCATACAATATCTGACAAGCTGTAACGGGACTGTCGTCGCGCAGTAAAGAATCCAGAACAGGCTGAAAGTAATTATAATAACGCTCTCTCCATTCTTCCGGCGGCTCAGAGCCGACTCGGTAGGGCAGTATCTCTTTGCAAAAATGTTCGAAAGATATCCGCTTTCCCCAATGAGCCTCTCGCCACACCTTAAAAGCCCATTCTATATTGTTGATGAGATATTGAGCCTTGATGACTTCGATATCGGAACGATACGCGTTAGACGTTGTATGTTGATAATAAGACATATTTTTGACAAGAAATTCGGCTGCTTTCAATTTTAATTTGTCGCTGCCATAACGCTTCAACACTTTTTCCAATTCCCCTCGATTCCTGCCCGCCTGCTTCAAAACAGCTTCAATGTCGGGCGAATACCGGGAGCAGGAATAAAATAAAATACAAATGATAACTAAAAAGATATTTTTCATAATTCATAATTCCTAATTCTTAATTCTTTTGCTTCCTCCCTCATCTCCTTTACCGCCTGCGACTGCACCTTAGGTTCTTTTGTCAAAACAACTCCGGCAGCTTCGCCGGCTTTCGCTTCATTTCCCATTTCAATGTACAATTTCATCAAAAGATAATAAGGATATAAGCGATTGGGAACAATTTGAGTGGATTTCAATAAACTTTTTTCTGCTAAATCATATTCTTTCATCGCTTGATAATTCTTTCCCATGACATTATACAGCATCGGATCGCAACTGATTTGCATTGCGTGTTGCAATACCGCATTACTCTTTATCAACTTGTCGTAGCAGACTTTAATACTGTCATTGCGGGCTTGACCTGCCATCCCCTAAAAGCCGAATACTGATTATCAAGGGATTGCGGATCTCCGCTTCGCTACGCCCGCAATGACACGATCCTTTCAAGACAGCCTCTTAAAAGGATTGGAGTATATAAATTGAAAGACTTCCGAGAACAGAGTCGGGCATCTCTATGCCGGAGACACGCCCGTATCTGACCCTCAGAGAAGTGAAAACTTAATTCTATTCAACAATATAGCGTTTCCCGGCTTGTGTAGAAAACCGGATCATATTGTTGTTCAGCCTATCGATCGGGATGATTCTGTTTTTTATATCCTTGACAACAGCGTTTTTTGCGTTTCCGAGAGAAACCGTACATATTTTTCCTGCATAGGAATGAATAGTAACAGTCGCCTTTTTACCCTGTTCAGACCAACGGATGCCTACTTCAAAATTGCCGATTGCCCGCAAACCCTGCACATTGCCCGATACCCATGCAGCCGGCAAAGCGGGAAGAATTTGCAAAATACCCGTATGACTCTGTAATAACATTTCCGCAATGCCGGCGCAGGCTCCGAAATTCCCGTCGATCTGAAAAGGCGAATGTGAATCGAAAAGGTTTTGATAAATTCCACCGTCATTTTGGTTTACTCCAAGCGATTTGGAAAGATGCAACGCCAAATTCAGAATCCTGCGGGCGTGATCGCCGTCTAAGGCTCTTGCCCAAAGATTGATCTTCCAACCCATTGACCATCCTGTACTCGGGTCTCCGCGATTGATCAACGATTTTTTTGCCGCTTGAAAAATCAACGTGTCCGAAAGCGGCGATATTTGGTTTCCGGGATATAATCCGACCAAATGGGACAGATGTCTGTGATTGGACGACCCGACGGAGTTTGGCGAATATTTCCACTCGCGCAATTCTCCGGTAGAAGTTTCAACAGCTAATCCTTTATCCAAATGAGCGAATTTGTCTTGCAAATCGGCAAGGAACCCGGCTTCTGCTTTATCGGCGCCTATTATTTCGATTGCCTGCAAAGTATTGTTGAATAAATCCCACACCAATTGCTGTGCATGGGCAGTGGCGTTCTCTTTCGCCGGACCGTGTTCGGGAGAATATTCGTCCGGACACTCATACGTTCCGTCGGCAGCTTTTACCATACGCTCCATCCAGAAATCGCAACAGGATTTCATCACCGGGAAAGCTGTATGCAGCAAGTAATTTTTATCGGAAGTATAACGGTAATGCTGCCACAAATGCATGCAATACCAAGCATTGGCAATCACATAATTATGCATGAAATCTCCATGATAACCGAAAATATTGTTTTCCGTAAATAAAGTCCATCCTTTGCTTTGTCCCGAATTGATTGCGTTTTGTTTCCACTGATTATGAATAATCGCTTCATTATATATATAGTTTAAAAAAGTAGCATGAAGTTCCGACAGATTCGTATTTTCGGCAGCCCAATAATTCATTTGTACATTGATATTGCTGTGTATATCCGAATGCCATGGCGGATTATTGACATTGTTCCATATTCCCTGCAAATTGGAAGGCGAATTGATTCCTCTCGCAGAGGCAATCATCAAATAACGTCCGTAATGAAAATAGAGCATTTCCAAAAAGAGATTTTTATATCCTTGAATATTATAATCATCAATCAGTTCATCGGTCGGCAGGGTATTTGCCGTTCCGTCCATATCGAACGAAACCCGGTTGAACAGACTTTGATAATCGGTAATATGTCGTTTTTTCAGCGTAGAATAGGAAAGGTGCATTGCATTTTCCACTATCATGTCAACATGCGGTTTTAATTGAGATTCGGGATAAGTGTAAGTCTGACTTTCGGGAGAAAAGTTTGTTGTTCCGCGAAGGACGATAGTTAAGGCATCAGCCTTTTTGATTCGGATACCTTTTTCGGATGCAGAGATTGTTCCGCCCTCATTCTTCAGACCCATAGCAGCGTAATAGGAAAGTAAATCCGATTTACCTTCAAACGAGGCGCCATTGTTTGTATAAGTAACCGGTCGGTTGTGTGCACTGACTAATGTCAAATCGGCATCAATCATACCGGGCGCTGAAGCTGAATAACGGATAATCAAGGCGCTATCGGGAAAGCTCACAAAATATTCGCGAGTATAGGTAACTCCGTCCGAAACGAAAGTAACTTTTGTCACAGCGTTTGACAGATCGAGTTCGCGACGGTAATCGGCTACAGATGTGAAATGATCGTCTTCGATAAAAAGGCTGCCGAAATTTTGATAGCTTCCGTATATGGATGTACTGCCTGACCACAACGTTTTGTCGTTGAATTGCACTTCTTCTTTCCGGATACCGCCGAAAATCATTCCGCCGAACTGTCCGTTGCCAATGGGGAGCGCTTGCGTCATCCATTGCGTAGCCGGTTGCCGGTACCATAAACAAAGTTTGGATTCGGGCGCAGGCGCTTGACCCGTAATAATCGCTTCCTTCGGTTGGGTTTGCGATAATACGGCGTTGCTTTTTTGCAGCATAATCAGATGTAAATCTTGACTGATGTTTTCTGCAATCTCTTTCGTAGTCAAAGATAAACATTCCGTCATATTGTCAATGCAAACTTTATAAGCTTCCGAGTCGTCTTCAATTCCACGCCGGTTGTAAGGGAAATCTCGGGTAACAGTGTAGCTCTTTTCCCAGATGCACTTTTCTTGTTGCATCAAACGGGCGGAAATTTCCAACCAACTCACCGGTTGAGATACCTCCCAATTGTAAAAACCTTGAAAATAGCCATCAGCTAAAGGATTCACAAATGCGCCGTCATTATTTTTAATATTTACCGTTGTTATATTATTGTTAATCTTCACTTGAAGAATCAATGCCGAATCCGGAAGAACAATATTGTCATTTTTCACTTTCAAATTAAAGCAGGAACTTCGGTTACATTGCGCTGACAGAGCATCCGTCAGAAAATCGCGATAGGGTTGAACCAACGAACCTTCACCCAGCGTAATTTCATATTTACTTTGTGAAAGATTATATATCAAAAAGGGAAAAACTTTCCCTCCTTTTTTTCTGACGTCAGTATATGGAAGCATCGCCGAATAATCGATAGGATTCAGATAGATTGTGTCGCTTGCATCATAATAAACCGGTGTCGTCAGTTCATAAAAAAGCTCGGAATGTATATCAAGCATCCGGCGTTGAATGGTCTTTGCGCTCTTACATGCGGAAAAAATTATTAAAACCGACAAGAAAAATAAGACACTCGTTTGACGAAATCTCTGCCGAGCAGAGAAAATGCAAGTATAAATGTTCATCATAATGTAATAAAAAGTACAAATATAAAGTTAATATTTCATAATATTGCAGGTAAATAAAAATATTTTTATATCTTTGCACCCATATTGAAGAGTGGAAAGATTTGTATGCTTGCAACCACTAAAAAAAAATGCTAAAAACCGGTTTTGTCCGGTTCATTACTGCAAAATTAAATCCTTCCTGCTTTTCAATCGAGTTTATTACAAGATTGTTTTATTTTTAAAACCAGTAAAGTTATGAGTTATTTATTTACCTCTGAATCGGTTTCGGAAGGACATCCCGATAAAGTCGCCGATCAGATATCCGATGCACTGTTGGATCAGTTTTTAGCTTATGATCCCGATTCCAAAGTTGCCTGCGAGACCTTGGTAACTACCGGACAAGTAGTTTTGGCAGGAGAAGTCAAATCCAAAACTTACGTGGATGCTCCGGAAGTTGCGCGCCGTGTTATCCGTGAAATAGGATACACCAAAAGCGCATACAAATTCGAGGCAGAATCGTGCGGCGTTTTTACCGCCATTCACGAACAATCCGATGATATCAACCGTGGAGTGGAGCGGGAAGATCCGCTTAATCAAGGCGCAGGCGATCAAGGCATGATGTTCGGCTATGCTACCAACGAAACCGAAAATTATATGCCGCTGCCTTTGGATCTTTCACATAAGTTGTTGATTGAATTGGCTCAAATTCGGAAGCATGAATTGAAGTTGATGCCTTATCTGCGTCCCGATGCCAAATCGCAGGTTACGATACGTTATAACGAAAACGGAACGCCGGAATGTATAGATACAATCGTTATCTCTACTCAACACGATGAGTTTGATTCCGACGAAGCCATGCAGAAAAAAATTGCGGAAGATGTTAAAAATATCTTGGTACCACGAGTGAAAGCCAAATATCCGAAACATGTTCAAGACTTATTTAAAGACGGCATCAACTATTACGTGAATCCGACCGGAAAATTCGTTATCGGCGGACCGCACGGAGATACCGGATTGACCGGAAGAAAAATAATCGTCGATACCTACGGCGGCAAAGGCGCTCACGGCGGCGGCGCTTTCTCGGGAAAAGACCCGTCGAAGGTTGACCGTTCGGCTGCTTACGCCGCACGGCATATTGCCAAAAATTTAGTAGCGGCAGGCGTTTCCGACGAAGTTCTGGTAGAAGTTGCGTATGCTATAGGAATAGCAAAGCCGATGAATATTTTCGTCAATACTTTCGGAAAAAGCAAAGTCAAATTAAGCGACAGCGAAATTGCCGAAAAAGTGGCGACTATTTTTGATATGCGCCCGAAAGCCATTGAGGACAGACTTAAACTTCGCAATCCGATTTATTTGGAAACCGCAGCTTACGGTCACATGGGACGCGAGCCTCAAAAAGTTGTAAAAACATTTACTTCGCGGTATGAAACCGAACCGGTAAAAAAGATTGAAGTTGAATTGTTTACATGGGAGAAGCTTGACTACGCAGATACGGTTAGAAAAGCTATCCGGTGAAGAACCGAGCGGCAATTATTCGATAGCATCTTTCATCACATTCAGTAAAACTGCCGCTTCATTTTCCCAACAAAGTTCTGCATTTGCAGTTGCGAATGCGGAACGATTTTTTCCTCTCAGCGCCATACGCTTAACCACTGAAGCCAGATATTGCGGGTCAAAATTGGCAACAAGCATCCCTATATTATAACGTGCGATGATCTTGTGAATTTCGGGGAAATCGGATGCCAATACGGGAACATTTTCTCTGATGTAATCGAAAATGCGGTTAGGAAGCGAATAATAATAACTCAAACCCCAATTCTCCAGTAAATTAATTCCGATATCGGCGCAGGCGGTATATTCATGAAGGTTTTCAAAGGGAATTTGTCCCGTAAATATTACTCTGTCCGTTAATCGCATTCTTTTTGTTTTTTCTTTCAGTTCATTAAGTTTATCACCGTCGCCGATCACGTAAAATACAAAATCTTTAAGATAAAACATAGCCTCGATCATCCATTCTATACCGCGCCCTGTATTGACAGCGCCTTGATACAGAATTATTTTTTTCCCTTTTTCGACTATCGGCGCCGGTATTTTGGAAGAAAAGCGCTTAGGCGGTTCTTTTTTCAACGGAATATTCCGCACTACCTGCATGTCTATTTTGTATTTTTCTTTATAATATGCTGCAATGGAATCGCAAACAGTATAAGCATTTTTTAAGCGGGGGAAAATGAAATCTTCAATCTTTGTCCAAACTTTTTTTACCCATTTCCGGTTGGTTACTTCAGGCGTTTCCGGAAAGATTTCATGCGCATCGAATACCAGCGGCTTCTTACGGATAACCGATACAAAATAATTGGCAAGCAGGGTGTCGGTATCGTTGGAAAGGAAAATATCCGTTTTGTCAAACAAAAGATAAAAAAACAAACGAATATTGTATTCCGCATAAAAAAGCATTGTGCGGCGAAAAAGCAAAAACATCCGTTCCGTTTGATAAGGTCGTTTGACGTGCTTACTGTCCGGAAGCATTCGCCCGACAAGTTTTACCTCATAACCGTTTTGCATCAAAGTGGTACAAACTTTATGCACCCGTTGATCCGTAACAAGGTCGTTGGTAACCGAACCCGTAATTCTCATGCCCCTTATATTATAAATTCAAATAATATTAACCACTAATCACTAATCACTGTTTGTTCTATTTCTTCGATTGTTAAGGGTAAGCGTTTTTCGTAAACCAATCTACTGCCGGTCGGAGTAATCACAATATCATCTTCAAGCCTGATTCCGCCGAACGAATAATAATCTTTCAATTTATCGAAATTAATATATTCCGTATAGATTTTTTCCGCTTTCCGGTTTTCAATCAATTGCGGAATGAAGTAAATGCCCGGTTCGACCGTAATCACATGTCCCGGTTCCAGCCGTTTGCCGAAACGGAGGCTGCTGTAACCGAAGCGGGTATCTCTCTTTATTTCATCGTCGTAGCCGACAAACGTTTCTCCCAGATTTTCCATATCGTGTACATCCAATCCCAAAGCATGACCTAAACCGTGAGGCATGAACAACGCCGGAGCTCCGGCTTCCAAAGCTTCTTCGGTATCGCCTTTCGTTAAGCCCAAATCGCGCAAACCTTCAAACACGATTTTATAAGCATTTCGGTGAACGCTTTGGTAAGTAATACCGGGTTTAGCAAGTGCAATCGAATCATTCAGCGCTTTTAAGACAATATTATGAATATCTTTTTGCTTCACGGAATATTTTCCTCCGACAGCCGTAGTCCGTGTAAAATCGGAAGCATAAAGGTTATTGTTTTCCGCTCCGGCATCGCACAGCATAAGGCGTCCCGATTCGAGTATGCTGCCGTGATCGCGGTTATGAAGCGTTTGTCCGTTTTGTGATAAAATGGTAGGAAAAGAAACGCGCGGACCTTGCGAAATAGCCAAACCTTCGATTGTTCCGGCAATTTCCTGCTCCGAAACACCCGGGTGGCACATTTTCATGGCAACAATGTGCATTGCGTAGCCTGTCCGACCGGCTTCTTCCAATTCTTTCAATTCTTCCGGCGATTTGATTAACCGCATATTGATAATCGCTTTGGTCAGTTCTGTCGAAAAGCCTGCGTTTATTTCGTTCGGATTTTTATTAAACAGTTCACTTAAAAATAATAAATTACGATATCGGTACGGTTTCAGATAATGAACTTTCACGGTTCCGGAAATCAAAGTCGATAATTGAGCGGAAGGAAGTACGGTATCAATTCCCGCTTCCTCAGCACGCTTTTTCAACGACGAAAGATTTCCCATCCATATAATATCGTCAATAGTCAATTCATCGCCAAGTAAATATTCTTTATCTCGATCGATATCCAAGACATATATTAAACCGGGAGTATTAAGTCCCACGTAATAGCTGAAAGAACTGTCTTGTCGGAAAGAATAATCATTTCCGGCATAATTAACCGGCGCTTCTCCGTTTCCCAATAATAAGACAAACCCCAATTGCATTGACTTTTTAAGTTGAGTTCTTCTTTGTGTATAAATTTTTTTATTAAACATAGCTGACGTAATTTGTAATAAATATCATGCAAATATAACGGAAATTTATTTATTTTAGCCGAAAAACTTATCTTTGCAGCAAAATTTGTTTGTTTATGCAAAATACAATAATGAAGGGCATAAAAAATATTGTATTCGATTTGGGAGGCGTAATAGTAACACTGGAGCGCGATGTAGCGGTTAATCGTTTCAAAGAAGCAGGATTAAAAAATGCGGAAGAATTATTGAATGCTTATCATCAAAGAGGAATTTTTCTCGAATTGGAAGAAGGTAAATTATCGAAAGAAGAATTTTACGACGCTGTTCGCAAAGAAGCCGGAACGTTTATCTCGAACGAAACCATTGATTACGGTTGGATGGGCTTTCTGAAAGAATTGCCCGAAGAAAAACTGACTATGTTGGAAGATCTGAAGAAGAAAGGTTATCGTCTTTATTTACTGAGTAATACCAATCCTGTAATTATGTCATGGGCGTTTTCACCCGCATTTTCTCCTCAAGGCAAAAGTATTAACGAGTTTTTTGATAAACTCTATCTGTCATATCAAATCGGCATTACCAAACCACATCCCGAAATATTTCGATATATGTTTAGCGATTCCGGCATGATTCCTTTCGAAACTTTGTTCATCGATGACGGAATCGCTAATGTCGAAGCCGGTAAAAAATTCGGAATGAAGACTTACCTTGCCGTAAACGGAGAAGATTTCAGACATTTGTTCAGATAGCTGCATTCTATAAATTCAAAATCATCCTATTCACTCTTTATCGCTTTCACCGGATTGGCGGTTGCCGCCTTAATTGCCCGCACACCCACCGTGCCCCACGCAATCGCCACAGCCAAAAGACCTGCCAAAGCAAATATCCACCAATACAAGCCGATTCTGTATTCGAAATTGTTGAGCCATCGGGTCATTATCCATCCGGCAACAGGGAAGGCGATAAA
>Ga0209629_10001770_pt1 | contig 14073 bp, 21 predicted proteins | sample TergutCu122P5_FD_187286 | JGI IMG/M metagenome (GOLD analysis project Ga0209629, IMG submission 187286) | Cubitermes ugandensis P5 segment gut microbial communities from Kakamega Forest, Kenya - Cu122 P5 (SPAdes) (version 2) | ecosystem: Host-associated > Arthropoda: Insects > Digestive system... | reverse complement strand
TCTCGTCATAAATGATATTGTAAAGTTCATCAGGCAATTTTCCACCTTTTGATTTTGGCAGAATATCATCATTGAGAAAATCAAATTGAAAAACCTGTTCCGTCCAAAGATTTGCACCGTTTTCAATACGCTGTTTCATCACATCAACGTCTTGTTTATCGAGAGTTGAAGCAAAGATTCTGTCTTTATTTACCAATCCAGCGAGTAAATTACCTGTTCCCGCACAACAATCCCAAATAAAATAATCATCTTGCCAATTTTCGCCAAAAGTTTTCGCCAAATATTCCTGAGAAAGTTCTACCCATTGCTGCGGTGTAAAAAAACTGCCCTTTATTTCTCTTACATCTTGCGGCACAAGCAAAGGTCTGCGCTCAATAATGTAATCCCAATAGTCCTCTTTTGGCGGTCGTTCGTACTTTGCCCAAAACAGATTATATGCTTTCTGATTATCTTTAAACTCCACGTTGCTTGAAGTGAAAGCCCCAAAAGCATTTTCGTAACGATTCATTTCGTATCTCGTGGCTCGCAAAACTACATCAAGTTTGCTTAAAAGTGTGGTATTTTTTTCAGAAATCAAATCGGCAAGATAAAAATCGCCGCTAATAATGTCGTATTTTTTTGCTGCCTCCCAATTAAATTGAATTGTCGGCTGTACGGTATCAGCCCATCTTTGATAAACATTTATAAAATTATTTTTATCAATTCTAATTTTAGTTGTCTCGGTTTTGCCTGCAATAAAATTTTCTTTAATAAATTTTCGCAGTTCTTTTTCGTCTTTTTCAAAATAAAAAAGGTAGGTCTCCCAAGGAATGTCGTTTTCAATAACTTTTTTGATTTGTGTATAAACCTGCTTAAATTCTTTTGTTTCAGTATTTGACGGCGTTACTTTCCAATTAAAGTCATTTTGGTAAAAAATATCTTGAATTTCGGAATAAGGAATAAATGCAATTTTTTCGTTGTCGTAACAGCCCAAAAACGGCGGCGGAAGAATTTCATTAAAGGTTTTTGCTTTGCCGATGGTAAGCACAAGTTGAGTAAGCATTGAAATAATATCAGTCGGCTTTTGTTTTGCCTCCGCCCAAAGAAGATAAGCCCCCTCTAATTCACACGAAGTGGGAGAACTTGCTCCCTCCCTTTTGGGGAGGGTTGGGGAGGGGCTTTTTACGGCAAAATCAATCTTTCCCAAAATTTTTGTGCAGTCAAATTTTGAGAAAAAATCTTGTGCAACTTTATTTTTAGTTTCTTCTTCGAGAATGTTTTGGTATTTCATCTGATTATAATTTATTTTTTAACGGTCAGATGGAACTCACACGGCAAATAATCATAATTTTGTGTGATTTTTTTATCGTGCTCGTTTCATATCTTCGACAATTTTGAAAGCGCAAAGGTAATAAAAATCTTTATATTGTAACATAACAACAAAAATAAAAAAAATGTTGTTTGCTACTTGGTACCAAACGAGAAATTATTAACATTTGCCTTTGCTATTTTTTTTGCAAAGCAGATTTTGGGTTTAATAAAATTGTAAAAATTATTTTTTTTCTGTACTTTTGCATTTTTTACAATAAAAAATATTCGAATTTGATGAAAAATGATATATATCCCGTTGTGGCTCAGGGTTGTTGTATGAATATACGTGGCTGTCATAGATACGGAAATAAGAAATTAAGTTCTTTCGACTGGCTTTGCGACTTGCCCGAAACCCAAAAAAACACGGATTACATAGAAGTACAGTTTAAAAATACGCGTAAAAGTTATTTTCTTAACAGCACGCATATTAACCTTCAAAAAGGCGATATTGTTGCTGTCGAATCGTCGTCGGGACACGATATAGGCGAGGTAACGATGGTCGGCGAGTTAGTTTTGCGGCAGATGGCAAAAAATAATTTCAATCCCGAAAAAACAGAAGTTCGCCGCGTTTATCGTAAAGCCAAAGATACGGATATTGAGAAATTTAACGATGCAAAAGCCAAAGAGCAATCGACAATGATTGAGGCACGCAGAATAGCCGAAAATCTTAAACTTGATATGAAAATTGGCGATGTAGAGTTTCAGGGCGATGGTAGCAAGGCAATTTTTTATTATATTGCAGACGAGCGGGTTGATTTTCGTCAGTTAATTAAGATTTTTGCCGAAACTTTTCATGTGCGTATCGAAATGAAGCAAATTGGGGCGCGGCAGGAGGCAGGGCGCATTGGCGGCATTGGTGTCTGCGGACGGCAACTGTGTTGCGCAGGTTGGATGACAGGTTTTAATTCCGTTTCCACAGGTGCAGCACGCAGTCAGGAACTTTCGCTTAATCCACAAAAACTTGCAGGGCAATGCAGCAAACTGAAATGCTGCATGAATTACGAACTTGATGCTTATATTGAGGCATCAAAAGATATTCCTTCGTCGGAAATACGCCTCGAAACTCTCGACAATACCTATTTTCATTTTAAAACCGATGTATTCAAACGCCTGATGACGTATTCTACCGACAAAACAAATGCTGTAAATCTGGAAACAATTTCTGTTGAACGGGCGCAGGAAATTATTGCTATGAATAAAAACGGCGAAAAACCTTTGAAAATTTCGGTTTCGGAAAATAAAACCGAACATATTTCCGATTATGATAATGTTGTCGGGCAGGACAGTTTAACCCGTTTCGATAGAAATAATTATCGAACTCATAAACCGACACTCATAAAGCGTGGCGAAGATGGGTATGATAAACCAGAAGAACACAAGCCAAGACGTCATCGTAAGCGTCAGGTCAGACATCGAAAATCTGAATATAGAAATCAAAATAATCAAAATGATGAAAATGCGTAACTATTTTATAATAAGTTTAATTTCAATGTTTTGTCTTGTTGCATGCACAAACAATGATGTTTTTTTTCAATTTAAAAAAATTCCGCCAAAAGGTTGGAACAAAGACAGCGTACTTGTTTTTGATTTCACAATTTCTAATTCGTCTGTTCCTTATAATATTTATGTAAATATTAGAAATACAAGCGAATATCCGTATCAAAACTTTTGGCTTTTTATAAAAAAATCGGTTGTCAACCCCGATAAAACTTTTGTCGCTGTTTCAACTGATACTGTTGAATGTTACCTTGCCGACGAACGCGGAAAATGGCTCGGCAGCGGCGTAGGAGTAGCATACGAAATGCCTTTGTTAATTGATAAAAATACACATTTTGAACAAAAAACATATCGTTACGAACTCGTTCAAGGAATGCGTAACGACATTTTACGCGGTATAAGCGATATTGGGCTGCGCGTTGAAAAAATTGAATAATTAATTTTATATTCTAAATTCTAATTTTATAAAAAATGAATATAGCAGTAGTTGGAACGGGTTATGTTGGTTTGGTAACAGGCACTTGTTTTGCCGAAATGGGCGTAAATGTTACCTGCATTGATATTGATGTGGATAAAATTAACAAATTGAAAAATGGCATTGTGCCGATTTACGAGCCGGGACTTGATGAAATGATTCGTAAAAACGTTGAAAGCGGGCGTTTGCATTTTTCAAATTCTCTGGCAGAATGTTTGGAAAGCGTTGAGGTTGTGTTCAGTGCGGTTGGTACGCCGCCCGACGAAGACGGCAGTGCCGATTTACAATACGTGCTTGCCGTTTCGCGTGAAATAGGACAACTGATGACAAAACATATTCTTGTTGTTACCAAAAGCACGGTTCCTGTGGGAACGGCGAAAAAAGTTAAAGCCGAAATTGCGGCTCAACTTGAAAAGCGCGGCGTACAGATTCCTTTCGACGTGGCTTCAAACCCCGAATTTCTCAAAGAAGGAACAGCAATTAAGGATTTTATGAGTCCCGACCGCGTGGTTGTCGGCGTGGAAACCGACCGCGCCCGCGAACTGATGGACAGATTGTACAAGCCGTTTTTAATAAATAATTATAGAATAATTTTTACCGATATTCCTTCGGCAGAAATGATAAAATATGCCGCCAACGCAATGCTCGCAACGCGAATTTCGTTTATGAACGACATTGCAAATCTCTGCGAAATTGTTGGCGCAGATGTGAATATGGTGCGGCGCGGAATTGGCAGCGACACCCGAATTGGAACGAAATTTCTTTACCCCGGCTGCGGCTATGGCGGAAGTTGTTTCCCGAAAGATGTAAAAGCACTGATTAAAACCGCTGCGCAAAACGGTTATCAAATGCAGGTTTTGCACGCCGTCGAAAATGTGAATGAAAAACAGAAACGCATTGTGTTTGATAAACTTACAAAATATTTTGATAATAATTTGAATGGAAAAACTGTAGCCGTTTGGGGCTTGGCGTTCAAACCCGAAACCGATGATATGCGCGAGGCACCTTCGCTTGTGGTAATCGATTTACTGCTTGCCGCCGGCTGCAAAGTTAAGGTTTACGACCCCGTTGCAATGCACGAGGGTCGGCGAATTTTGGGCGATAAAGTGCAGTATTGTAAGGATTTGTACGATTGTGCGCTTGATGCCGATGCCGCACTTTTGCTCACAGAATGGAAAGAATTCCGAATGCCCTCGTGGAATGTGCTCAAACGCACAATGCACCGCGCACTTGTCGTTGATGGGCGTAATATTTACGACAAAAAGGAACTCGCTGAAAACGGATTTCAATACGAAGGAATAGGGGGGTAGCAATATGAAGCCGTTTCTTTTTCGCATTGCGCAGCAATATTTTCAGCACTTTGGAAGTGAGATTAGCCGTTTTACTTTCGTTTTCCCGAACAGACGGGCGGGTGTTTTTTTTCAAAAATATCTTTGCGAACTGACCGACAAGCCGATTTTTTCGCCTGATATTGAGACAATTACGGAATTGTTCGCCTCTTTGAGTAATTTTCAGACCGCCGACCGCCTGAGCAATCTTTTTCTGCTTTATCAAATTTTTTTGCGACACAGCAAACGTGCCGAAACATTTGACAATTTTGTGTTTTGGGGCGAAATGCTGCTGAACGATTTTGATGAAATTGATAAAAACTTGGTTGATGCTAAACAGTTGTTTACCAATATTTTAGACCTCAAAGAAATTGACACCGTTTTCGAAACTTTGACCGAGGAACAGAAAACGGCAATTCGGCAGTTTTGGTCAAATTTCGTTCCGTTAGCAGAAGGCAATCAAAAAGAAGAATATATCGCAAATTGGCGCATTTTACTTACGATTTATAATGATTTTTGTGAAGAATTGTTTGCTCAAAATATGTCGACCGATGGAATGCGTTGGCGTTGGGTTGTTCAAAAATTGAAAAATGATGAAATTAAAAATATTGATAATAAAGAATTTGTTTTTGTCGGATTTAATGCACTGACTGCTTGCGAATTACAACTTTTTAAAGAATTGAAAAAACGCGGACAAGCCGATTTTTATTTCGATTATGAATCTTTTGAATTGCAGGACAAAAACAATCTTGCTTCGCGTTTTTCTAAGGAAAATTCTTTGCTTTTTCCGCCAAAATTTGAAATTGAATCAGATGTTATTTCGTTGAATGACAAGTATATAGAAAAAATTTCCGTACCTTCGGCAGTTGGGCAGACAAAGCAAATTAATCGCATTTTGGAAAATTTGCAAAAAGATGGAAATTTCACTGAAAATTCTCTCAATACCGCAATCGTTTTGCCGGACGAAAATTTGTTGCTGCCGATGTTGTATTCATTTCCCGCTGATATTCAGCAAATTAACGTTACAATGGGTTTTCCGCTCAAAGCGACCCCTGCTTTTGCGCTTTTTGAGCATATTTTCGGTTTGCACAAGCGCGCGCGAAAAGGCAAAGACGGCGCAATGTTTTTTTATCATAAAGATGTACTTAATATCTTAAATCACAGATACATAGCAGAAAATTGCAATAATTTTATTTCTGCTTTAAAGAATAAAATAATTGCAGAAAATAAAATTTATGTAGAAAATTCGTTATTTGCTGAAAATGAATTACTTACATTAATTTTTAGTGTGCAAAACAATGAAAATGATTTTTTGGATTATTTATTAAAAATTATTTTAAAAATTCGTCAAGAATGGGAAAATTCACAAACAGAAAATCCTGAAAATCAACTTGATAGCGATTTTTTATATCAATATTATTTAACTTTCAACCGCACAAGTGAAATTTTAAAAAATCGCTCAAATGAAATCACAATTTCGCTCGAAACCTTGATGCAACTGCTCAGGCGGCTCACACAAGAGCTTACTGTGCCTTTTGAAGGTGAACCTTTGGCGGGCTTGCAGGTTATGGGCGTACTCGAAACACGCCTGTTGGACTTTGAAAATGTGATAATTACGAATTTTAACGAGGGAATTTTTCCGCGTCGCGAGCAGCCGAACAGTTTTATTGCGCAAAGTTTGCGCCGCGCTTTTGGGTTGCCCGTGTCCGAACATCGCGATTCTATCAGTTCCTATCATTTTTATCGCCTCATCGCACGTGCAAAACGTGTTTTTTTGTTGGTCGATTCGCGTGCCGAAGGGCTGCAGACGGGCGAGGAAAGCCGTTTTTTGCTGCAAATGAAATATCAGTACAATGCGCCGATTATTGAAAAAAATCTGTCGTACAACATTGTTTTTAACGATATAAAACCGATTGAGGCACCCAAAACGGCGGAAATTTTGCAAAAATTAAATCAATTTCTTATTCCAAATTCAAAAAAAGCACTTTCGCCTTCGGCAATAAATACTTATTTGGATTGTCCGTACAGGTTCTATCTTACTTATATTGAGGAACTTAAAGAAGAAGACGAAGTTTCCGAACTCGTCGACGGCAGTGCTTTTGGAAAAGTTTTTCACAAAGCAATGGATTTTATTTACAAGCGTTTTGAAGGTCAAATTATTGATATTCAGCATTTTGAAAATGAATTATTAAATAATAAAAATATTGAAAATGCGATTAATCGGGCTTTTTCATCAGAAATTTTTAAAAATAAAAATGAAAAAGAAATTGAATTGGAAGGAAATAATTTGTTGATTTCCAAATTGTTAACGAAATATATCAGAAAAATTTTAACCATTGATAAAAGCCGCGTTCCGTTTCGTTACATCGCTTCCGAACACAGTTTTACCAAAAGTTTTCCGATAAAAAATAACACGCAATTCGTTAATTTAAAGGGAATTATCGACAGAATTGACGAAAAAGACGGCGTTCTTCGCATTTTGGATTACAAAACCGGTGCCGGCGACAATATTTTTAAAAGTATTGAGCAAATTTTTGACCACGAAGATGATAAAAGACCGAAATTTGCGCTGCAAACTTTTTTTTACGGATTCTTTTTTGATAATAATTTGAATGCAAAAAATGTTCAAACGGGAATAATTTTCTTGCGAGAAGTGTTTAAAAGCGACTTTTCGACCGAACTTCGCCAAAAAATTGATGGAAATAAAAAAATTACTGTCGAAGATATTTCGGAATACAAAAACGAATTTTTAGCGCACTTGACTGCCTGTTTGGAAGAGATTTTTAACCCCGAAATCCACTTTGTACAAACCTCACAGCCCGATAATTGCAAATATTGCAATTTCACGGAAATTTGTAAAAGGTAAGACGAATTTATGGTTTTTCCTGTAAAAATTTCCTTTCAAATTTAATGTAACGCGGCTCTGTCGGTACGTAATCTTCGTCGTCCCAAAGAGTGCTTGTAATCATCAAATCGGCACTGTAACGATTGCAGGCGATGGGAACATTGTGAATGCGGCACTGCCGCAGCAACATTTGAATATCTGCCTCGTGCGGTTGTGCGCTAAGGTCGTCGATAAGAAAAACCGCCAAATCAATCTGATGACGCACAACAAGTGCCGCAATTTCGGCATCGCCGCCGAGCGGACCGGAATTCATACAAGTAATATCCGCTTTAATTCCGTGATTTTCAAATGCTTCGCGAATTAAACTGCCTGTTGTGCCTGTACAAATCAACGAATGTGCCGACAGCATTTCGCCATTATAAACCGCCCACTCAACCATATCCGCCTTGCGATTGTCGTGCGCTACAAGTGCAATTTTTAAATGTCGCTTCATTTGGATTTTAAAAAAAAAATAAACAATTTTTCGCTCTTTCCTTTGTGGAGCATAAGAGATTCGAACTCTCGACCTTTTGATTGCGAACCATTTTAGGTATGCTGATTTTCAATTACTTATAAATATAGTGTTATTTTTTATCGTTTTAATCTATTCTGTATTTATTCAGTACATCAGATTTAGTTATTATTGAGTTTGCTTCTGCAGAAGAAATTTCACGTTTTAATAACCAGTGATAAACATTTTGTTGCCCTATTGTTACAACGTATGCTTGCACAAATTCCCAGCCCTGCGCACCGAAATAATTCATTGCATCAACCATTGAATTAAATATTATCGGCTTACCTGAACTATCCGTAACTGCTTTTTCTTTTGCACTATTCCAAAATGTTGTTTTCTGGCCGTAATCGATTTCAATTTTTACATTTGTGGAAAATAACTTCGATGTGCCGACTATCTGGATATATTGATAATATTTTTGGGTGCTAATGGAATCCTGCGCACTTACTGCGCCGATACTTAATGCCATCAAGGCAATTATTACTATTTTTTTCATTGCTATAAAATTTTATTGTTAATGTATTAAATCATTTATATAATTTTCTAAATGAGAAATTGAAATATCCTTTAATTCTGTGTTTTTAATAGCATAATTAATCATTTCTCTATTTCGTTTGCTAATTAATTTAATGTCTTTAAACTTGTCCAAAAATTCATAAATGAAAATATAAACATCTTTAATATTGCTTTTCAGCAATATTGTTAATGCTGATAAATATCTGTTAAAAGCAAAATCCTTATTTTCATTATAAATTTTTTCAGAAGATTCTATCAGTTCCATTGCTCTGTTATAATTATTATCTTGTATAAGCCAGTCGGCTTTACTTTTTACATCTTTTAGTTCATTTTCTAAATTTTCTATTTTATTTTCAGTAAAGTTTTTTAAATTTTTAATTGAATCCTCAAAATTTACAACTTTTGTTATCTCTTTATCAATTTCTGATATTTTATTTTTGGTTTCATCTTTTACTTCCTTTACTTGCATATAATTGCTTATAACTATAAATGTGGCAATTATTCCTATAAATGTTACTGCTATACTTTTATCATCAATAATAGTATGAGAAGTAAAAAAATATATTGAAGAACCAAATAATAGAAATAATAAAAATAAAGCCCAAAAGTTATTAAACCAACTTATTGCTTTTGCCCAAAGGACTTTTTACCCTTTAAAAGTTTCTTTAATGATTCAGTTTGTTCAATAACTTTATCACTACTCTCTACGATTTTATCTTTTATAGTTTTTTCTAAAACTTCATCAATTTTTGTATTTACATTATCTTTTATATTCTTATCGATAATTTCTTCTACAAGTTTTTTTATTTTTTCATCTTTCATATTTTTCAATTAATTTATTAATTACATTTAATAACTTTTCTGTATGATTTTGATATGTTTTTATAACATCTTGATAACCAAGCGAAGCAGAATTTAATGTATCCTCAGTAATTCCGTGAATTTCTTGACAAGGATTTCCACGTGTACCAATATTTGTCATTGCTTGTTTATTATCACTAAAAGTAATGTCGCCTGTTTTAATATAAATATCAAAAAAGGTTTCTATTGGAACTTCTAATTCTTTCGCAATTTGTTCCAAATCCGATGCCTCTATTCTATTTGCATTTATACATCTATGCAAATTTGCTTCACTCATTCCAATGTCAGTTGCTAATTTTTTTAACCCACCAACTCTATTTTTTGCAAGTTCTTTAATTTTTAAAATATTCATAATCAGACAATTAACTATTTTTAACTAAAATATTTACTATATTATTTGCGTGTTACTAAATTATATGTTAGTTTTGCACCGTCAATTTTTTAATTGACTGCAGCACATAAAAACGGCTGTCCGACTTGCATCGGAATACTCGCAAAACATTACGGCGCAAATGTACAACTTTTTTTATAAACTGCAAAAAAATCCCGCTATTTTCAGCAAGCGAGCAGAAAATCGGTGGTTAGAAGGCACAAAGCGGGATTTTTACTTTGAAATTATAAATGGGGTCAAAAAAATTAATATTATTTTTTTTAAAATTATTCAAATACTCTTAAAAGAGACGCGAATTAGACCCCCGCGAAACTTTTTTAAGAGTATTTGTTTTTTTAAATCAGATTCAAGTATCAAGTATCAAGACACAAGTATTTTAATCTTGAAATTTGGAATTTTTAAATCTTTAAATAATTGAATATATGAGAAATTCAGAATTGAAATTGTACAACTGGCGCGTGGTTACGCAAGAGTATGAAAGTGGCAGAAAAACTTACAATTTTTTTGCAAACGGCGCAGTAGTTATTTGCATTTTTACAAAAGGCATTATTACGGCTTACACGCCGAATATGGAAGTTTTTGAGGAATTGCAAATTGAAGGGCTGACGGTAAATGATTACACTGCATTTTTGATTAAAGTAAATCAAATGAATTTTGAATTATGAAAACACCAGAAAAAATTCTAAAAGCAGTAGTGAAACTCACAGGCGTGAGCGAAGACGAAATTTTTACTCGTTCACGCCGCGTGGAAATCGTCGAGGCACGGCAATTCCTTTGGTACTTGCTCAAAACCGACTATAATATGTCGAACAGCGCCATAGCACGCCTTTATGGCTATGACCCGGCTACTGTTTTATCTGGAATTAGGACATTTGGCGGCTATTTGGAAGTCGGCACAAAAAAACTGTGCGATTGGTTAAACCTTTATAAATCAATGTATTTATGATTATGGAAGGATTGCTTCAATTATCGCCCAATGAGGTTGCAAAAATTTTTGCAGAAGGAATGCGCATCGGCGAGCAACGCAGAGCCGAAGAGCGCGGCGAACTTCCTGCATATTGGATGCAAAAAAAAGTTTATCAGCGTTTTCCACGCTGTTGGGTTGAGAGTTTGGTACGGCAAGGCGTTGTTCGTCCGCGAAAAGTTGTAAGCCAAAACGGCGGCAAAACAGCCAAAGTTTTGTACCCGGTGGCACAACTTTTCGCCCTCGAAGCCGCTGGACAAGCAAAAATTTTTATCGAATAAGTCGGCAAGTCAGTAAGTTGGCAAGTCAATTTTTAGTTTTTAATTTTTAACTTTTAATTTATAAAGATGAAGAGCAGTTTTAGTTTTGAAATACCTATAATTTTTGATGCGGAAAACTTTATTAGCATTTTCCGCGAAATCGGGCTTACGGTCGACCGCGTGGTAAAAGAATATTTTTTTGACGGCGAAGAAAATCCGCCCGAAAAAATTCCGATGTGGTGCGTACAAAATCCTAATAATACGAATGACTGGATTTTACTTCAGGAAATCGCCGAAAAATATGTCGAACTAAAAAAGTACGAATTATTTTTCGATAACCCGGATAAACTTAAGATTTACAACCTGTTTAACAAGTCGGCAAGTTAGTAAGTCGGTAAGTCGGCAAGTCAATTTTTAGTTTTTAATTTTTAACTTTTAATTTTAAAAATTATGGCTTTTGTAAGAATAAATATAAAAGATTTTATCGGCGAATGTACTGTTGACGAGTTGATTGCCGAACTTGAGAAACGCGAAAAAACGATTTCTCAAAATCATCGTGAAGAAATGGCGACTTTCTCATTGCGTAAGTTTATGGGTTTGGAACGTGATAATTTTGCTCACGAATTGCCAAAAGAACGTAAAAAACAGTGTATTTTAATGTTATTCAATAAGATAACCTATTTCCCTGATTTATTGGACGAAATCAAAGAACTTTTTGAAAAATGAAATGCGTAAAGACAAAAGTCGGTAAGTTGGCAAGTCGGCAAGTCAATTTTGAAATCTTGGATTTTTTTAAATTTTTAAATATAAATATTTATGGACACACAATTAGCATTATGCACAAAGGAACAGTCGAGACGACTCAATCACGTTGGTTTTAATTGGAAAACCAACAAAATGACTTGGGAAAGCGGGCTTGGAATAGCACGTCCCACAGTAGAGTTGGCTCTGCAATGGTTTGAGGAAGTAAAAGGTTTTAAGTATGATTTACAGAATAATGTAAATGCCGGTTGCTGGATAACTCCGGTATTTAAAGGGAAATATTTTGCTGCAATTTATGCGATAAATTCAAAACAAGCCAAATGTACACTTTTGGATGAACTTTTAACTTTAATTGAGGAGGAATAATCAATTAAGAATTAAGAATGATGAATTAAGAATGTTAAAAAATTAATAATTAAAATAAAATGAAAACGAGAAATCAAATGAAAACGGAAATTGCCGATTTGCAAGAAAAATTGCAGGAAATGCAGGAAAAGGCGATTGAGGCACATAAAGAGCAATGCCATAATCTTTGCAAAGGTTATATATGCTATGCAAAATCTGACGTGCATAATGGGAATTGGAATCAATGTGATAGTAATTGTATTTATATAAAAGATTTTATTAACATATTAAACAATAAATAATTATGGAATTTAAGAATATAACAACAGCAGATTTTGTACGTAAATTTGTTTCTGAAACGCCTGAAAATGAAAGCGTTCCATTGAAAGATTTATTTCCAGAAGCCCTGCAAAACTTCGCCGACCAACTTTGCCAAAAGCAAAGGGAAAATTGTGCCAACAAAATACGGAAAATGGTTACTGCTGCAATCGAAACAATGTCATCATTTACAGACGCAAAAGTATGGATAACAACATACAATGCCGAACAACCAAAAATTGAAGAGTTATGACACGAGGCGCATTTTTAAAATTAAAGATACCGAATTTACCGTATTGTGCATTTCATTTGGAAAATTTGCACAAAGGTAGCAGCAATCGGTTTTGGGAAAGCATTCACGTTTTTAACGTAAAAAAGAATTGGCAAATAAATGTTTTTTGGCGAAATAGCGGTTATTCAACCCACATTGATAAATCGGACAACGGCGAAGTTTCTGTTAGTTATCATAATATGAATGAGCCAGAAAGAGACCGCATTCACACGGTTATTGATTGTGAAAAAGATTTCTCACAGGAAAAATTAAATGGAGTTTTTAAACAAATAATGTTTAAACAATTAAATATCAAATAATTATGGGAAATAATCAGATTAAAAAATTACGGGAGATTTTAGAATATTCCAATGCAGATATTAGCATTGACAATTACGACTTTAATCAGCCAGATGATGCTGACGAAACCGACAGCGGCGGGATTTGGGATTTTTGTTCCAACTTAATTGAGTTCAGTGATTTTAGTACAGTACAAACATTTATGTATCAATTAATTAAAAATTTATAATTATGACAGAAAAAGCAAAAAAATTAGCAACAAAAAAGATTAAAAGTTCCTTTTTAGAAGGGATAAAATTGCGTGAATGCTTCGCAGGGCTGGCAATGCAGACAGTAATAATTAATAACACGACAATTCCGAAAGAAGTGTGTGCAAATATGGCTGTTACTTACGCCGATGCCCTTTTGGAAGAGTTGGCGAAAGAAAATTAATTGAATTATGAAAAAACAGCCGCTATATCTATTTGAGTTGCCCAAAGTTTTTTATAACGAACCAGAATACGATTTTCCCTACATAATTTATATTGCAACGGAAAAAGGTAATTGTAACGGAATTTTGTACGAAGGTAAAACATTAGAAGGCGTGCGGCAACTTTGCAGCCACCCGAAAAGTTGCGGTCAATATATGGGTGTGGAATGGGCGTATTTTTACACGAAAAAATCAAATATTGAAAAGCAAAGTATGGAAACTTACGGAAATTTTATAAAAGGCGTAAAAAAATATGAAATACAATCAGATGATCGATTTTCGGAAGATTATTTGCAAAGTTTAGGAATAAGAAAAGTAATTATTTATGATTACGACAGTTTGCCAAAGAAAATTAAACGTTAAATAAATCGCCTTTTACTTAACATATAGAACTCGATATGTTAAATAAACGGCAAAAATTATAAGAATATGACAAAAGAATTACAGAAAAAAATGCAGGAAAAAGCACTCAAAAATTAAAATCAAGATTTCACAAAGGCATTGCCAACGCAATGGCTGAACAATGGACGGAATATTTAACTAATTGAAAATTAAGAAAATAGTAAAT
>Ga0209629_10001769_pt1 | contig 14075 bp, 10 predicted proteins | sample TergutCu122P5_FD_187286 | JGI IMG/M metagenome (GOLD analysis project Ga0209629, IMG submission 187286) | Cubitermes ugandensis P5 segment gut microbial communities from Kakamega Forest, Kenya - Cu122 P5 (SPAdes) (version 2) | ecosystem: Host-associated > Arthropoda: Insects > Digestive system... | reverse complement strand
CAGATGGGGGGATAATATTAAGATGGATCTTCAGGAAGTGGGCGGGGGTTGTGAGGACTGGATGGAGTTGGCTCAGGATAGGGACAGGTGGCGGGCACTTGTGAGTACGGTGATGAACCTTTGGGTTCCAAAAATGTGGGGAATTTCTTGACTAGCTGCAAAACCAGTTAGCTTCTCAAGAAGGACTCTGCTCCATGGAGTAAGTAAATAAGTAAGTATATGTGCACATATGCACATATACATGCATGAATACAGTACCATCTCAATATTTGTGATTAATTGGGACTAATAAAACATCATGCACACTGGGATCCACTGTAAATGAAAATGACTATTTGGTTTGAAGAACTCAACAAAATACCAGTAATAAAAGTATAAAATAACCTCAGAAAGCATAAAAAGCTGATGCTTAATTGTTAACTGTTAATTAAGTGCAAACACTTGTTATAAGCACAATATACATGCACAGACTGTACAAGACTGTTGTGCCATAGAGCTAAGCACAACATACATGCAGGGACTGTACAAGACTGTTGTGCCATAGAGCTAAGCACAACATACATGCAGGGACTGTACAAGACTGTTGTGCCATAGAGCTAAGCACAACATACATACAGGGACTGTACAAGACTGTTGTGCCATAGAGCTAAGCACAACATACATGCAGGGACTGTACAAGACTGTTGTGCCGTAGAGCTAAGCACAACATACATGCAGGGACTGTACAAGACTGTTGTGCCGTAGAGCACACAAGCAGTCAGTTTAACGTAATGTAGACAGCTTGACTGAGCTGCAAGTGATCTGCACATTAGCAGGAGGGTGGGGGAAGTCATGTGATCTCATTACACTTCATCAGAGCCAGTAAGAAAGGTCAAATCAGTGGTATTAAATTAGTGATCACAAATGGTGGAAATGCCACCTTACAGTGTTTATCAACATCAAGAATCTGCTATACACATCTCTGGTCACCATGAAGTGGTTGTTGCTAGGCCCACTTCAGAATGGTCAGGCAGCCAAACATGTACTGTGTACATTGCACATTCATAGCTTCAGTCACTGTGGACATTTTTGAACAGGCAGACAATGCTTGGTGGTGCAGGTGCATTTTCTTCCTCATTTAAGATTTCCTTCTCACCCAAACATCAGCAACTTGAGGCCGATCTGGTCACTTCTCTGCACTCTACATGTCCGCCAAACAATGCTGTCATATGGTAGCATAGGATTCTGCAGTCTGCTGAGCATGTCTGTTGCTCAAGGCACTCTTAACAAATGCATTGAAAGGTATGTAGGACTGGCTGTATGTAAAATGTCCATTATTGTCTGGTTTTAACCAAAATCAGAATATGTTTACTCTTTGATAGCAAGGTTATTAAAAATCTGTTCACTGTTTCTTGAGTTGTTACATGTGGATAGAATAGGAAAAGCGCACCAGAGCTAATTTGGACATTTTTGCAACACCTCATTGTGATTGCACCAGGAAGTGATGGAAGCATTTAAATATAAATGCAATATTGGATGTACTTAATTACAGTCACAATATTATGGTGTATCTGTACAGTATGCCCACATGGTGTTATGAGAGTACTGTTACATCTCTGAATAGAATCCTTTAAATGGTTCATGACATTAAATTATTTCCTCAGAAAATTGTATGAAATTTGCTGATTGTGCCTAATTTTAATTAGAAGAAGTCTGTCAACAGGTAGTAACTTCCTTACTTTCAACAACTGATGTAATAAAATCAGTCCTTTTTTAAGTATTTGTGAAGAAGAGAGTGATGTAGTCTGTATCTTGTCATCACAGGAGTTTATGCAAGCAGTGTTTGAATTGCATGCTTTAAATTTTGTATTGGGGTCTCGATTAAGGTACCACATTGGTAGTATTTTCAGGTTTACAGTATAGGAAAATGTGTCAAATTGTACCTGCAGATTTGCATTTGCATTAAATTCGCATACAGTGTGGCAGATTTGGGTCAACCCAGTATGGTAATTTGTCATCCTCTAAAGGCGTGATATTTTTGACATAAAAGATGTCAGGAAGAGTTGCCATGTGGCAGTTGGGATAGTATAGTTAGTAGTGTTCAGGCTATGACCCAGATGATCTGGGGTTCAATTTCCAGCAGGGACAAGAAAATTTTCTCTTCTCCAAAACATCAGCAGTGTCCCTAGGACCCATGCAGCCTCTATTCAATGTGAACCAGGTGCTGTTTCCCTGACAAGGGGATGGGGCTGACATCCACCTAGAATGGGCAGTTGTACCTCATCGCTCCCTGTATGCCTTTCTGGTGCATACAGGGCCACCTCTACTGGTAAAATTTGTAGAGTCCTTAGAATACACTGAACATGTAAACTGCTGTGATTGCTGGGTACACATTCACAAAGCCACTAGGAAAAATCAGTCAAAGGTAAAGGTGCCTCTGTATCTGTCATGAAGGCATGTGGGGGAGTGGAGTTATGGCTCCACTCATGCAGAACTTTGACACTAGGTGAAGGTGAGCAGTCAGCTTCATGTCCCAGCAACTTAACCTCTGGTGAAAGGGCACCCTGGTAGTTTTTGTATAAGAGGCTGGGTGGACTCCAGAGCCATCTGTCATGCCAGGAATTGAATTGCAGTTTCCCAGTAATTCAGTCCATATCCTAGTTACTGTACTGAACGAGTTTTGTGGCTTCTGAAAATTAGAAGGTGGTGGTGTCGTGTAGCTCTTGGCACCAGATGGAGGTTAGTGGTCAGCTTAACATGGACCATTTTACCTCCAGGGGACGAACCTTCGGTACCAACTGAATAGTAGACTTGATGGGTGCCAGAGCTGATCTGGACATTTTGGAGAAGAGAAATATCTCTTTTCTCCTGCCAGGAATCGAATCTGGGATCATCCAGTCCCTACTGAAACAGCAGAATTGGATGACTTGATTCTTGTTTCACCAGCTGAGGTGAAAGCCAGCAAGGTACCAGGAAATAACTGATCCAACATTTATGGTCACCACAGTATTTGTCCAGTGAGTATCTTGACTGAAATACTGCTATGGTAGATAAATTATAAGTGATTGATTAGTGTGCATAATATTATGCAGGACAGATTTTAATCTGATTCACTGCTGATCTTTTGTTTTACGCATATTTCTCCTGTTATTATTTTATGTAATGAATGTTGCTCTCAGTGAACAATTGTAATGTTACCAACATAAATGTAAATATTTTATGACCACCATTGCCTTCAAAGAACTTTGCATGTTAATCCGAAGAGCTGAGTTCTCATTTTTTGCTGATGACACGTCAGTTGATACTCTGTATTGACGGTGTCAGCTCAGTGAACTTGAAAATGACTACCAATGAATTACTCATGTTACTCACCTTATGGATTTGCACTAAGAAGTTCTAGTAGTAGGGATTTTGATGTAATTAGTAATTCAAAAATTGACATTTACAAATGTGATCAAATAATTAAAAATGGCATTTCCATAGAGCATGGGGTTTCTTGGGTGGGGTGACTCAAATGTGTCCCAGAAACAGGCATTTCAGAACAGCGTGATGACATTATTATGGAACTTATGTCAACTGTATTGATGATATGTTTTATGTGATGTACAAAAGGTATTTGGACTGTTAATAGCAGGACAGTTTTTGAAAGTTTTAGAAGATGTAAAGTTTGTTGGCTGTCAGCAGTAATTATGTATCGATTGTATCGAGCTGTTTTGCTACTAACGTGCTCACTGCCACAGAGAACACTGGCGTCTACTTTGGTATTACAGTTACTGGATCTTGTCTGTGGTGTCCCAGTGTCTGGAATGCTAAAACCATGTTCCACAACAGGAAAATTTAAGATTAGCGCCACGAAATACCAGCAGCTCACCTGTCTTCACCAGATGCTCATGATGATTCCTGCTTAACTGGTGCCTTGTAACTGATGTTAAACATTGACTGATCCAACATCTCTCTATTTTTGAGGCAGAACAACTTTTCTTTAATTACAGAAAAATGTCAACTTCCTATGCAATCTGGATTGAAGGAAGGGTCCCATACCTGCACTCTACTGCATTGTGTGCATATGGGAATATGTAGCAATGATTGCTGTGGCCTGTGTGAAACTGTCACACGTCAGTTCCTGCAAATTGTTTTTACCGTTGAGCAAAATGATCAGTCTTGTGGCACTGCAAGGCACACGTGTCCTGTGTGTAAAAAATACTGTAATGTACAACTGGTCTGGCATGTTCTTGCATTTTTGGTCTCAGTGGTTTTTAAAAATTAATATGGCAGTGAACATGTTGATGTTTGATATGGAGGGTTATTTTTTTATCTAATAATTTGGTTGCCACTCCCTTCACCTATCACATTAACACAGCCCACTCAGCCACCAGCCAGCATGTGAAGCAGAGTGGTTGCAGAAAGTGACAAAATGTATTTGTCAGATAAAATAAGTCAGTAAATTCATAGGTTCTCTGTTTCAGATATAACAAGAGTTGTATGGTAAAACACACACACACACACATCAAGCATTATTAAACCTACATGTACCGTGCATAAGGATTTTGCCTGTGGCACCCAGGTCAAACTTTTTGACTTGTACAATAATTGCAGTTTCTGACAACATGTAATGTCTGTTGGAAAATGTGTCTGCACTGCTGCATAGTTTACAAATTTCTCCCCTACAATCTGAAGTTCTCATAAAATTTGTGTTTGCATTATGCAGAAGTGTTTGACTCCCAGTGCTGTGGTTCATCCAGATAAATGACTGTATTCTATAGAGTGTCTGATTTAACAGTAAACTGGCTTCTCTAAGCTGTGAGGGCAAACAAATGCATGAGGCTTGATCTTCATGATGTGTGGTCAGCAGATATCATTAACTAACCAACTAACTCCATGCAGCAGAGTCCTTCCTGAGAAGCTAACAGATTTTCAGCTAGTCAAGAAATTTCACTGCATTTTATGGAACCTGAAGGTTCATTACTACATTTGCTATCCTGAGCCAGATCAAGCCAGACTGTGCCTACCCATCCCACTTCTTGAAGATCCATTGTAATATCCTCCCATCTACACCTAGGTCTTCAAAGTGGTCTCTTTCCTTCAGGTTTTTCCACCAAAACCCTGTATGCACCTCTCCTGTCTCCCATACATGCCACATGCCCTGCCCATCTCATTCTTCTTTATTTGATTACCTGGACAATGGGCCCAAGTATCCTCCTTAATAAGCAATAAACAATAAGGCATCCTGTTCTGAGACACCCTCAGCCTTTGTTTCTCCCTCAGTGTGAGAGACCAAATCACACCCATACAAAACAACAGGCAAAATTACAGTTTTGTGAATCTTTGGTAGCAAGCATTCCCTGTCTTCAATTGGATCTTGATTTCTAAGTAAATGGGATTTTGATTTGTTAGGGTTGTTCCCAAATATTTGAACTGTCCAGCCCTTTCAAAGGGTTTATTACTTGTCTTTATGTTGTGACTTTGTCCTGCATGCTGGTCTGGAGACATGAACGTGTACTTAGTTTTTTCAACATTTGCTTCTAGAACAGTCACCTTACTAGGGACTACTAAAGCTAAAAAAGAGAAAGAAAGATGCTGTCTGTCACATATAATGGTTGTTTATTATGTATATGGGAAATATGTTTATATAGTACCTAATAAATAAGCCTTAGTTATGATAGATGGCACCTTTCTTGCTCTTTATCATCACAATGGTATGAATCAAAATAGGACTATTAGAGCTTCTGTGTTTATCTTCATAGTATGTATGCTTCCACCCAATATATTAACATAATCAGCATAAACTAGAAACTGATGTATACCATTAAATTTCAAGCCCTCATGGTTTACTTGAACCTTCCAATTGGCACATTCTACAGCAAAGGTCAAAGCAATGGTGATAAAGCATCTCCTTGTTTCAAAGCATTCTTAATAGGAAATATCTGCCTACTGGGACTCTGCTATAGTTTTCATTTAGACACAGTGCTATTATTAGCTTTACTAGTTTCATCATACTCAATGAGAATATTATACCACACCTCCCTCCTAAATGCATCAAGAGCTTTCTTCAAGCCCATAAATTGCTCATGCACTGCCTCATTGTATTCCCATGGTTTCTCAAGTATTTGACAAATGCACAATATATGATCATTAGTTGACCTGTTCACACTGAAATCCACACTGATGATGCCCAGTAATTTCCTCTGCATATGAAGTTAACCTTGACAGAAGAATGTTGGATAACATTTTGTATGTAGTTGGTAAAAGTGATATTCTTCTATAATTAATACAGTCTGTTTTATCACCCTTCTTATAAATAGATACAATGATCAACTTCTTCCACTGCTCAGGCAATTCTTCCTTATTCCAAAGAGTTAATAAGCTTATGGATTACAGAATGAATTATTCCACCTTCTGCTTTAATCAGTGCTGCTGGAATTTGATCAGTACTTGGTGATGTGTGTCTTTTTAGCAGATATAATTATGATGATTAAATCCCGTGTTGGCCATGTGGTGTATGTGAAAGGGATTACAGGTGTAAATCATTGTGAGAAACCTGAGTGGAAGACACCACTTACAGGGCCTAGGCATAGGTGAGAGTGTATGAAAGAATGGGATGGCATGGACTGGCTTCGTCTGCTCACGAAGGGGCCAGTGGTAGGCTCCTGTGAACATGTTAATGCACCTAAAGTGTCTGTAAATTACTTGGAATTTCTTGACTATCTGAAGCACTATTAGCTTCTCAAGGAGGACTCTGATGCATGGAATTGTTTGGTTATGGCAAACTGGGCACCTTCTGTGCTGCTGCAGGTGCCCAGTTTGCTGACAGCTTGTGGATTTGCTGTGAGAGTTATGTTTCACTGCAGTCATATAAATGCCATCCAGGGGAAGACAAGCAGTGGTTGTGCTTAGCACAAACTGTTTAGACACTGAGATTTGAGGGTCTCACAACAGTGTTGCTGGAGATTCAAACCTGTTACATGATGCTGTGTTGATGGATGAGTTGGCCCTGACATTTCACCTTTATCACCTTCAAGGTCAAGCAATCCAAGAACATAAATTAACCACTGAAATGTGTAGGACTCATGAAAGGTTATCTGGTGTAGAAAGGCTGTTGGTAATTCCGGTAAATGTGTGCATCTACAGAAGACACTAATTTAACGTCCCTTAACATATGTTGCAGAAATAAGTTTTAGTAAAGGTTAAATTTTGTTGCATGAATTGAAAGTTCAGTGTATTACGTATGATGACTTGGGTCATAATGGTCCTAGGTAGTAGGTGTTTATGATGCACCATGTATCACTCTGACTGAAACACAGAAGGAAGCACTAATTCCTTCATTTATTCCTTTTTGAATCTAAGCCCTTAGCATCTTATTTTGCAGCAATTTTGGTAGCCAAAAGAAGGACACAGTTACAGATGTTTGGCTACATTTAAATTAATTGTTAAGTTTTCTTTGATGCCAGTGTGCATGACCACAGGTATGAGTCCAATTTGAGAGACTGTTACAATTTTGTTGTTATGTATAAGAACAGACTGTGTTATCTTAGTTTTATTAGTACAGTTTGTGCCAAATATGTATTGACAAGTCTTCTTGGTTGAATGGTTTACTTATCTCTTCTTTGAACAAATTGCCGAGTAAAATGAATCAACAATATATTTTAACTGCCATTGAAGATAAATGTGACAGCTGTACAGAAATATGTGTAGTATGTAACAGCATACCGTTATGTGTTTGGTCAAACCTTCTTCCAGTATTTCCTTTCCATCATATGGTACACAACATATCACTAAGCAGACACTAACATTCCGTAACCATGTTCCAAAACATCCTTGTGAAGATCATTTTTATGTGTCAGATCTTGAATAATTCAGTGTCTTCTCTAGTATATGTTATTGTTTAATGTGACAATTTATTAAGACATACTGGTATATTGATGCATTTTAATGGTTTTTTATTAAATTCATTTATATGTTCAACCAGTGCTGGGTGCTTGAATTGTGTGTTGTGATAGAATTCTTGTGGGATTTAACCCAAGTTTCAGATATTGTTATTTTGTAAAGTGTAAATAAGTTGTACATATTTAAATTGATCTTTAAGTATACCAGTTCATTAAGGCCTATGAAATGTACTTGATGAGTCTGTCCCTCAGCTGAGTGTAAGTTTTTGCTTTATCACCCACATAATATCTTCTTTGACTTGCAATTTAGGCATGTTCAGGGGACAATTATGAAAAGTGACTATGTTTGTGATGTTTGTCTGTCGGTCAGTCTGTCTGATAAACATAAGACAGTATGGATAAAGACGTATGTAAATTTTTATCTTGCCAAATTCCTGTTTTTTCAAAGTTGTTGAAAAAAATCAAAATACACATTTCATGTTGATTAATTTTTTCCTGAAAATTTTGCCATTCACAAAACAATTACAAGAAAAACATCACAGCCATTGGATCCAAAGAATTGGTTGATTTAGAAACGTGACCGCATAGAAATGATGTAGACCAGGTGATAGGCTCCTCCAATATTTTTTCTTCCTAAGAATATTTTTTTGCTATCAAGTTGAAGAAGGGCAAATAAAAAAAATGCTGAGAGTGGGGAAGGGAAGGGGTGTATATATATTTAGGAGTGGTTCAAAACAGTCTGCCCCCTCCTCCTAACTTGACTCCTTTTCATATTGAAGTTTCTTTTAATACCCATGATCGATTTCATCCCTCCTTTCCCCTGGTGTTATTAGCCAAGTTATGCTTATAGACCAGGTAATTAGGGCAAAAATTCCAATTTCATCTGATAAATGGTCAGGTGTACCAAAACTGAGGAATTATGTAATCTGTTTAGCCACACTGTACATGTATAGTAGGTCATGAATGACAATTTTTTTTCCATCAAGTGTCATTATGATCATCAGGAAAGTGAAATCACTTGAAGATATACTTTATAAACTGCAACCATTAAAACTCTGGACATGGAAGCATATTTCTCAGAGCAGGCTTTGTGAATAACCAAACCCCGTGGAGTTCGGACTGCAGTCTGGCATACATAAGGCTTTAATGACTGTAAGTAGATGCAGTTCTGATATTTAATTTTATGCACTTTATTTTTAAAATACGGATGGTGGAGCTACCCTTGCTGAAGAGGGAGGTAGAGGGTTTGTGTGATATGCTGGCACCTTGGCACTACACTACAAAGTGTAACATGGCACACCCCTGTAGAACAGGATAGTAAGGTCATGACAAAATTACAGTGATAAAAATGATGCCACTGACAAACTTACAATGCAGAGTTGCTACTGCACTTCTCTGCCAATGGCAGTACTAGCCCTGTCAGCAATCCTGTAGACCAGTTCAGTTCAGTTCAGTTCATGGTATCATTTGTGACTGCCTTGTTTCTTGATGCATATATTTCATATATTTGTTACAACCTGTAGCAAATTTCAATTTTTCAGGTCATCACTAGTGCAAGGATTGCAGCAATAAGAGTGCTTACATTTATGCTCTGTGTATTGACTGACATTTGTATTGGTGTAGGTCTTCTGCTTTGATTTTTATTTTTTCCTTTCAATTGAGGGAGAACATTGCCCCCCCCCAACCAGCATTCATTTGACCTGACAGGAAGATGGATGTCTCCCACAAGCTGTTGTACTTAAATCATGGTATAAGTAGGTGCTGATTTAAAAAGGCCCTGTTTTGTATTGGTATTTTCTTTGTTATGGTAATACATTAACCAGAGAGCAGACATGAGTTAAATAATGGCATGATGCAACTTTACGGTGAGGGCTGATGAGACAGTTTTAATGGAAGAACATTGGAGTATATTGTAAATGTCTGAAATTAAGCTGCAACCAAGTGAACCTCACAAATGGGATTTAAATCTGTAGCATAAGGATTAAACTACTGTGTAGAAAAAATGGGTAAGTGCAAGTTCGTTCAACATTGCAGTTCACAACTGAAAATTCCACAGTTGGGAAACTAGTTGTCTTCAAAAGAGATGTTTCTTATTCAGTTCAAAAACTGTTATTGTATGGGACTTAATCTCCATGTTAGCAAAGTAAGGGTTAAAATAAAAAGTTGCAGGTATGTGGGTAGGCCTGATGTGGTGGTGGTGGTTTTGTGTTTACAGGTGGAGGGTATTAGTGCCAACACCACCTGCTTTTGTATTACTGATGACATTTCATTTAAACTAAACCACATATAATGGAACAGTGCTACCAACTCTTTATCCACATAAAAATTAACTAGAACAGGTCATGAAGATCCAGCGTAGTAGTAGATGTATAGCTCTACTCTTTCTTTGACCTTAGCACTCGATGGGGGTGGTTTGTCCATGCCATGCCCTCACCGCTTTAGTCCTGGGAAATAGAGCCAGTACCCATTGTACATGGCACTTGGTGGGCCACAGGGACAGTCTAGATGGGTGCAAAAAATCTCACGCCATTGGGAGTTGATCCCTGGGCCGACCGATTTGTAGAGAGCTGCAATACTGACAGAGCTATCCTGGTGCACCTTCATACATATAACAGGTGCCCGATGCTATACTGAATTAAAATTTGACTAGCCTCAGTTTGTTGCTTTCATTCAGTCCAAGAGACTACATGCTGGCATAGTACTTAAACCCATACGAAGAATGAAACATGCCTATATGGAAAAATATTTAATAGCAACCTCACAGAACATGTCCTTGTTACAAAGGTAAAGGTTAATAGTGTTGATAGAAATAATAGCTGTTCATTCCACGACTCAGAAAAAAATATACGTTGCATACTGAGTTTTTTAGTGTTCACGAAGTTGGAATGTAAAGTAACCACCATGAATAACTGTTACAATGGGTGTTGGCTGTCTTGTGATTTTATGCTGTATAACTTGTGAACCTGAGAAGTAAGAAACTAACCATTTACATTCGTGTCAGATTTTGTGGGCCTAAATACCTTGAGCTTTGGGTACTATAGCATACAAATATATAATTATTTACATACACAGTCTACATGAAAGGTATGTCCCATGTGGCATTTTTATACAAATTTCCTATTGGTTTGATGAAAATACAAAGTGTTAGAGTGAACCTGTTGAAGTTGCTTGCATATACAGTTTGGTGAATATGTGCTTCATATTCCTTGTAAATTTAATCGTTTTCTTAACAGACTAAAATTCCGTTACATCACATGTGCAATCTAATACAGAGAATCCTGTACTTCTCACTGCTAGACTGCTCCCCGTACAATGGATATCATTGCCAAATCTCAAGAGATGAGGCCACCCACTCACCAGTTGTCAGTCTGGCGATAAGTACTCTCTGTACAGCCAATAAAGTTGAATTGGGATATACACAAACAAGGGCTGTGTTTAGTAACTTGGGAACTTCGCCCTATCTTGCCATAAACCTGTGGGCAAACGATAGGGCAACATACCCAACTGCTGCATCTCTATGACTGACCACCTCAAATTCAATGATGGGTATATCAATGTCTTGCGACGTTCCACATAAGACACAACTTGTTCCAAATTCTGAACACTGTAATTGGCTGCGCACAAGTCCTACTGTCCGTACACCATGAGGTACATTTGTTAACGACCCTAATCATTTGACAACACTAGATGGTGTAGGGTACTAATAGCGTTGCTAAATAAAGCGTGATTAAGTAGTAAATAATACTACCCATTTGCTAAACGCCGGTTTTGAATGTGGTTGCATTCAAGCTAAACATTTGACCTTAAGCTGTGGGTGGTTTGGTGCGATTAGTACATGACAGTGCGCAGTGTCACCAACATTTCGACCATATTGCCCCACCTTCAAGAACGAAGTAGTAGTACTCTGATCTATGGTAGGGGTTGGGTAAGTGGTCGAATTGAATGAGCAAGCAGTCCCTCGGATCCGTGCCAAGCGCTGTGAAGTTAGTTTCCTACCTAAGCCCACAGAAATAATACAACCCAATCATTTACTCTGCTCCAACCCTGGTCTGCGCTAAAGACAATACGCCTATGCATGGTTTCAGGCTTCCGCCGCGATTTTTACGAGATCTGCGCGTTTCTGGAATATTATACAACGTAGAGTGATAATTCCGTACCGACGTTTCGGGACAACCTATCGGTCCCATCTTCAAGGGTCAAGAACTCCAATCATCTCGTATGTATACTGTATATGTATGTAGTATGTAATCACACCTCAAAGGTGGAGGCTACTCTACATAAAGTCCAGAGATTTGGAAGACTTCGAAAAATGAACTCAAACTCCTTACTTCCTTCTCTTTTCTCATTCTTCTTGGACTTTCTGACCCTTGAAGATGTGGCCGAAGGTTCCGAAACGTCGGTACGGAGCTACCACGCTTACGCTGCGTAATATCCCAGAACAGTGCGGACCTTGCAATACGCCTCTTTCCAGACGATGCCACCATCAAACAATAGCAACATAAAGTCCCTTTGTCTGCCCAGAAACAACTCAACATTTCTGTTGGTTAGCCTGTAGACAACCATAATTTATCATATCCGAATGATCACGCATGAAAAATTATCAGCTTGACGGAATGTAAAACAAACATACGATTAGTGAGCGGTGCTAAATAAAATAAGATAATGCTTTGTTTCGCAATTTAAGATATTAAAAATTAAGGGCAATGTACTTGCTGTGTTCTAACATAAATCAGTATCTCCGCTGGTGTCAGTGTTGGTTCGTGTAGTGGCACATAGGCCAGATCCATGCCCATAGGATTTTTGACTGTCCGGTTTGAGTATCTTTGTTACAGGCTCTTTGGTGTGTCTTTTGGTTGTTCGGTGTTGAGTCGGGGCATATTTATTGTGTGTTGTATTTTACTAGGTAGTTAATAGTGTCAGCAAAATGTTGGCCTTGATTAATAGGATTTTGGACTGGTTTAAAAGCTTATTTTGGAAGGAGGAAATGGAATTGACACTTGTAGGTTTACAGTACTCTGGGAAGACAACGTTTGTAAATGTCATAGCGGTAAGAAAACAACGATGCTGAATGAATACAAATATGAAGTTACTGTCACTAAACGCAGTTGGGTGTTTTACAGGCGTATAAGGGCTATGTCGAATACGACGAATCCAATTAAATTTCAGCAGAATCATACGGAGTTGAGGTTATTATTGTAAATTATTGTTTCTTAAATGCATTCTTTGTTTTACAGTCTGGCCAATTTAGTGAAGATATGATTCCAACTGTAGGATTCAACATGAGAAAAATAACGAAAGGAAATGTTACAATCAAAGTTTGGGACATTGGGGGTCAACCTCGGTTTAGGTCAATGTGGGAACGCTATTGCCGAGGTGTTAACGCTATAGTGTAAGTGGAACTTTGTTATTGTACTCTTTTGATTAACATGCCATATTGTTAGCATTTACATACGTCAGTATTACTGCCTTTTCCGTCAGGTAGATCTGACATTTTTGTGTTGAGGAATTGTTTTATTGTCTTGAAGAATGTCATTGTGCATGTTTGTGATACTGGCCTTATGTTCCATTACATTGATATTTAGGATATTTGTGCGTTTCTACAATATTTTTCTGTATCAGACAGTTTGTGGAGACTGGCTGAACTTTTTCTTGCTACAGAAGTGATTGCTGCTGTGATATCATTGTTAGTATTTTGCATGGATAGTGAAACTCCCTTTATTTCCCATTACTGAACTCAAATGGCCATTAGTGATGCTAAGCTAGGACATAGTTTAGTAGGGTGGTTATTGTTGTCCTATGTGATGATGATGATGCTGCCATCTCAGAAGTGTGGTTTGACACACAAACCAATTGTAGTTTGTTTCTGTTACATCATGTTGTGACCATAAGGGATTAGTGAAAAGAAAGTTCCAGCTCAAATAATTTCATCCATAGCTACTCTGCATGTAAGTTATGTTTTCTTTGTTTGTCATTGAGTGAACATAGAGATTTCATTTCACACTCAGGAAAACAGCTACAGAAAGGAGCAAAATGCCTAAAACTGTGTATGGAAATGAAGCTGCATGTTCCTAAATGCGTTACAGGATTTTAGAGAGAGATGTGAGGACTGATACACATTGACTGATACATGTACAGACAGACACATACAGTGACTGATACATACATAACTGACACACACACACACACACACACACACACACACACACACACACA
>Ga0209629_10001768_pt1 | contig 14084 bp, 10 predicted proteins | sample TergutCu122P5_FD_187286 | JGI IMG/M metagenome (GOLD analysis project Ga0209629, IMG submission 187286) | Cubitermes ugandensis P5 segment gut microbial communities from Kakamega Forest, Kenya - Cu122 P5 (SPAdes) (version 2) | ecosystem: Host-associated > Arthropoda: Insects > Digestive system... | reverse complement strand
GGCAATCCGTTTTTGATCGATTGCATGCGAACTGACTTCCATAAATACATAATCGCATCCGGCTTTTACCATTTGCGCTAACAAAGCATTCAACTCAATCGCATCCGGAGTAGTGTGATCGGTTGGTGACTCTTTATCATTAATATAATTACAAACAGTTGACAATAAACCGGTTTTATATCCCAATTTCCGAAATAATTGGTACAATAAAGTAGCAATAGTGGTTTTTCCATTGGTTCCGGTTACGCCGATTAATGTCAGATTCTTCGACGGTTCGCCATTCCAAACGGAAGCGATTCTTCCCAACGATTCAGCGCTATCTTTCACCTTGATATAGGTAACATTGTTTGACAACTTTTCCGGAAAAGACTGACAAACCACAGCTTTCGCTCCGTTTTCAACGGCTTTCTCAATGAATAAATGACCATCCGACCGGGTTCCGGGGACGGCAACAAAGAGGTATCCCGGTTCTATCTTACGTGAATCGCAGTCGATACCTCTGATTAATAGGTCCGGGTTACCTTGTATTTCCAATATCTCCGATGTGTGAAGAAGTTCTTTCAGTTCCATATTTTATCGAAGTTGAATGGTTATTATTTGTCCTCTCGGTATAGGTGTTCCTGCGTTCAACGATTGGCTGTAGACTTCGCCTTTCCCGAGCATATTCACTTGTAATCCGTTATTTTCCAAAGCATAAATGGCATCTTTAGCGCTCATCCCGATAACATCAGGAACAGCAATATTGGTAATAGATTGATCTTTAAGTACCAAACGCTCATTTGTCCATTGAGGTCTTATCCATTTTCCTTTTAAGCTGTCTGCATAATTAATGTTTAATTTGTTCAAAACATATTTTGATTGTTCGGACAGCCCGCTTTTTATTTTCGGTACTTCCGCAAGCGGATTCACTTTGTCGAGATTGATCGGTTCTGCGACAGCATCTCGTGAGTATATTGCTTCTGCGATCTGTTTAAAAACCGCTCCGCTCATGAAACCGCCGGAAGCGTTCCCATTGCGCGGACGTCGGATCACAACAATGCAGGAATATTTTGGAGAATCGGCCGGGAAATATCCGCAAAACGATACTTGGTGAGATTTTCCTCCGGCCTTATAGCCTGCAGTTCCTTGCGATAGTTGCGCTGTTCCGGTTTTTCCTGCTATACGCACCAAATCCGAGCGAGCCGGCTTCCCGGTTCCTTGAGGATGATTGACTACACTGTCCAGCATCTCACGAATAATTTTCAAGTTGTTGTCCGAACAGATATGCTCGTTGATGATTACGGTTTTTTTCTTCTCTATTCTTTTTGTATCATGGATTTCTTTGACAAAAATAGGTTTGATCATAGTCCCGTTATTTGCGATAGCATTAAAGAACGTCAAGGTGTAAATCGGCGGAATTTGAGTTTCATAACCGAACGACATCCAAGGTAGTGTTGTTTTAGACCATGTTCTTAAAGAGTCATTTGGATGTCGGATTTTCGCTCTTCCGTAACCCGGAATTTCAAGATTTAAGTCTTTATTAAATCCTAATTTGTAAAGTCCGTCAACGTACTTTCCGGGATTTTTTTCGTAGCCTCGTAAAATAAGTTTAGCAACGCCGATATTGGAAGAAAACCAAATGGCTTTGGCTGCGGTGATTTTCCCATATCCACCTCGGCTTGCATTGTGATCAAGCAGGGTGAATCCGCCATATTCGAATTTACCGTTTCCCACATCCACCGGATCGTTGGGATGGACGAGGCTGTCTTCCAATGCGACCATCATGGAAGCGACTTTAAAGGTCGAGCCGGGTTCGCTCATATCGGATAAGGCATAATTCAGCGTTTCGTCCCATCCGCCTTCTTTGTATCTTCTAAGATTAGCAATTGCTTTGACTTCTCCGGTTTTTACTTCCATGACAACAGCGGTTCCCGACTCGGCGTCAAGTTCTTTTAATTTATCCATTAACGCATTTTCCGTGATGTTTTGAAAGTTTATGTCAATTGTCGAAACAATGTCTTTCCCCGGAATGGGATCAACTTCCGGAACCGGTTTAAATCGTCCTTCCACCCAGCGCATGGAGACTTCTCCCGGTTTGCCTTTTAATAGAGAATCGTAGCCTAATTCTAAGCCTGTTTTTCCTCCGATTCCTTTGATTCCATCCCAAATATCTCCAATCGTTCGAGAAGCTAATATACCAAAAGGTTTACTTCGTTTCATCAATTCTTTTTCATACAATCCCGATTTGTTTCGGCCCAAATTAAAAAAGGGCATTTGTCTGATCTTTTTCAGAGTTAAATAATCTACCGGTCGGATAGATAGTGGGTATTCTCTGCTTTTTTTGGATATTTTTTCTCCGGCGGCGATTTTTTCGGCTTCTTTTTGTCGCATTTTTAATCCGCTAAAAATCTCTGTTTCGTATTGACCGGCCGATCGTTCCGGAAATGATTTATTTAATTCGACGGAGAGGGCTTTGATATTTTTTTTCAAAATACTGTCGTTCATACCATCTGCCCAAAAATCAATATACAATTGATAATAGGTTTCTGAAACAGCCATCAATTCTCCGTCGGCTGAATAAATATTCCCCCTGGTTGCCGGAATTGAATCACGAGACGGACTGTATTTTTTCCCTAAATCAATCCACTGTTTTCCTTCCACAAAAGAAGTTACGAATGCTCTTCCTATGATCGAAACAATGAGCAATCCTAAAGTTAGTGCAACGATAAAATAATTTCGTTGAATTTTCTTATTGATATTACTTTTACCCGGCATTTTCAGTTCTATTATTTATGTATTTGATAAATAGTTGTATTTCCTTTAGTTAATTCAATTCCATTTCTACGAAGTAATTCTTCAATTTGAGTTTGTCGACTGATTGCTGTTAAACGCTTAGTCAAATACACTTTTTCGTAATCTAATTCATTCAATTCTTTCTTTAAATTATCCATTTCCGTTAACTTTTTCGAACAATAATAGCGATTACTGATAAAAAGCAGAATTAAACAAAATATCAATAAGAACAACTTGGATTGTTTTACAACAAAATCTTCTGTCAGAACTTTACCTCCTAAGATGTAAGAAAGAGAAGGCTTTTTCTTTTTCTTGGTCATTGCAGATTCGATTCGCAATTCCTCTTTTTTTTCAATTTTCTCTGATTCCATTCTTTTCAACAATTCTTAATTTTGCGCTTCCGGAGCGTGGATTACGCTTAATTTCTTCCGGTTGCGGAACGATTACTTTCATATTAATCACTTGGAACGGTGATTTTAGATTTCCATAAAAATCTTTTTCAACAATTCCTTCAAAATTCCCGGTTCTGAAAAAGTTTTTTACCAAACGATCTTCCAAAGATTGATAACTGATAACGACTAATCTTCCTCCCGGTTTTAATAATCCGGTTGCTTGCGTCAGTAATTCTTTCAACGCCTCCGATTCTTTGTTTGTTGCCATTCTCAAGGCTTGAAAAGCTTGAGCCAATTGCTTTTTCTCTTTTTCTCGATGGAGAAAAGGTCTTAAAATTTCCAAAAAATCTTGGGAAGTTATGATTTTTTTTTGTTCACGGTTGGTCACAATTGCTTTGGCAATCGCTTTGGAGTTCCTCATTTCACCGTAATAAAAAAAAATATCTGCCAAGTCTTTTTCGGAAAATGTATAAAGTATATCAACCGCATTGATTCCTGCCCGTCGATTCATCCGCATATCAAGGTCTACTTTTGAACGAAAAGAAAATCCTCTGCTCTCATCGTCGAAATGGTGAGATGAAACGCCCAAGTCGGCCAATAAACCGTCGATCCTTTTTATTTTGTACCAATCCATAAAATTGGAGAGAAATCGAAAATTACTTCTCACAAAAGTAAACCGAGGATCGGAGAAACTGTTTTTCTCTGCATCTTCATCGTGATCGAAACCAAAGAGGCGCCCTTCTTCGTTTAAGCATTCCAAAATTGCTTTCGAATGGCCTCCGCCACCGAATGTAGCATCCACATAAATTCCGTTCGGTCGAATCTTTAGTCCATCGATACTTTCCTTCAACAAAACAGGAATATGATATATGGGGTTTGCTTTCATATTTGATTATCAATCAGATTCTTTTTTTCGATTCCGAGTTAAGAATTTTTTTACTCCTTCTTTCATATTTTCCGGACTCATCATGGATTTAACCAAAAAGTCGGGATTCCAAAGTTCGATCGAATCATTCATTCCAAAGAAACAAACCGTATTGGCAATGTTTGCCATTTGTAAATATTTTTTCGGAATCAAGATGCGTCCGTTGGAATCTATTTCCACAGTTTCAACCATCCATGAGAATCGTCGAAAAAGGTTCTGTTGTTCTTCGTCCCATTCGTCCAAGGTCTCGCGTAGCTTTTTTAATCGCTCTTTCCAAACAGTTTCGGGGTATAAAATCAAACAATCTTTATAAATGTCTTTTTGTAATATCAAACGCTCTTCTCCTGATAATTGCAGGATTTTGCGAAAAGTTGCCGGAACGAAAACCCGACCCTTTTCATCCGTCTTTGCGTTAATATTACCGATAAACACGTCGTCCATTTTCCAATTGTTTATTTCAGAGCGTAAAAGTACAAAAAATCCCCACAATTCACCACACTTTTTTACTATTTTTTTTTCAGAATGATATCAACAAGGTTATCAACAAATTATTAAACGCTTAATATATTATTTATTAAATAGTTATCAGCTACCGGTAAAAGTGGGGAGCTAATTGTTAATTAACAATTGAAGACAATGGATATATTTTGTTTACGGAAAAATGAAAAGCTATTGATTAAAAAAGAAAAATAAATTACTTTTGTCTAAGCTTTCAATCGTTCTATAAAATGCAACCGATGTTACAAAACAAACAACCGAAGAAAGGTCAGTCGAAGAAATTTTCATTGAAAAAACGAATATTGAGTTTTCATTACGCGTTCAACGGATTGAAAATTTTGGTAAAAGAAGAACACAATGCCCGGATTCATCTTTTTGCTGCTATCGGCGTATTAATAGCCGGATTCGTGTTTAAAATCTCAATAATCGAATGGGTTGTCGTCCTTTTCTGTATCGGCGGAGTATTTACTTTAGAATTAATCAATTCGGCAATAGAAAATACAGCCGATCTCATTTCGAAAGAAAAAAATGAAACGATTAAGAAAATTAAGGATTTATCGTCGGGAGCGGTGCTCATTGCTGCAATTTTATCGGCAATTATAGGATTGATAATATTTTTGCCAAAGATATTTCAATGACGAAAAGCCAATGATATACATATTTTTTTAGCGACAGCTTTTATTTATGATATTTTTTATGTAATTTTGCAGCAAATTACGAAAGCAGTTTTAATTTGAAGACTTAATAACGTGAACTGAATTTTAATAATGAACCTTGCAAATCAAACAATAAGGAAGTATCTGATAAAAATACTTTCATTACCTTATTTATCAAAGAAAACTGTTTTTATAGCCGATATAATTCTTATAGCTGCTGTATTTACCATATCCACTTTTTTGTGTCATGTCTTAGCCGTAAAACCGATTTATCCCGGCAGGTTTATCATAAATATAACTTTATGTATACTTTTAAATGGCTTATTTTTTATCTTGTTTGCAACCTATCGGGGAGTTTTACGGTATTCATCTTTCAAGGACACGTTGCGTATATTTTTGTCTTTACTCTGCGCAAATATCGTTTTATTGGTAATCTTGTTATCTGTTTATAATGAACGTATACTTTCAATTATAATTGTTTTCATTAATTTGATTTTGGGATTTAGTTTGATTCTGCTTAGTCGTATGATGGTGCGTCTTTTTTTTGATTATGTTAAAACGATATATATCAGTAAAAAGCATTTACCATTATTGATATTCGGTACTAAATTAACGCATATATCTTTGGCTAAAATGATTCGTGACAATGAATATCTCCCGTATTCAATAGCCGGATTCATTTCTTCAGAATCTTTCAAAACCAATCAGAAAATTATGAATTGTCCGATCTACAGCAAAACGGAGTTTTTTACCAATGCATCCGCTTTTCAACATATTCATGCGTTGCTGATTATTTCTGAAGAATTAGAGCCGGTAGAAAAACAGCTATTGGTTGAGAAATGTATGGATTACAAGATCGAATTGTTGTCTGCTCCATCCATAGATGATTGGAAAACCAAGGAAAAGAAAACACAAACAATCAATAAAGTTCGTATAGAAGACCTGCTTGGAAGAGTTCCGATTCAAATAGATATAGATTCAATAGGAAACAATTTAACAGGTAAGACCATTTTAGTTACGGGCGCTGCGGGGTCGATCGGAAGTGAAATTGTTCGACAATTATGTATTTTTAATGTAAAAATGTTGTTGTTGTGTGATATAGCAGAAACACCTCTACACCGGTTAAGTTTGGAATTGAATGATTCTTTTCCGGCGGTGGAAAATCGATTATTGATTTCCGACATTCGAAATCATGAAAGAATGAAATCAATCTTTGAACAATATCGACCGCAATATATTTTTCATGCTGCAGCTTACAAACACGTTCCATTGATGGAAGAACAACCGTCTGAAGCGATATTGACCAATGTGGCCGGGACAATCAACGTAGCGGATTTAGCCATGGAATATCAAGCGGAATGTTTTGTAATGATTTCGACCGATAAAGCAGTCAATCCAAGTAATGTCATGGGTGCATCGAAGCGCATAGCTGAAATTTACATTCAATATTTGGTTGATAACCAAGCCGGAAAATCAAATAAAACCCCGGTTCGCTTCATAACTACGCGTTTTGGTAACGTGTTAGGTTCGAACGGATCGGTGATCCCGAGATTTACGGAGCAAATTGAAGCGGGTGGGCCGATAACGGTTACACATCCCGAAATCATACGCTATTTCATGACTATAACCGAAGCATGTAATTTGGTACTTGAAGCCGGTTGTTTAGGACAAGGCGGAGAAATTTTTGTATTTGATATGGGAGAATCAGTTAAGATCAAAGACATGGCTGAATCGATGATCCGTTTATCCGGATTAGAACCCTATAAAGATATTGATATTATTTATACGGGACTTCGCCCGGGAGAAAAACTGTATGAGGAATTGTTATATGATAAAGAAACGATATTACCGACACGCCATGAAAAAATAATGATCAGCAAAGTAATCTCTTATAACTATGAAGAAATATTACCAAAACTATTCCGGTTAATTGAAGTTGCTAAACATGATGATTACTTGAATACAGTGAAAATGATGAAAACAATCGTTCCGGAATTTATCAGCCTGAATTCAATTTACAGTTCGTTGGATAATTAAATCAAAAAAGCGTATATTTGCATAATTTTAGTAAATAACTAATATGAACATTGCAGTTGTAGGAACGGGCTATGTCGGTTTAGTCACCGGCGCCTGTTTTTCTGAAATGGGAATAAATGTTACTTGCGTGGATATTGATTTTCAAAAAATCCAACATCTGAAGCAAGGAATCATTCCTATTTATGAACCGGGCTTGGAAGAGTTGGTAAAAAGAAATTCCAAAGCAGGGCGACTTGAATTCACTACCGACTTAGTATCTTGTTTAAACAACGTAGAAGTTGTATTTTCAGCGGTTGGAACCCCTCCGGACAAAGACGGAAGCGCTGATTTGCATTTCGTTTGGGAAGTAGCAAAAACCATCGGACAACACATTCGCAATTATCTGTTAGTGGTTACAAAAAGCACTGTGCCGGTTGGAACCGCTCAACAAGTGAAAACAATCATACAGGAAGAATTATTCAAGAGAAAACTTGACATTCCTTTCGACGTTGCTTCAAACCCCGAATTTCTGAAAGAAGGGACAGCCGTAAAAGATTTTATGGGTCCGGATCGTGTGGTCGTAGGCGTTGAAAGCGAAAAAGCCAAAGAATTAATGGATCGCTTGTATAAACCGTTTACATTAAATAATTATCGAATGATTTATACCGATATTCCTTCGGCTGAGATGATTAAATATGCTGCAAATGCCATGTTGGCTACCCGAATTTCTTTTATGAACGATATCGCCAATCTATGCCGGTTAGTAGGAGCCGATGTCAACATGGTACGTAGAGGAATAGGCTCCGATTCTCGAATCGGGAGCAAATTTTTATATCCGGGTTGCGGCTATGGAGGATCATGTTTCCCGAAAGACATTAAAGCATTGATTAAATTGGCATCGAATAATGATTACGATATGCATGTACTACATGCGGTAGAGGCGGTTAATGAAAAACAAAAAACCATTCTGTTCCAAAAAGTACAGGCTTTATTTGGCGGTGATTTAAACGGAAAAACAATTGCAGTTTGGGGTTTAGCATTCAAACCGGAAACAGATGATATGAGAGAAGCGCCGTCGTTGGTATTAATTCATTCCTTATTGCAAGCCGGTTGTAATGTCAAAGTGTACGATCCGGTAGCAATGGAAGAATCTAAAAGAAGATTGGGAGATCGAGTATATCATGCTCATGACATGTACGACGCAGCGCTGGATGCTGATGCCTTATGTCTTGTCACCGAATGGAAAGAATTTCGATTACCTACCTGGGCCGTCCTCAATAAAACCATGAGAACTCCCGTAATCATTGACGGAAGAAATATCTACGACAAAAAAGAAATGGAAAGTTACGGATTCATTTATAATTGCATATAATAAAATATACCATGGACGCTTCAACTAAAAAATCTCTTTTTTCTTCCCCTTCGGGGGCAAGTTATCTTTTCCCCTTCATCTTGGTGACCAGCTTGTTTCTCATGTGGGGTATTGCCCACGGTTTATTGGATACGCTGAACAAGCACTTTCAGGAAGCTTTCACCATGTCGAAGGCGCAATCCGGATTGGTACAGTTTTCTACCTATATCGCTTACGGTCTGATGAGTATTCCTGCGGGAATATTCATGAAGAAATACGGCTACAAAAAGGGCATCATTCTCGGATTATTCCTGTTTGCACTTGGCGCTTTTGGATTTGTTCCGGCTGCCATGCTGCACTCAGCCGATCCGTTTTTAGTCGCTTTGTTTGTTGTAGCTTGCGGATTGTGTATCTTGGAAACTGCAGCAAATCCTTATTCAACCGTACTTGGACCCAAAGACAGCGCTGCGCAGAGGATCAATCTGTCGCAATCCTTTAACGGTTTGGGATGGGTATTAGGCCCGTTTATCGGAGGACAACTGATTCTCGGCGCCTCACCGGGCGATACTATGGCGCTTACAAAACCGTATCTCCTCTTGGGTACGTGCGTGTTGATTGTAGTAGTGATGTTTTTCTTTACCAAACTGCCCCATATTGTAGAGACAGATGAACCTGCGGCAACCGGAGGCAGTGATGTTCCCGCAAAACCCATGTGGGCGCATAAGCATTTCTTGTTTGCCGTTATAGCACAGTTTTTGTATGTAGCAGCTCAAACGGGTGTTTTCAGTTTCTTCATCAATTACGTGATGGAATTGGATCATACGATTACGAAGGTAGGTGCATCCCGTTTTTTAGCGTTCGGTGGCATGTTATTGTTTATGATCGGTCGATTGTCCGGTAGTTTTATCATGGGTAAATTTAAGCCGAGCCGACTGCTTGCCTTCTATGCCCTGATGTGCTCAATATCAATGGTTTTTGTAATTTTACAGTTGGGGAAAATATCGCTTTATGCACTCTATGCCTCGTTCTTTTTCATGTCAATTATGTTTCCGACCATTTTTGCTTTAGGAGTATCAAAAATGGGAGCCTATACGAAAAAGGCATCTTCCTATATTATCATGGGAGTGGCGGGAGGAGCGTTTGCACCGATGTTGATGGGCTATATCGGCGAACAATCGATGGCGATCGGATTCATCATCCCACTGATCTGCTTCCTTTTCATTTTATTCTACGGCATGAAAGGGTATAAAATGTAATAACATATAATTGACTATGTCGATTCTTAGAATTCATAATTTATAACTCATAATTCATAATTAAAAAAACTATGAACAAACACATTTATCTTTTATTGAATGTTTTAATTCTGTTTTTCGCTTGCACGAATAGCAGCAATAACTCTGTATCTTCCAAAAGAGCTTTCAACAGCCCTTACACGGGAGAATATCTCAATCGTATCGCCTTTCCCATTGGCGGAATGGGCGCAGGAATGTTTTGCATCGAAGGTTCGGGAGCCATCTCGCACCTATCGGTTCGCAATAAACCCGAAATATACAACGAACCCTGTATGTTTGCAGCGATTCATATCAACGGTATAAAGAACGGAACGAAAATCCTTGAAGGTCAATCGCCCGACTGGAAACGATTTGGATTGCCCGGATCAGGAAACGGCTTGGGAAGCACTACTTGGGGATTGCCGCGATTCAAGGAAAACACTTTCCTTGCACGCTTTCCGTTTGCCGAAATTGAATTGAAAGACAACGAAATGCCTCTCGCTGTGCAAATAAAAGCATGGAGTCCGTTTATTCCCACCGACGAAGATAATTCGGGTCTGCCGGCCGGAGCTATCGAATATACATTCACTAACACCGGAAAAGAATCGGTCGATGCCATATTCTCCTATTTCAGCAGAAATTTTATGTTTATAAATAGGAAAGGAGTATCTATGGTTAAGCCGATGACAAACGGTTTTATTCTCTCGCAAACGGGAACGAAAGAAGAACCCTGGTTGCAGGGCGATTTCGCTATCTTCACCGACGACCCGCAAACGAAAGTAAACTACTGTCTGTTCAGAGGCTCGTGGTTTGATCCCCTCACAATGGGCTGGAATGACATCAGCGCAGGAATAATGAAAGAAAATCCTCCCGTAGAATCCGATTCACCCGGAGCATCCCTGTCTGTTCCTTTACAACTGAAACCGGGCGAAAAGAAAACCCTGCATCTGTATATGACTTGGTATGTTCCTTATTCGAATCTGAAAGCCGGAACAGACGCAAAGTCCGATGCCGACAAACCGGCAACCACCGCCTGTTGTGCAAATCCGAATGGTACTTGCAATACGGTCGATGAGGGGAATTATCGTCCCTGGTACAGTAGTAAATTCAAAGATATTCAGGATGTTTCTGCCTACTGGCTGAAAAATTGCGCCGATTTGAGGACTAAAACCCAAACATTTACAGACGCTTTTTATGCAAGCACCCTGCCGCCCGAAGTAATGGAAGCCGTTGCCGCCAACCTGACAATCATCAAATCTCCAACCGTATTGCGTCAATACGACGGCAGAATGTGGAGTTGGGAAGGCTGCGGCGATAATTGGGGCTGTTGTCACGGTTCCTGCACCCATGTCTGGAATTATGCCCAAGCAATTCCTCACCTCTTTCCGGCAATGGAGAGAACGTTACGAGAAACCGAATTTTTAGTAAGTCAGAACAAAGCGGGGCACCAGACTTTCCGTTCCAACCTGCCCATTCGTCCGGTGGTTCACGATTTTCATTCCGCATCCGACGGACAATTGGGTGGAATCATGAAAGCCTATCGCGAATGGCGGATTTCCGGAAACACCGACTGGCTGAAGAAACTCTATCCCGAAATCAAGCAAAGTATCGATTATTGCATTATTACTTGGGATCCGCGCGAAACGGGCGCATTGGAAGAACCGCATCACAACACCTACGACATCGAATTTTGGGGACCCGACGGCATGTGTACGAGTTTCTATACCGGCGCTTTACAAGCAATGACTTTAATGGGAAAAGCGCTGAGCGAAGACGTCAGCCGTTACGAAGCCCTGCTTGCTAAAAGCAAGACTTATATGGAAACCAAATTATTCGACGGCGAATACTTTATTCAGGACATTCGATGGAAAGATTTGAGCGCTCCGGATCCTTCCCTAGCGCTCTCGGCTCAAACCAACTACTCTCCCGAAGCGAAAGAAATATTAGACAAGGAAGGTCCAAAATACCAATACGGCAAGGGATGTTTGTCCGACGGCATACTCGGCTCTTGGATTTCTTTGGCTTGCGGAATGCCGGAGGCAATAGATAAAGCTAAAGTAACAAGCCATTTATTATCCGTATATAAGTACAATTATAAAAAAGATTTGCTTGACCATGCCAATCCTCAGCGACCTACGTTTGCTATGGGCGACGATGGCGGCTTATTGCTCTGTTCCTGGTCCAAAGGCGGAAAATTGCAACTTCCATTTCCTTACAGCGACGAAGTCTGGACCGGAATCGAATATCAGGTAGCCTCTCACCTGATGTTTGAAGGACAGATGGAAAAAGGATTGGATATTGTTCGTACCTGCCGCGAACGCTACGACGGACGCATCCGGAATCCGTTCAACGAATACGAATGCGGTTCGTGGTATGCCCGCGCCATGTCGAGCTACGGCATGCTCGAAGGTCTCACCGGCATTCGCTACGATGCAGTCGATGGTACGCTCTATATTGATTCCCGCATCGGCAACGACTTCACCTCCTTTCTTTCCACCAACACCGGATTTGGCAATGCAGGACTGAAAAACGGCAAACCGTTTTTGGAGGTGAAATATGGGACAATCAATGTAAAAAAGTGTTTGGTATCAAATAAAGAAATGAGTTTATAAATACTCCGTCGTTGCGAGCCGCTTGCGGCGAAGCAAACCGGAAAAATGGATTGCTTCGGACTCCGTCCTCGCAATGACGGGACACAGATTTTGTACGTCATTGCGAGCGAAGCGAAGCAAACCGGAAAAAAGAAATGGATTGCTTCACTCCGTTCGCAATGACGGCTAATTAAAATGGAAATATAAAGAAATATGAAAAAGATTAATTTTTTAATATTGATTTTGCCGGGTATATTAATATGCTCTTGCATCGGAAATAAAAAAGAAACGAAAATGAAAGATTATGCAAAAGGAACATTCGGGTACGACCTGAACTATTTATCCCAAAAGGACGACAGCTTGATTGTATTGTCCGGCGATGAAGGAAAATCCCAAATCATTGTCTCCGCCAAATACCAGGCGAAAGTTTTTACAAGTTCCGCCGATGGCTTAAACGGAACAAGTACGGGTTTTGTCAATTACAAATTTTTTGATGCCGGAAAAGTGGATGAACACATGAACGGCTTTGGCAGTGAAAACCGCTTCTGGCTTGGTCCTGAAGGAGGTAAATATTCTGTCTATTTTCCGAAAGATTCAACGCAGGTATATGACAATTGGCATACACCTAAGCCGTTCGACATCGAACCATGGACTGTCGCTTCCGCCGGTAAGAAAACGGTTACTCTCAAAAAAGAAATGCAAGTAACCAACTATTTAGGAACTCAATTCAAACTGAACGTAGATAGAACAATTTCCTTAATCGGAGAATCGGAAATAGCATCCGGTTTAAATATTCAACCGAATCCCAATGTCAAAGCGGTAGCCTATACGACCAACAACACCATCTCAAATTTGAATGATTTTGAATGGACGAAAGAAACGGGAACTATTTGTATTTGGATGTTGGATATGTTCAACCCGGCTCCTCGTGCAGTAACATTTATCCCATACAATGAAGGCGCTGAAACAGAGCTTGGAAATGTAGTTACTTCCAACTATTTTGGCGAAATACCTGCAGACCGATTGAAAGTTACCGACAAGATGATTTATCTGAAAACCGACGGCAAATACCGCAGTAAATTGGGTTTGAACGCCAAACGCACTCAAGCGATTGCAGGCAATTACGACCCGGACTCCAAACGTCTGACAATCGTCACATTCGATGTGGACAAAGACGCTACTTACTTGAGTCAGGAATGGAATCCCGACAAAGACCCATTGAAAGGCGATGCTATGAATGCCTACAACGATGGTCCGTTAGCGGACGGAAGCATTATGGGACCTTTTCTTGAATTAGAAAGCGTCTCCCCCGCCGCCTTCTTAAAGCCGCAGCAGTCCTTAAGCCATCGGCATACGGTGTATCATTTCATCGGTGAAGAAAACGATTTAAGTCCGATTGTCGAAAAGCTATTCGGAATTTCTATTAATGATATAAAAACAGCGTTTGGAAAATAGTTAAACCGTCATTGCGAGGAGCGCCGACAACGAAGCAAACCGGAAAAATGGATTGCTTCACTCCGTTCGCAATGACGACAAAATAAAAGTAACTTAAAATTATATAAATGAATGAAAACAACTTATCCTAAAATCGGCATACGACCGATTATTG
>Ga0209629_10001767_pt1 | contig 14084 bp, 12 predicted proteins | sample TergutCu122P5_FD_187286 | JGI IMG/M metagenome (GOLD analysis project Ga0209629, IMG submission 187286) | Cubitermes ugandensis P5 segment gut microbial communities from Kakamega Forest, Kenya - Cu122 P5 (SPAdes) (version 2) | ecosystem: Host-associated > Arthropoda: Insects > Digestive system... | reverse complement strand
CCTGTGCAGATCCCTGGGGAGCGAGTCCTTGAGGGAATCCGGCGTGAGGCCGATGTAGGACGGCCTGATAGCCTCGTGGGCGTCCTGCACCTTGCCCCGGGACTTGTAGACGGGCCGCTCCGGGCTCAGGAATTCCGCTCCGAGATTGGTTTCGATGTATTTTTTCGCCTCGTTGTAGGCCTCGTCGGAGACGCGGGCGCTGTCCGTCCTGATGTAGGTCACCAGGCCGACCGCGCCGTCCTTGGTGTCCACGCCCTCGTAGAGCTGCTGGGCCAGGGCCATCGTCTTGGCCGTCGGAAAGCCCAGCACTTTCGACGCCTCCTGCTGCATGGTGCTGGTCGTGAACGGGGCGGACGGCTTCCGCACCCGCACGCCGGTCTTTATGTCGGCGACCGTGAATTTTTCGCCCTTTATGTCGGAAAGCACCCTGTCCGCGTCTTCGCGGGTCTTGAGCTCGAACTTCCCGTTGTCCGCGGCGGCGTAGGAGACTTTCAGCCTGTCCTTCCCGGCCGTCAGAACCGCGTCCAGCGACCAGTATTCCTCCGGGACGAAGTTTTCTATCTCCTCCTCCCTGTCGCAGATCATGCGCACAGCCACGGACTGCACGCGGCCCGCGCTGAGGCGGCGGCGGACCTTTTTCCAGAGCAGGGGGCTCAAGGTGTAGCCGACTATGCGGTCCAGCTCGCGCCGGGCCTGCTGGGCGTCCACCAGGTCCATGTCGATGCCCCGCGCCTCTTTGAGCGAGCGGGTCACGGCGTTTTTGGTGATCTCGTTGAACGTTATGCGCGACGCCTTGGAGGGGTCGAGCTTCAGCGCGTGCATCAGGTGCCAGCTGATGGCCTCGCCCTCGCGGTCGGGGTCGGTGGCCAGGTAGACCTTTCCGGCGTTCTTCGACTCCTTGCGCAGTTTCGCGAGGACCTCGCCCTTGCCGCGGATCGTGATATACTTCGGCTCGAAGTCGCGCTCCACGTCGATACCCAGCTCGCTCTTGGGCAGGTCGCGCACGTGGCCGACGGACGCCTCTATTTTATAGCCGCTTCCCAGGAATTTTTTCAGGGTCTTGGCCTTGGAAGGGGACTCCACTATGACCAGGTTCGGTTTCTTGGGCATGATTACCTCCGGGGATGTGTGTTTTCTTCTTTATATATTCCTTCATCTAAAAATAATATGCCTGAACGTTTTTTCAGGATACCATGTTTATTTCAGTTGTCAATAAAAAATCACGGCCGTCCGCAAATTTACGGACAGCCGTGACGGATGCTGAAAATATTTTTTCAACGGTCATTGGTAGGGCGGGGACTCTGCTCCCGCCGCCATAAAACCCCGGCGGGGGCAAGCCCCCGCCCTACTGTCTTGCTGATATTCGGACGCCCTCTACGCCAGCTCCACCTCGATCACGGTGTCCACGGGGTCGGGGAGCAAGGCCGAGTCCCCGAACGAGACGAAGGCTATGTCCGGATACTTATACAGCGCCCAAAACCTGGAAAAATCCAGCTCCGCGCCGGACGAGAGCATCCGCATCTTCTTTATCCGCTCTTTTTTCACCCCGTGCAGCGGTATGCCGCCGACCTGGTTTTCCATGACGTGATAGTACAGCGTGTTCGTGGCGGCGTTTTTCGTGATCCGGCCGTATTCCGGCTTGCCGAGGCCCGCGTAGCCGCAGCCGTATATCGACTTGCGGTTTTGCCTCATCCATTTCCCGATCTCCGCCAGGATCTCCAGGGATTCCTCCGGGATCCGGCCCTTTGCGTCGGGCCCGACGTTCAGCAGCAGGTTCCCGCCCTTGGACACGCACTCCACTAGCTTTTTTATCAGCATCGGGGCGGGCTTGAAGTTTTTGTCCAGCAAGGTAAAGCCCCAGCCGTTGTTCATGGTGACGCAGGCCTCCCACGGGACGGGGTTCCCGGCCGCGTCGCGCACGCCGTCCAGGGGTATGACCTGCTCGGGGCTGACGAAATCGCCGGAGTATTCGTTCGGGCTGTCGGTGACCAAAGAGCCATCGCCCTCGCCGCTGGCCTCGAGGCGGTTGTCTATCAGGACGCCGGGCTGATACCCGCGGATCATGCGCACCAGCTCCGTCGCCTTCCATGCCTCGCCGGAGAGCGAGTCGTACGAGAAGTCGAACCAGAACAGGTCGATTTTGCCGTAGTTCGCGCAGAGCTCCTCGACCTGCCCGTGCATGTATTTGAGATAGTTGTCGAAATTATGCGCAACGCCCTTGAACGCCTCGTTGTCGCGCATCGGGTGTATCCTGTCGCCGTAGTGGGGATAGTCCGGGTGGCGCCAGTCCAGCAGGCTGTAGTAAAGCCCGACCTTCAGGCCCTCCGCGCGGAACGCCTCCAGATACTCCCTTATGAGGTCGCGGCCGCACTTCGTGTTCGTGGACTTATAGTCCGTCAGCTTCGAGTCGAACAGGCAGAAGCCGTCGTGGTGCTTAGCCGTCATGACGGCGTATTTCATGCCGGCGTTTTTGGCGGCCTTCGCCCAGGCGCGGGGGTCGTAGTCCTCCGGGTCGAACTCGTCGAAATACTTCTGATAGGCCTCGTCCGTGATCCGCTCGTTGCTCTTGACCCACTCGCCCCTGGCGGGTATGGCGTAGATTCCCCAGTGGATGAACATCCCAAAGCGGTCGTGTTCGAACCAGTCCGTTTTCTTAGGCATACAGTCCTCCCTATCGGTTGTATTTGCAGTAGTCCACCAGGTCTTTGACCGTCGTCTGCGCCAGGCACATCCTCGTGTCCGCGCCGCCGTAATAGACGTTGAGCGTCCCGTCCGGCAATACGACATGGCCGTTCGAGAACACCACGTTCGGCGTCTGGCCCACGCACTCGTAGTCCTTCTCGGCGGCGAGGATGAACTCCCTCGGAGCGCGGATTATCTTATTGGGCTCGTTCAGATCCAGCAGCATCGCGCCGAGGTAGTAGTTTTCGGAGCTGCACGTGTTCGCCGTGGCGTGGTAGATTTGGAGCCAGCCCTCGTCCGTTTTGATCGGTATCCCCGCCGCGCCGCATTTGTTCTGATACCAGGGCGTGGAGGGCAAAAGGATCGGCATACTTTTGCCCCAAAACATCAGGTCCGGCGAGTAGCTGACCCACATCCCGCCCTTGCCGTCCACGTCCTGGGGCCTGTCTATGCGGGCGTAGAGGCCGTTTATCTTCTCCGGGAACAGCACGCAGTTGCGGTTCGACGGCTCCGACAGATACGGGAGCGGCTTAAAATGAACAAAATCGTCGGTCGTGGCCATGCCGACGCAGCAGCCCAAAGTCCCCGGCAGCCACGCCGCGTGGGTGATGTAGAAGGTCCCGTCCATAGGCGTCGCGCGCATGTCGAAGCGGTGCGCCGCGCCGCAGTTCCGCTCGGTTTCGGAGAGCGGGTAGTCGATCTCGGCCTCGCTGACGGTGAAGTTCACTCCGTCGGAGCTGACGGCGGTGTGAAAGTGGGTGGTGCGGTCGCAATACTCCACGCGGAGCAGCAAAAGGACGTTGCCGTTGAACATGATCGCCCCGGAATTCATGACGGTGTAGCAGCGGAACGGCATTTTGTCCGGCGTTAAGATGGGGTTTTGCGGGTGTCTGGCTAACGGTTGCTTGTACATGCGCATCCTCCTGGGTTATTATTCGTTCACACAAGTTCCCTCCTCAGCGCTTCCCCGTCCTTGGGCGACAGATACGAGACCGGCACGTCCAGCGCCGTCTTCGCCCCGAAACTCCCTTCCCGCGCCATTCTCGCGGCGGCGCGGGCGTAGGCGACGAGCACTGCGCCGGTGAACTCCGGGTTGCTGTCGAGTTTCAGGGAGAATTCGATCGTGTGTCTGTTGGCGCCCGTGTTCCCGCTGCGGATCACGGATCCGCCGTGGGGCATAGCGGCGTGGTTTTTCAGGAATTCCTCCTCGGAGATGAAGCGGACGGAGGTGTCGTAGCCGGCGAAATAGTTCGGCATGTTCCTGATTTCGGCCTCGATCCCGGCGAGGTCGGCGCCTTCCATGGGCGTCACGAAGCACTCACGCGTGTGCTTCTGCCCGGCGGAGAGCGCGGGGCGGGAACCGCTTTTGACCTCGGCGACGGCTTTTTCGACGGGTAAGGTGTACTGCACGGCGTATTTGACGCCCTTCACGTGGCGGATGGCCTCGGAATGCCCCTGGGACACGCCGGGGCCCCAGAAAGTATAGTCCGCGCCGTCCGGGAGGATCGCGCCGGACAAAGCGCGGACAAGCGAGAAAAGGCCGGGGTCCCAGCCCGCGGCGATAACGGCCGTGTGGTTCGCCGCGGCCCTGTCGACCATCGCGAAGTATTCGGGTATGCGCGCGTGGGTGTCGAAGCTGTCCACGGTGTTGAACGCGGCGGCAAACCTCGGCCCCTGCTCCGGCAGGTCGGTCGCGGAGCCGCCGCACAAAAGCATAACGTCTATTCCGTCCGCCGCGCTCTCTGCCCCGTCCAGCGGCAAGACCGGGACGCCGGGCGTGTTTATCGCAAGGCTCCGCGGGTCGCGCCTCGTGAAGACCGCCGCGAGCTCCATGTCCGGGCAGCGGGCCAGGGCTTTTTCCGCGCCGCGGCCGATGTTGCCGTAGCCGGCGACGCCGATTCTGGTTTTCATTGTCTGTCCCCCGTTTATGGCCGAATGCCGTTAATAAATACGGCCCATACTATATATCATTTCGCATTGCTTTTCAAGCATATTATGGTATACTGGGAAAGAGTTCCGTATCCCGACAGAGCTTCAAGCCCTAAGGAGGGACATACATGAAAATTATCGTGGACGGCGGCTGCGACCTGAACGAGGAAGTGGCCGGCAGAAGCGCGGTGGACATCGAGTGCGTGCCGATGAGCCTCCAGCTCGGCGACAACCGCCTTCTGGACGGCGGCGTTTCCGACGTGGACGAGATTTTGGCGGCGATGGAGTCCGGCGGGGACATCCCCAGGTCGTCCTCGCCTTCGCCGGAGCTGTACGCCGAGAAGTTCGGCGGGGACGACAGCGTGTTCGTCGTGACGATCTCGTCCGGCATGAGCGCCTCGAACGACAGCGCCAACGTAGCCAGGCAGATGTACCTCGACGAAATCGGGACGAAGTTCATCCACGTGTTCGACAGCCTCAGCGCGTCCGTCGGGGAGACTTTGGTCGCGCTCAAGATCTCCGATTTTTACAGAAGCAAGCTCAGCAACCTGGAGATAGTGGACAGCGTCAACAAATTCATCAAGAACCTCAAGACCTACGTCCTCCTGGACAGGTTCGACAGCCTCGTCAAGACGGGCCGCATAAATCCCTACGTGGCCAAAATCGCCTCTTTGCTCTCGATCAAGCCGATCTGCGGCGGCGTGGACGGCGCTCTGACCCTTCTGGACAAGGCCAGGGGGTACAACAAGGCCGTCTCGAAGCTGATAGACATGATGAAGGCGGAGAAGGCCGACTACGAGCACCGGATCCTGGGCATTTCCCACGTGAAGTGCCTCGGGAAGGCCATCGAGCTGAGGGACGCCATATGCGAGCGCATACCGTTCAGGGACAGCATCATCCTGGACACCGGCGGGCTTATCACGGTGTACGCGGACCGGGGCGGGATGATAGTGGCGTTCTGACTGGAAACTGGAGACTGGAAACTGGAGACTGGAAAAATATACAAAGGAGCTAATACACGCATGAACAGAAAGGCTAAAGCTATTTTTCTTCTCGGCTCTTTGGCGTTGACCGCGGCGTTTTCCTCCTGCGGCAAAAAGGACATCCCCACGCCCCAGCTCGACGCGCCCAAGGCGGGCGAGCAGATCGTCGTCATGGAGACCTCGAAGGGCGAGATAAAGCTCCGGTTCTTCCCGGACTACGCCCCGAAAGCTGTGGAGAACTTCGTCACGCACTGCCGGGACGGCTACTACAACGGGGTCATCTTCCACCGCGTGATAGAGGGCTTCATGATCCAAAGCGGCGACCCGACTGGCACGGGCACGGGCGGGGAGAGCATTTTCGGGGCCGGCTTCGGGCTGGAGGTGACGCCCAGCCTGCACAACATACGCGGCGCGCTGGCTATGGCCAACACCGGCGCGGCGGATTCCAACGGAAGTCAGTTCTACATCGTCCAGAACAGCCAGCTCGACCGGAACACCTCGCTTACGCTCAAAAACGCGGCAAGCGACCCGCGCGTGCAGATACAGGACGTGTTCGGCAAATACAGGCCGGCGGGCGGCAACTTCCCCGCGCCGATCCTCGAATATTACGTGAAGAACGGCGGCGTGCCGTCCCTCGATTTCAACTACACCGTCTTCGGCCAGGTGGTCGAAGGCATGGACGTGGTCGACGCGATCGCGGCCGTTCCGACTTCCCAGGACGCGGCCGCAAAAGACCGCCCGCTCGACGACGTGACGATCGTTTCGACGACGGTCGCCGTTTACTGAGAGGGGGTACAGTCATGCTCGCCTCCCTGAACGACGTCCTTCCGGCCGCGAAAAAAAACAAATACGCAGTGGGGATGTTCAACACCGTCAGCCTGGAGATGGCCAAGGCCATACTGGAGGCCGCGGAAGAGACGCGCTCGCCCGTCATCATCGGAACCGCGGAGGTTTTGCTGCCCTACGCGGCTCTGGACGAGCTGGCGTACTTTTTGCTGCCTATGGCGAAAAAGGCGGCGGTGCCGGTGGTCGTGCACATGGACCACGGCCTGACCGACGAGGTGATCTTTAAGGCCATTGAACTGGGCTTTACCTCGATAATGATGGACCGCTCTACCTTGCCGTTCCGCGAGAACCTGGAGGCCGTGAGGGTCATGACCGCGTACGCGCATTCCCGAGGGGTGAGCGTGGAGGCGGAGCTTGGGCACGTCGGCGCGGCGAGCGAGGAGGCCGCCGAGGCGAGGGGCGAGAAAGCAGGCGGCGGCGCGTTCACGGACCCCGACGAGGCGCAGATCTTCGCCGCGCTCACGGGGGTCGACGCGCTGGCGATAGCCTTCGGCTCGGCCCACGGGGCCTATAGGAGCGCGCCGAAGCTGAATTTCGGGCTGGTGGAGGAGATAGCCGGGCGCGTAAGCGCTCCGCTCGTGCTCCACGGCGGTTCCGGGCTGACGGACGGCGACTTCAGGACCGCGATAGCCAAAGGCATCGCGAAGGTGAACATTTTTACCGACATAAATGCAACCGCGGCCAAGGGCGCTTTCGATAACTACAGGCCGGGCGCCGGGGCGACCGACCTGACTTTGCCTGTGATAGAGGCCATGAAGGCCGCCGCGGTCCGGAAGATGAAGGTTTTCGGCTGCTGCGGCAAGGCGGGATGAATATATTAGCTGAATTTCTTAGCTTAATTTTTTAATGGAGGAACCTTGATGAAACTGGCTTTGGAAGGCGTTTACAAGAGCTTCGGCGAGAAGGAGGTCCTGAAGGGGCTTAGCTTCGCGGTCGAGGCCGGCAACGCGATGGGGCTTCTGGGCAGGAACGGCGCCGGCAAGACCACGGCGATCAGGATAATCATGGACATTTTCAAGGCCGACGGCGGCGGGGTCACGCTGGACGGGGAGCCGATACATAAGCGTAAGCTGAAGTTAGGCTATCTCCCGGAGGAGCGCGGGCTCTACGCGAAGCTCAAGGTGTCCGATCAGATCCTGTTCTTCGCGCAGCTGAAGGGCATGTCTAAGGACGAGGCCGTAAAGCGCCAGGCGGAGCTGCTTAAGCGCCTGGAGGCGGAGGAATACCGGAACAGCCGGCTGGAGACGCTCTCGAAGGGCAACCAGCAGAAGATTCAGCTTTTGATCGCGGTCATAAACGACCCGGACATTCTGATCCTGGATGAGCCGTTCACGGGGCTGGACCCCGTGAACGCCACTCTTTTGAAAGATTTGATAATAGAGCTGACCGCCAAGAACAAGGTCGTGATGTTCTCGAGCCACCAGATGCCCTATGTCGAGGAATTCTGCAGGCACATCTGCATAATCAACGACGGCCGCGCCGCCTTGGACGGGAACATCAAAGACATCCGGCGCACGTATCCCAGGAACAGGATCCACGTCTCCTACGACGAGAAGGCTTTGCCGGGCCCCCTGCCGTTTTCCCGGGACGACCTGCCCTATGTCAGCGATATTGCGCGCAAAAACGGGGAGCTGACGTTCACGCTCAAAGACGAAAATGACAGGAACAGGCTTATGGGTTTCATAGCCGAAAAGATGAGCGCGGACTCGTTCGCGGTCGTGGAGCCGAGCCTGGAGGAAATATTCGTGGATTACGCGGGAGGTCAGGTATGAGACAGTTCAGGACGGTCATGGCGTTCGAATACAAAAGCTACGTATCCAGCAAGGCGTTTATCGCGGTCACGGTCATATTCGTGCTGATCGCGCTCATCGGGCCTACGATCCCGACGATAGTCTCCGCGGTTTCGGGCAGATCGCAGGCCGGCCAGGCGGCCGCGCAAAAAGCCGCGGTCGTGGACGACAGCGGCGGGATATTCTCCGCCGACACCCTCGGAAAATACATGCCCGCCTATGCCGCGGTCTATTATAACACGGTCGGCGAGGCCTGCGACGCGGTCAAAGGCGGGGACGCCAAGCTGGCAGTCGTTTTCGGGGACGGCGGCAACCCCTACGCCTACGCGCTCTATTTCGCGAACATGACGCTGATGGACGTGGCCGCCACGGACACGTTCGACAGCCTGGTCAAGCGGGTCTATCTGGAGCGGACTATGCAGGACCTGGGCGCGACGCGGGCGCAGATCGACGCGGCCGCTAACTTCGCGCCGACGAGCCGAACGGAGAACATCACGGCCTCCGGCGACACGGCGGCCGGCTCGCTCGTGGGCAACGCCGTTTTCGCGTACATCCTCGTGTACATCCTTCTGATAACGCTGATCATGTACGGCCAGTACATCGTCATGTCCGTAATCCGCGAAAAAAGCACCAAAACCATGGAATTGCTGATAACCTCCGCCAAACCCATACACCTTATCTTCGGCAAGGTTGTCGGCGTATGCCTGGCCGGGTTCACGCAGATCGCGTGCCTGGCGGCGGCCGGAGTCGTCTCGCTGAAGCTCAACGCGATGTTTTTGGCGTCCAACCGGCTCGGGCCCGGCATCGGGGGGGCGCTCGGCTCCATGCTGTCCATTTCCCCGGCGCTGGTGGTATATCTGTTCGCGTTCTTCCTGACGGGGTTCTTCACCTACGCCTTCCTGTACGCCGCGTTCGCGTCCACGGCCAGCCGCATGGAGGACGCCAACTCGATCGCCGTGCTTCCGATGCTGCTGCTCATGGCCTCTTTCTTCATCTCTATCATCGGCATGACCAATTCCCAGAGCACTGCCGTTGTGGTGTGCTCGTTCATACCGTTTTTCGCCCCTATGGCGATGTACATGCGCCTGTGCCTGGGCACGGCGACGAACGCGCAGGCGCTCGCCGCGATAGGCATATCCGTCGTCTGCATCTTCGGCGTCGCGTTGGTCAGCGCGAAGATCTACCGCATGGGCGTGCTGATGTACGGGAAGCCGCCGAAGCTCGGGGCGATAGCGAAGGCGCTGGTCACCCCGGAGAAAACGAAAAAGTAAAGGCCGTCGCCGAACAATTCCCAAGCCGCGCCGGCGTGCCTGGAGCGCCGTTCGGCGGCGCCGCAAACCGGCCGGGGGGGGGTGCTTATATACCGGAGTGTGAAAACATTAGCCTCCTCCGTCGCCGATTCGCCGCGGAAGCGTTCGTCGAACCGGCTCGCCGTCGGCAAATGTTTTCTGCATCCGGTATAATACAAACGAATGGGGGGATACGGTGAACAAAGAGGAAGAGATATTGGCTGTTCTGGAGACTTTGGTAAAAGGGCAGACAGAATTGGCCAAGGGGCAGGAAGTATTATTCAAGGGCCAGGCCGATTTGGTCAAGGGCCAGGAAGTATTATTCAAGGGCCAGGAAGTATTATCCAAGGGCCAGGCCGATTTGGTCAAGGGTCAGGATGAATTATTCAAAATCCAGGCCGATTTGGTCAAGGGTCAGGAAGTATTATTCAAGGGTCAGGCCGATTTGGTCAAGGGTCAGGAAGTATTATTCAAGAGCCAGGAAGTATTATTCAAGGGCCAGGCCGATTTGGTCAAGGGTCAGGATGAATTATTCAAAGTCCAAGCTGATTTGGTCAAGGGCCAGGAAGTATTATCCAAGGGCCAGGCCGATTTGGTCAAGGGTCAGGATGAATTATTCAAAGTCCAGGCCGATTTGGTCAAGGGTCAGGATGAATTATTCAAAGTCCAGGCCGATTTGGTCAAGGGGCAGGATGAATTATTCAAGGGCCAGGCCGATTTGGTCAAGGGGCAGGAAGTATTATCAAATGGCCAGGCCGATTTATTCAAGGGCCAGGCCGATTTGGTCAAGGGACTGGCGGAGACAAACAGCCGTCTTTCCGCGGTGGAAACCGGTTTGACCGGGATCAAAATAATCCTTGAAAATCGGATCGAACCGCATATCCGGCTCTTAGCCGAGGGCCATATGGATGTAATCCGCAGGCTCGATTATATTCAGCCGATCGTCGAGAATCTTGAGGAGGATGTGTCGGTTATTAAAGTTGCGGTCTCGGCTAATTCCGAGGAAATAAATATCCTGAAATCAATAAAATAGGACACGGGCAGTCCCCGTTGAAGGCCGGAAAATTCCGCCGTACGCTATAAATAAAGGAGAATTGTCCCCATGAGCATTCAAACCCTCGGCGACAAAGCGTTATCCCGGGGCAGCGGCGTCCTCCGCCTGGCCCCCGCGTGGGTGCCCAGGTCGTTTTGCCGGCCCGGCATGAGGATCAAGCTGCACCCCGCCGACACCTATAAGCTCGGCCTGGAGCGCGGCGGCATCGACGAGCGTTGGCTGGCCTCCGCCACCCACGCGGAAAACGGCCCGCTCACCCCCGAGGACGAGGGGCTTAGCTACGTCCTGACGGGTGACGGGCCCTGCGAGAAAATACTCCTGCGCGACCTGGTTGCCGAATATAAGGGCGAAATCATCGGTGACGGCCTGTACGCGAAATACGGCAGGTGGCCGATGTTCTCCAAGTTCTTCGACAACCTCGGGCCGCTGCCGCTGCACGTCCACCACGGCGACAGGCACGCCGCGCTCGTTGGGCAGTCCAGCAAGCCGGAGATGTACTTCTTCCCGGCGCAGATGAACAACTACGGCGGCGAGTTCCCGTTCACGTTCTTCGGCGTGAACCCGCGGGTGACCAAGGCGCAGGTCAAAGAGTGCCTCGAAAATTTCGCCAGGGGCGACAACGCCATCCTCGACATTTCGAGGGCGTACAAGCTCACGCTGGACACCGGCTGGGACGTGCCTCCGGGGACGCTCCACGCGCCGGGCACCCTCTGCACCTACGAGCCGCAGTTCGCCTCCGACGTCTACGCGATGTACCAGTCCGTGCTCTATTTCGCCCACGCCGTCCCGGAGGCGCTGCTTTGGAAAGACTGCCCGGCGGATAAAATCGGCGACTGCGACTACCTCGTGGACGTGCTCGACTGGGAGCTGAACGCCGACCCGTTCTTCGCGGAAAACCGCTTCATGCGCCCGATACCCGCCCGCGACGAGCACGAGATGGCCGAGGACGGCTATCTCGAGGAATGGATATGCTACAAAAACCGGCGGGTCTGCGCCAAGCGGCTGACCGTCCTGCCCGGCAGGACCGTCACGATAAAGGACCGGGCGGCCTACGGCTTCATTTTACTCCAGGGCAAAGGCAAGGCCGGCGCGTGGGACATAGAGACGCCCACCCTCATCCGCTTCGGCGAGAGCACATACGACGAGTTCTTCGTCACCGAGAACGCGGCCAAAGCCGGCGTCGCGATATCGAACACGTCGAGGTGCGAACCGCTCGTGATGCTCAAGCACTTCTCCGAGAACGAGGAGGTCAGCCGCTTTGCCGTCTGAGTGGTACGAAAAGAGCTTCCGCCGCAGCCTGGCGGACATGCACATCGAGGCCTGGGACGCGTCGTTTTTGTCGCGCTTCGACCCGCGGGCCTACGCGGACTGCCTGAAAAAGGCGCGGATACAGAGCCCGATGATCTACGCGAACTCCCACGTCGGCTACTGCAACTGGCCGACAAAAACCGGCGAGATGCACCCCGGCTTCGGCGGGGAGGACAAGATAAAGACGCTGATCGGCCTGTGCCACGGCGCCGGTATGGACGTGATCGCCTATTACAGCCTGATATTCAACAACTGGGCGTACGCGCGCTATCCCGAGTGGCGGATGCGCGACCTCGACGGCTTCGGCTCCAGGGACGAAAAGGACGGCTCCGCCGGCGCCAGGATGTTCGGCGGCGGGCGCTACGGCCTCGTCTGCCCGAACAACCCCGAATACCGGCGTTTCCTGCGGGCCCAGTTCGCGGAGCTCTGCGAAAACTACACTTTCGAGGGCATTTTCCTGGACATGACGTTCTGGCCGATAATCTGCTACTGCGGCAGCTGCGCCGCGCGCTACCGGGAGGAATACGGCGAAGAGCTCCCGCGCACCGTCGACTGGAACGACGCCTGTTGGCGGAATTTCCAGGCCGCGCGCGAGCGGTGGATGAGCGAATTCGCGGAATTCTGCACGGCCGAGCTGAAGAATATCCGGCCGGGGCTGAGCATAGAGCACCAGTTTTCGACCGTCGCGCACCCGTGGACCTTCGGCGTCCGCAGGGGCGTGTCCGACGCGTCGGACTATTCCGGCGGCGACCTGTACGGCGGGCTGGAGCAGCAGTCCTTCATATGCAAGCTGTACTATTCCCTGACGCGCAATCAGCCGTTCGAGTATATGACCTCCCGCTGCGACCCGGGGATACACGACCACACCACGACAAAGCCGCCGCGCCTTCTGAAGCGGCACGCCTACCTGACCTACGCCCACCACGGCGCGTTTCTGGCGATAGACGCCATCGACCCGCGCGGCACGCTGAACGCGCGGTTCTACGATACGCTGGGCGAGGTGTTCGGCGAGACGAAGGAGTACGAGCCGTTTTTCAGGGGCCGGCTTTTCGCCGACGCGGCGGTCTATTTCAGCATGGCCTCCAAGATGGACGTGAGGATGAGCGAGCCGCGCCGCGCCGTTCACGTCTGGGAGGAGCATTATTCCCACCTGGAGGGCGCGCTCGGCGCGGGCGGCGCGCTAAGGCGAAGCCACATCCCGTACGCCGTCGTCGCGGAGGGCTGCGGCCTGGACTATCCGCTGCTGATACTCTCCGACGTCGCCGTCATGTCGGACGAAGAGGAAGCCGCGATCGCGCTGTATGTTGAAAACGGCGGCCTGCTGTACATGAGCGGCCTGACGTCCCCAAACCTGGCCCGGAAGCTGCTGGGCCTGACGACGCGCGGGCTGACCGCGGAGCGCGTCACGTATATCCGGCCGTCGGCCGGGGGCCTGCCCCTTTTCGAAAACATGTACGACGCCGACTACCCGATGACCGTGTTCGGCGCGCAGACGCTGGCGTCGCCTGAAGGGGACGCGGAGATCCTGGCATACCTGACCTTGCCCTACACCGACCCGAGGGACACGCGTAAGTTCGCCTCCATCCACTCGAACCCGCCCGGCGTGGACACGCAAAACCCGTCCATAGTGCGCGGGAACTTCGGCAAGGGCTCCGTCATATGGTCGGCCGCCCCGTTCGAGGCGAGCGCCCAGCCGGTGCACAGGAAGGTGTTTATAAATCTGCTGAACCTGCTGACCGGCGGGAGACGCACAATCGAAACCGACGCCCCGGAGCATGTGGAGTGCACGGTGTTCAAGGACGGCGAAAAGACTCTCCTCCACTTCGTCAACCTCGGCGACGCGGACGCGGTTCCGTTCGATGTGACCGTCCGAACCGGGCGCGGGGCCGGCTCCGTAAAACGGCTCCCCGGCGGCGAAAGCGTCGCGTTCGCGCCAGTCCCCGGCGGAGGCGCGGACTTTACGGTGTCCGGGCTGGACATATTCGCGATGTATGAGATTGGCTAGGCTTCCGTTATCCGTCCGGCTGACGCAAAGCCCCCGCCGCGGGTTTATCCCGCGGCGGGGGCTTTTTTGTTCAAGATTCTACGGTTTTTACGGATTATTGTCGTTTCGTTTGAAATTGAGCTTCAAACTTCGCGCGAAACGCCCCTGAACATTGGTCGTTTCGCGCTCGTTTTCAGCTCATTTCAAATCGAAACGACT
>Ga0209629_10001766_pt1 | contig 14091 bp, 14 predicted proteins | sample TergutCu122P5_FD_187286 | JGI IMG/M metagenome (GOLD analysis project Ga0209629, IMG submission 187286) | Cubitermes ugandensis P5 segment gut microbial communities from Kakamega Forest, Kenya - Cu122 P5 (SPAdes) (version 2) | ecosystem: Host-associated > Arthropoda: Insects > Digestive system... | reverse complement strand
GGGTGTAGACCTCCTCCCCGCCGCCGGCGCAGATATAAATGTCCTTCTGCCACATATCGTTGTTGTTGTTGATGTTTTTCATGTCCAGCCGGCCGTCTATCAGGTGTTCGCCGTGAAAAAGCCCGATCTCCTGGCCGGGACGCCCGCTGACTTTAAGCCGGCAGACGCCGGCGCAGTTCCGCCCGAAGTCGTAGAGCCAGCCGTCCGGGGTCTCCGTCACGGAAACCGGGGCAAGCTCCTCTGTCACGGCGATCGGCGCGGCCTCGCAGACGCGGGCCTCCCCCCTGGGAAGCTCCGCCCTGACGGCGCTTTTCCAGCCGGAAGCGTCAAAGCCGGGTTTGCTCCAGCCTTTTATCTCTTTTCTCGCGTCGTAATATTCCCCGTGGCGGTAGTAGTCGTACCAGACGGGCGAATCGTGCGAGAGGAAGTCCTCGCCCGTTTCAGCCACGAAGTCCTCCTTGCCGCCGAAGCGGACCGTCAGCCGCAGCGCGGCCTTCGGCGGGGCGTTGAACCGGGCCTTCTCGAAATCCCACCAGGAGTTGAACGGATGGTTCGCGAAGCCGTTGCCCAGCCACAGGCCGATCACGTTCTCGCCGGGCGTTAAAAACGCCGCCGCGTCGTAAACGTCGTAATAGACGATGTCGTCCGGGTTGGATATATACGGCGAGAGCCTGCCCTTGGTGATCCGTTCGCCGTTTACGTAGAGCTCGTAGAACCCCAGCCCGCAGACGACGATCTCGGCGCCGGCCGGCTTCTCCTCCAAAGCAAAGCTCCGGCGGAGGTACGGCGCGGGCGCGAGGCGCCCCGGGCCGGGGAGGTCCCGGATCGCGGATATGAAATTCATCGGGAAATCCATGGCAATTCCCCCCTGTGAATTGTGTCAATGATTAAAAGATCCTTCGCTTCGCTCAGGATGACAAGGCGGCTTGTCACTCCGTGAAAACCCCCTGCGCGATCCGCTCCTGAACGGCCTTGGGCGCTTGATCGTAACGGCTGACTTCCATCGAGAACACGCCGCGCCCCTGGGTCTCGCTCCGCAGATCGGTCGCGTAGCCGAACATCTCCGCCAGCGGCACGTGGCAGCTGATTATCTGGGCGTTGTTCCTGGCCTCCATGCCGTCGATGTGGCCGCGGCGGCTGTTGATGTCGCCGATGACCTCGCCCATGTACTCTTCGGGCACGGTCACGTCCACCTTCATTATAGGCTCCAGCAGAACGGGGTCGCCCTTGCGCATGGCCTCCTTGAACGCCATGGAGCCGGCGATGTGGAAGGCCAGCTCGGAAGAGTCCACCTCGTGATAGCTACCGTCCACTAGCGTGGCCTTCACGCCGACCACGGGGTACCCCCCGATCACGCCGGAGCGCATGGCTTCCTCAATGCCCTTGTTTATCGCGGGGATATATTCCTTCGGGATCGCGCCGCCCACCGTCGCGTCCACAAACTCGTATGGTTTCTCGGCGTCGTTGGCGTCCATCGGCTCGAACCTGACCTTGCAGTGCCCGTACTGGCCGTGGCCGCCGGTCTGCCTGATATATTTGCCCTCCGTCTCCGCGGCCTTCCGGAACGACTCCCTGTAGGCCACCTGGGGCCTGCCGACGTTGGCCTCGACCTTGAACTCCCGGAGGAGCCTGTCTACGATTATCTCCAGATGCAGTTCGCCCATGCCGGAGATGATGGTCTGCCCGGTGTCCTGGTTGGTGTAGGTCTTAAGCGTCGGGTCTTCCTCCGCCAGCTTCCCGAGCGCCACGCCCATCTTGTCCCGGCCGGCCTTGGTCTTCGGCTCGATAGCCACGTGGATGACCGGCTCCGGGAAATTCATGGACTCCAGGATCACCTGATTCTCCTCGTCGCAGAGGGTGTCGCCGGTGGTTGTGAATTTTAGCCCCACGGCGGCGGCGATGTCGCCGGCGAAGACGCAGTCGGCCTCCTCGCGGTGGTTGGCGTGCATCAGCAGTACGCGCCCGATGCGCTCCCGTTTCTGCTTGGTCGAGTTGTATACGTAGGAACCGGAGTTGAGCACGCCCGAATAGACCCGGAAAAACGCCAGTTTGCCCGAAAACGGGTCGTTCATGATCTTGAACGCCAACGCGGAGAACGGCTCCGTGTCGGAGGAGTGCCTCTCGGCGACCTCGTCGCCGTAGGGCAAGGTGCCCCTGATCGCAGGGATGTCTATCGGGGAGGGGAGATAGTCCACTACCCCGTCCAGGAGTTTCTGCACCGCCTTGTTCCTGTAAGCGGAACCGCAGAAGACCGGCACCAGCCGGCAGGCCACGCAGGCCGCCCTGAGCGCGGCTTTGAGCTCGTCTTCGGACGGTTCCTCCCCGGCGAGATACTTCTCCGTCAGCGCGTCGTCCGTCTCCGAAACGGCCTCGATCATCTGCATACGCGTGTCCGCGGCCTTTTGGAGCAGTTCCGGCGGTATGTCCTCCTCCGAGAAGTCCTTGCCGAGGTCGTCGTGGTAAACGTAGGCTTTCATGCGCATCAGGTCCACGACGCCGCAAAACGAGTCCTCCGCGCCGATAGGGACCTGGACGGCCACGGGCTTCGCGCCGAGGCGGTCCCGGATCATATTTATCACGTTGAAATAGTCGGCGCCGACGATGTCCATTTTGTTGACAAAAGCAATCCTGGGCACGGCATATTTATCCGCCTGCCGCCAGACGGTCTCCGACTGCGGCTCCACGCCTCCCTTGGCGCAAAACACCGCGACGGCCCCGTCGAGCACCCGAAGCGAGCGCTCCACCTCCACGGTGAAGTCAACGTGCCCTGGCGTGTCGATGAGATTGATCCTGTTATCCTCCCACTGGGTCGTCGTGGCCGCCGACGTGATGGTAATGCCGCGCTCCTGCTCCTGCTCCATCCAGTCCATCGTGGCGTTGCCGTCGTGGACCTCGCCGAGCTTGTAGCTGCGGCCGGTGTAGTAAAGGATCCTTTCGGAGAGCGTGGTCTTGCCGGCGTCGATATGCGCCATTATGCCGATGTTTCGCGTTCTTTCCAGCGGGAAAGCCCTTTCTGACACTGTTATTCCTCCAAAATAACGGACGGCGGAACGCCGCCCCTGCGCAATATTGCGAAAACTAGAACTTATAGTGCGAAAACGCCCTGTTGGCCTCCGCCATCTTATGCGTCTCCTCTTTTTTCTTGACCGCGCCGCCCGTGTTCGCCATCGCGTCCATTATCTCGTTGGCGAGGCGGTCCACCATCGTCTTTTCCCCGCGCCTGCGGGAATAGTTCACCAGCCACCGCAGGCCCAGCGCCTGGCGGCGTTCCGGGCTGATTTCCACCGGGACCTGGTACGTCGCGCCGCCGACGCGCCTCGCTTTGACTTCCAGCACGGGCATGATGTTGTTGAGCGCGTCCTCGAAGCACTCCAGCGCCGGCGTCCCCTTTTTGCCGGAGACCTGCTCGAAAGCGCCGTAGACGATCTTCTGCGCGACGCCCTTCTTGCCGTCGAGCATGATGGAGTTGATTAACTTTGACACGAGCCTGCTCTTGTAGATCGGGTCGGCCAGAATTTCCCTTTTAACCACATGTCCTTTGCGTGGCACGATACTTCCCTCCTAAATCACGATAATTTTATCAACGGTACTCGTGCGCCATTTTGTTTCGGCACGTCCGCGCCTGTAAAAGAAAAGAAAAGACGGGAGCAACCCCGCCGCTAATCATTATTCTATGATACAGGCAGATATTGGAACCGGGTTTTTGCAAATTCTTAAAAAACTACTTTTTCGCCCGTTTCGCGCCGTACTTGGAGCGGGCCTGCTTGCGCTTGGCCACGCCGGCCGCGTCGAGCGTGCCGCGGATGATGTGGTAGCGCACGCCGGGAACGTCCCTGACCCTTCCGCCCCTTATCAGGACGACGCTGTGCTCCTGCAAATTGTGACCCTCGCCCGGGATGTAGCAGGTGACCTCCATGGTGTTCGAGAGGCGGACCCTCGCGATCTTCCGGAGCGCGGAGTTGGGCTTCTTGGGCGTCGTGGTCTTGACCGACGTGCACACGCCGCGCTTCTGGGGGCTGGACGCGTCCGTCGGACGGCCGTGCAGAGTGTTGAGCCCGCGCAGCAAGGCCGGAGCCGTGGACTTTCTCTTCGCCGATTTCCGCTCGCTTCTGACCAGCTGATTAAATGTCGGCATTCATACACCTCCTTAAAATCTGCCTGATATGCGTATGTTTTCACACGCCGAGTGATTTTAGCACCTGTCTGATAAAATGTCAAGAGCTTGACTTGCACTCAAATGATAGTATCATGTATGTGTTCGCCAGAATACCATCGGAGGATGGACATATGACGGTCATCAAAGCCGAAACGGCAGATCTGCCGGCGATCCTGGCCCTGCAGAAGCTCGCGTACCAAAGCGAGGCGCTGCTGGTCAGCGATTTTACGATACCCCCGCTGACGCAGACCTTTGAGGGGATTCTGGGCGACTATGAGAACGGCGTGATACTGAAAGCCGTCGACGAGGCAAATCCACGGGTGATCGTCGGGTCGGTCAGGGGCCGCCTTTCCGGAGGCACGCTGTGTATCGGCAGGCTCTTTGTGGATCCGGCCCGGCAGAACCGGGGGATCGGCACGGCGTTGCTGCTTGAAATCGAGAGCCTTTATCCGGACGCGAGATATGAGCTGTACACAAGTGACAAGAGCGGCAGGAACCTGTCGCTTTACACAAAAAACGGCTATAAGGAATTTAAGCGCGAACCGCTGAACGAGAAAGTGAACCTGATTTTTCTGGAGAAATATGGGCAACGCAAGGAGGCTCTGTCATGCTCGCCATAGCCCGCAGGAACGAAATCCTGACCCTTTTGCAGACCAACCAGAGCGTGATTGTCTCGGAGATGAGCCGTCTCTACGGCGTCACGGAGGAAACGATCCGCCGCGACCTCGAGGAGCTCGAGAAGCGCGGCTTCGCCAAAAAAACCTACGGCGGCGCGGTTTACGCCCAGGCGATGGTGAGCGACCTGCCGATGCGCGTGCGCGAAAAGACGAACGCCGAGGCGAAGTCGCGCATAGCGGAGCTGGCGGCGGAGCTAGTCGCGGACGGGGAGGCGCTGATGATGGACTCGTCCTCCACGGCGCTGATGATCGGCAGGCGGCTGAGGCAGACGCGAAGGGTCACGATCATCACGAATTCCGTGGAAATGCTGATGGAATACGCCGACGCCAGGGATTCCCGCATCATCTCCACCGGCGGCTGCCTCCGGGAGGCGTCGTACTCCCTCTGCGGCGCGGACGCCGAGGCCCTGATCCGCCGGTACAACGCCGACAAGGCTATAATCTCCTGCAAGGGCCTGAGCCGGGAGCGCGGCGTGACCGAGTCCGCCCAGGCGGAGGCGGAGGTCAAGAAGGCCATGATGGACTCCGCCGGGGAAGTGATTCTGGCCGCCGACCTGAGCAAGTTCGACAAGGTCTCCTTCGTGCGGCTGACGGACATGGCCCGCGTCGGCACCGTCCTGACTAACGCGGCGCCGGACGAGGCGTGGACGGAGTTTTTTGAGCAAAACGACGTCAAGGTAAGGTATTGATCGGATTGCTCCGTTTACGCAATGGGCATATATTCCGTCGGCGGAAATATAATGAAAAGCAGGGCGGGAAACATCGGAGGCTGGTAATCGGATGGACAACAGAAAGGCTTTTTTCACCGGGGCCGCGTGCATGCTGCTTTTGACGCTCGCGATCTATTCCGGGTACGGCGTTTTCAGGATCGTCTGGAGCAGGTACACCTCCGCGCCGATGGACGTCAACGCGAAGCTCTCGGAGATATACTCGGTTCTGGACCGGCACTCCATCAACGATTTCAATAAGGACGAACTGAGGGAGGACATGTACAGGGGCCTCGTCGCCGGCATCGGCGACCCCTATTCGGCCTATTTTGACAAAACCTCCCTCGAGAGTTTCATGCAGCAGACCGAGGGCAGCTACGCCGGCATCGGAGCCGTAGTCTCCGTGGACCCGGACGACGGCAAGGTGACGATCGTATTGCCCTACGAGGGCTCGCCCAGCGCCGAGGCGGGGCTTATTCCCGGCGACAAGATACTCAAGGTCGACGGCATCGACGTGTCCGCCTCGAGCCTCTCGGACGTGACCTCCCTGACAAAGGGGGCGCCCGGCAGCAAGGTCACGCTCACTATCTCCCGCGCGTCGGCGGGGCGGACCTTCGACGTGACCCTGACGCGGGCGAAGATAGACATACCCACGGTTTCCTATAAAATGCTGGACAATCGGATAGGCTACATCAGGCTGACGGCCTTTGACCGCGTGACCACGGCGCAGTATCAGAACGCGCTCAGCGATCTGAAAAAGCAAAACATGAAGGGGCTCGTCATAGACCTTCGGAACAACCCCGGCGGGCTCCTGGACGTGGTCTGCCAAATCACGGACACCCTCGTGCCCAAGGGCGTGATCACGTACACGGAGGACAAGAGCGGCAACAAGGACTATAAATACTCCAGCGGGAACGCGATAGACATGCCGCTGGCCGTGCTCGTGAACGGCAACAGCGCCAGCGCCTCCGAGGTCTTAAGCGGCGCCGTCAAGGACTACGGCGTCGGGGCCCTCGTCGGCACAAAGACCTTCGGCAAGGGCATAGTCCAGAACCTCTACACTCTTTCCGACGGCAGCGCCGTGAAGGTGACGATCGCCAAATATTACACGCCCAACGGCGTCTGCATCCAGGGCGAGGGGATCATCCCGGACTACGTCGTGGACATGGACGCGGATTTGTCGCTGCGGATACCGAGCCTCACGCCGGAGGAGGACGTGCAGCTCCAAAAGGCCGTGGAGGTCGTGAACGGGAAGCTGGGGAGATAGGTTATCCAATGTAAAGGCAATTATGCCTTGTCCAATTATGCCTTGTCATCCTGAGCGCAGCGAAGGATCTTATCCTTACCGATCCTCTCCGAAAAACTCCTCCTCCAGCATCATGCAGAGCGTATGGTATACCGCGATGTGATACTCCTGCGCCTCCGCCGTCGTCTCAGCCGGGGCGCATATGGTCACGCCGCAGACGTCTTTCAGCCGCCCGCCCGCTTTGCCAGTCATCCCGATCGTGCCGAGGCCCATTGCCTTCGCGGTCAGCGCGGCGTAGACCACGTCGGCGGAGTTCCCGGACGTGCTGATCCCCCAGAAACAGTCCTCCGGCCTTGCGTAGCCGTAGACCTGCTGGGCGAAGATCATGTCCCCGGCGGTGTCGTTCGCGACGGCCGTCATGAGCGCCGTGTGCTCCGCCAGGGATATGACGGGCAGCGCGCCCTCCAGTTTGCCGGCCAGGTATTCGCCGTCAGCGCCCGCCTCCGCCAGGAACTTTCGGCGCAAGCCCTCCGGCATTTCCCGCGGGAGCAGGAAGCTCTTCATAAGCTCCCCCGCGATATGCCCGCCGTCCGCCGCGCTTCCGCCGTTCCCGCAGACCAAGAGCTTCCCGCCGGCGCGGAAAGAACGGGCAAGCCGTTCGAAAGCCTCGGCCATCGGCTCCCGCATGGCCCCGCAGTCGGGATGTTTGGAGATGAACGAGTGCAGGCGGGTTTGCGCAAGGCGGTTCATAATTTGGCCTCCCGATATTGATATAGAGTTCAGTATTTTACCTCCATCAGCGTAAGCCCCATCGCCGGCGCGGTCATTCCGGCTTTCGTCCTGTCCCCGCTTTTTATGATCCCCGGCACGCAGTCCGCCGGCAGCTTCCCCTCGCCGACATACAGCAGCGTCCCGGCCATGATCCGCACCATGTTGTACAAAAACCCGTTCCCGCGCACAAAAAGGGCGAGCAAGCGGCCCTCGCTTCCGCGGCGGTTCAGCGCGAAGGCGTCATTCCGAGCGAAGCGAAGGAGCATCGGGCTCACATCGCGGCACGCGCTGACGCCGTTATTTTGCCGCTCCGTCAAATTTTCCACGCGGCATTCGTATATCTCCCGGACCGTCGTCTTTGCCCCGCTTCCGGCGGCGCAAAACGCCGCGAAATCGTGGACGCCGGCGAAATCCCGCGCCGCGGCGTCCATCTTTTCGGCGTCCAGGCCGCGCGGGCAGAACCAGGCGTTTCTGACAAGCGGGTCCGGGAACTTCGCGCACAGATACATATATCCGTAGGTCTTCTCCACGGCGTCAAAGCGCGGGTGAAAGCTCTCCGGCACGGCCTCGGCCCGGGTGACGACGACGTCGGGCGGCTCGGCGCGTTTGGCCTTCCGGACTGCATGGGCGGGCAGCCCGCGATCAGCCTTGCCGGCGCTCAGGGCGTTGTTTATGACATACGGGAGCTTTTCCAGCGGGATTTTCGTCTCCGCGACGGTGAACGCGGCCCTTTGCCCCAAAGCGTGGACGCCCGCGTCCGTCCGGCTCGCGCCGGTGACTTTGACTTCCTGGCCGAAAACCTCCGAGAGGGCTTCCTCCAGGACTTCCTGCACGGTCACGGCGTTCTCCTGCCGCTGCCAGCCGGCGAAGGCGGAGCCGTCGTAGGATAGGGTTAACAGAATCCTCACTAAGCCATATCCTCCAAAAACGTATACTGCGACCTATACAAATTGTAATAGTACCCCTTCTTCTCTATCAGTTCGTCGTGCGTCCCGGCCTCCATTATCGCGCCGCCGTCGATGTACATGATGCGCGTGGCGTTCTTGATGGTCGAGAGCCTGTGTGCGATTATGAACGACGTCCGGCCCTTCAGGAGCCGCTCCAGCCCCTCCTGCACGATCAGCTCCGTCTTGGTGTCGATGCTGGAGGTAGCCTCGTCCAGGATCAGTATCCTCGGGTCGGCCAGCAAGGCCCTGGCGAAGGAGATGAGCTGCCTCTGCCCGACGGAGAGCCTGGAGCCGCGCTCGTTGACCTCCGTCCTGTAGCCGTTTTCCATCTCCGTGATGAAGTCGTGCGCCTTGACGGCTCTGGCCGCCGCCTCGATCTCTTCGTCGGTGGCGTCGAGCTTCGAGTAGCGGATGTTGTCGTATATCGTGCCCGCGAAGATGAAGCTGTCCTGGAGCATGATGCCCATCTGGGAGCGCAGGGATTTCAGCGTGACGCCGTGGATGTCGGTGCCGTCCACGGTGATCTTGCCGGAATCCACGTCGTAAAAGCGGCTTATCAGGTTGACGACGGTGGTCTTGCCCGCGCCGGTCGGGCCGACGAGCGCGATGGCGTCGCCGGGCCTGCATTCGAAGGAGACGCCGTTCAGGACGGGGAAGCCCTTGTCGTAGCTGAACGTGACGTTCTCGAATTTGACCGCGCCGGTGATCATGGGCATGGGAACGGCGTTTTCGACGTCGCGCACGATCACCGGCTCGTCGATGGCCTCGAAGATGCGCTCCATGTAGGTCATGTTCACGACGATGCTGTTGTAGAAGTTGGCGATGTTGTTGATCGGGTCCCAGAACCTGCCTATATAGCCGCCGAAGGCCACGAGCACGCCCACGGTGACGCCGGCGCCCCCGTTTTTTCCGTCGAAAAGCCAGTTGACCCCCAAAATGTACAGCAGGCACGTCGTCCAGACGGAGATGTTCATGGCTGACGGCCACATGAAGAACTGGATCGAGCAGGCCTTCAGCCATGCCTGCCTGACGCTGTCCGTGACCTTCGCGAAGATGCCCCTGTTCACGTCCTCCCGGACGAAGCTCTGGGTGATCTTGACGCCGGCGATGCTCTCGTGGATGTAGGCGTTCATGTTGGACTGTTTCGCGCTGTGCAGCCGCCAGGCCTTGCGCTGGTGGATCTTGATGATATAGGTCACGGCCAGCAGAAGCGGCAGGCCGGCCATACTGACGAGCGTCAGGCGAACGTTCATGCTCAGCATGATCCCGATGATGACGAACAGGCTGACCGAGTCCGTGGCCACGTTGATGATGCCGTTCGAGAGCATATCGCTCAGCGAATTTATATAGTTCACGACGCGCACGAGTATCTTCCCGTGGGGCCGCGAGTCGTAGTAGCTGAACGGCAGCTCCTGCAAATGCGTGAACAGATCGAGCCTGATGTCCCGGATTATCCCCTGGCCGACTTTGGACATGCGCTTCACGCGGAAGCGTATCAAAAATATGTTGATCACGGTCGCGGCGAGCAGCGCCCCGGCCAGCAGGATTATCAGCGGGATGTCGGCGTGGGCCGGCGGCAAAGCGTTGTCCAGCGCGAGCTTCGTCACGTAGGGCCCCGTGAGCCCCAGGACGCTCCCGACGATCGTGACCCCGAAGGTCTTGAGCAGGTCGGCCTTGTACGTCCTGACATACTTGCCGAGCCGGATAATGTGCTTGATGTTGAACTCGCTGTCCTTCTCCAGGGTTTCGTCGATGTCGAACTTGTTTCTGGCCGTATGAGTCACTCCCGGGTTAGTTGTAAGATATATCCAAGTAACAGGTATTTGGATATTTCCATTAAGCGACTATGTTGTTGTAATCCACGATCGCTATTTCGTTTACGGCTGTTATTGCGGCGGCAGTAATGGCTTCCAGACGTTTTACCACGTCGGCGGTGTAAATGACTTCATCGCATTCGGAACACTTATGACAGGGCACTTTCCGCACAATGACGAGACAGCTTTCCAGGTCCGTAACATCGGTCGTCGTTCCGGAAACGGTATTGGCCCCGCAGGAAATACACTTCATGACAAATGCCCCTTTCTGGTTTTCAGGTCTGCTTCCCATTCATTCTCATCGGGATAATATGCCGTTATTATATACAGATACCCGTCGTCAATGCCGGCGACGACGTGGATATATTTATAACACTCTGTTAGCCCTAGCAATAAGCAGCTTGGGAACGGCTTATCATCTTCGTACTGCTTAATGATTTCACCCGTTTGTATCGCACTTTGAATGTCCGAAACGGTTATGCCCCGTTCTGTCAGCCTGTTCTTCGCGTGTTTAGTGATCGCGATATTTTTATCATGGCATAAATTGCGCAAATTGTTGATATTTATCAAAGCTGTCACCTCTTACGCCTTTCTATGAGGTTTCGTCAGTATGAACTTGTTTCTGGCCGTATGATTCACTCCCGGGTTAGATGTTGGGAAACGCTGGTGCAATACGGTCGGGCGTGGAAGCCCGACCCTACGGGCATATAGGTTCTGTAGGGTCGGGGTTCCATCCCCGACCGCTTTGCCGTAGATTAATCGTCACTTTGATTTTCCATAACTCGCGTTACACTCATTGCGCGGTGGCTCAATTCCCGCAGGCCGATATCCTCTTCATTAAGGCACGCTCTCCAAGCCGTATAATCGAACGGCTCGCGCAAAAGCAACATAATAAACCGCTCGGCGTCAACTTTACCAAGTTTATCCCGCAGGGCGTTCATGCCGTCTGTTCTGACAACAGAATCCGTACGCATCATTTAAACCTCCAATTCCCGGATGAAGTCAATGGGATTACAAACACGAATTTCGTTTATTTTTTTATTCAACAAACCTTTATCAACTGTAAGAAAGTATTCACACCCGCCTATACAGGCGCACGCCACATGTAGAGCGTCGTATAGTTTTACATTTCGTTTTATTAACATTTCCCCAAAGGACATTATTTCTTCTGATTCCGATATTGTCTTAACTGCTATATCCTTCCACGTTAACACACTGACGCGGCGGGTATCAAAGGGATTCCTGCTGTTTTCGTATTCAAGAATATATGACCAAAGAAGCGTAAACCGCCCTGATAGAATTTCCTGCTGAACATATAGTTTCGCCTGTGTTTCAAGGCTTATCTGTAATTGCCGCTGATCGTCAAACGGACGGTTAAAGCAGCAATTATCAAGATATAATAGCATATTATCACCTATTCGTCAGCGACCTCAGCTTTCCGCAACTTCATTGACATACTCCCCGTACTGGTCCAAAAACAGCCCGTAATATATCCCTTTCCGCCTCACCAGTTCCTCGTGCGTCCCGCTCTCGGCTATCCTCCCGTTTTCCAGCACGAGTATCAGATTCGCCGCCCGGACCGACGAGATCCTGTGCGCGATGATGAACTTCGTCCTGTCGGAATATTTTTCCTTCAGCGCCGTCTGTATGCTGTGCTCCGTCTCCATGTCCACGGCGGAGGTCGTGTCGTCCAGGATCAAAATCGACGGGTCGGCCGCGATCGCCCTCGCCAAAGACAGGCGCTGCTTCTGTCCGCCGGAGAGGCCGACGCCCCGCTCGCCGACGATGGTGTCGTAGCCGTTTTCCATGTGGACGATGAAGCCGTCCGCGTCGGCGGTTTTGGCCGCGTCCAACACGCGCTCCATCGGCGTTTCCGGGTCGCCGTAGGCGATGTTCCCCTCCACCGTGTCCGAGAACAGGAACACATCCTGGGCCGCCGCGGCGATGCCCTTCCGGAGGCTTTTGAGCTCGTAGTCCTTCACGTTCACGCCGTCCACCAATATCTCCCCGGAGGTCGCGTCGTAAAAGCGCGGGATCAGGTTGATCAAAGTCGTCTTGCCGGAGCCCGTCTCGCCGACTATGCCGATCGTGTCGCCGGGCTTGGCCTCGAAGCTGACGTTTTTCAGCGCCAGGGGGGCCGTCGGGTCATTCCTGTCGTACCGGAAGCTGACGTCGCGGAACTCCACCCCGCCCTTCAGCCTGGCCGGGGCGGCGCCCTTTTCGGGGCTGAAAATGTATATCCGCCGCCGCATCATGTCCGAGACTTTCTCGAGGGAGGCCAGGAAATTCTGCGTGTCGTTTACGAGCCAGCCGAACATGCGCATGGGGTTGTTTATCATCCAGAGGTAGCCGTTTATCGCGATCATTTTCCACAGCTCGAGCTTGCCCAATATGACCATGACGCCGCCGACGAGTATCGACAGGACGCCGAGGAACCCTGCGCAGAACTCCAAAATCGGGAGGTATTTCGCCCAGACGTAAGAGGAGGCGACGTTGGCGTCGTAGAAGGCCTGGTTTTCCTTGGTGAACTTCTCGATCTCGTAATCCTCCTGGGTGAAGGCCTTGACGACGCGGTTGCCGCCGATGTTCTCCTCGCAGGTGGAGTTGAGCCGGGCGAACTGCTCGCGTATCCTGGAAAAGAGCGGCTTTATCTCCTTGGACTGCATGTACGCGCTGATAAGAGTGACCGGCAGGACGCTCAGCATGAATGCGCTCATGCGCCAGTCGATCGTAAAGATGATGACGAGCGCCGCAATGAACATCGCGACGTTTTCGTAGACGGCATAGGCGTCAAAGGCGATGAAGCTCCTGATCGCCTCGGTGTCGCCTGTCATGCGGGACATCATCTCGCCGACCCTGGTCTTGTCGAAAAAGCCGAAGTTCTGGTCGTGGATGCGCTTGTAGACCTTCCGGCGGAAATTCAGGATGATCTGCTGGGAGGTGCTCTCGAAGGTCATCAGCATGAAATACCTCGAAACGCCCCGCAAAAGCGTCGCCCCGCACAGGAGCGCCACGTAGAGCATCAGCCTGTCCCTGATGCCGTTTTGCATGACCTCCCCGACTATGCGCGCGGTCACGTAGGGGTTTATCATGATCGCGCCGACGGAGAACGACAGCAGCAGAAAACCCAGGGCCATCCGCCCGCGGTACGGGCGTATGAACGTCCATATCCACTGCAGCGGCTTCATTGCGAACTCGTCGGTTTCGCGTTTCCTTCTCTGTCTCAATCCCGGCGCCTCCCGATGTAACGTCTGTTGATATACCAAAGCGCGATTATGACCGTGAAATACATCCCCGCGAAGTTCGCCGCCAGAGACTCGAAAAAGACAGAGGCCGGGCCCAGGGCTGACAGCAGCGAGATTATGACCCATTGGACGAAGGCGGTAACAAAGGCGGACGCGATGTCCACGACCGCCAGGAACCCGAACGTCCGGAACCAGCGCCCCCGGACGAGGACCATGCTGTCCCGGAAAGCCTTGAAGCCCCAGGGGTCGCCGTCGGCGATGACGTTCGGGTAAAAGGAGGCGGCCACCGCGAAGTAGACGCCCGGTATTATCATGAACGCGGCCAAAGCCGTTATTACATAGTATATGATCGCCGTGAAGACGAGCTTCCCCCACTTGGACAGGGACGCGTCTATCAGCCCCGGGAGCGCGCAGGCCGTCTCCTCCACATGCCGCCTGGCGGCGTATGTGACCGCGGCCACGAAAAGCGGCGAGAATATGGCGTTTATGCCGATCATGGACAGAAACGAGCGCAGGAAGCCGCTTATC
>Ga0209629_10001765_pt1 | contig 14092 bp, 6 predicted proteins | sample TergutCu122P5_FD_187286 | JGI IMG/M metagenome (GOLD analysis project Ga0209629, IMG submission 187286) | Cubitermes ugandensis P5 segment gut microbial communities from Kakamega Forest, Kenya - Cu122 P5 (SPAdes) (version 2) | ecosystem: Host-associated > Arthropoda: Insects > Digestive system >... | reverse complement strand
GCACAAAATACCACACGCAGCAACCACTGTATAATACTCTTGAGCTCCTGATGATGGGCATAGTGATGACCGAAACATGTTGAGCAAGCAATAAGATCTGCAATAAAAACCTCTGTTGCATCTAGTTAGCATTTTATTTCCACATGTTAACGACGATGTACGGTCAAAATCACATCAAATTACATAGTTCCTTTCTCTTTATCATCAGATCAAGGCTGGCAGTGAGCTGACAGTTAAATAGACTTAGAAATATATCCTACCTGTTAATTTGCCTCCATATACAGGGTGTCCCAGTAGGAATGTGCCAGACTTCGGGAGGATGTACACCGATGTAACCCAAAACACCTATTTCCAAAGTTGAACGTTTACGGAGATAATGGCCAGAGAAGTTTGAATGTATGACAGCTGTTATACACTTATTGATTACCAAATTCATATTAAAACTGGCAAGAATATGTGGTTTCTGTAATGTTTCTATCTGTACTTAGCATCTAATTAACATCTGAGTGACATAAAGCCATTCAATTAAACTACATAAACACTCGCACTAATGCCGTAGTTGTCCTTAGGGTTCCAAGCACTTTACATGGCACCTGAATATCCAGCAGTATTGAAGTACTGATTTAACATTGCTGACTGCGCATTTTGGTATAAGCCTACTACATAACTGTACTAAATACAGTACCTGCTTTACAGTAATTGTTCAAAGTGTCCTCCTCCAGTTGCTATGCAGTATTCGGCATGCATTTTTGCAACTCCATACAAGTAACTAACCGTTCATAACGCACTCGCAATGTGACTGCATTCCACTCTCAAGGACGGACATGCGCAGTGTAGGGTGACACATCGGCTTAACAAGTACAGTACGTGAACCGCAAGAAGACTACTCTTTTCTCTGTTCATTACCTCCGTATCCGTTCAACTTTGGATATAGGTGTTTTTGGGTTATAACGGTGTATTTTGACATAAGGAACATTCACCTGAAGTCTGGCAAATTCCTCCTGGAACACCCTTATACTTTGAACTTTACTGTGATTAACCTTCTCTCCTTAATTATTTGTTCACCGGCCGTCATGTATCTGCGTACGAAGAAAGTTTGTTAAGAGACTCTGATTTAAGTTTAAATTTTACTGTCATTGAAATCTTTTGCTGTCTTCTGTTTGTTTTGGGTAAGTCGTGCTGACTGTATTTAATTATTCAAAATTAACTTTTATCTCGAGTTTAGCAATTTCGGAATATATTCAGTAACGCAATGTAGCTAAATTCTAATATTCACGCATCGTAACTAATAACTGAGAGGCAAATTAGCAAGTGAACAGGTTAACTAACTATTTGTTAGTCTCATATAACAGTGCTACATTATTAGATAGCTATTTCCTTCACATCTACACATTAAGATTTTGTATAGTAGAATAGAATATATTTCTACTTATATTTGTTCGTACATTGAACTTGTTATATGACGACTTTATTGTCTTTGAGTTTCATCCAGTAAATTCCTGACAGCGTTAGTTTTGCCTAGATTGTTTAGGTTGGTGGCAGACTACCGTATGTTTTCTTTTATTACCAGTAAAAATTTCGCTACCTTATATTAGTGCCTGTTAGGACAAATCTTGATAGAGGTTGGTCAAACCCAGTAGGCACAACACATTTTTAAATTTGTAGCCTATTTCCATAATGTGTTATTTGTGCATTTTGTGCTGTGGTTCTTTTAACGTGTTCTGTAATATGTGGGTTTTGTAACGTGTGAGTGTGTGTGTATGTGTGGGCTTTTTAATGTGTGGATATTTTGACAATTTTGTGGGTGTATTGGTAATGTGTACTTGTGTGTACTTCGTTTTTGTATTGTTTCGTTTATTTATATTCATTCTTACTTGGTTTGTCTGACCAATGTAGGGACTACTGCTAGCAAGTGACAACTCAATTGCAGTAAATAATAATAATAATAATAGTATGGATGATCATGATAAAAACAGGGATAATTTATATTCAAATTACGGCAATAATTTTGCTTCCGAAAACATAAGACATTTTCAATTCAACCATCACCATTATCCACATACGTAAAGACATTTAACGTTGTGCATATTACGTTATGTCGACACTGATATTGCAACTAGAATAAAGAAGTTTACAATTAAAATTATTTGTAAGATACGTCATTGCATGTCGCCAACAGTACTGCAGGTTCAAAACGTCACGTTTCATTTCACATTATATTGAAGAAACTTCACAGGGTGTTGAGAGTGATATTAGAGCTTAAATAAATGTGAGATAGAGACAGGAATTACATGACGAATTTAGTACTTTGCAATTAATAATGTATGGAAGATATATCAGAGCAAGTCATGACTGACGCTTCATCTTGAATAAGCTCCTTTACATGGAACGTGATATGGAAGACATGTCACAGCTATTCGAAGCTTACTTTACAGTTTGAAAAAGCGTTTTAAAATTAACTTTATACGGAACTGACGTCACAGCAAGTTGGACGGTATTGAAGTTAATATATTGTGAGTTGCACTTAACCCTGTATGAAAGATACATCATAGCTGGTCGAGATTGATAAAACATCTGAAATAAAAGTGGCTTACAATTAGCGTCATAGGGAAGAAGCATTACAGTAAGCCTAGACTGGTATCACAACTTCTATAGGGCGCGTTAACTTATACGTTATATTGAAGACAGTCATAGCGTGTAGAGACTCATATTCCATCTTGAATAAAGCGATGTACTTTTAACATTATACTGTAAATAAGTAAGAGCCAGTAGAGAGAGATTTATAGCGTAAATAAAGTGTGTTACAGTGAACATTATCTGGAAGAACTTCACAGAAAGTGTACAGTGATATTGCAGCTTGAAAGAAGTGCGTTACAGTGAATATTATGTGAAATGTTTGACCCTGAGGATGGGAAAGTTATGAAAAAAACTTCCTTATTTTGAAGTTTGTCATGGGCGATGTCGCATGGAGTAATCTCTACAGTGCTTAATTTCGACTGAACCACAAGTTCTATAGCGAAGGTGAAGAAAATCTTTATTCCTATTTGAAAAGTCAATATCCGTTCCCCCACAAACAAAAGGCTTAAATCAAAACCATTTATTTGTTCCACAATTGGAAAATTTTCAATCCTTGATTTCACAAAATTCAGGAAATTTAAGCATGGCATAAGAATTGAGGTGCATTCGTAAAATGTTAATCAGCTCAATCGAAATAATTAGGTGGGATGTGCATTGGGCTTAACATAGTCTTTGCAGTGTTACCTTACCTACTGTTGGAAGGGTTTGTTTGGTTGAAATGCTATAATTTTTAATTGCAGAGGGCAGCAGAATGCATGTAGATACACATGGAATGCTTACGTTTGTAGTGCTAGATTTATAAAAATTTGGAATATGTAGAGAAATTTTAGCAAAAACCAAAAAAAATGTTTCATCAAAAAGCGTTTAGTTTTTCTCCAGTTGTTACCTGAAGAAGAATGGGCAGAAATAGATAAAGGAACTAAGAGACACATTTTTGTAGCTTTCTTTCCCGTACTCGCACAAACAGAGTGAATGTATGTTGCTGGTAAATGGTGCTACAGAGGGACAGAATGACTGTTATGTTGACTGTGTTACTCTACTGCATATTGAGTGTACAGAGAGTGTGCAGTGTGCGACTAAACTGTACTGACAGTAATTACACACAAAATGCCGCTACATGTTCAGCTGCACAACAGCACAGCACATTTACTGTGCAAATACTGTACAAACTCTACAGTCTGTAACTGAACTGTACTTACAGTAATTACACACAAACTGCCGCTACATGTTCACTTGAACAACAGCACAGCACATTTACTATACAAATACTGTACAAAATCTACAGTCGGCAACTGAACTGTACTTACAGTAATTACACCCAAGCTGCCGCTACATGTTCAGCTGCATAACAGCTAACAAACTGTCCACCTGGTGTCTTCTGAAGTGCAGTACACCTGGCTATTTTAAATTACATGTATCACTACGTATACTTTAAGCCATGTTGTTAGATCGAACATATAATTTCACGCAACTGCCACAAAGCAGAGTGTTACGAGTTCACAGCATTAGGATACACACCCAAATGTTATTTTGTTTGGAATATATATATATACACATAGCAGTCACATCAAGAGATTAGATCCTTCATATTTACGCTATTGGCTGCAAGCGCAGTGTCGCCTTTCGAATGTGATAAGAAACGAGTGGATGTTACAAAGATAACTGACACACTGTGGAAACTGAATCAAAAGTTAAATATCGTTTCTGTTACGAAATTGTGTGTGAAATGTTTCTGAAACCTATCCAGTTTACTGTAGCTTACTGACAGTGCAGTTAGCTTTACACATTAAACAATTTCCATTTCATTCGATACGGTTAATTTATATCATTGAAGTGCATTCAATAATGAGTAGAAACACAACATTTCATAACACATCAAACACTATATGTGACACACGTGTCCTCAGTTACACAGTACCAGCAGTTACACTCTACACACTCAATGCCAGTTTATCACTAGATCCTTTCACTGAAACTCACATTCTAACCCAAACCCAAACACCGCAAGTTGAACAGTAACTTTTCCCTCACCCTGTACCTCAGACACACATGACTATACACAATGTACAAAATTCCAAGGCCCATAACCATTAATTAATTGTAAGTGAGGCTTGTGTTGCTACTGCTTCAGAAATTCGCGTGCCTCCATGTTGTTGTTACTACGGGTAGGGAACTGAAACCTACGGTGCTGTGGTGGCCTTCAAATGTGTGACGTCATATATAGTGACATTCGATCAGCTGGCTAAACAGATGAAGCCAGCGGACACACACACACACACACAAAGTACAACTTTGTAATCAGCATAAGGATGTGCTATATAGAAAGGAAAACCTTCTAAAATCCACAATTTTAACATCACCATGCTGTTCCTGTTTCCTCGTGTGTCTGTCTGTAGCGCTTATAATTCTGAACCATATAAAGGGTTGTTATATATCCGATGTGAACATTATGATGACCTTGGGTGGCACCGCGACGAATTAGGTTTCAATTTCCTACACACATTTTGAACAATGTGGGGGGAATGCGAAATTTTGAGATCTGAGAGATTCTTACTTGCAGTCTGTATACGATGTGCTACTGGACTGTGCAGAAATGTAAAAGTCATGAAGTTTATATATTTGTATATATATAGAGAGTGGGAAAATCAAGATGTCGAAAGTACAAATTTTGTTTAAGTTTTCAATTTCTTAATTGCAGTCTTTTTACATTTCTGCACAGTCCAGTAGAACACGCTACTGGACTGTGCAGAAATGTAAAAAGTCATGAAGTTTATATATTTGTGTGTATATATATATATATATATATATAGAGTGGGGAAAATCAAGATGTCGAAAGTACAAAATTTGTTTAAGTTTTCAATTACCATGGTAATGGAAGAATGAAAGAGTTATGTAAAGTTTGATAGGCAGGTAAATTGTATATAGATATCTATATATTATGTACAGAATATTGTTTATAAAGTATGCACACGTGATTATGCTAACATGTGCAATGTGCCTGACAAGTTGTTCCCACAGTGCAACAATATCAGTGATTCTTTAAAGAATTAAAATACACTGCTGCTACTGCTACTGCTACTGCTACTGCGACTGCGACTGCGACTGCTACTGCTACTGCTACTGCTACTGCTAGTGCTCCTGCTACTTCGACTACTACTAATATTTATGATACTAAAAATGATGTAGAACAACAAATTTGCTGTAGTAAATCGCCCTTTTCTGTTCTAAGCCACTTTTTTCTTTGTTTAATAAAGTGTCCATTATGCGCGTTCTGAAACCAACTGCGAAGATTTCATTTGTCATGCCTGTCGGTACGCCTGTTTTACAGATATTCCTAACAGGATGGTCCCGCGATATTTCCTGTTCACTGTACCGCCAAATTTTTTTGGTTAAAAATGGAGAACAAAATGATACTTTACATGAAAACCCGAGAACGATTATGGTCGATGGGAATTATTGTTTCTTATAATTGAGAGACACAGACTGTGTTCTTCGTAAAGTATGAGTTGAGGTTGAAGAACCAGTTGATCATCGCAAATTGTAGAATTAAACAGCCGACAGGTTACCATTTTTAAGAGAAATAGCCTCAAATCTCACTGCTTACGATTTCTTGCTGATAATCGAATTTACATCTCAGAGCCATAGCAAATGCACCCCGGTATGTAACAAATCATACGCTCCACACAGTTTCAACGTTCCTTATATAAGTGACGTAATCCATGAAAGAATCAATAAACGTCACATCAAACTGGAAGCCCAACCCAACCCATTAATACAACCACTAGTACAACCTGTAAACAATAGAAGACTAAAACGTTGCTGGCCCTTTGACTTTCAAGGCGCCTGAGGTGATATTGCTGGATGAACACCCTACCGCTACAATGCAATATATCATCACATTAGCTTAAAGATTGTTTTTATTTCTGATTGCTAATAAATACAGAAATAAACCCTCATAAAAGACAACTAGTAAAATTACTTACTTTCTTACTTACTAACTTCATGCTGCAGCACAGTCCTTCTTGAGAAGCTAACCGGAGCTCAGATAGTCAAAACACCCCTATTTTATTGAACTCGAAATGTCAATACCGCATTGACAAGTGCCCGCCACGTGTCCCTGACCTAAGTCAGAACAATCCAGTCCATTCCCCCCGCGCAAATCGCACTTCCTGAAGATCCTTCTTAACATTATTTCCTCATCTAAGTCTGGGTCTTCAACGTGGTCTCTTTCTTTCAGGATTCCCAACCAAAAACCTGTATGTAACTCTCCTCTCCCCATACATACTACATGTTCCGCCCATCTCATTGTTCTTTATATGATCACCCGCACAATATTTGGTGAGCAGTACACATCATTAAGCTCCTCATTATTTAGTTTAAAATTACTGAAAATAATTTTTTATTTTGTGGTCTTCAGGGTTTCTGATACCATGTACTCTCTAACATTTAGTGTCACTTTTGAGAAAATACTGCAGCAAAATACCTTTAATCTGACATCTTACAGCTCAGAAATCCTGGTACACGGGCACTTGAGCAGAGTTGTCCCAAAACTGGAAGTTTTGGCTTTTACCGAGGAAAAAGTTGTCAGTGGAACAGGCAGATTTCAGGGACATGTTCGAAAAGCCCTCAGACAATATCTGTACATCAACCGTTGCGGTAACTGCTGACCGCTTGTTTCCTACCACGTCAACTGCATCTACTCTGAAGACTCCAGCAGACACAGAACCTGACGACCCTGAATCAGCAGATGAAGGAAATATCCAAATGTAATACTGCTGTGATTAGTTGTGCAGACAAAGTATAGGTGCAGAACGAAAAGTTACTTGTTACGAGAGACGTTAGTACAGTTACTGTCTGATAATTTGCAAAATTTGATAATTCGACACCTGTACGGTCCCATAACAATCAGATTAATGGAATTTGGCAGCACTTCCCATCCAGTGTACAAATTATAAATTACAAATAACAAATTAAATGTTACACTTTCCACACATTTTACACCCCAAATGCAACCAAAAAGGTTTGCTTTAATAACAGCTACTCTTTTCTTGTAGATGTTTCCGTATCCAATTCCAAACCTCTACATTACATTCTACCAGTGTCATCTGCATTTCTGAACTTTACACAAATGTCACGTTGTGTTATTGCTGGTAAATTTAAAACTGTCCTTGGGCCCAAATGCACATGTTACAAAATTATATGGAAGAGTGGAAATACATCCATGAATTGTGAATCAGCATCACGCTCCAGCCAATATATTACCAATGAAGAAATTTCGTACAGAGACAGGGCAGTAGGTGTATACAACACATAAATGGTCACCCAACTCACAGTCCAATCATATGACCTCTAACACACGATGTTCATTAAAATTTTTGTGAAAATACATTCCTTCGTTCACATAATTAAACACTTATCAGTAGGAACAGAAACACAGACAGCGTACCGTTTGTTATACAGTAAATGGCAAAAAACTGTAAATAACAGTACATAGCATTATGAGGAACTGCTGATATTTATTGTGTATCCTATGTAGACGTTTTATGATTGTATAAGTGGACATGCACACCGACCAAAATGCTTACACTTAATGATAAAATTTGTTTACAGAATTTACAAATGCAAAACCAATAGATGCCACTGCAACTCCGGCAGAACTTCCATTTTTGCTGTAAAAGATACATGACATATAAATTTCAGTTCAACATACTTTTCAAACATTTTCCTCCAGGTAAAATCAGGAAGGTACCTCAATTTAAACCACAATAACAATCTTTTCCATCAATTACTCATTAACCATTGCACCACTTGATACACAAAAAACTGAAATTTTATGTGCTGTTGAATTAACAATCAATTAATTTAAAACTGTAAAAAATGTAATGAGAATCAAATGTAACTGGCATTTCATGTTGAATACAAAAGTAAGCATTTTGAACAAAATAGGTAATTCTGTGAAGAACTTACCCTTTTAAACCCAGTGCTCACTATATGTACCACCAATTTTATATACACAAATTCTACGTTCGACACACAGATATTAATTATGTGTTGTGTGGATCCGAGAAAAACAGCGATTATTTTTCTTCACACCATTAACTGACTGGATTTTATAACAGAGATTTTACACTTTACAGACCAGTGTTCACTATACGTACCACCTGAAAAATATTCACAAATACTACGCTCTGTTCACATAGTGGAATTTGTATTTTATATGGATCTGGGTACAAAGAGGGATTATTTCCCTATACAACAACTAACTTGTTTTCACAACAGAGATTTTACACTTTAAAGTTCAGTTGTCAATATATGTACCACCAGTTTTGCATTCAACAATTCTACGTTCTTCCCACACATTATATTTTCGTTTTGTGTGGTTCTAAGAACAAACAGCTATTATTTCCCTATATAACATTAATTGACGGGTTTTATAAAAGAGATTTAACCCTTTACAGCCAAGTGGTCACTATACGTACCATCAGTTTAACATGCAACAATGCTACGTTCTGCTCACATAGTGAATTTATGTGTTTTATATGGATCTGAGTACAAACAGCGATTATTTCCGAATACAGCATGAAGTATTTGGTTTATAACTTAGATTTACTCCTTTACAGTCCAGTGGTCACTATTTGTACCACCAGTTTAACAATCGCAAATTCTACGTCCTGTCAACACACTGTATTTATGTGTTTTGTGTGGACGTGAGAAAAACCAGTGGTTATTTCCTTATACAGCATAAACTGACTGCTTCTTATAACTGAGATGAACCGTGTTTACTGTGCGGTACGGACTGAATGCAATGTAAAAACCGAACAGTCTTATTGGTACACTCTCCTCCATGATATGGAACTTATCCTTACGCAGTTTTGTGAACATCGTGCTACTTCCTCTAATTTAACTCCACACATTCTCCTGTCACTCCTGTTCCTTCTATATTTCACTCTACCGTAACATAAAATTCGCCACGCAGTTTCAATTAATTGTGCTATATATGTGTTACAATTTGCTACACAATTGTACAACAGTGACAACTAGGGGCGTGGGGTGGCATAGTGGTTAAGGCACTGCGCTCCTAGTCGAGGGTCCCGGGATTGATTCCCGGTGGTGTCACTGGTGACTTTTGCTGTGGTTTTCTCCGACGCAACCATGTACCCTGATGTCAACTCAGTCCCTGAAAATGAGTACCAGGGATTTCTCCTTTGGTAAAGGCGGCCGCTGCGTTTGGCTGACGACCTACCACCCTCGTAGTGCCGAACGTCAAGAAAATCCAGGGTCTTAACGTACCCGGAACTCCTTGGGCCACTTCGGCCGGTTGCGGGATGACGTTTACCTTTGCCCTTACAACAATGACACCTAACTTGCAAACCAAATGTCATATATTTTCGTATCTTAAACCCGCTACATCGACAAGCCATTCTGTTTCAGCACCAGCATTTTCCCTTTTTAATGAGGCCATCTTTAAATTTCTCAGGCCTACTGAAAGCTTCAGACGTTACGAATGTAATAGCGAGTCGCCCAGTGCAGACTGAAGTTGTTAGACAATTTACTGGCAGCACTGGTATTGGAATTTAGCGTGCGGTCACAGTAGTTACTGGCTATGTGATACTGGGGCACGAAGAATATGCGAGGCAGAAACCCCCATCTATGGCATAAGTAGAGCCTTACTGGAAGTCACTGTGTGGAGAAAATACACAGCATAATGGGTAAGAAGAGAGAAGGAAAATGAGTATTAGGGTTTGGATGTCTGTACAGATTATGGAAATGTCTTCATTTTTGTCAAAACTTACAACTGGAAATCTCCTGGAAGTTACCAAGTACAAAATTATTAGCTTATAACGTTCCCAGCTGACCAAAGGCATATTGCAAAAAAACTTTAATGTTTTAATGGAGAAACCACAGAAGGTACGGACTGGCTGAATAACTTATTTGCTACCAATATCAACAGAAAGCAAGTACGTCAGGATCTACCAACCAATCAAGTGCTTAACAACCATATACAAGACCATAAGTTGAATAGCCAGAAGAATCTCCACAACTCTGCAAGAGGAGAACTTAACTACCAGCAGAGCAAAAGGGATGTCACATGGAGGTAAACGTTGCAACGATCAATTAATGACATCAAAAACAATAAATAAGGACTACAGGATGAGGAACATGAATTTAAGTATAGCCTATATTCCTTGCCAGAAAGCATTTGGCAGCGTTCAACATGGCTGTGTGTAGAGTTAGTAAAAATAGTAGGAGTGAACAGTAAAATTGTTAGATTTTGTAAATTATCAATACAAAAATGGAACACAAGGCTTTATTTAAAACAGAACAGAAAGTAATGCAGTCACAACCCATTCAAATATGATTAGGAATATTACAGGGGACTCTCTTTCGCCATTACCCTACTGTACAGCACTTGTTACATTAACACACGAGCGGAAAAGAGCTGATTATGGATATCGAGTGCATAAAACTGAGAGGGAGATAAGGAACTTGTTGTTTCTGAATTGCTTGAAACTGCTGGTTAGAGATGAGGAAGAATTGGAGATTAAAATATAAATTGGGGAAGCAGTTGGCAAAGAAAATACGAATTTATATTAAAAATTGTGAAAACCCTTGAAAACCATGTAGCATATTCAACAATTGTGTATCAACTGTTGCTTTTTATGCAGCAGTGAGGTAACGCTTAATGTATTTAGACTGTAGCAACAAGTGGCCACAGCTGTGAAGTGACGTCAGTGTCAGATAGAGATAGAATTCAGTTCAACATAACGTCAATTTCATTATATTAACTTGTTGGTGCTAACGGGAGCTGGGATAGCTTAGTCAGTATAGTGACAACGCTACAGGTAGGAAAACTGAGGGAACTAAGATTGGTATCTAGCAATAGCAAGGGATATTTCTCTTGTCCTAAGCTTGCAAATCGGAACAGGAGCCCACAGAGCGTTCTTTCCAAAAAGGCCGGCAGATAAAGGGGCAATGGTGTAAAGCTGGCCACCGTCAATTTTATAGTGCCAACAGGAAAAGTGGGCCGGTTGTACACCCCTTCCTGTACGTATTACTGTTATATATAAGAGTATACGTACCTCGACGTGCTGTTGGTTATGGAGCCGTCAGAATCAGTAATCAATTAAAATAAGAGCATTTTGTGTGAGAGACGTTGGAATTTCCAATAATATTGCACTGTGCAGTGTCACTGTGTTGACACATAGCTGTTAAGTAAGCTGCAGTAAGCACTTCGCATTAAATAATTTTATTATTGTTCTGAGTGTTTAATTTGTATCGCTGTATTGCATTCAATAGTGAGTAGAACCGCCACATTTCATAACAAGCAATCCATAACAATCGCAGGTTCATTCATGTAGATGGACACAAACGAAAGTAATATCAGTACAGTTTCAGTGTGACAGACAGGGTGGCTATGAATTTGAGAGTTGCTGGAAGCTGTGAGAGGAATTGCGAACTGTCGATGGTCCACATCACTTGGTTGGATAGCTGAAAAGGGTTCCACGACCTCACGTACAGACTGTAACAACGACAGTTTTAACATTCAGGTACTCACAGACTTTACGTTATATTATGTTGTTGCTGTTTGCGAAGAGACAAGATAGGCGACGTACTGGTGACATATTGAAGGGTGTTTGTGCTAACATTGGGGGGTTTTGCAGTTTTTGGGAAGAGCCTTAAAAGTGACGTAAGTGCTTGGTTATGGGAAAATCAACTATTTCTGGAAAATGTCGCAGCTTTGGTAGTGCGCAGAAATATCTCACTGACCATAAATATTGTACTTAGTGAAATTGTGGCCGATTTTGGCGCCGTTGTTAGGATACAGTAAAGATATTAAAACAAATTCTGTTATTGGTGGCAGCCAGTTCACTTGAATTGAGTGTTAAAGATTGGACAATACTTCACAGCAGGTGGACACTGGTATTGCATGAGACAAAAATCATTTTTAGACCGGTGTTATCGTACTGATAGATAGTATGAACAGAGATAAACAGTTTAATGCAGCTGACAGTCTGATTTTCCTGAAGCCATCAATCTGAGACAAATGTTCTGTAAACTTTAAAATTAGGCAATCAATGTAAACTGCAATACCTTATCACAAGTATTAACACACAGCGTGTGTAGCAATGTTACATGAGGGGATCAAAATACAAACTCTTTATGATCCAGTCTACAATTAACAACTCCCATTATCACCCTAACACACATCACAATGTATTACTGCCATAACTAACTACATTCACTGTGCTGTCCTTACAGTAAACTGTGGTACTGAACAGTAACAAAGTTCAAACTGTTTATAATCCAGTCCACAAATAACAACTCCCAATTATTGCCCTAAGATATATCATAATGTATTACTACCATAACAAACTACATTCACTGTGCTGTCTGTAAAATAAACTGTGGTACTGAAGAGTATCACTCTACAATCAGTTTATAATCCAGTCTATTAAAAACTCCCATTATCACCCTAACACACAGTACAATATATTACCCTCATAACAAACAACATTCACTTGTCTGTCTTGCTAACAAAAGCCACTCCTTACACTTTCTGTTCTTACGGAGTGGTTGTATTGTGTAAAACAGCGAAAATATTTACCTTATTCCGAGGCAGCTCATTAAAAAATCACACACCATGTTTGTCACATATCGACTTTAATATAATTAACCCAAATATATCTACTAGTTTTTCCCACTGCAGTTTTCTGCACTAAACACCTCACACCATACATCGTTTCTGTATGTCTCAATTCACTCCCCTCTTCCTGCTCCTGTCCCATATTTTGTTGAAATAATACAAACCATAACTGTACCTAGTTTTTTTATACAGAGGGAGCCAAAGTCAGGGTGCAGTTGAACAAAAGTGGCGCTAAACTGTGCTAACAGTGTCAATGTTCCAAACACAGAAAGCAGAATGTGGCTACATGACCCCAGTAGCACAGTGCCAATACTTACCATCTCCGTATTATTAGCCAACTGTGCCATACACTCATTCACTGAAAATCACACTCTAACCCAAATCCTACTACCGACAGTTGAACAGTACCTTTTTCCGCACCCTGTACCTCAGACACACATCACTGTACACAACATTTCCCTCATCCTGTACCTCAAACACACATCACTTTACACAACATTTCCCTCATCCTGTACCTCAGACACACATCACTGTACACAACATTTCCCTCACCCTGTACCACAGTCACATATCACTGTACACAACATTTCCCTCATCCTGTACCTCAGACACACATCACTGTACATAACATTTCCCTCACCCTGTACCACAGTCACATACCACTGTACACAACATTTCCCTCACCCTGTACCTCAGACACACATCACTGTACACAACATTTCCCTCATCCTGTACCAGAGTCACATATCACTGTACACATTTCCCTCACCCTGTACCTCAGACACACATCACTGTACACAACATTTCCCTCATCCTGTACCTCAGACACACATCACTGTACACAACATTTCCCTCACCCTGTACCTCAGA
>Ga0209629_10001763_pt1 | contig 14092 bp, 15 predicted proteins | sample TergutCu122P5_FD_187286 | JGI IMG/M metagenome (GOLD analysis project Ga0209629, IMG submission 187286) | Cubitermes ugandensis P5 segment gut microbial communities from Kakamega Forest, Kenya - Cu122 P5 (SPAdes) (version 2) | ecosystem: Host-associated > Arthropoda: Insects > Digestive system... | reverse complement strand
GTGGCAGTGGTGACAGTGATGGTGACAACATAGAAATGGCATTTTTCTCCATTTTCTTTCAGATGTGTATCTTTGAAGTTCTTTTGTTGTTTTGCACCCCTTTTTTTAATAAGTTTCACTCTCATTTTCAGAGTGAATTCCGAGACTATCCTCATCTTTTGCGTCAAGCCATTTCATTAGCTCGTAGGATGCAAGACCCTCTGATCGAGTTCTCACAGCTGTGTACATCAGATGAAGAAATTCTTTGTTTGAGGTACCATACACTGCAGGTGAGCATATACTGAGGAAGTTAAGTATACTGTAGTATCCATATATTGTGAAATCACCACCTTTGTGCACATCTACTGTAGTAGAGCTTTCTGAATATTTTTGTGAATGGAACTCTGGTAGAACTAAAAAATTATTGATAGAAATCAAAAACACTCTCAAAACATAATGTGAATAGAGAGGAGGTGAAACAGAATGGGAAGTTTTTTAAAATACAGAAGTATTTATAGTTACTGTAACCCTTTTTGGAAATTCCAGAAGAGAAGATCTTGAGTTTTACTTCTGTAGTAGCTCATGAATTCGGTTTGAAGTACATTGCAAATGACTGTTTGAAGAAAGTTGTATGGTAGGCTTCTTTCTAGTGATATGTCCAAGATATAAGGGGAAGAAAGACCAGTGTTTCTTGTTTTCAGTGTGGAAAATGGTTTTCAGAAATGTGTTTCAGACAGCATTGATGGTGAAATATACCGTTGGAGATGGGTATTGGCAGCACCTGTAACACTGACACAGTTTGAGAACAACTGCAGTAGGTGAAATGCAGTAATGAGTACAGTTGTTGTTAATATGCTTCTGTTTCTCTTTTGTCATTGCCACGAAACATGGAACCTTGGAATATAGTTTAGGAACCATTCTAATAGGATGTGCCCTGTCAGATGAAATACAGGAAGTGTAAAGTTGATAAGAAAGAGTCTTTGTATGGTGCATAATTCTTGCTTCTGTAGCACCAGGTTATGTAGGAAGTATTTTTGGAAGTGCTGTATGTAGAATTTGCATGAGTTGCTTGTTGATGTTTCAGGATCAGGTTCCAAGAGAGGAGCTTCTGGAAGCACTATACCTAGAATTTGTAAATCGTACAAATGAGGTGGGAGTAGACATCAACTTGGCAGTGCTGCAGGGCTACACGTGTAATTTGGTACAGTTTGTGTGTGGCTTGGGTCCCAGAAAAGGGCAAGCTCTTCTGAAGACTCTTAAACAGAGCAATCAAAGGCTAGAGAACAGGACACAGCTAGTTACAGCCTGCCACATGGGACCAAAAGTGTTTATAAATTGTGCAGGATTTATCAAAATAGATACGAATTCCCTTGGTGATAGGTGAGTTTTGCAGATTAATTTTTATGTTTACTGCGTTTAGTCCTTGTAATATTTTCCACCCAACCCTTCCTTCCACGCTTCTTGGAAAGGAGTATACCATTTTTTTGCCCCGCATTTTGTCAACCCACTAATGTTAACATGCTGTGTATTTCAATCAATGTCACAGAGGGCACAGGAATTTATGAGGGTTGCTGATAAATCCTTAGCCCTTACCTACTTCCTGATGTCGCAGGACGGAATCGATAGTGTGGTTGGAAAGAGGGGTCTGTTCATGTGCCGAATTGCAAGTCTTTTCTTTTTACAGAGGCTGAAAGGAAGCATGTCAGGGACGCGCGCGATTTCAACAACATCGAAATGTGAGCTGTCTTCAGGTTTTTTTTTTTCCTGCAAGGCAAGGCACAGAAGGAAATTCACGCCATTCTGACAGAAACATTAGGGGATCATGCACCATCGTATGCCACTGTCAAAAACTAGGTGGCCCAGTTTAAACGTGTTGATTTTTCCACCTGTGATGTGCCTCGTCCTGGACGACCCAAAACAGTGACCACCCTGGAGATTATTGATCAAATTCACGAGCTAATCTTGGAAGACTGCCGGATTTTGGCTAAATCAATAGCTGAGCAACTGGGCATCTCACATGAGTGGGTTGGGTCCATCATTCATGAAGATTTGGACATGCGGAAGCTCTCCGCAAAGTGGGTCCCAATATGCCTGAACACGGATCAGAAACATCAATGGTGCCAGTCATCTGAGCAACTTTGGAATTTTTTTGGCGCGATCCAAATGATTTCCTGTCGCAATTAGTGACCATGGATGAAACCTGGTTATATCACTATGACCTGGAGACAAAGCAACAATCAGTGGAGTGGCGGCATTGCGGCTCGCCCCACCCCAAAAAATTCTGAGTGCAAAAATCTGCTGGAAAAGTTCTCGCCCCGATTTTTTAGGATCAAGACGGCATCCTTCTCATTGATTATCTTCCAGAGGGCCAAACTATCAACACGGAGTATTACTCATCTCTGCTGGTGCAATTGAAGGACATTTTGAAGGAAAAAATGCCACGGGAAGGTCACCAAGGGGGTCTTGTTCTTGCACAACAATGCCCTGGCTCACCAGGCACTTGCAACCCAGAAGAAACTTGCCTACCTGGGCTTCCAGTGTCTTGATCACCCACGCTTTTCTCTGGATCTGGCCACATCAGACTACCACCTGTTCCCTGGACTGAAAAGACAAGTGAAAAGTCACAATTTTTTGTCCAACGTGGAGGTCATTGCTGCCGCGGAGACCTGGTTGGATGGACAACCTTGTGAATTTTTTTTGGGTGGCTTGCAAAAGTTAAAGCAATGGACTAAGAAGTGTATTGAGCTTCGTGGGGAGTACGTTGAATAAATCCCGAGTTTGGTCACTGTAGCTTGTTTCCTTCCTGGTTGGGCTAAGGACTTATCAGCACCCCTACATATTTCCATGCCCTTCAGTATTTGTTAACTTTCACCCTTTTAGGCACAGTTTTGAATATGTAATTGTGAAAGACCATGGAACAACTCTGCTCCCACTTGATAGATCTTAATGAAATTTCACATTTGGGATTTTTACAAATATTTGTTGACTCATCTCAGTTTTGGTTAAAACTGAGCGAAAATAACAGACACTGTGTATGAAGACTAACATACATTTTAATATTTGGTCATTGTTGGTTTTCATGATTGAGACATGCTGTGTTCTTTTTGAGTTACAAGCTGTTTTAAATACATATGAATAAAATTCTCACCTCATGGATATTTTTATCTTGCCTCTTAGTTTTTGATTATGGTTTTAAGATTTATAGGCAATGTAGGCAGCATTTCTTTTGTGCATAATTTATTAAGGTTTCAGAGGTGACGTGCACTGGACTGACTCCCACCCTTGCTGTTAGGCTCCTCCTCGAGTATATGGCAACAGGTCTGTCTGAAATTCACAACTTGAACAGCTCTATGCACAATATACTGGCTTGTTCTCATGCCACTAGGGTTTTGAAAGTTGAATGGTGCCCAAGTAAACAATCATGTTATTGTTCCATGCAACCTGTCACTTTTCATTACTATGTGATTGTTTTGTTCCTAGTTTTGGAAAATGATGTAATTTGCTGTTATGTGTACAGATTGGTTTCATTGATGATTATCTGCATAAATTCAGGGTTACAAATTTTCAAGGTATATTGTCAGTGACTGTCTCAGGATGCTTATTGTGCCATAGGACTAGAGATAAGTGGTGGGAAATGATGGAATGATTGGTTTTAGAACATAGTGGCTGACCAAGTATGTATGATGACTTCAAAATCTTTTCTATTTATGATCCTGGACTTTGTTCATGCGTAGAGTCAGTGTCATAATTATTGTCATTCAGAGTTTCTACAATTTTCTGTCTGTTAGTGCTCCTAATTCACCTTAGTGTCCACTTCTATGACAGTACTCTGTTGGAACCCACAAGCACAGAGGCAAAAGTGTACGCCAGAGATAAGGTGTGGCCAAATAAAAACTGCCATATTTCACTGTGAATTGTCTGATTATCACTTAGAATGGAAGTGTGTAATAAATGTAGAGATAGAAGGTGGGGGGAAATCAAAGGGAGGAAAAATACCAGGTGTTTGTTAATGCCTAGTAATGTGATAGACTTCTAAGCAACTTACATGCATTGATATTGCAGTCACTCTCAGATTTATGTATAAGGGGGGCTGTTCATTATGGACTATGTCAGCTATGGTATTTGTCTTCTCCATAATGTCCAGACTGGCTCTAGGGCCCACTCTGGCCTTCTCTTCACTGGGTACTCTTGTTCCTCCCTGGGGGTTCAGCAACTGTGGCATGAAGTTGGCCACTCACCCCTATCTGGTGCTGAGGTTAAGCCTTTTGAGGCATAATTAAGTTCCCAGTGGTAGGCAACTTTTGGCATCGATGGCTAAGAATGAGTGGCGCTATATGTCTGCTCCCACTGTGCCATCATGGTGTTGATGAAGGGTCATGAACCAATTCCGGCAGTGAGAGTGTTCATGTTTGTGTGAGGATCAAATTCTGTAAATACTCAACTTTGTAAAACCTTAAATGATGGAAAACTTACGTTATGTAGAGGTACTGTATGCGTAATTAGTTTGTAAAGGTAATGGTAAAGTTGTCCTTGTCTTTGCCATGAACGCATACGGGGGGAGCAGAGGCATAGTTGTGCACATTCTTAACCTCGATGCTAGATGGTGGAGAGTGGTCACCATCATCCCCTGGCTGCTTGACCCTCCTAGGAAAGAACTCTGGTACCTATTGAACAGGAGGCTGGGTGGGTCCATGAGTAAGTCTAGATGATCTGCAAAACAGAAATATTTTCTGCCTCTGCCAAGATTCAAACCCTAGATTGTCCAGCCCATAGCTAGTCACTCTACAAACTGTGCTATCCCATCTCCAGTTACTTAAGGCTAGAGATGATATATCCTGAACTAAAACTGATTAGTGTTGTATTATGGCAGTGCCCTGTATTTGCTATGTATCTGGTTTAGACATTGATCAAGCTGCAAGATAATGTGACTGAAGTTTCTGTGCATCCTCTCCCCCCTCCATCCAAGTGAATACCAGAATAATATGTTGATGACCGACTTCATTTTAATTTGATGCCATATAATTTATGCTGTTGAAACAGCATAAGTAAGTAACCTTAGAAATAATCAGTCAGTGCAGAGTGTATAGTGTTAAAAACATGTTGCTTCCATTACATAATTAGACATGATGTTTTCATGATTACTGATTTCCAGCACTGAAGCGTATGTGGAAGTGCTTGATGGCTCAAGAGTCCATCCTGAAACTTATGAATGGGCTCGTAAAATGGCAGTGGATGCTTTGGAATATGACGACGAGGATGCAAATCCTGCTGGAGCTTTGGAGGAAATTCTGGAAGCTCCTGAGAGACTGAAAGACTTGGATTTGGATGCTTTTGCTGAAGAACTGGAACGCCAAGGCTTTGGTAACAAGAGCATAACATTGTACGATATTCGAGCTGAGCTGAACCATCGGTATAAAGATTTGCGCAGTCCTTGTACATCACCAAATCCAGAAGAATTGTTTGATATGCTCACCAAGGAGAATCCAGAGACCTTTTTCATAGGAAAGATGGTACTTGCAACTGTAATAGGTATGAAATTAATAGAGTATTATGTCTGTAAATGATCTTCTGTTCATACATTGCAACTGTCGTAGAATGAATATGCCTGAAATGAGAACTGCATTAGAGCATTGGCAAAAGTCTTGTATGAAATGATGATGTTTCTCTGGTACTTTAAGTGGTGCGAGTGATTGCAGTCCTTTTGTTGTTTCTGTTAACATTCTGCATTGATTGCACTGCCATTTTGGCTTCCCAACTTAGTTACATCTGATGGCTAATAATGGGATCAGTGATCCACAATCTGAGTACTGTATGTCTGATAAGACAGTTTACTTGATGTTGAGGCAGAAGTGTTTGGTGAGCCTGTATGCACAAAACCCTGTAATACACAATTTAACCTCTGGCCACTGACCATCCTGTATATAGTTTTCATATATTTGTATATTATGTATACTTATACACTGCACCCTGAAAATGTGTGGGGGGTGTGGCTGTTGAGATCTGTGTGTATTGTGTGTATTCTATCTCTCAGCAGCAGATTGAGGTTAATGATCAGTGTCATCCTGTGGCTGCTTCTTGCCTGTGTCCATTGTATAGAAGTGATAGCAAGGAGGACAAACTGACCCGTCGCCAGATATCAGAACCTGTTTGTACAGTCTGTGATCAGTTACTTACTGAATGAGTTGTCCTTGCTCTCGTTTGATACAGTGGCAGTCTTGTTGGTATCGCAGTATACAGTTTGTTTTTTTTACTGCTATACATCTAGTCATTGTTGAAATTGTTTCTATTTTCTGATGTGCCTTTATTACATGATGTAGCATACACATATGGAATATAAAAAAAAATATAATTTAGTGAGACAAACTCCAGGGAGAGGCGGCTTAGGCAATGTACATGTAGATGGTGGATAATATTGTAATAGACATTATAATAGGAAGATTTGAGAATGTTGGTATAATTCATGTAGCATGGAATATTATCCATTGGTGAGCTGTTGTGCATAGAGTAATGAACTTACACATTTAATAAAAGGTGGAAAATTGCTTGACTGGCTTAGTGAATGTTGGCTCACCATATGGAACTGACCATGAGTGGGGTAAAGAGTTGCTCATTAATAGGCATTTTATAATGAAGTTGTGTTCAGGAATAGAGATGATTTATTTCAACTGGTTGTTTTAGGTATATCTCATAGAAAACCTCAAGGTGATCAACTGGATCAAGCCAATCCTGTTCGTAATGATGAAACTGGACTTTGGCAATGCCCATTTTGCTTGAAAAATGACTTCCCTGAACTCTCTGAGGTATGTTTAATTGTGTAACTATGTATGTGCCCCTCATGTCAAGTGAACTGTTGTGTGTGTCATCTTAAACTCTTGGCATAATAGTTGTATTTATCTTACTTTGGTAGGTGTTAGCTGTCTCAGATGCCACTGTGTTATTTTGAAAAGGATTTTCTACTTTTGAAGAGCATTCTAAAATACAGAATATCTCATTGTACAAGCAGTACCTTATTGCTGGTGCAGTTTGGGAAATACAGGCCACTGCCTGTGTTGTGATGCGAGGAGACAGTTCTGTCTAGTATGTTTAAATTTGTCCATATTATCATGAATTTACAGTAGCTGTTGAAGGAAGTGTCACCTTTTTTTATATAAGCTTCTATTTTAAGTTTCTTGAAAGACTTCTCTCACATTTATATTTGGTCAGTGTGACAGCCATAAAGAACAACATGGAGCCTTCATTCAGTTTTTTGTGGTGTATACTGGTTCATTGTCTTTCAGGAAGTGTTAACAGATCTTCTGTCTTCCATTATTTATTCAGAGAAAGGAATGAAACATTTGTGTTGTTAAGACGTGCTTTGTAGATATGCAGTCACCTTACGGCACAAGTGGTTTGAAATTGCATGGCATAGCTGGATGATAATGGCCGTGACTTCTGTTAATGAACCACTTTCCTTGTGGAGAGTTTATTCTTATGAAGTCCCACAGAAAGAAATGGCATGGATTATTGTCTGGGATGTGGGGGTGGCAAGACAGCCACAATTATGGCATCTTGCAAAATGACAGGTCTGTTCTTGAAGGCCAAATGTTTTGTGCAGAAAATCAAGGGCAGCCTTAATGTCTGCTGCCTTGATGCAGTCCAGTTGCCTTAAGTTTGCAGGATAAAACAGCTAAGCACATGGCCAGGTAATGGAATTGACCATTTGATCAAAGTAGAATGGCCCGCTCATTGTGTAGCTTGATATGACAACCCATACAATAAGTTTGTCATCTTCATTTTCTCATAAAACTGGTGTGAATGTTTCATGGCCCACAGTTGATGTATTTTTTGACATCTTCATCCAAATGGAAATGAGCAGCAACAGAGAACCATGTGTTACATCTTGTACAGACTGAGAATTGTAGCCACTGTTCTGTGGCACACTCGGTAAACATACACTTCACAGTCATTTTGAATGGAAACATGAGCAGATATGAGCGCAGAATGGCTAACTTGAAGACCATGAAGTCCCAAGTTGCTGCTCTTGTTGTTACCAACCTACACAAGCTTGCTGTTTTGCTAGTCTGAGGGTCCACATTGTCTGGGGTACAGACACGTGGGGTATGAGTGCTTTTTCATTCCAGTACTGAACCTCATCTTCAGAATACTTCTTGAGTCTACCCAGTAAAATCTCTGTGTTTCATACAGTAACACTTCCTTCTGCAAAGTCAACATGACTTGCTTGCTGTTTGTCAGCGTCCTGTTGTCAGCTGTCCACGAGAATTAGTGCTGCAGCTGTGTTGCTCTGCTCCCAACTGGAGTAATTTCCAAGAACTATTGCATGTAGCAGCAAAGTTTGAAATTTGTTCCTAATATGGGATACTTTCTAGTATCATAAATTGGTAACCAATTTTATGTCTGAATTCTGTCCTTGTTTACTGTAGTGGAGGTAAGGTGTCCCACCTTGCTTTGGAACCCATAGTAAGATGTAGGCCTATTTTGTGAGTCATATGAACTCGCCTGTTATGTCACATAGTTATCCATATTCTTTAACCTTGCTTGACAAGTAAAGGTAGAGATTTTTTTTTTAATAGGAGCCATCCCATTGTGTTATATCAATACAGTACTTTAATTATCCGTCAATAAACACAACAAATATTATAAAATATGACAATGTTCAGTTGTTAACAGGGCGACATGTTTCAGCTATTTTTTAGCTGTCTTCAGGCCCAGTAAGGAACCAGAGTTGTGGTATATAAAGTGCGCACTTAATGGGATCCCATTACGTTTAAAAAATAATTCATAATTAGTAAAATACTATAAAATTATAGCCCAGTTAAGTTTATTGACAGATAATTAAAGTACTGTAAAGGTAGAGATGTTTGATAAGACTGTAAGTGAAGGTTCATGCAACCTGTGTACTGAGATAGTTGGCATATGATTTAGTTGCATAGATGTTGTTACAGAAATAGCATATGAGTTATTAAAACTATCTGGTTCTGTAGGTATGGAATCACTTTGATGCTGGAGGTTGCCCAGGTCAGGCAACAGGCATCAGGTTACGGCTCGATAATGGAATATCAGGTTACATTCATATAAAAAATTTGTCAGACAAACACGTAAGCAACCCAGAAGAGAGAGTGGTCAGGGGCCAAACCATTCATTGTCGCATCACCAAGATTGATGTGGAGAGGTTCTCTGTGGAATGTACATCAAAAAGCTCAGACCTTGCTGACAAAAATCATGAGTGGAGGTAAGAAAATTTAGGTAACGTCATCCTGTTGTGCTAGTTGATGAGTATTGATTTATTATCCAGACAAGCACAGCCCTGAACAATGTACGTTTTTTTATTTACTTTTCTGCAACCTGTTTTGGCCGTTCGGCCATCAGCAGGCAGAAACACAAGTTGATTGATTGTTACTTTCAAAGAAATGTTCATCTTTCTAATACACCCAGCATCATTTAGTAAGAATTTCACGATGAGTGATGCTGCTTTGCTCCCTTGTATAGTGAAATTCAACAGGTGCTTGTTTTTTAATTTCAGTATAAGAGGGGTTATTTTTATGGGGGTAACAAGTGAAGTTTGTAATGTCTCTTCGGGGTCAAGAATTTGATTACATTTATTTGGGGTTCTGTTACTAAGAGATGTAACAAATAAAGATCTTCCTGTACCTAATTATGATTATGGTGCATCCCTTCCCCCCACCCTTCTTTAGAGAATGTTTTTCCCACCCTAATCTTGACTGCAGTGTAGTCGATGAATTGGCATAATTTGTTGCCTTTTTTTAACTCTTCAATTATATTGTATACTTTTAGACCACCTAAAGATCCATTCTATGACAATGAATCAGAAGAAAGGGATATAAAAAATGAAGAAGATGCAAAGAAGTTGAAACAGCGCCAGACATATATCAAACGTGTTATAGTTCATCCATCATTCCATAACATTTCGTTCAAGGAAGCGGAAAGACTCATGGATCAAATGGATCAAGGAGAGGTTATCGTAAGACCATCCAGCAAGGTTAGACACTTGGATCGTGTAGTATCAAGCCAGATTTTGGTTGTGAAGCCCTGTTTTCACATAGTTTGAAGAGGAAGTTGCTGTTTCTGTTGTTAGCTGAATATCTTAGCAGTAAAATCACAATTGTCAGTGTTGCATTAATGCTTATGTGTGAGAGTAAATTTTATTTAGTTATTTAACTGGAATAATGGTGCTCTAGACCTGTGTTTTTTATGTACTGATAATAGGCTGTATTGTATCAGATTTTTCATATTTATCCCTCCAGTGAATGCCAGGATAGTACCTTTGTGTCAGTGTGACTACGAGCTTACAGTTTTGTGTACATACTCTATCGTAACTGCATGGGTCAGTAAGTGGGTGGATGGGTGGGTAGGTAGGTAGATGGGTGGGTGGTTGGTGGGGGGTAGGTAGGTTGGTAGGTGGATGGATGGATTTCTTTTTAAACCTTACAGTTACATATTAATTTGAAGAGTATTTTACACTGCGTGAAAAACTTCAGGATTCCATGGTTATGTTTTCAAAATATGTATGACTGAATGCTATATCATTTTTCTAAAATTATATATGAACTGCCTGATGATGTGTGATGTCCACCACGCATCACATTGAGATGTGTAGTAGAATGCAGACCACATTGTGTGTAGTGTCTGTGTTGTTTCTGTAGAACAACAGGATTGTACCAAATAAAAAGATAGTCATTGATATCCATGTTGTCATAGTGGATTGTTTTGTATGTATGTTAGAGAGGGCAGTGAAAACTAGTGGCCTCATGTCCTATTTTTCTGTATCAGGTATAAATATTTATGATCATACTACATTAATGGCCTAATGTTTACCCTGCACATAACATGATTAGATGGGCACTTTTAAGTATGTTGTGTTCAAAGAGTTTAAAAGGAGTTGACATTTTACTCAAGTTGTAGAGCTGAAAGTATTTTATTTCTGTTTTGTATGTGTTTGAAAAAAATTGTCAGTTCAACATTTTGCCTCATTCTAGGGTTCAGATCATCTGACAGTAACATGGAAAGTGACTGATGGTGTATATCAACATATTGATGTACGAGAAGAAGGTAAAGAGAATGCATTCAGCTTAGGTCAGTCATTATGGATTAACAATGAAGAATTTGAAGATTTGGATGAAATCATAGCACGCTATGTGAATCCAATGGCAGCACATGCTCGAGATCTACTGTCATTCAAGTATTATCGAGATACTGAAGGACTTAAAGATAAAGCAGAAGAAATACTTAAGGAAGAGAAGAAGAAGAATGCCTCAAAAATACATTATGTGTTAGGCGCTTCCAAGGTAAGGCATTGTGATTTTAATGTTTTATCTCATAGTATATATTTTTTCTACTGGTGCTACAACCCATTGTGGGTTTGTATTTTGCAGCCCCCTAGTGGGGCTATAACCTCCTTGCATACAAGGTTTCTTGATCACACACAACGACGCACCACAGTTGGTAGGACTCCTCTGGACAAGTGTTCAGTCCGTTGCAGAAACCTCTACCTGACAACACATAACACTCACAACAGACAAACAATGCCCCCGGTGGGATTCAAACCCACGATCACATTAGGTGAACGGCTGTAGACCTACACCTTAGACCGCGCGACTACTGGGATCGGCATCTTATGACGTATAGGATTCTAATTTCAAGTAAATTGTTCAAGAAAGTTGTTTATGGTGCAAAACTTCATTCATTGAAAGCTTATGGTAGGATCAGTGGTGAACTTTAAGGGTCTTGCCAAAAGAGAACCCACTCTTTATTTTCCTATACTTCATACAGTATATGACGGATGTAATTGTGTTGTGTGTTGCTGACAGCAGCCTGGGCAAGTGAAAGTGAAATATGTACTGTATGTGCCCCATCTGTTTCCAGAACCAACTGCAGCTGTCTTTGAAAAATTTGCATCTGTACTACCTGTGTGTACGGATCACAGCTGCTGCAATTTGTTGCTTCACCTCTAGAATTGTGTTTTTTTTCCCCCCTACAAACCATATATTCCACAGAACCCATAAGAAGAAGTGACATGGGTTGAGATCTCTAGAGTATAGTTCCCAGGACCATATACAAAATATGGCAAAAGTGAGTTAGAATTTGGTCCTTCAAATGTCGCTGTGCATAGTAAAGCCTTAACAAGCTGAAGAAGACCTGGTTCTTGAAGATGTAGAGCTGACAGCATGCACAGTATCTCCAAGTAAAACTGGTTTATGAGGATATGGAAATAACAGTTAATGTGCAATGTATCTCCAAGAAAAGTTTTTTCATCAGTATCAGAAGACAAAAACAACATGTGACATTGCAAGAAATGGAGGCAGTAACTGTGCCTCTTTCATTGCGCGAAGAGTTTCTGTGGCCCATACATGCATATTCTGTTGCATGTTGTGTGCATCATTTGTATGAAAACTTGCATTATCTGCAAACCAACATTATCTGCAAACCATATGGTTTGCAGAACTGTAGCATTTTCTTCAGATGTCTTAGAAATTGATTGCAAAATGTCATGCTCCTTCCCAAGGATGTGTATATGCAAGATTTTCTGATATTGTGACTCTTTTGTTTTACTGACAGTATCCATCTTAGTGCATACCCATCAGTTTTCCTGTGCTTCATATTTTGCCTGACTTTGACACTAAACTAGAAAAGCAACAGCAATTAGGTAAAATGTTAATGCTGGATCATTGGAACTTTTTTATTCTCAGGTATTTCTGTAAAGATTTTACCTGTTAAAACCCATTACTGATTATTTGTTCTTTTGCTTTTAAGATTACTTCAAACTCAGAGAGCTGGGTATTTGTACACAAATGTATGATATTGGTATAAATGTTGTGTCCCTCATTTGTGGTAGAACTTCTTTTGTCTTCAAGCAAACCTCTCCTTTAATTGTTGAGGAATATAATTCAGTATTTTGCTTTGGAAATGTTTAATAATTTAAATGCAGAATTTGTGTTGCTTTTGAATTGTTAGGAAAAAAAAATTACAACATGTCAGTTTCAGAAACAATTCAGATTTGTCAAACAGTGAGTTACATATCTTGATCACATGCACTTAAAATAATTTCTGCTACAGATTGAGATCACACTACTCTTTCAATCTCACCTTTAAACTTCAATAATATATACAAATATATATACATGTAGTCATATTGTTTAATCTACAGGGTATGTATAGTTTGTTATTTTGTATAACACTGATTTTACTGTTACACTTGCACACATTACTCATCTTTTTCACAGCATAACATTATTTTTAATACTTTTCAGAGTTACCCTGGGAAGTTCATGTTATCATACCTTCCACGCACAAGGTTTCGTCATGAATATGTCACTGTAACGCCTGAAGGCTTCCGTTTCCGACAACAAGTGTTTGATTCGATTGGCTCACTCTTTCGATGGTTTAAAGACAATTTTCGTGAACCTATCCCGGGTACTCCTAGCACACCTAGAGGAATGGCAACTAGCAGGACACCGTATCATGGAACACCTAATGTCAGCCTTGCTGGTACTATTGTTATTCTGTAACTGAAAAGTAATAAGTTGCTGTTTGATGCACTGAAGGCTGTTGTACTCATACATACAAAACAAGATTTGTTATCTGTGAATGTAAGGTGTGTGTTATTGGACGTGTGTCTGTATAAACATGGAACTAAAATGTCTGCTGTACCAGAGCTAACATTTAACCAGTGTGTTGTATGAAATTTGCAATGGCCAGTTTGATATGAAAGTAGGTAGAATGTTAAATTTAAATGATTTGATTTCAGGAATGAATCCTGAAGCAATACAGCGTGTTGCCCAGGCACTGCCAAACCACATGCTTCACAGTCTGTCACAAGTGGCAAGCCAGACACCACATTATCCTCATACACCTGGAGGTGGAGGCTATGGGGCTAATATGCACACTTACCACAACACTGTAAGTGCCTGCTGTGTCATCTGCATTAAATTATTGTATAGAATCTTGCAGAATAGGTTGGCATATTAGTAATGCTATGGATATGTTTTTGGTAGGTATCCATTTCAAATCACAGTGGGGATTTTGGTTGTTGTCTCTCTTTGTGTGTGTGTGTGTGTGTGCGCGCGCGCGTGCGTGCGTGCGTGGGTGCATGCGCGTG
>Ga0209629_10001762_pt1 | contig 14092 bp, 13 predicted proteins | sample TergutCu122P5_FD_187286 | JGI IMG/M metagenome (GOLD analysis project Ga0209629, IMG submission 187286) | Cubitermes ugandensis P5 segment gut microbial communities from Kakamega Forest, Kenya - Cu122 P5 (SPAdes) (version 2) | ecosystem: Host-associated > Arthropoda: Insects > Digestive system... | reverse complement strand
CAAATCCTCGCCATAGCTACGGCTATGGCTGCGGTTTGCGCCTTGCAGCCCATCCCAATCCGCATCCCGCACACCTCGCGCCGAGATCGCAAACACGTTCTGAGATTGGCGCTTGACAGATGGACCATGAAATCATATCATATACGATATGATCAGGGTCGTGCTAGATACCAACGTTCTGATCGCCGCCTCTCGCAGCCGGCAGGGCGCTTCGTTTGCCCTGTTACAGGCTTTGCGTCAGCGGCGTTTCAGTGCGCTGGTATCGGTTCCGCTGCTGCTGGAGTACGAGGCTGTTCTCAAGCGTCCCGAACAACTGCTGGCAAGCGGACGAACGCTGGCGATGACGGATGCTTTTCTTGATGCCTTATGCCGGTATGTCGAGCCTGTGCATCTGCACTATCTGTGGCGCCCGCAAACCCGCGATGCGGCCGATGAGATGGTGTTGGAAACCGCGCTCAATGGCCAGGCACAGGCTTTGGTCAGCCTGAACACCGCCGATTTCGGCAAGGCCGCCCGGCGCTTTCGCCTGCCGCTCATGACGCCCGGTGAGTTTTACCGGCAATATTTGAACCTAGAAACGGCAGTTGACCGCTTGTTATCTTCACGAAAGCCGCATGAATATTGATTTTTCCACCTTCGATAAGCCTCACCTCTTGGGTGAGCGCGCTACGCACCCGATCAGACCGCCCTCGGGCGCGCTGGCGGCGTTGCTCCTCCTTGCAGGCATGAGCATGCGGCGTCGTCGCGTCTTGCCAGCCCACCCGATGACGGCCTGCTCGGGCACGTCCAACTACCGTTTCTAGGTTGCACACCCCGATGAGAGGTACCTGACATGGCCAATTACGCACTGCGCGTTCCCCAATCCCTGTTTGAATATGCACGCCTAGTGGCAGAAGAGGAAAAGGTTTCGATGAACCAATTCTTTGTCACCGCCATCGCGGAAAAAGTCTCGGCCCTCAAGACCGAAAGCTATTTCCGCGAGCGCGCCGCGCGCGGCCAGGACGCGGGCTTTGACAGATGGCTGCAAGCAACGCCCGATGTCGCTCCTGAGGCCGGAGATGAGCTTGGGGTTTAGCAAGGTAGGGCGGGGTTTACCCCGCCGTCCTTCCTATCACCGAACGGTCTGAAATGGCGGGATAAATCCCGCCCTACGAGTTGGCGGTGTGCTGGTGTTGGCGTTCAAGCGGTAGTGTCTTTCGCGGCGTCCGATAACACAATAGACCGGTCGCCCCTACCTTGGCCTCCGGGAACACGATTGGCCTACACCGCCATCAGCCGCTCAATTTCATCGGCGGCCACCGGTACGTCGCGGGTGATGAGATCGCAGCCGGCGTCGGTGATGACGGCGTCGTCCTCGATGCGGATGCCGATGTTCCAGAACTGCTCGGGCACGCCATCCGAGGGGCGCACGTAAAGGCCCGGCTCCAGGGTCAGCACCATGCCGGGCTGGAGGATGCGCGCGGGACGCTCTTGCACGGTTTCGCCGGAGACCGGGTCGCGCCGTTCGGTGACTTGGCCGCGCTCGCCGGGTTCGATGGTACTGCCGCAGTCGTGCACGTCCATGCCCAGCCAGTGGCTGGTACGGTGCATGTAAAACGGAAAGTAGGCGCGGGCGGTGATGGCGTCATCCACGCTGCCCGCCTTGTTTTTGTCGATGAGACCCAGATCCAGCAGCCCCTGCGTGAGCACGCGCACGGTAGCCTCGTGCGGGTCGTTCAAGCGCGCGCCGGGGCGGGTGGCGGCTGCCGCGGCGTGCTGGCTGGCCAGCACCAGCTCGTACAGCGCGCGTTGTGGGCCGGTAAAACGCCCGTCGGCGGGGAAGGTGCGGGTGATATCGCTGGCGTAGCCGTCGAGTTCACATCCTGCATCGATCAGCGTCAGTTGCCCGGCGCGGATGGGCGCGTCGCCCGCCCGGTAGTGCAGCACGCAGGCGTTGGCGCCCGCCGCGACGATGCTGCCGTAGGCCGGAAACTGCGCGCCGTGGCGGCGAAATTCGTGCAGCAGTTCGGCTTCCAGGTGGTATTCGCGCACGTCTTGCCCGGCGCGCAACATGCGCGCGCTGCATTGCATGGCGCGCACGTGCGCCTGTGCGGAGATTTGCGCGGCGCGGCGCATCAGGGTCAACTCGTGTGCGTCCTTGACTAGGCGCATTTCGTCCAGCACCGCGCACAGGTCGCGCTGCGCGTCGGGGACAAGGACGCCTAGGCGCGCGCGGGCGCGCACCTTTTGCAGCCAGCCGTCGATGCGCGTTTCCAGTCCGGCGTGGGTGGCAAAGGGGTACCAGACGGACGGGTGGTTTTCCAGCAAGCGCGGCAGGCGTGCGTCCAATTCATCAATGGAACAGGCTTCATCCACGCCCAGCGCATCGGGCGCGGCGGCGGGGCCGAGGCGGTAGCCGGTCCAGATTTCGCGCGCCTCATCGCGCGGCTGGCAAAACAGCGTGGCGCGCCCATCGGCGGCCAGCAGCAGGCAGGCGCCTGGTTCGACAAAGCCGGTCAGGTAATAAAAATAGCTGTCGTGCCGATAAGGAAAGTCGTTGTCGCGGTTGCGCATCCGCTCCGGTGCGGTGGGGATGATGGCGATGGCGCCCGGCCCCAATTGCGCCGCGACCCATGCGCGGCGGGCGGCGTACAGCGATCTGGGAAAGTCGGCGGAAATGAGGGGATGCTGCGGGGTCACGATGCGGGGTCGCTGTTCTCGGCGCGGGCGAAAAAGTGCGGTTCGGCATTGAACTCGGCCAGCGCCTGGTTGGTCAATTCATCGCACAGACGGGCCAAGCGCAGGCCCATGCAGGCACCGACGAAAACATTGGTGTCCACGGCCATCATGCTCCTGAATGCTACCGTACTTCAGCATCTTGGTGATTGACTGCCAGCCCATCCGGGTTGAGCCGAACACCGCCGTCAACTCACCGTCGAGCCGGCTTATTTGAGCAGCCAGCTTTTTACCCGCGTTTGCCAATACTGCGGAATGGCGCGGGCAACGCCGGCAAGCAGCGGATGCGCCCGTGCGCGCACCAGCACACGCAGCGCCAAGCCTCGCGCGCCCAAGGCGATGCCGCTACCCGGTTCCACAGGATGCGCGGCCATCAGGGCGCGCAATTGCGGCGTCAATTGCGGCGCCTGGCCGGTTTGGTTCAGTCCGGACAGATACGGCCCGGTATACCAATCGCGCGACGGCATGCCGGGCAGCGCGGATGCGGGCAGATCCGGCAGCGCCGGCATGGGCGGGGCGGGCGGTGTGCCGGTGCGGTAATGCCGGTCACGGATGTCGGCAAAAAAGTCCAGCCATTCGGCTGCCGGCGTATTCCACGGCTTGAGCCACGTCCAGCGCCGGCCCGCGAGCCGCTCGGGGAATGCGCCAATGGCCGACGCCGCGACCGGCCAGCCGCCTTGCAGACAGGCGCTCAGGACGTAGCAGTAGGTTTCGGGGCATTGCACCGGGAACCACGTCACATCCGGTTGCAGCCAAGCCAGCAGTTCAGGCAAATCGGCCTCGGCATAACGGCCATGCACCGTCAAGCGTGCGCGCGGCTGCGTTGTGAGTGCGCGCGGAGCGTAGCCGATCAAGTGAAATTCCACCGGTGCGCCGATTTTTCTGGCGGCTAGCGCCGCATCTTCGAGCACGTTCGCACCCTTGGCGGCGCTGCATACACCAACGACCGCCACCTTGAGAGGCCGGTCGCCTTCAAGGCCGCGCGGCCGCGGTTCTGGAAACGGGATTTGTGTATCGACGTCCGTATGCGGCGCCAGCTTGAACGGCGCGTCCGGCAAGTAGCACAACAGGTGCGCGAGTGTGGCGCGCGAAGGTGCGATGACAAAGCGCGCCCGATTGAGGAACGCGGCATTTCTTTGCCGCCATTGGGTAATGGTTTCATGCTCTGGCGCGGGCCTAGCTTCAAGGCACGCGACGCATTGCGCCTCGCCTTCTTCGCCGCAGTAGCGCTCGTCACGGTCGGTGAGCCTGGTTTGTGGGCAGATGGCGTAATAGTCGTGGGCGGTAAAGTCGTAGCTCGCCCCCAGCCGCCGCGCCAAATCCCAAACAGACTTGCTGTGTCCGATGCAATGGTGGTAATGGATGTGGCAGACACCGAAGGCGCGCAGTGCGGCCAGCAGCGCGGTATAACCGGCGCCGTATTCGTCGTGGATGCCGGTTTCGCCGAGTGGAGCGTTGTCATGCCCCAATGCAAAAAGCAACTCGAAGGACTCGTTGCCGTTCGCCAAACGCAAGCTTACGCACTCGCCCTGCTGCGGCTGTAGTAGCAAAAAACAAGCTTTGTCGTGCAGGAGATGCGCCAGCTCCAGCACGTGCCGTTCGGTGCCACCCTGGAAGTTGTGCAACACCGCCAAAATCACCGGCTTGCCGCCATCGCACAGCCGCGCCACATCGGCCATCTGGCGCGCCAGCCGCGCCGGGTCGTCCCTGACGAAGCGCTGCACATCACTTTCGTAACCTGGATGCAGGCGGCGCATGGTTTCCATCGCGGCGCGCTCGCGCGGCGCCTTGTCCGCGCCAAAGCTCACGCCGCCAAAATGCCGCACAAAGACATCGAGTGCGTGCAGATTGCGCCAGCCCGCTTCATGCGCGCGGATACAAAAGTCGTTTTCCTCGCCGTAGCCCTTGCCGAAGTTTTTGGCATCGAACAGCCCCACCTCGTCGAGCGCCGCGCGCCGCACGTACATGCAAAAGCCGACGCCGGTGGGCACATCCACCGTTTGCCCGGCGTTGACGCGGGCGAACAGCGCGTCCAGCCGCGCCGTGTCCCAGCCTTCGGGCAGCTCGTTGTCCTGGCAAAAACGCGGGTAGCTGCAAATGGTTGCGTTGTTGGAAAATGGCGTGACGCTGGCAATCTTTTGGTCGCTGTAGGCGGCGGCGCGCAGGCGGTCGATCCAGCCGGGAGCGACTTCGGTATCGCTGTTGAGCAGCAGCACGTCGTTTTCGCGCGAGAACGCCATGCCGCGGTTGACCGTGCCCACGAAGCCCAGGTTCTGCTCGTTTTCCAGCAGCGTGATGCGCGGATCGGCGGACGCGATTTGACGCAGCCAATCCGCCAGTTCGGCTTGCGGGCTGGCGTCGTTGATGAGAATCAGCCGCCAGGGCGTCTGGCATGACGCACGCAGCACCGATTCGACGCAACGCCGGGTGTCTGCAAATCCGCGATAGACCGGCACGATCACATCCACCGGCGTTGCGGGTAGCGCAATCGGCTGCACAGCGGGGTGGACTGCGCCTGCTGCTGGATGTTCTAAGAGAGTTTTACCCAGCAATCGCATGAAACAAACCTCGGTATGGACGGTGGGACTTGTGGCACGAAGCGGGGCAGCCGTCTCGATGCTGCGCGCCCGGCGCGATACGCGCCGGCAGCAGCGTACACTCACCACTGTCGATATATGCGTGCAATAGAATTTGGGAAAACATGGGATGAAAAGGGTAGGATCAGCTGTGCTATTTTCGCAGCTGCCGGGAACCGCCAAGAGCCGCTTGGCCACCATGACACACAATTGCAGCCATGCTTAATCCTAGCGACGCCGCACCCGCCGTGGCGGTGGTAATTCCTTTCTACAATGGCTCGGCTTTCATCGAGCGCGCCCTGCGCAGTATTGCCGCGCAATCCATGCCCGCCGCCGAGGTGGTGGTGGTCAACGACGGGTCGCGCCCGGAGGAGCGCGATTTCCTGCGCCAGTTGCAATCACGGTACGGTTTCACACAGATCGATCAGGTCAATGGCGGCCAAGGCGCGGCGCGCAACGCGGGGGTGGCCGCATCACGTGCGCCCTACATCTGTTTTCTCGACCAGGACGATTTTTACCTGGAGCACCACATCCGCACCCTCGTAGAGGCGATTCCAGACGACGATTCACGCTTGGGCTACGTGTACGGCGACCTATGGGAAGCCGATAGCCAGGGCCGTATCGTCCGCCACAGGATGCTCAAGGGCACAGGCGAGCATCCCAAGCAGGACATATTCGACATGTTGTGCCGCGACATGTTCGTGCTGCCTTCGGCCGCCCTGATCAGCCGCGCCGCTTTCGAAGCCGTGGAAGGATTCGATACGCAGTTCACCGGCTATGAGGATGATGATCTGTTCTTGCGTATCTTCCGCCAAGGCTACACCAGCTATTTTGTCGACGAGGCGGTCACGGTCTGGTGCCTGCACCCCGGCAACACCACTTTCAGCATGAGCATGGCCCGCAGCCGCTTCCGGTATTTCAAGAAACAGGCGGCGGCATGTCCCGACGAGCCCAAGCGCCACCGCCATTACCTGAACGACTGCCTGGTGCCGCGCTTTGGGCCTTACTTCATGGGCCAGGCTATCCAGACCACCTATACCGGCAGTGAGAACCGGGTCGAAGCGTGCGCCATCCTTGACGAATACGCTGCGATCATGCTGGCCAACCAGATCGGGCTAAGCGCCAGGCTCAAACTGCGCATCGTCTTGGCGCTGGTGCATTACTGTCCGAAGTGGCTGCTTAGTGTCATAATCGGCACACTTATCCGGCTGCCCAAAATGGCATGGCTGCGCCGGTCCTTGGCGGCGGCAGGCACAGCCTGAGCGCGGGGCCTCTCAACCGCGATAGTCAGTTTTGGAGCACTTTGAAAGAACCTGCGCGCACCAGCGCGGGATTGTAATTTTCCCATCTATCTCAAGGAGAACCTTTAATGTCCGAATCCATAGTCATCCTCGGTGCCGCGCGCACGCCCATGGGGGCGTTTCAAGGCGACTTTGCTTCGCTGACCGCGCACGACTTGGGCGGCGTCGCCATCCGCGCCGCCGTCGAGCGGGCGGGCGTTGCGCCTGCCGCCATCGGCGAAGCGCTGTTGGGCAATTGCCTGATGGCTGGCCAGGGCCAGGCCCCCGCGCGCCAGGCCGCGTACAAGGGTGGTCTGCCCGACAGCGCTGGCGCCGTCACGCTCAGCAAGATGTGCGGCTCGGGCATGAAAGCGGCCATGTTCGCGCATGACATGCTCCTGGCCGGCACGCACGAACTCATGGTCGCCGGGGGCATGGAAAGCATGACCAACGCGCCCTATCTGCTGCTCAAGGGGCGCGGCGGCTACCGCATAGGACACGGCCAAGTGTTCGATCACATGATGTTCGACGGCCTGGAGGATGCCTACCAGCCGGGCCGCGCCATGGGCACCTTCGGCGAGGACTGCGCCGCCAAATACCATTTCACGCGCGAGCAGCAGGACGCCTATGCCATCGCCAGCGTGCAGCGTGCGCAGCAGGCCACGCGCGATGGGCTGTTCAAGGCCGAGATCGCGCCCGTTACCGTCAAGGGCCGCGCGGGCGATACCGTGATCGAAATCGACGAAGGTCCGGGCAAGGTCAAGCTCGACAAAATTCCCACGCTCAAGCCGGCGTTCAAAAAGGATGGCGGCACCATCACAGCCGCATCGAGTTCATCCATCAACGACGGCGCCGCCGCGCTGGTGATGAGCACCGCGTCGCACGCCGGCAAGATTGGCGCCAAGCCAATCGCGCGCATCCTTGCCCACGCCACCCATGCACAGGAGCCGGGCTGGTTTACCACCGCGCCGGTGGGGGCCGTGAAAAAGCTGCTCGCCAAAACCGGCTGGAGCGTCAAGGATGTCGATCTCTGGGAGGTCAACGAAGCCTTCGCCGTGGTGCCGATGGCGCTGATGAAGGAGCTTGGCGTTTCGCACGACGTGCTCAACGTTCACGGCGGCGCCTGCGCCCTCGGTCACCCGATCGGCGCCAGCGGCGCTCGCGTCATGGTCACACTTATCCACGCGCTCAAGGCGCGCGGCAAGAAGCGCGGCGTGGCAACGCTGTGCATCGGTGGTGGTGAGGGCACGGCGGTAGCCATCGAGCTGGTTTGAAGGCAGGTGGGGTGTGATTCTGGGTGGCGTTACTCGGCGTTGCCTGAATTCATCAGGCGCACCGACAGCAGCCACAACGCCAGGGTGGCAATGCACAGCGGGCGCCACAGGGCCGTCCCGCCCACGGCCGTGAGGAGCATCACAACCACCATGCCGACCGTACCCGCGGCCAAATATTGAACTTTGCGGCGCGGGCTCGGACTGTTTTGGTCGATGTAGCCCACGAGGATCACCAGCGGCCACAGCAGCGCGCCGAAGTAGTGCGTTTCGGCTATCGGCGAAATCAGCAGCGACCAGCACAGAAAGGCGCCGCACAGCAGGTTTTCGGCCATCTGCGGTACAGGCGGATTGGCTTTGGGCAAGGGGATGCGGCGCGCCGCGGCCCACATCGCGGCCAGCATCAGGGCGGCGCTGGCGGCAACCGCGTAGCGGGCCAGGCCGGCGGACACTCCCAGACTCAGGAACAGCGCTTCCAGCGACTGGTTGCGCGGCTTGGTAGTGTTGAGCAACTGACTGTAAAGCGAGGACATTTGTGCCCGGTCCGTGTTTTGCATCATGGCGGGATGCCCCACCACGTCGATCCAACGGGCAATTTGATCCAGATTGAATTGCCAGCCCCAATACAGGCTGGGCAGCACGATGCCCAGCAAGACCAGCGTGACCGCTGTGGCGAACACGGCGCGCCATTGCCGCCGCATGACGAAATAGACGATCAATACAATCGGAAACACCTTCAGCAGCGCCGCGCAAGCCAAGCTGAAACCGGCGGCGACGGGGCGGTTTTTGAGATGGAAGTAGAAGGTGGCGATCATGAAAAAGTACATGAACGGCGAAGCCTGGCTGCGCAAAATGCCCGACATCAGCAGGGTTGCCAGACTCAGCAGCGGCAAGCCATAAACCAGATGCGGCTTGTGCTTGAGCGGCGTATCGCCAAGCAAAGCCGCCGGCATGACGACCGATGCGCCCATGGCTGCCACGGTCAGCAGATACCACAGGGCAGCCCCCCAAGCCAGCGGCATCTGGGCCAGGGGCACGAGGAGGATGGCAAACGGCGGCGGATAGACATAACGCCAGCCCCGCACGCTTTGGGCCAGGTAAATGTCCTGATGGTCGAGCAGGGCTTGCCCCGCGGCAATGTAGACGGTGTAGTCGGTGCGCTCAATCGAGTTGAAGGCGGCGCGATAGACGGCGATCACCCCGAAAACGATGACGCATAGGACTAGAAAGGCATAAAAAATTCGACGTGCTCGCATGAATGACCATGCCGGCGGAAAGCGCCAACAGCGCGCAGCTTACCAAGAAAAGGAGGCGCCGCGCCGATGGTTTTGCATGTTGACCCGTGGACGCGGCACGATCCGGGCAAAATGTGCGCTTATGGCGGCAGTGCAATTGACCCACGAAATCGCCGTAGCCGCGGCGCGGCTGGTGGTGGACGAAGGGCTGGATTACGGCGCGGCCAAACGGCAGGCGGCCCATGTGCTGGCCGCGCCGCCGCGCACGGCGCTGCCCGATAACGCGCTGCTGGAACAGGCCGTGCGCGAACACATCGCCATCTTTTGCGCCGACACCCAGCCGCAGGAACTGGCCGCCTTGCGGCGGCTGGCGCTGACGTGGATGGAACGCCTGGCGCCGTTTCGCCCGTACCTGACCGGGGCGGTGTGGAACGGCACCGCCACGCGCCGCTCGGACATCCATTTGCAACTGTTTTGCGACGATCCCAAATCCGCTGAAATCGCGCTGATTGACCAGCGTGTGCGCTACCAGATGCAGGCCGTCAAGGGTTTTCGCGGCGATTGGGTCGATGCGCTGCGCCTGACGTGCCCCTGCCCGGAACTGGGCGAGCGTGTGGAGGTTGTGCTGACCATTTACGATCACGATGAACTGCGCGGCGCACTCAAACCCAGCGCCGATGGCACTGTCCTTCGGGGCGACCGGGATGCGCTGCTGGCGCGAATGCGGGTGACTGCGGCGGAGGGTATATGAATAGCCCATTTTTGCCGCTATCACGCCGTCAACTGATCGCTTCCGCCGCTATCTTGGCGGTGGGGGCGGGTCTGGCCGGGTGTGACGAAACAGCGCGCAACCGTGTCGATCCGGCCAAGCTGGACGCATTTTGGGCGCTGCGGCTGCCTGCGGTCGGGCCGGTTGCGGATGGCGATGAGGTGGCGCTGGCGGCGTTTCGGGGGCGTCCGCTGTTCGTCAATTTCTGGGCCACCTGGTGCCCGCCTTGTGTGGCGGAGTTGCCGCTGCTCAGCCGCTTCTACGCCGAACGCGGCGCGCGCGACTGGCAGTGCGTGGGGCTGACGCTGGAAGACAAGCGCGAGCCGGTGGCGCGGTTTCTGGCGCGCGTGCCGGTCGCTTATCCGGTCGCGCTGATCGGAACGGCAGGCACGCAGATCATCCGTGACCTGGGTGACGACCAAGGCGGATTGCCGTTCTCGGTGCTTTTTGACGCTAACGGGTGCATAAAACACCGCAAAGTCGGTCAACTTCAACTTTATGAACTGAAAATGTGGCTGGGCTGAGGCGTTCCCCACTCAGGTTCCCCAAGCGGTATCCATGTGAAAAATTTCACACCAAAATTCGGATTTGGGGTGAAGATGGTGTAAATTAGAGGCTGTTTCCAACAAAAGGTATCAATATGGACCTGCGCAAACTCAAAACACTGATCGACCTGGTCTCTGAATCTGACGTGTCGGAACTGGAAATTACCGAGGCGGAGGGCAAGGTGCGGATCGTCAAGGGCAGTCCGGCCATCATCGCTGCGCCCGCGCCGATGACTTATATGGCTGCCGCGCCCGCGCCACAAGCGGCCCCCGCCGTTCCAGTTGCGGCGGCCAGTGCGCCGGCGGCGGTTCCTGCGGCGGCGGAAGTCAAGGGATTCGTGGTCAAGTCCCCAATGGTCGGCACTTTTTACCGTTCGGCCAGCCCCGGCACCCCGCCTTTCGTGGAGGTAGGCGCGCAAGTCAAGGCGGGCGACACCCTGTGTATCGTCGAGGCGATGAAAATCCTCAATGAGATCAATGCGGAACAGTCAGGCGCCATCACCCGGATCCTGGTCGAAAACGGCCAACCGGTGGAATATGGTCAGCCGCTGTTCATCATCGAATGACCTGTCCATGGCGCTGCGCCATGTTCAAGATGGCCTTGGCGCGCACAATCGTGCGGGCGATGAGCTGCGGAGGATGTGATGTTTAAAAAGATTCTGGTTGCCAACCGTGGAGGGCGCAGCGATGTTTAAGAAAATCCTGGTCGCCAACCGCGGCGAAATCGCCCTGCGGGTACAACGCGCCTGCCGCGAAATGGGCATCAAAGCCGTGATGGTCTATTCCGAGGCCGACCGCGAGGCCAAATACGTCAAGCTGGCCGACGAGGCGGTGTGCATCGGCCCGGCGGCGTCCAATCAAAGCTACCTCAACATGCCGGCCATTATTTCGGCCGCAGAGGTCACCGATGCCGAGGCGATCCATCCGGGCTACGGGTTTCTGTCGGAAAACGCCGATTTCGCCGAGCGGGTGGAAAAAAGCGGTTTCCAGTTCATCGGCCCAACGCCCGAAGCCATTCGGCTGATGGGCGACAAGGTTTCGGCCAAGCAGGCCATGACCAAGGCGGGCGTGCCGTGCGTGCCGGGGTCGGACGGTGAACTGCCCGACGACCCGGCCGCCCTCAAGCGCATCGCCAAGAGCATCGGCTACCCCGTCATCATCAAGGCGGCGGGCGGCGGCGGCGGGCGCGGGATGCGCGTGGTGCACACCGAGGCCGCGCTGCTCAACGCCGTGCAGACCACGCGCGCCGAAGCGGGTGCGGCGTTCGGCAATCCGGCGGTTTACATGGAGAAATATCTCCAGAACCCGCGCCACATCGAAATTCAGGTGCTGGCCGACAAGCACAAGAACGCCGTGTATCTGGGCGAGCGCGACTGCTCCATGCAGCGGCGGCACCAGAAAGTGATCGAGGAAGCGCCCGCGCCGGGCATTCCCCGGCGGCTGATCGACCGGGTGGGCGAGCGCTGCGTGGCCGCGTGCAAGAAGATCGGCTATCGCGGAGCGGGCACCTTCGAATTTCTCTACGAAGACGGGGAGTTCTACTTTATCGAGATGAACACCCGGGTGCAGGTCGAGCACCCGGTCACCGAGTGGATTACCGGGATCGATATCGTCAAGACGCAAATCCTGGTGGCGGCGGGCGAAAAGCTGCCTTTCACCCAGCGGCAAGTCCAGGTCAGGGGCCACGCCATCGAATGCCGCGTCAATGCCGAGGACCCGTTCAAGTTCACGCCCTCACCGGGCCGCATCGCGACGTGGCACCAGCCCGGCGGGCCGGGCGTGCGGGTCGATTCGCACGCTTATGCGGGCTACTTCGTGCCGCCCCATTACGACTCGATGATCGGCAAGATCATCGTCCACGGGGACACCCGCGCGCAGGCCATCGCCCGTATGCAGACGGCACTTCTGGAAACGGTGGTGGAAGGTATCAACAGCAATATTGCGCTGCACCGGGAATTGATGGCGGACGCCTGCTTCAAGGAAGGCGGCACCAATATTCACTACTTGGAAAAGTGGCTGGAAGAGCATCAGCGTTAGTTATATTGGCTCAGGGCCATCCCAACCGTCATGCGGGGTGTTACGCTACGCGGCCTTGTTCAGCCGCCTCAGCCGGCACTGGACGGCAAAACCCCATGGCAGGTCATGAAACAGCGGTATCGCACACATTCGGATTGGCTCAGTAAGCGGACGACATATGGTTGTCTGAGATCATTCACGTCATGATCTTTGCCGCCATCGCCATCGCATTCTTGCTGGACCAAATCCGGCCGGTCGAGTCCGGCCATGCCGCCGCCATGCTGCCGCGGCGCTGGATAGGCGCCGCGGCAAGGCATGTCGATGCGGGCGGGCGGCTGTATGCGTGGCTGGCATGGGCGCTGGCGGTCATCGCGCCAGTGCTTGCCGCGGGACTGATCGGCTGGCTGTGCATACGGGTTGCCGGCTGGTTTGGCCAATTGGCGTGGGCCGTGGCGGTGCTGTATCTGACGCTGGGTTTCAGGCAGTTCAGCCACCATGGCACGGCTATTCGAGATGCCTTGGCGGCGGGCGACAGGGACAAGGCGCGCACATTGCTGGCACGGTGGCAAAACGGCGAGGCCGGTTATCCCGGCCCATTGCCGGAAGGCCTGGCGGAGCGGGGGTTCACGCGGGATCCGATTGCTCGCGGGGCCATCGCATATGCCGTGCTGTTGGCGCATCGCTGGGTGTTTGGCGTGCTGTTCTGGTTTTGCCTGCTTGCACCGCTGGGGCTTGCGCCAGCCGGGGCGGTGCTGTATCGCTATGCCGCATTCGCCGCGGACTACTGGCGGTACAAGACCGGCAAGGGCGAACCCGCGGCCAGCCCCGCGTTGCTGGCAGTGGCGCAGGCGGTCTGGCATGTCATCGATTGGCTGCCCGCGCGCGTGACGGCGCTGGCGTTTGCGGTCGTCGGTAATTTCGAGGATGCCATTGCGGCATGGCGGCAGCGCCAGGCCGGTGATACGGACGGCGGCGCGAACGAGGGCAATGACGCCATCCTGCTGGCCGCCGCTGCCGGGGCGCTGGGGATACGGCTGGACGATGGTGGCGCCGTGGCGCCGCCGCCGGATGCGGATAGGCCGGCGGTTCTGGCCTATCCGGAGGCAGCCCAAGCCGGTGCCGACGTTTATCCGCCCGATTGGGAAACCGTCACGTCGCCGGACGAGGTGGCACCCGCCGGTGTGGCCGACATGCCGGGCCCGGATATTGATGTCCGCTACTTTGCCCAGGTGGCGGGCCTGCTCTGGCGTGGCGTTGCGCTGTGGCTGCTGCTTTTGCTTTTGCTGACCCTAGGGCATGTATTGGGCTGATGGCTTCAAATGACTGACTTTGCAACGCCGCAGACTGCCCAAGTCCGCGCCCGCACGCCCGCGCAGAGGTCGTAAACACGTTCTCAAGGAGTAGCCCGATGGATTTCAACCGTTTTTCCCGTCACGCCACCAAGATCGTTGCCACGCTGGGTCCGGCGTCCAGCACCGTCGAACGGATCGAGCAGATGATTCGGCACAAGGTTTCGGTGGTACGCCTGAATTTCAGCCACGGCAAGGCGCAGGATCACATTGACCGCGCCGCCATGGTGCGCGAAGCCTCGCGCCGCGCGGGGCGGGAAGTGGCGATCATGGCCGATCTGCAAGGCCCGAAGATCCGCGTGGGCAAGTTCGCGCAAGGCAAGGTCTGGCTGGAAC
>Ga0209629_10001760_pt1 | contig 14096 bp, 13 predicted proteins | sample TergutCu122P5_FD_187286 | JGI IMG/M metagenome (GOLD analysis project Ga0209629, IMG submission 187286) | Cubitermes ugandensis P5 segment gut microbial communities from Kakamega Forest, Kenya - Cu122 P5 (SPAdes) (version 2) | ecosystem: Host-associated > Arthropoda: Insects > Digestive system... | reverse complement strand
AATACTTGTCTTGTAATTAATGTTTCGTTCTTAATATACTTCAATAAATATTGTTGTGTTTGACGTACATACCCACTTACCTATATACTTGTAAGCACGCACAACGGGGATGAATCACCTAAATACTGATTTAGCAAAGAGTATGAAACTTTTATTACCCTAATGTTAATGGTATAATACAGTAGCATACTATGAAAGTTGTGGTGTTTTTATAGATAGTTAAAAAAATTATCAAGAAATCATGAAGTACTTGTAAGAACAAGGATTCACTCTGGATAGTCATTTGTCTTGCACAGTGTTTCAACACTCAGTACAACCTTCCATTCTAAACCAATACATATTAAGTGCATAACTGCAGTGATCCAAATTTCGTTAATATCATATGCCACACAAACCACGAAAATCTCATTCAAGCGAGTAAGTCTCCATGCCAAGATATGAATCCAGCACTGACCCTCTTCCCCCATATGAAAACCAGACATTATGCTCCAGTGTCTGGTAAATCACAGAAATAAAAATATAAAGAAGTTACCCATCAGAAAGAATACATCTTCTGAGTAACAGCGAGAGTTCCACTCATTATTAAACAAAAAGATATTGCAGTTAAAAGACTTGCAGAAAGTCATGTCCACCAAAAGTATTAATTACACTACATCTGAACTGTCACTCTCAGTCTACAGTTTGAATTGGACATATGCCAACCCAAGATGATAAACTGTTTAATCGATATTTTATATTATCTAATAGTGCTAGATTCTAACACATGATGTTATGGGATCTGTGTTTTAACAAGGAAAGACTCTTGCTCCGTTTCTTGTAATATAGCATGTGGACCAAAGCAAAAAGCAGTATGTTCAGAATATGTTACTGCCAGACCTACCCCTGTTTGGAAAAGCCAGGAGCCAGTGTGTAATCTGAAACCTGACAGCTGTTGGCTGACATAGTTTGAATAGGGTAGACTCATATTAGCCTCATGTCCAGTAAGATGTTGTGGTGTAAGCCATTGGGAACAACACTTCACGCTCACATCTTACATCCGCCATTTCACACAGCCAATAAAAATTTAACATTTAATTTAGGACCAACCAGAAAATCCAAAATAAAAGACTGCATCAAACTAACCAATCAGGCTTGAAAAATTTTAGTTTTCAGTTCCCCCAGGGCAGAAGATGATTCTGGAAGCTGTAGAAACACGGAAAGATATGCTCTAACGTACGATTAGCTTGGCTTTTGAACAGCTCCACAAAGAAATGACAATCTTAAACTCAAAAGTTCAAGAACAGTAATCATTGACATCTTTTGAACAGTTTCAAGTAAACAAAATACCAAACCAAAAAAAGTGCTAATATGATAATTGCTCATATACAGTAACAAATATTCCAGAAAATCAATTACTGTATGATATCTGAATTATAATCTGGGCTAAGAAAATGTTAGCAGCTTTAGGATGTCAAACAAGTGACATACCTTGAGTGGAACTCACACTCACTGATTAAGATGGACAGTAACATAACTTCATGTGTTGCCTGCATATTCATCAGGGATCAATGGCAGCCCCTGAATCTTGGTCTAACAGGCCACTGAAGACAGTATATGCACTGTGGTTCTCTCATCTTTTGGAACCATCAAGAACTCCACAACTAGTATGTACCATGGACTAATGTTTAATTTAGAAAATTAAATATAGCCTGTCAAATATTTTCACAATTCAAGAAATACCTTGTAAATAAATCTTAATAACACTTTCAATTATATAAACAATATTTACAGTAGTATGTGCATACAATATTTTTAAATGTTATAAATATTTTTACTCATTTTCCACACACCAGTCTAAGATAATATGGTTATACATCCTGCAGATCACGGACCAGTAAACATTGTTACTGCCATCAGTGGCTACCATTACTCATATTAGGATATGCTCTCAAATGGGAAAACACAATGGTATTAATGATGCAGTTTTCTAAAATATGTGTCAATATTCCATGAAAAGTGGGTCCCTATCACCACAACATACACATCCTCAGGTTGCGGATGGAGGAACGGCCTCCAATATGGAGGGTAGCTGTGAATATATTGAATTAGTAGTTGCAGACAGCTGACAAGGGGTGGTCCTCCAGTTTGGGGGTTGGGTGAGGTCCTAACAACTCCTCACCATAAAAACTACCCTCGATACGATACAGATACATGTGTCTTGGGCCTGGACTGATCCTTTGGTATGACCTAAGCAATGATAAAGGAACAAGAGAATTGGTATGTGCAATGTAAGGAGCCTCAGGTTCACTTACAATGGTAGCCAGGTAATTAGCAATATGTCAGTTAGATTTAAAGGCTGTAGAGGAAGTATCAGATTGAGATTACAAACAGGTTTGTGGCTTTGGGGAACTTAGGTGATGGCAAACACATAAATAAGGCTTGGGAGAACATTTAAGAGACAATCAAAATCTCAGCCAGGGACAGTCTAGGCCTACACGAATTGAAGCAGCATAAACCATGGCTTGATGAAGAATGTTTAGGTTTTTTAGTTCAAAGAAAGCAGGCTAAAATGCAGTGGGTACAGGATCCAAGCCAAAGCAACATAGATAATCTAAACAATGTGAGACGTAAAGCTAGAAGACATTTCAGGAACAAAAAGAAGGAATATCTGCAAGCTAAAATTGAGAAACTTGAAAATAACAGTAAGATAAAAAATATTAGGGACTTTTATAGGGGCTTCAGTGACTTTAGGAAGGGTTGCCAGCCAAGAACTAATATAGTACAGGATGAGAAGGGTGATTTGGCTGCAGACTCCCACCGTATTTTGGCTAGGTGGAGGAATTATTTCTCTCAGTTATTGAATGTACATGGGGTTAATGATGTTAGGCAGAATCACTAGTGGGATGTGGGGGTATGGGCTGGATCAAGCTGGCTCAGGATATGGACAGGTGGAGGACACTTGTGAATGTGGTAATGAACCTTCAGGTTCCATAAAATGCTGAGAATTTCTTGACTAGCTGAAAACCAGTTCGCTTCTCAAGATGCACTCTACTACATGGAAAATAAGTAAGTAATGTGCCAATATTGGAAGATAATGTAAGGAAGTTAGCATCAGAAAGAAAGGCCAACTGGAAGAACAAAACATACACAGCGATGTGTATGAAGGAAGCAACGAGAGGAAGGCAAAAGAAAAATATAGGGGAATGAAGGGGTCAAGAGAAACAACAGTGGATATCACAGTATATAGTGAAAGGCACAATGGAACCACAGTCTGACATGAAGGAACAAGGATTTGGAAGGAAAAAATCCTCAATAGAATATTTAGGAACACTGAAGCAGAAGAAAATTTTTTTGAGGATGTAAGAATAATAAACAGCAACAGGTATCAGGATGATGCAAGAACCAAGAGAATAAGTCAGTACTAATTAGGAAACGTAAAAGTAAAGAGCAACTGTAGGCAAACAAAGAGGTATGATTATAGAAAAATAAGACAGTACAGTAATGAGACATGACAGTGAAGCAGAAATAATCTCAATGAGTAGCAGAAATAGTAGGGATACAGAAACAAAGAGTACAAAATAAAGGTGAAGGTATATTGTACATATGGTTACAGTAGGGATTAGCAACAAGATGCCACGGTACACAATCAGGGGAAGAGATGGCCATTGATTGTTACCAAATTTTAACAGATCCTTGTACAAGATCTGATGAACTAATATATGCATATACTACTGATACTACTTTAATAACATTTCTTTTGGACTCTCTAACAGGGTTTACCCGTGACTTTCAAACAATTTTCATATCAAGTGCACTTACAAGGATGGAGAACATTGGGTGTATTACATGCCAATGGATGTTAAGGTGGTATTATTCACATGGTGACAGGTATTACAATAAATCTACTGTGTGGGAATTTAAACAGCCTGGTGCTACACTTGAAGTGGCCATTGAAATGTGCACTAAAGCTTCTCTGACCCATTAGTTTTTTGTAAATCAAGGAATAAAAACACAACAAAAAATGTACCAATAGCACGCGGCTGCCTCAAGCTAGCTACATGACAAAGAACGGCTACCTTCTTGCCATATATAAATAACAAGCAAAATATAATGCCAGTAATAATTTAAAATTCATGGGCAATATACAGTGCAAATAACGGACTGCTATCTGGTACCAGCCTCAACAGACATTCCCAAACTATGGGTGAATGTCAATGTATCAGTTCCTCTGGGATATAATGCTGTATGGCCCAGTGATGTAATGTCACATTCTAAAGGAATGGACACATCTTCCACACCACTGTGTAAATCACCCATCCCACCCCCCAAAAAAATCAAAATGGGTGAATGTAATCATAAGGCTACTAAAATAATGGCTAACGTAAATTCAGCTAAGGTTTCAAGTAGTCTTTGTGGTTACCACTTGGTGATCCAACTCACATACAAAATGAACCAACAGTGATACCAGACCTTCTAACATAACTGACATTATGTATACAATATGTCTCTTATAGTCTCTTTTATTCTAATGTGACTGAAAATCTCTCATCAACTACTTGGTCCACAGGTTAAAACTTAAGTTTAATGTCCAGCAAGGAATGTCTTATACAGAAAACAGAAGCAACACAAAAAATCCATCAGCTGAAACACAAACCTTGCAATGGCACACTTAAATGGACTCTTGGGAGTTGCTGCCATGTACAAGTCAACAAGAAGCTGAATACAAAAGGCAGATACTTTTGTTTTTCCACATGAATTTCCATTTCCCAAATGACTCTTAGCCATCTGAAACCACAATATAGAACATGGCACTCTTAACACAGCCATAGAACTCCTATACAATTCTTAACAGATTACAAGTAAGCATTTCTTGTGGTGATCATATTACCAGAATATGATATTCTCAACATTAGTGATTTACTGGCATTAATAAAACTGCCACAAACAACAGAATCAGAAACATGAGGATGAAATATCTCACAAAGAATTTTCAATGTAAAAATATACAGAATGTGGAAAATCTCCATGCCCAAACTTCATGAAGTGATAGAAGGGATCAAAACAAAGATTTATTGTCAAGCAACTATATGTCAGACCTGCATCCTTGCAGTGCCACAGACTGTCAAAGTGGGTCTGACTAAGTTTGGAAATCAAGCAAATCACTGAAGTATTCTGAAAAAAAAAAGTTGTATTTTATACCAATTTAGAACAGAGGTCTAAACATATGGCCACCAACCTTGATGCAAAGCTGACAATAATGCAGCAGAGATTGACGCATGCACTCAAAAATGCCAGATTGCTGCTGCCTCAGCGATACAGAGAGTAAGATCCTATTTAGAATCAACTGGTGACATATAAATCAAGGCTTTAATGTGGCCCAATAAGAAGAAGTCCATTGGTGTGAGGTCCAGTAACCTGGAAGGCCAAGCCACAGGCTGGCCCAGTCCAATCTGGCAATTGTTGTAAGTGGCAGTGAGATGTTCTCGGGCCTGACGTGCCAAGTGAGCTGCAGCCCCATTGTCCTAATGGGATTTTCTACAGCATTTCTGGTGGCTTTTCCTCCAGAAACACCCAGTAAAGCTGTGCACTGAGCCATCAGGACAACAAGTTGGCCCAATCAAAAAATCATGCACAATGCCAGCCTGAAAGTTGACCACAAAGCAGTGTTGGTAGCATTGAATAGATGTAGCATGAGGGATTGCATCTGGCCAAACACGGCTGTTGTCGCTGTCAAAATATCCCCTCGTTGGTGAAGCAAGCCTCATCCGTGAACAACAACAATGAAGGAAAGCTGGGCTTCTCTGTACTCTGGTGTACAAACCAATGTACACATTGGCCTCGATGATGGTAATCAATGGGGCCTACAGCCTGCACCTTCTGCTGGTGGTAAAGATGGAGCTGTAGCTTACATACACCATTCCACAGACGATTCACACCAACTGTGTGACCAACAGTGCAGGTGCTTTTGGAGGGATTGTTCTCAAAACGCTGCAAACCATCATCAAATTGTGGCATCTGAATTGATCATCCTTGCCCTTTGTTTTGCCTGTTCACTGCAAATGTACCAGTTTCCCATAGGCAACGGTCGACAGAAGCAAACATACAATTGTCTGGACACATTCCGTTCGGAAAATGCTCATGATAAACCCTCTGCACTTTCATGCCGTTGCCATACATTGCACCATACACCAAGTGAAGGTCGGTGAGTTTGGCCCAGGTGACACACTCCATGTTGATGTCGATTTGACTACAGTACACACTTGCGAGGTTTTGAGTTCATCCTATGAAACAAGCGATTCTCTAGCATGCCAGAGTCTGAGAACAGTTGACATGCACACAGGTTAAGTGGGTTGCCGTCATTTGAGGCACTTCACCAAATCTGTGATGGTCCGCAGTGCCACAAGAATGCTATGTACATGAAAAACTTAATTTATACATCACCAGTTGATTCTGAAGAGGACTGATGAGGCAGCAGCGACCATCTGCCAGCAACTTGAAATTTTTGAGTGTACGTGTCAATCTCTGCTGCATTGGCACAAATTAGTAAATTAAGCAAAACCAATAAAGTGGTTTTGCTTAATTTCAAACCTCAGTTAGACCCACTGTGATGGTCCAGGGCACTGCAAGGACACATGTCTGACATATAGTTGCTTGACAATAAATATATGCTTTGGTCCCTCCTTTCACCTCACAAAGTTTGGGCATGGAGTTTTTCTGCTCCCTGCATAATCTTTTACCAAGTACCTATTTATTACAAAATGCCACCATGTCCCACTGTGCATGTTTCAGGATTTTCATTGAAGAAGAATTTAATAACTGGTTACCGGCAAGTACTGAAGAGATACAAATCAAAAATTAATTACCTGCCTTAGCATCTTGAATACTGCTCCACTAAAATTATTATTTATGAATTATTATTGTCATTTATGCACAGGTATATTTCAGTCAGTAAAAGGACTAGTTCTAGCTATGGACTGGAAAAATGCAGTACAATTCCTGGTATATGTAAAGATATGTCTCTTCAATACCACTTCCAGACTAGCCTTACGACCATTCAGATTTCTGTCCATTTGGTACTGAAGGTAATATCCTCAAAAGTAACGTGGCCACTGTGGAGCTGACCAATTAACTCCATCAAATTCTGAGCTACAAAATGCATGGTCACCCACACAGAACCTTCTCAGTTTCATGTTTAAGCATAAGAAAAATTCTTATAGCCTCTTCTCTGCAGATGGAACCATTGTTTTAGGATTATAAAACCCAAGAATTTACTCACTTCTTTCAGAATATGTAGCTGTTCTTCAATTGTGGCAGCTGACAAAAGATTCTCAAGTTTGGCAGCTACAGATGTGCCTTCAGCCTCATCTATTTCTTCTACAACAAAAGTGTTTTACAGCCTTCAATATGACAGAATATCTTCAGCAGGTTCAAAAGCAAGAAAATCTTAAGAGTCCTATATTCAGATATATCAAAGACTACTGTGATTCCCAACATGGCACTATCCAGATTATTATCAAGCTTAAATTTTACTGAACAGTTAACCAGCAAAATTACTTTGACTACATATATAAATCATACTAATTGCCATCAAGAAATTTTCAGTTTCTAGAAAAAAGGCAGTTTTGTTAATGAAATTCCATACTGTAGTAAACAATACTAACTCATACAATGACTTCCATCATAAAATTTCCTCACTCCCCCCAACCCCTAGTAAAATTTGGCATCAGAATTTAAATGATATCTGAGCAGAGTCATTAACTGGCCATCATCTACATCTGACATTCAGCATTTTCAGCATGACACTGCATGTTGTTAGGCACCAAAGAGCTCATACAGAAATAAAAGCCACAGTTCCGGCAGCAGCTCGGAGAGTTCTTTGCAAAGGGGACACATCAGCTGCTACTTTAATGGCACTCTTTTCTCAGTACCCATGGAAGCTATTTTTATGGCCTGTAACCATTCATCCAGAATAATCCCCAAATGGGTTTCATGTAAAACAGACTTCCCAGTTATCTTACATTCAAGATGGTGTTAAATTATGTACCTCCTGTGCTGAAACAACATTATGTCAAATTCTTACTAAAGGAAATAATGCAACTTGGTTGGATGGCAATAACCTGGTATACATACAGATTTCATTGGGAAACCTACTTTAAGTGTGTGATGGTGATAACGGGCCACTGTTCTTGTTGTTAATATACAAAAATGGATCAAGACAATGGAAGGTGAACGAAACTGGCTCGGGTCATGTCCAAAGAGGTTTTTGGCATTTGTGGTGAGCCCTCAGACTCTGCTACCATCATATTAGTTACATATTAACAGACAGTATACAATAAGTGATACTTACTGGCCCCATCAATATGAGCGCTTGTTACAGCAACTGTACGCATTTCTTTGCGTTCAATGTGAGTACTTCTATTACATCTACTTTGTTGACTTCCCACGCGAAGGGTCATTGTTGCCATTTTTCAATCAAAATGTATGGATAAGTTACGGAGCAAAAGGAATGAAACTTCAAAGCATAACGATAACACATGCAAAAGTATTAAATTCCACCCAAATGATTACCCGATAGAGGAAGCAATGACTTTAATCGTGCCTAACTGTACAAGACAATCATATGGACCTACATTATTCTACAATACACGTTATTGCAGTGGACATACATTCCATTACCTAATTACAGTAACCGGCGTTCGCGTCCACACAATTTACAAGTCACTAATTTCAGTATGTTGCAAATTTGAAAAATTGATGCCTCATCTTATTAAAAATTTTCCTGTCATAACTGGTCGGTTACAGGTTTCTCCGTTACTTTCATACCTGTCACATATCAAGTAAACTGCTATCAGCATAATCACTCTATAACCTAATTCAATTATTTGCTGAACATGCTGAAATACAGAAAAGTAACGTGTTAAAAGTTTCAAAATACAAAATTACTAGCGAAGCACTGTGTGCTAGTTAAATTTGGTCCCAGAACACATCCTTCATTACAATATACGGGTTCACATTAACTACGAGACTAGTTCAAAGCAATCCGCAAACCGCCAAACTACAACACCCACCCCCACAGTTCGTTTCGCAGCCACGCAGAAAGCGCCACGGGTTAGAACCCAAAATCCATAGATATCGTAATTATCTCTAATCCATGATTATGTTGGCTGTAGTGATTGGTGTCGCCGTTAATAGGGATGGCAGACTAGAACTAGAACTACAAGCAGTAATCTGTACACCAGAATAATCACTGCGGGATTGGGCTGTTCTGCTTGGCGAAGTAGTGACCACTCTGATCTATGGCAGTGACTATAGGGGGGATCTGAGAATTGTATTGGTTTGAAGGCCATCCTTTTGTGCTATTACGCACTGACTGAAAATACAAAGCATTTCTCGTAGCGTGTATAGTCCACCGACAATGAGATGATATCTGCTAGAAATGCGTTGATGTGCAAGAGCAATTTGTCGTGCAGAATGACGAGTTACTGCTGTCAATAGTTAAAATATTTGTACAGTGCAGTGGCGCATTACATGCTACTGGAAATGCGAGATGTCTTAAAGTCTGTGGTAACAGAACTGACTGTCGCTCCCACCAACAGCCATCCTCTGGTCGCACTCTGAAGTCAACACCGTGGCACACCCCCTTCTCCGAGGGATCACCTGGTCAAACATCTATTGCAAGCACGTTGTGTTAGATACAATAAGATGGTATGGGGTAGTACAGTCGAAACACAACTAATAATGTGGTGTAGTATTTATTACTAAGACTACATGTTCCGGCCCTTGCACTGGGCCATCATCAGGTCTCGAATTGTGCCTCAGAGGAGACTATACAGAGACCTGATGATGGCCCAGTGCAAGGGCCGAAACATGTAGTCTTAGCAATACATACTACACTACATTATTAGTTGTGTTTCGACTGTACTACCCTATACCATCTTATACATGAAATTACATTACAATTTAGCGTTCGACACGAAATCTTGCGCATGCGCATCTATCGCATTCCCATCAGGCACAGATCGTCAATATCACGGATCATTTCAGTCGCACATGGCCATATATAATCTGTGCACATGGCAGTGACCTCTGATCCATGTTGCAGTGTAGGTGGGCAATTATAGGCGGGCAGTGAAGGCAACCAATAGGAGGTCGAGTAAATTGGTGGGGTACTTGAGCAGAGTATTGTTAATATCCACAAGGGGTATCATTATATTTGCGAGGCTAATGTGTGCGTGCTCTTGCAGTGTTTAGAGGATACAATGAACGCCTTGGATGGCAACTTGTTGAGCCTAGAGAAACTTGATAGAACATCCCAGGAATTATGGCCTGAACAGAGTATGGTTTATGACCAGAAAAATCTGTCTCCTAGAATGAAGAGCATAACTGTTGACATTTAATAGTGTGTATGCCAGTTCCAGGTGTGTCGCAGTTTGTGTCGTTGCAGACATTAACGCTTAATTCCCAACAACCTTGGAGCAGGAGTTTGGATCAAGATGACATTAACCTCGTACATCGTAAGTCACGATGTTGAAGAGATTTGTAGTTCAGCTTCCTTCTCGGGAAACTGACATTGCTGACAGAATTGTGGGTTTCCTTAATGGCTGCATGCAAATTCTGGGATAAAATGATAAAGCACAATGACATTGATATCTTTCCCAATTCCTACACGCACATTCTGCAGTTCTGTCATTATATACATCAACTCAAAACACAACTAAGAAAAAGTCACATAGACATCTTACTTAAGGGCTTTTAATACTTCAGTGGATAAGTTTAATCATTCTGTATGTTTCAGATATTGAGTCCTACATGTTAGTGTATATACAACTCATTATTGGCATTCTGAGGAAATGTATTTTGATCGGTTTATTTAATGAAACATTCATCAGATACTTTGAATATAATACTGTGGGTTATTTACTTGTATGAACTTCATTACAAGAGAATGAAGGGAAGTACTCTGTATAATTCACTATTCATCAAATTGAGAAGGTGTTGACATGTGTAAAACTTGTTGAGACCTCTGTATATTTATGCATATTTTGATAAAAAGTTGTCCCTGTGATAAGTGAAGTGTGTTTTTAAAAATACATGTTTTTATATAGAATTCAGCATTTGCCATCTTCATGCTCATACGATTGGTGTTATGTTATTGCAGAATTTGGTAGCCTCACAGCATCTGGTCTTATAGCTGAAGTGAAGAAACTATATGATGTTGCTTATCAGCTGGGTTTGGAAGAGGCTAAAGAGATGACACGAGTTAAGTATCTGAAAATATTGACCAAAACGCGTCAGTAATTAGTACTGAAAGGTGTACTTGAAGTGCATTATAAATTGGGAAATTAATTCTTAAATGTACTAAAGCTTGGAGTATGTGTTTGTGATTTTGCAGGTAATGTGAGGCATCATGTTTCTTAGACTCTGTAAACTGTGTCTTGCAACATTTTTAGAGTTTTTAAAATGTAATCTTATTGTTATTAATATGAGAGATATTATATCATTGCTGAATTGTACGATTCTGTATTTAGACATTGGTGGATGACTGCATATGCAGTAGCATTAAAGTATGAAGTGCATAGGCACAACAAGATGAGACATTGTACTTTCTTTAAATAATGGAGCATTTGTGCCTCTGTGCAGTTAACTGTGCACTGACTATCTCTATTACGTATTTGAATAATTCATTTTTACATTTATATCATGCTATGACTATTTACGACTCATATCTTTTGTTTATACATGGTGAAGTCAAAAGGTTTGCAATTATTTGCCTGTTTGAGCTTCCCATTCATGACAGGCATGCTGTACACTAGTTCACATGCTTCCCTTTCACTGTCACATATCTGCCATGCCTTTTCTTGCTACCTTTTGAAGTACACCACTTATAACTTTTCACCTCTTCTGCTAATTTTGGTTAGATTCCAAAAAGAGACTCTTCAGCATGTACATTGTCATGTGGAGGAGCCTTGTTTCCAGGTCATAAAAGGTGAAGGTGTTCACATGGGATAGCTTCCTCCAGGTGGTGAAAAATATTCCTGTACTGAGTCTTGTTATGCACTTCTTGAATGAACTGATGGTAAACACTACCGTAGTGCTCAAGGGACATCTTCGCCATCAATTTCTGCTTTGAGTGGCCTGCACAAAACATCTGTTTCATGGGTGATGGCACATATTGTACTTCCAGTATGAGCCTTGATGATTGTGGATTGTCAAGTGAAAAGATGGCATTCACATTACATTATATGTTTATTTATTTATTTATTTCAATCCAACCAGCCATACGTGTGACTTCGGATACGTCAAAAATATAACATAGTCCAACATATAGTGCACAGTCATTAAAAATATCTACACCATACAATGCTTCTCAAAAACAATAATAGAAATGTTATGTACAATGCAAAATAATTTATATGTAAATATAGGTAACTACCCATGGTGCATCTACACTAGTTTAGCTTGCAAGAACTCTTCATGTGTATAAAACAAATTATTCAACAATGTCAATTTCACTTCTTTTCTAAATTGGTTGAAGTTACCGAGCTTTTTTATCTTCAAGGGCAGGTGTTTATACAATCTAACACCCATATGTAGCACACTGTTTTGGAGTAAAGATGTATTGCGAGATTGTGTGTGAAGGTCATATTTACTTCTTGTGTTATATTCATGGATTTCACAATTATGTTTTAGATCACCCTTATACTTTTTTATATAACATAAAACTTCTAAAACATACTTTGAAGTCACTGTAAGAATTCTATTTTCCTTGAATTTCTGTTTACAGAATTCATATTTATTTAGTCCTGTGATTAATCTAATCACCTTTTTTTGAATACGCAATACCTTTATGCTTTCTTTAGTCCCCCTCCCATAGTGTAATGCCATACCTAAGTCGTGAATGAAAGTAGGTGAAGTAAATGTTCCAAAGCACATGACTACTTAGAGTATTTTTTATAGATTTAATAATAAAAAAGGTTTTACTCAAACTGTGACAGAGAGAGCAGATATGAGCATGCCAGCTTAGATTTTCTGTAATCGCGTTCCTAAAAATTGTACTTTGGGCATATATTTAAAGGGAGGCTTTGAGCGGCAAAGATAGAATGACATGGCAGCTGTTTTAATAATATTTATAAAAAGATCATTTTTAAGAAACCAATTTTCCAATTGTTTTACGACTAAAGATAATTTAGTTTGCAGGGTTTCTTCATTTCTATCGACAACTAATACATTAGTATCACCTGCATATAGAATCAATTTTGCCCTTTGAATATTTAAAGGTAGGTCATGGATATATATTTAAAAAAAAGGGGTTCAAAGATTGAGCCCTGTGGTACACCATATGAAATTGGCCTCGCTGAAGATTAAAATTTGTGTTGGGTATACGTACTTCTATCTGTTTGAGATATTTCAACAAATTGTGTTCTGTTTGTCAAGTAAGATTGAAACCACTTATTCACAGAACCTCTAATTCCATATGAATATAGTTTATCAAGTAATCTAATGTGGTTAATTCCATCATATGCTTTGGAAGGGTCGAGGAAGATGCCTACTGCATGTAGATGTCTGTCCAGGGCTTCATGGACACTCTGTATAAATGAGTGACTAGCAGTTGCTGTGGATTTTGACTCCATGAACCCATGTTGTTCACAAGTTAGTATATTATGCCTTTTTAAGAATAACAGTAGTCTATTATGCATTAATTTTTCTAAAGGTTTAGAAAATACTGATAATATGGATATCGGTCTGTAATTTTTTATGTCCTGTCTATCCCCTTTTTTAAATAGAGGTTTTATTTTTGCTTTTTTCATCATGTCTGGGAAAATGCCAGTTTGAAGAGAAACATTATAAATATGGACCAGTGGCTTTATGAAGTGACACAGGCATTGTTTCACTAAAGATGTAGGGATTTCATCAAAACCTGGAGATGAATTGTTCTTTAAACTTTTGATTACTTGTTCGATCTCAGTTTCTGTAACAGGGGCTACAAACATTGTTTCGGAACAGTTTTTAATTAACTAACTAACTCCGTGGCCTTAGTCCGCGAGCGAACTATACCGACAGAGCGGCCGCTGCCGGTCGGCGAAGTTAGTGCCAACTTTTGCGGGTAGAGGGGTGTC
>Ga0209629_10001759_pt1 | contig 14096 bp, 6 predicted proteins | sample TergutCu122P5_FD_187286 | JGI IMG/M metagenome (GOLD analysis project Ga0209629, IMG submission 187286) | Cubitermes ugandensis P5 segment gut microbial communities from Kakamega Forest, Kenya - Cu122 P5 (SPAdes) (version 2) | ecosystem: Host-associated > Arthropoda: Insects > Digestive system >... | reverse complement strand
TCAAATTCTGGAAAGACAGGATCGTCACCAAAGAAGAAGCCCTGTTCAAGGCGAACCTGCCCGACATGCTCGAAAAGAAAATGCAGCGCTGGGAAGCCGGCGACATGTCGGTCGATGAGGAAGGCGGAGAGTAAAGCGTTGGAAATCCTGATTTAACAGCAAAAGAACAATCAACAGGCCGGTAACAGAGCAAAATGGCAACACGCAGACTCGAACAAGTTTTTGTTGACCTGGGATATATCGACGACGAGCAAATGGAACTGCTGGTCGAGGAGCATCACGAGCGTCACGGGGAAAAGATGGGGCAAGTCGCCCTGAGCATGGGGATGATCAACGACGATCAGCTTTCCCATGCTTTGGCGGAACAGTTCGGTTTGCAGGAAGTGAGCCTTATTGATTTGACGATCCCGCCGGAAGTGCTTGCCCACATGTCGGAACCGATGGCCGTGCTTTACAAGGCGGTGCCGGTCAGTTATCGGAACGACATTTTGACGATTGCGATGTGCGAACCGGACAATTTGCTTGCCATCGACGAATTGCGGAACTCGCTCGGTTGCCAGATTCGCGTCGTGGTGACGACGCTGAAAGATATTGAGCAGGCTCTGGGACGTTATTACGCCTCGGATGTTGAAACTGTCGAGTCGATTTTGAACGACATTGAAAACGACAAAGACCTGAAAAAAATGGCCGAAATGGTCGAGTCGGGGGATACGATCGACCTGCAAAGCGTGGAAGCGCTCAGCGACAGCGCCCCGGTCAAGCGGCTGCTCAACATGGTCTTTTTGATGGGGATCAAAGAACACGCGAGCGACTTGCACTTCGAGCCGTTTGAAGACGAATTCAAAATCCGGATCAAGGCCGACGGAACGCTTTACGAAATGGTGCCGCCGCCGCGACATTTGGCATCGGCCATCACGACGCGCATCAAAGTGATGTCGAACCTCGACATTGCGGAACGTCGTCTGCCGCAGGACGGGCGGATTCAGATGCGGGTCGGCGGGCACCCGATCGACTTCCGGGTCAGCGTGCTGCCGACGATGTTCGGCGAAAGCGTCGTTTGCCGGATTCTCGATAAATCGGTTGTCATGCTGAACCTCGACAACGTCGGAATGGAACCGTTGTTGCTGAAACAGTTCCGCAAGGTGATCGAAGTGCCGAACGGTATTGTGCTGGTGACGGGGCCGACCGGTTCGGGAAAAACAACGACCCTGTATGCCGCCCTGAGTGAATTGAACGTCATCACCGACAAACTGATGACGACGGAAGACCCGGTCGAATACGATATTGACGGGATTATTCAGATTCCGATCGACGCGGATATCGGAAACACGTTTGCCCACTGTTTGCGTTCGATTTTGCGACAGGACCCGGACAAAGTCCTTGTCGGGGAAATTCGCGACAAGGAAACGGCGGACATCGCGATTCAGGCGTCGTTGACGGGGCACCTGGTGTTCAGCACACTGCACACGAACGACGCTCCGAGTTCCATCACGCGTTTGCGCGACATGGGGGTACCGGCGTTTTTGATCACGGCAACCGTGCAGGCGATTTTGGCGCAGCGGCTTGTCCGAAAAGTGTGCTCTGAATGCAAGGAACGTTTCGTGCCGACGCCGGAACAGTTGCTCGAACTCGACATGACGCCAAAACAGGCGGAAGGCAAACCGTTTTATCGCGGAAAAGGCTGTGTCGTATGCAACAACACCGGCTATAAAGGCCGGACGGCGATCCACGAGTTCATGATCATCAACGACGAACTTCGCGAACTGATCAACCGGAATGCGTCCACCGGTGAAATGCGGGCCGCGTCGCAACGTTACGGAATGCTCACCCTGCGCGATGCGGGGATGCAGAAAATTCACACGGGTGTTTCAAGCATCGAGGAAGTCGCTCGCGAAACCGCACTCGAAATGTAATAAACTAAAAACGAAAAGTGAAAAGTTAAAACCTATGAAACAGGAGATTTGGTCCGTCATTTTTAGTTTTTCACTTTTAGTTTTTCACTTAAGGAAATTGTGTCATGCCACGGTATAAATTTGAAGCGATCGATCAAGCGGGAAAAGTGATCAAGGACATCACCGAAGAGGTTTCGTCCGAGGCGGAGGCACAGGCGACCATCCGGCACATGGGGTATGTCGTCACCAAGCTCGTCCTGTACAAGGAACGCAAAGCGAAGACCGCGACGAAAAAAGGAACCGGCAAAACATTCTCGCTGGGTCGGGTCGGCTCAAAACAGTTGACCGTTTTCACCCGGCAGCTTTCGATTTTGCAGGACGCCGGTTTGCCGATTCTCCGCAGTCTCAACATTTTGATGGAACAGTCGAAGCCGGGTGCGTTGCGAAACAGCCTGATCGACGTTTGCAACGAAATCGAGGGCGGCTCCAGTCTTTCCGAAGCGATGGCGAAAACGCCGAAAGCGTTCAACCGGCTTTACGTCAACATGATCAAGGCGGGCGAGGCGGGCGGTGCCCTGGAAACGATTTTGCAGCGTCTTGCGGAGTTTTTGGAGAAATCCGAACAGTTGAAACGCAAAATCAAAGCGGCTTTGACGTACCCGGTCGGCGTCGTGGTTTTCGCGACCGGGATTCTCGTCTTCATCATGTTGTGGATTGTGCCGCAATTCCAGAAAATTTTCGACGACTTCGGGCTTCCGTTGCCGTGGCTGACGCAAGCGTTGATCACCGCCACCGAATTTTTGAAAGTTTACTGGTTCCTGCTCCCCGGTATTCCTGCGGCGATCTGGCTTTTCATCAAATTGACGACCAGTTTTGCGTATGGCAGGCATGGTTTTCACCTGTTCATCATCCGCGTGCCGATTTTCGGAAACCTGATCGAAAAAACGATCGTCGCCCGAACCATGCGAACCCTGGGGACGCTCGTCACCAGTGGCGTGCCGATTTTGGAAGCGATTCACATCACCCGTGAAACGAGCAACAACGCGGTCTTCGAGGTGATGTTCCAGAAAGTGCTCGAAGCAATCCGCGACGGGGACACGATCGCCAATCCGATGAAACAGAACCGCATTCCCCCGTTTCATCCGGGTGCGCTCTTCTTTTTCTTCGTGTTTATGCTCGGGCCGATCGGGATGCTCATTTACATGATGAAGCTCCGCAACAAAATGCTGGAAGACATGGTGATCAACATGGTCGACGTCGGCGAGCAGACCGGGGAACTCGACACCATGTTGTACAAGGTCGCCGACACGTTCGACGAGGAGGTCGAAACGATTACCGAAGGGTTGATGAGCATGTTGGAACCGCTGTTGATCATTTTTTTGGGCGCGATCGTCGGGACGATCGTCGTGGCGTTGTTCATGCCGCTCATCAGTTTGATCAGCACGTTGTCCGCACCAAAGAAAAACTGATAAATATTCCAAGAGCCGGAGCAGGACTCGCGCAAGAACAAGTTGTTCAAAATCAGAGCACGAAGCGTGAGCGAGTGCCTCCGAATGTGTTTGCATATGTTGATTTGGGCACTCGCTCACGCTTCGTGCTCTGATTGAAACGACCATGGCCCCTTTAGTATATACAAAGCAGTCGCAGGGCAAAAAACAAGGAGTACGCAATATGTCGAATTTTTATAACACACAACGGCAAGGGTTTACGCTGGTGGAACTTCTGGTCGTCATCGTGATCATCGGAATCCTCGCGAGCATGGCTTTTGTCGGCGGACGGGCTGCGATAAGCCAAGCCAGACGCACCGTCATCAGCACGGGCATCAATCAGGTGGAAATGGCGGTCGAAGCGTACAAACAAAAGTACGGCGAATATCCGCCCGACTTTTCCGACCCGACAGCCGTCATGCGACACGTCCAAAAACGCTGGCCGCGATTTCAGGATGTCGTGCTTGCCGGCGGTACGAAGCCATTAACTGCCGACACGTTTTATCAAAAGGTCCGGGAACTGGGCTGGAACTTCCAGATTGACAATCAGGATGGCGTCGGTTATGCCGGCTCATTGGCGTTCTGGCTCGGCGGGCCGCTTGACACCTCCAAAGGAATGCTGGGGGGGTTCGGCATGGACCCGTCCAATCCGTTCAACCTGACGCAACGTGAAAATCCGATGATGGAACTGACGCTTGGGAAAAATTTGGCTGTATTTACCATCACGGACGACAAAGGGAGTCCGGTCGTCGGGAAGGACATGTACGGCAAGGATTGTGATTTGACGGTCTACGCCGTTTTTGCTTACAAAACGCCGCTCGTTTATTTCCGCCCGACTGTCACCGGATATTTGCAGAAAAATGTCGAGGGAAATTCCACGTTTTACACATTGCGGCATTTTCACGACGGAACGCTGGGTTGTGCGGCTCCTTATGCCAAAGGCGCAACCATTGATCCCGCCGTTTCCGCCGATCGCACGGGGGAAAAAATCACGGCGGCGGGTGCGGCGAAAATCGTCTGGCAAAATCCGACCGGCTTCCAGATCATTAGTGCCGGTCTGGACGGCGTATTTGGTCAGGAAGACAGTAAAGACCCGTTCAAAGGTTTGCTTCGCGTGGTGGATTCAGGCTCGACAACGGGGTGTACCCTTGAGGACGAAGACAATCAGGCGAATTTCGGCGGCACAACGATCAGCGCGAAGTAAAGTGAGGTGACAAATGAACAAGAATCTCACAGAAAGACTGGAGGCTGGAGACTGGAGGCTGGAGGCAGAGCGCAGAGCGCAGAGTGCAGAGTCGGCCTTTACTCTGGTCGAGTTGTTGATCGTGATCACGATCATCGGAATTCTCGCTTCCATGTCGATCGTTGTGACGCAACAGGTCTATTTTGCCGCCAAACAAGCGAAAACGCAGGTGACCATTGCGAAAATCGATCAGTTGATCCTGGAAATTTACGAAAAATACGAATCGCGACGCCCGCAAGTTTACTTTTTTGACGGCAACAATAACCAAATCTCCGCACCGGCGGACGCTCTTGTCCGTCAGGCGGCAATTCTTTGGGCGAAACGCGATTTGATGCGCATGGAAATGCCGGGTAATTGGGATGAAGTGAGAAACAAAAACAGTTCGGACGTGAGATTCAGACCGGCGACTTTGCAATTCAAATCGAAAAACAGTCCTCTTCCGAAAAATAAAAACAACATTTTGAGTCTCAGGGCAATGTGTGAGGATTCGCTGCTGAACCGGTTATATTACACTGCGTCTCAAAAGGCGAACGGAAATTACGGCTCCGCCAAATGTCTTTATCTGATTATCGCATACACCAATCCGGAAGCCCGTGAGAAATTTAACGACAATGAAATCGCCACCGACGACGACGGTTTGAGTTATTTCATCGACGGCTGGGGAAATCCGATTTATTTCCTGCGCTGGGCGCCAGGACTCGTTGACAGCGACCGTCAGCCGGTCATTCGTGATTCCACCAAAACACAGGCGTTTTGGAAGGAAGGGGATCAAACCGATTCGAATCCCAACAGTTGGTATAGTGCCGCTTTCAATGATGCCAAAAATTCAGCGGCGGAACAGATGCCGGACCCGTGGGACCCGACGGAAATCGGAGGGATCATTGATATCGGCAACAGCCAGCCGGCGAATAACATCTGGACCATTGATCTTGACGCGGTATGGACAACGAACTCGGCATACAAAAGCAATCATGTGCGCGGCTGGATGTTGATTCCCCTGATTGTTTCGAGTGCCGGCAACAAAGACGGCAAATCGGAGGATTTCGGTAAAAATTTCGGCCTCACACTGACGCCGCCGGGCTATGCAAGCGGGAGCATTCCCGTCATCGACCCGTTTTACTGGCCGCTCGGGGAACTTTGCATCGACAAGAGTGATCCAAACTACAAGGATTTCAACTTTTCCGCAATCAGCAACCACTCGGTGAGGAGGTAAGCCATGAAAACGATTCAGAAAAATCGAAATGCTTTCTCCGGTGCCATCGCCCATATCAGAAAAGATGCGGCACAAGAAATCAGAGCCGCGACAGTTATGGAGCGGTTGCTCCGGTTCGACCGCTCGGTGACCCTCGCGGCTCTGGTTGACGGTTTCAATTGTGATGCAACAGGCAATATACTGCCGAACGCCAAAAGTTCACAAAGAAAAAGCATGGTTTATGATGTTGAACGGCATTTCTTCGGTTTGACGCTTGTCGAACTGTTGGTCGTAATCAGTATCATCGGGATCGTGCTTGCGGCCAGCGTGCCGATGATCAAGCCGATGCTTGAGTCGAACAAAGTCCGCGACGGTGCGGACGCGGTGGCCACTTACCTGAACCAGGCGAGAGCCCGTGCGATTGAGGAGGGGCGGTGCGTCGGCGTGCGATTCGAACGTTACACGACCATCAAAATGAATGACGGCAGCGATTATTACCCGTACAACGGTGCGGCGCTCGTCATGCGACAGGTGGCGGTTCCGACCGCGTATTGCGGATTTACCGAAGGGGTTCGCGTCGCCGTCGATGCGTCCAACGGGATTCCTTTAGACAATTCAGGGAATCCGATCCTGACCAAAGGACGTTTGTATTTTTATACGTGGAACCGGGGAAGCGACACAATCCCTGCATATTGGGAAGCTGAAAATCTGGCCAACGGTTCGGAGCTTTCCTTCTGGGGCAAGCTGATTCAGGACGGCGACCTCATCCAGTTCGACGCCCAGGGGCCGAAATACAAAATCAAATGGACGAAAGACGGAAGCGGCAATAAAGTTTATCCGTACATTGTTGCGGTGAATGCCGGCGATGATGCCATGAAAGACCAAAATTTCGCGGACAACAATTGGAACGAGTTCCCATACAAGTTGAACCAACTTGGGGACGCCGGGGACGACGCCAACCAGGGTTTTGCGGAACCCAAATTGTTTACGTATAACACGACACCGCCGACTCCTAACCCGGTCACGTTTCAGGTGTTCCGCCAGCCGCAGCAGGGGAACGCCGTGCCGACGATGGCCCCGCCGGTGGTCATGCCCTACGGCACCGTCGTCGACCTCGACAGCTCCGGCATGGGGGAAAATTTTTACAACGAAAAATACAGTCTCGTTTCCGGTAATGAAATGCTGGAAATCGCCGCAACGGGAAACACGAATAAAGTCGTTCGGGACGATTTTTGCGCGTTCGGCCCCCGCGATAAAAACGCCGTGACGATCATGTTTCTTCCGTCGGGGGGAGTCGACAAGGTTTACTACGGCAATCACCAGGTCGCGAATCCCAATGACGCGGAACAGGATTTTCTGGACGGGTCGAAAGGAAAAATTCCTTCCTCCCCCATTTTTCTCTGCATCGGGATATGGGAACGTTCCGGTTTTTGGGAGGGATCGGGCAACCAATGGAGCGTGGCGGACACGTATTTGCCGGAATCGGGAAATCCCGAATTGAAACGAAACTATGACGACATGAAAAATTACTGGGTCACGGTGTTTCCGAAAAACGGTCTCGTGAGAATCAATCGCATGTCCTCGACCAAAAACGCGATTTTAACGCCGGGCAACATTTCGGCGTCGCGCGATTTTGCCAAGAGTCTTCACACGACGGAACTGAAATGAGGGGGTGACTGAAATGCAAACGAAAAAAATGACCTCCCTGATGTTGCGTGAGACCGGATTACCGCTTTTCCGGCGGCGTTCCGGCTTGTCGCTCATCGAGATTCTGGCGTCGCTGTTCGTGATCGCCATCGGAATGCTCGGCGTGCTGGCGGCGTTGCCGTTCGGGCTGTATTATCAGGAAAAAATCAACATCCGCGACTACGGCAGTGCATGCGGCCTGGCCGCCACAGCCCAAATTCGTACAGGTGACTGGCAAAAACTCAACACGAACGTGTTGCTCACGGATAATACGTTTCTCATGGGGGCGGAACTCCCGTTCAATCCAGGGAGTGGAAACAACGATCCGAATGCAAATGACGGTGTTTTTCGTCAATATGCCGACCCGTACATTGTCGATCCGCTGGGATTCAGTCAGGGGAACAAAACAGCGTCATTTCAGCGGTTTCCGGTGATGATCAATCCCAATTATCAAACCGGCAGTCTGAATTTGTGCCGTTTCAGCGTGCAACATCCGAAAGTGTATCGCACCGACAATGGAAAGGATTCCGAAACATGGAACACGACGGATGCGGAGCGTGTGGAACGAATGCTCACCAACAATTTTGCCTGGGCGAACAACATGTTCCGCTGGCAGGACGATTTGTTGTTTGCCCCGAAAAGCAACAACGATACGACCGACCGTCCCGAACTGATCCTGGTGAACAAGTATAAAAATGCAACCGGATCATCTTCCGGTTCCGGACAGGAAGCTGCGGCGGCGGAACAGTATTCCTATATGTTCATGGTGACCCCGATCGTTCGCCCGGCGGATGTGGTGCGGTTCAAGCCGGGAACGTCAAACAACATTTATGGCTGGGCACAGCCGGACGATGTCGCCAGGATGGAAGTTTCGACCATCGTGTTCCGCCAGCGTTCTCTGCCGCTGGACGCCACCGTCCCGTCGGAACGCCTGCTGAAAGCCAGGGTGAGCGGCAGCTTCAACACGTCGGTCAACTTGACGCTTTTGGCCGATTCGCAGGAAGAACTTGATGTTTCGACGATCAACTGGATTCTTCTGACCGGCGTTTCGGAGGAATACAACCAGTCAGGGGGGGCCAATGGCACGATCATCGCCAGGTGGTATCGCATTGCCGGAACGACCGACATTGAAACGGTCGATGCAAGCGATAACACCGACCCGGATGCGGGAAATTTTGCGTTCCGTCGCAACCTTTTCCTGATCGGGCCGGGTTGGGACGGACAACCGGATTCAAGCGACGCCAACCAGAAAACGGCGGGAATGATCAACGCGGTTTTGTGCGACGGGGTTATCCACGTCAAAACGGAAACCATGCCGAAATAACGTTTTTATAACCATTTGGGGATTTTCACCACGAAGAACACGAAGGACCACGAAGAATGTGAAAAACTAAAAGTGAAAAGTTTCAAACGAATCAACTTTTAGTTTTTCATTTTTAGTTTTTCACTTTAAAATTCCCTTCGTGGTGAGAAAAAGAAACACAAACAGGGCCGGGGCAACGGACAGACGACGAAAGAAATCAAATGAAGGGAGAAAACCCATGACCACCAGCAAGACTTTGCGCCGCAGTATCATGCAAGAGCGCCGGGGGGTGATTTTGCTGCTCGTCCTGGCGATGATGACTCTGTTTGCCATGCTCATTGCGACGTTCATGCTCGTGATGAGCCAGCAGTTTCGTGAAGCGGACAGCCTCTGGAAACGGGGAGGCCGCGACGCGAACGGCACCGATGCGCGTACTCCGCAGGACGACCTGCAAAGCGTCGTCAGGCAACTGATTCGCGGTTCCAATTTGAAATCGTCCGTCCTGCGCTACCAAAGCCTCGGCGCCACCATGTACGGCGACGCCGCCAAACCGGGCCTGGCCGGTACGGCCACTTATTTGCCGCCGTCTACTTCCCCGCCCTACTACCCCGGAGCTTCACCCCAACCGCCGTGGGACAAAAATGATCCGGGCAATACGGACCCGACGGTGATGTACCCGTTCCAGTTGGCCTATTCGATCGGTCCGGCCAATACGCTGGAATGGCTGATCAACAAAGGGAACGTGTTCACCGTCTACAATCCGTCGGATCAAACCTGGAAAAGCACCCGGATTCTCGGATATGACGACAATATGCAAAACGTGATCTGGGTGCAGGCGATCCCCGGCATTTCGCAAAACGACCTGTTGCAATTAAGCGGCGTCGATTTTTACATCAATCCGCCGGCGTTCAGCGGGACGGGCGTCGGATATGTGCCGCCGTCGCCGCCCCTCGACGCCGCAGGCCAACCGATGAATACTCCGTTTTGGGTCAATTTCATCACACCGCGATTGACGGCGACTGATTCGGACGGCCTGCTGATGGCCTTGCAACTGAATCCGAACGCTCCGGCAACAACCCCTCCGGTGAACTTTGATCCGGCAAACCCGGGTATGATTGCCGCATTGGGTTTCGGACTCCGCAACAACGTCTGGACGCTCAACCCGGATTACACCGCTCCGGACAACCGCAGCCCGTTTCTGGCGTGGCTCGACGTGCAGTTCCTGGCAAATGTCGACGCGAACGGAACGGCTCAGGGTTTGCTTTGTAACCGCGACGCTTCGGCGATCATCCCATCGTTCCACCGTCCGTCGCTGGTGCAATATTTTCAAGGCTTCTCCGCCGACATGAAAACGGAGGACAATCTCCGGAAACTGGTCATGCGTCCGATGCCGTTCGACCACCCGCAGTTCAGCGGCTCGAATTCCACATTGGAAAATCTCAGTTTCGACGATCTTGTCTCCCGTCTTGCCGATTTGCACGGCAATTATCTGGATGTTGACAGCGACGGCGACGGGATCAAAGACAGTGTCTGGATCGACGCCGGACTTCCCGTCCGCGCCGACAGCAGCGGGCGGCTTTACAAACCGATGGTCGCGATCCTCTGCGTCGATCAGGACGGCAAACTAAACGTCAACGCCCAGGGAAACCGCACCGAATCGTACACGCCGATCGATGATTTGGCATGGCGCGGCTCCGGTTACGGCCCGGCGGGGATCGATCTGAGAAAAGGCCTGTTTGCCGCCAACACGATGAAAAACGCTTCAGGCGGCAACGCCGGCATGTTGTACGACGGTTTGCTCGACCGGAACCTGCTTTCGCAAAGGCTGATCGCGGAACGTTATTTCAGTCGCATTAACGACGGCGAAACGATGCCCGGCGACCCGACACACAATCCGGTCTTAACCATGGGGCCGGTTCGCGCGCAATTCGGCGTCGCCATTCCGCAGTTGACGGGTTACTTCGGCTATTACGGCGCATTGCCCGACTTTTGGGATCGCGGAACGCTCCTCTTCGACCTGACGGGAAACCGGTTCAACACGTTTTCGAATACGGATTCGTTTGCCTCTTTGGGCGGAGGGTCTGTCTGGCCGTTGCCGGATGCTCCGGCCAATCTGGAGATGAACCCGTACCTGTTCAATCCGAACGCCAAAACGCCGTGGGACACGCCGTTCACGCTTGCGGAACTCGAAGCGGTGTTGCGCCAGGGGGATGTTGACAAGGATGCACTGCCGGACCGCCTGAAAAACATTCTCGGCTTGAAAACCAAAGTGTCTTACAACCCGAATGACAATACCAAGTATGATGAAAAATTCGCGGCGCAGGAATCGTTGCGGCTTGCCCGTTACAATACGACGACCATGTCGAACGACGTGCCGGTGCCGACAAGCGCGCTCGGCGATCAAAACATCTCCAGCGTTTACGAGCTGATCCACAAATGTGTTGAAAAAGAGCGTGTCCGTTATGGTTGTTCGAACAATGCGGCGGTCGAACCGAAAAATATTCCCGGTTACGACGACTCGGTTGTTGACGCCATCACCACCAATCTCGTCAACATGTTGCCGGACGAAATCCGTTGCGGCGGCAAGATCAATTTGAACAAATTGACCGAAAATCCGGACATGTTGTTGCAGAATTGGGTCGCCACGAACAGCGACATGCTCACGACCATCGACACGAACTACTACAAGGCGTTGAGCGAACGGGCGAAAATGGCCCGCGGCATGTACATCCTGATGATGGCGCTTTCCTACGACAAACTGTACGGTGTGTGCGATTGGCGCCAGGTCCCGAGCCAGACGACTTACGAATACAAACGGACGATCGAGCCTTACGTGGAGCCGTCGTACAGAAACGACGAGGAGATCGCAAACAAATTCGCCAACCAGTCAACGAAGGAGAAAGCATACGACCTTTGCCGCGAACTTGCCGCGACGCGAATCGCGCAATGGGCGGTCAACGTCGTCGATTTTTCCGACGCCGACGCCGTCATGACGCCGTTCATCTTCGACGTCAACCCGTTCAGCAAGGATTACGTCGCCCAATGGAAATCCGATTCGTTCGATTACGCCAACGAAGCGGACATGAAAACCCGTTTTGACGCGGTGGATAACAACGCGTTCATGCGGCTTGTCTGGGGATTGGAACGCTCCGACCTTGTCATGACCGAAACGTTCGCGACTCACGACCTGCGTCAGGGTGACACCGGACAAAGAGAGAACGGCAAAACTTACGGCCAAATTTACAAGACACCCATGTACCTTGAAGATGGCAAAACCCCCAATCCCGCATACGATGCCACTGAGGCGGCGAAGTATGACAAATACTACGACCAGGTTCGTATTCCACAGGGAAATGCGTTCATCGAATTGTATTGCACGACCAATCCGAACCAGGCGAAACAGCCTTCCGAGTTATACTTTTATGACGGCGCGCACTGGCGGCTTGATCTGGGCAGAATGACACCGCAGTTGTATGCGGCGGAATTGGATACCACAACGGTTGCCAATACGAAAGTCTCGCTCGACCAATTGCCGTACCCTGTCTGGCGCGTTGCCGTCGGAAAGAGCACCAACCCGAATAACAGCACCAACCAGAATAACAGCAATTCCGGATGCAATGTCGTTCGTCGTCTGATCGAAGCCCCTGACCGTTTCCAGCCGCAGCCGAACCAATATGAAACCGCACCGACGTCCCGTACCACGGACGCATGGTCGCAGTGGGGCAACGTCACTTCCATTCTGGGGAATGGGGACACGACCACCCCGAAAAACATTCCGATCGACCGGATCGTCTGGTTCAATCAGGCGTATAACCTGACTTTTGCCCGTGCAGGTTCGCTGACGACATTGGAGCATGTCACGCTGAACGGGCCGACGATTTTTCACGCCGACTTCGACCGGACGTTTTTCAATAAATTTTCAGCCCTGTCGCAGACGCCCCAATCGCTGACAGGCACGCAAGGTTTGCTGCCGAATCAATATCTCGTCGTCGGCCCGCGACGCCAGACGGTGATGGGGGCGCAGGATCGAAGCCAAGCCAACGGCTATTACGGCACACCGAGCGGCCAGCAGTTCATCATGCGGGATCGGAACAACGTGCCCGCCGAAGCCGATTACGTCAGCCTGACCAGCAACGGCAACGCCGTCACGATGGTTGCCGCCGCGTTCCCACCGTTGCAAACGACGGCATTCGATCCCGACCAACTACCCGAAGAAATTCCCCTCGGCACGTTCAATGCCGAAGATGCCTACGACTGGAGCACCCCGGCGACCTGGTTTGATCAACAGGCAAACTGGCAAACCGGCTGGACGGTTGGCGGTACCGATATTAACAACCTCTGGCTCGGATTGCTCGACCTGCCCGTCGGGACCTCGGATACGAATTCCATTTCCGGGATCGGTTTCAGCATTTCGGAACCGTTGCCGCAATCGGGGAGCTACTACAAGCCTCCGACGAATAAAAACCCCGGCATGGTGATCAGCAGTAATGATTATCTCGGTGACGCTTATGGTGATTTGACGCAAAACGCAACCTCCGACCTGGTGACTTCGGAAGCCAAACCTTTCGAACTGACGGACGGCAAACACGCCGAAGTGCCGCTTGAAGCGGACGATCTTATTTTCGCCAACGACACGGTTCAGCTTTACAAGTCGGCGTTTTTGCAGCGCGTCGCCGATCCGAACCGTCCGTACAATCCCGTCACCAACCCGTACATTACGGTTGACTGGAACATGTTCGATTTGAACGTCTTCAACAGCGAAGGGGATGACAGCGAAGCGATGAAAGACTTCAAAAAGTTCGGGCAAACCAGCAGTTACAATCAGGGAAAGTCGAAGGATTTTGGCACGGTTTTCGCCTCGCGTCAGTGGGGGAGCGAAGACCTGCTGCCGCGACCGAACTCGATTTTGGCCAACAGTACGAATTACTACTCCACCCAGGGGACGGACCTGTCCACGGATCAACTCCCGAACGCCCCGGTGTTGCCGCGACTCCCCAATCCGTGGGGACGCCTGCTTTTTGCGCCGGACTATGATTCCGCCGTCTATTCGCTTGATCCGAATGATCCGAAATACGCGCAAAGCAAGTCCCGCCTGACCACATCGCTCGGTGCCACCTTAGGGTCGCCATCCGTTTGCGAATTCGGACGTTTGCAAGTGCCGGAATCACATGCGGCCATCGCCGACACCGCCGCCAACCTCACGATCAGGTTCCGCGGCTCGTTTGGATTCCTGAACGACACAAGCATTATCGCCGTCAATAACAATCGAACCAAAATCACGGTCCAGGCTTCG
>Ga0209629_10001758_pt1 | contig 14097 bp, 17 predicted proteins | sample TergutCu122P5_FD_187286 | JGI IMG/M metagenome (GOLD analysis project Ga0209629, IMG submission 187286) | Cubitermes ugandensis P5 segment gut microbial communities from Kakamega Forest, Kenya - Cu122 P5 (SPAdes) (version 2) | ecosystem: Host-associated > Arthropoda: Insects > Digestive system... | reverse complement strand
AGTTTTATCCATGATAAGGTGACGTCATCGTAATACCGTCATTATTCACTTTCGATTGCCGTGACACATCCGTGACGACAGGTTTTATGCGTGACATTTGGGCTTGTGCCTTGGTCGCGCCGGCACGATTGGGGGTTGGCACAGTAAGGCTTTGTTCATCCGCTCACCTTTATATTCTTTCAAACGCAAAATTTAAGCCACTTTATCCGCTATGCGCTAGATCACCGCAATATCGGCAAGTTACGATGTTTTTATCCGCTATGTAATTTTGTATCCGCTAGGTGCCGTTTCTGGGGTAGACAAGGGACTGTTCTCTGTCTGCATCTCTATCTCCAATATTTGACGATTTATCCGTTACAAACGTTACGTCATCGTAATAACGTAATTTTCAATAAAATTATCCGTTACACGGTTTCCGACCGCAACAGGATTATTAACGTTTTTTTGCGTGCGGTCGCGTAACTTCACCCATTTGGCTTCTCCGCATTGACTCCGGGCGACGCTGAGCATCAGGCGTGGCCATGAATCCATTCTGGCAAGAAAAAGGTAATAATGGCCAGGAAAATCATCTATCCGCGCAGCACTATGATAATATTTATCATTTACATTTATTAACTAAACGATATTTGCACGAAAAGCAAGCCTCTTATCCTGCTGTCAACAAAAAAATGCAAAAGTAGATAGGGACGGTTCTTTGTCTACTTCCCGGGGCCAAGCGCCGCTGCCAGGTTTTATCATCAGTGGGGCAACAAGATCGGAGGCATTGGAACTATTCCGCAGTACAGTTATACTGACTGCTGACAGCGAATCTGACACCACCGGCTTGATCTATTACCGCGCCCGCTATTACGCCCCACCATCGACCGCTTCACCCAGCGCGATTCCATCGGTTTGCAAGGAAGCATCAATTGCTTCAAGATTGCCGGTACGCCAGATGCCGATTCGCCGCTATGGGGAGGCGGAAAGAGGCTTGGCCAGAGCTATACCACCCCGGCGGGGGTATTTTGACCAATAAATTAGTTAGATGTCTGGGCGGGGCGACCCTTGACCTCCTCAATGATGAGCTGGCAGATATACATCTCCGGGGTCAAAAGAAATCTGTAGGGGCCGAAACTGGCGATACCCGCATTGGTCAGGTCGAGCTGCACCGGGCTGTCGCTTTGAGGGATAACGATTTCCTCGCCAAGGCGGAGATCTATTGCGCTGGTGTTGAAGGGCGCTTGCGCCGGGTCATCCCCGGCAAGGTTGTCGATGGCGAACAAGCCCTCTTGCAAGCATCGCAGTATTTCAACATTGCTCAGAATCATAATCCGCTTAAGCGGGCACCTCTATCCACCGGGAACCGGTTTCAAAGGTCTCGAAAGGGAGGAGCACCCGCTTTTTCCGTCCCCCCTGATCCGCTCGCACCCGCCAGACCTTAAGCTGCTTTTGGCCCTTGTAATCCCGCAACAGCACCTCGTTGACAAAAAGACTCACCAATCTGCCATCGAAGAGCTTGATGGAGGCCGCGCACTCATCAGAAAACACCCCTGGAGACGTTTGGATATTTATCCAATCTTCCGTTAAATTTCCCATAATGTCCCATTCATTTTTTCGTGTGAATTTTTCGTGTAAATCTTTTTTGATAATAAGCGCGGGAAAGAATCTTGAGGATAGACAAGGAACTGTCCCCTATCTGTGTTCCGTGTGGAGACGCGAACATAACCAATCAACATTTCTGGATGTCTGTCTGTGCAAAATCGTTGCCGACAAACAGCAACGGCTCATCAAGCGATTTGGCCAGCGCATAAACGGCACAATCGCCAAAGTTGAGTTGGGCGGGATGCCCTTGCCCTTTACCATAGCGCAGGAAGGCCATGTCTGCGATTCGCGCCTGACGTTCATCAAATGACATGACGACAGCACCTGCTTCTTCCAGAAAACGCTGTAATTTACCTATCATGGCCGGATGCTCGCGACCACGCGACGATGTGTGCTTCCAGAAGGCTTACAGCGGAAATGCGGCAGACTGGGTGTGCTTCTAACGCGGCGACGACACGTTCACGTTCTGGCCCATTTTTGAGCCACGCCAGGACAGCCGATGTGTCGATTACCATACGCCAAGCTCGTTATAGCCCAAGATTTCGTCATCGCTCCGCATATCGGCTGGCGTGCGTGGCGGTATGGCGTCAACTTCCTGCGCCAATGCGACAAGCCGTTCGCGTAGCGGAGCCTTCCGCGTAGACAGCCCACGTAAATCCGCCAGTGAAGTCAGGCCTTCGCGCAATACATCGATAACGCTCATGCCTTCGGCGACGGCGATTTGCTGCGCCAAGCGTTCCATTTGGGTATCTTCAATAACGATGGCCATAAATTTCTCCTTTTATTCTATCGCATGATGGTTGTTTTGAGAGATAAGATCAAGAGAGAATAGACAAATTCACGCTTCCTGGCGCGGCCCGCTTTTTTCCACCTTGTCGAGCAGTTCGCGCAAGTGGCGCAATACCTCTACAGGAACAGCCAGGCACCGTTGCGCTCCCATGATTCTTGTGGTAACGCGTTGTAACTTAATTACCAGGAGCCAATCATGCCGCACGCTACCGTACAACCGCCCTTTGTCACCCGTCAGTTCATGGCGGGTAACTCGCCAGCCGTCCGCATTCCTATAAACATGGCCTTCCCGCCTAAAACCGAATTGGTCGTTATCCGGGACGGTGATCGAATCATCGTTGAGCCGAAGGAAAAAACGCTAGGCGACATCCCGAAGCTATTTCACGCCCTCAATGATTATTTCCTTGGTGGCCGCCCAAAGTTCGAGGAAACGGAAAGGGATTGGCCGTGATTAAATACATGCTCGATACCAATATCTGTATCTATCTCATCAAGAAGCACCCGCCGGAAATTGTTGATAAATTCAACAAATACAGAAAGGGTGAGATATGTATAAGCTCGATTACATGGGCTGAACTTTGTTGCGGTATAAAGAAAGACGGCGCAGGTATCACAGAGCGGCTTTTGCAAATCCTCGATGTGGTTCCGTTCCACATTGACCAAGGGCAGGCATACGGGACGCTGACCGAGCTTTTGCCGAACAGGAAAGCGAACCTAGACCGGATGATTGCCGCCCATGCCGTATCCCTTGGCGTGACGCTCGTCACCAACAAATTGGCCGACTTCGAGGCATACAAGCCCGCTGGGCTGGTGTTGGAAAACTGGGCGCTGTAGTTTCAATCCATTTATTGACAAAAAGGGACGGTTCCTTGTCTATGTCTTCAACCGCGAAGCTGGCGGATGGCGGGAGCATTTTTTTCTTGACGCGCTGGCCGCTGTCGATTTTATTGACTGACCAGTCAGTCAGTTTTGTTTCCACGAAACCCTGAAGCCCCTTGAAGCCATATGGCCATGGCGCAGCGTAACTCGAAGAAACAGGCGATCATCGACCACGCCACCCTGCTCTTTGCCGGGCGGGGATTTGCCGCCACGTCGATGAACGATGTCGCCGCCCAGGCCGAGGTGGCGAGTGCCAGCATTTTCTACCATTTCAAGACCAAAGAAGATCTGTACATCGCGGTGCTGGAAAACGCCAAGGCCGGCATTCTGGAGGCCTTTGCCGACTACCTGACCACAACTTCGTTTGCCAGCGGTCTCGACAAACTTCTTTCAAGCGTTGCCTTCCATCTGCATCTTTCCGAAAGCCGCCGCGAATGGTTTTTGCTCTTGCAGCGTCCCTTTACCCATGAACTGGCCGTAACCAGCGCCGTTTGCCGCGGCCAGTTGCACGACATCTATTCCTGTCTGTTGAACATCCTCGAAGACGCCCTGCGGCAGGGGCAGGAAGACGGTTCGATCCGCCCGCTGCCGGTCAACAAAATCGCTTTGCTCATTCTGGCCACCATCGACGGGCTGCGCCAGTTGGAGCATTACCAACTTTACGCCGCCAGCTCCCTGTTCACGGAACTGCTGGAGCTGTGCCGGTACGCGCTTTCCCCTCCACTCAACCAGAAACCATGACCGCGAAACAGTTTTTTCCCTTCCTTGGCTGGTTCCAGGGCTACTCAAAAGAGGTGCTGCGTCAGGATGCCATCGCTGGCCTCACCGTCGCCCTGGTGCTGATTCCCCAATCCATGGCCTATGCGCAACTGGCTGGAATGCCACCGCTGTACGGCCTGTACGCCGCTTTGCTGCCGCCGATTGTGGCAGCGCTGTTTGGTTCCAGCCGTCAGTTGGCCACTGGCCCGGTGGCGGTTGTTTCACTCTTGACCTCGGCCACACTCGCGCCCCTGGCCACAGCGGGCAGCGAGGGTTATATCGCTTACGCGCTGCTCCTGTCTCTGGCCGCGGGTATTTTCCAGCTCCTTCTTGGTGTTTTGCGCTTGGGGCTGGTCGTCAACTTCCTGTCGCATCCGGTGGTCAACGGTTTCACCAATGCCGGCGCCCTGATCATTGCCACCTCGCAACTTCCGGCCATGTTTGGGGTCAGCGTCGATGGCGGCGAGCATTATTATGAAACTATCATCGCTACGGTGGCCAGCGCCGTCCATTACACCCATTGGCCAACTTTCATCATCGGCGCGGGCGCCTTTATCCTGATGTTTCTGCTGAAGAAATTCGCTCCGAAGGTGCCGAATGTCCTGGTGGCCGTGGTCTTGACGACGCTGCTTTCCTGGGCGATTGGCTTTCAGCATGACAGCAAGGCGCCACTCGCGGCGATTCAGTCGGAAAAAGTCCGGCAGATGGTGACGGATTTCAATACCACCTTTGCCGCCAAGGACGCCGCCGACAAGAAAGTGCAGGAGGCCACAGCTCGGCTCGCCGCCGCCGAAAAGGGTGGCAAGAAGCCGGACGCGCTCCGCGCTAACTATGATTTGCAGGTTCTGGCCGCCGAAATTTCCGGCATCCGCGCCCGGCAGACCGATATTCGTGGCGAGCTGCGCTATCTGCTCTTGGCCGCCGTGAAGCAGCCGGATGGCAAGCGGTTGTTTTATTTAAAAGATGAAGCTCCGACCGGCGCCACCACCGATGGTCGCACCTGGCGGCTGAAGGTCGGCAACAAACAATTGGGTGAAAACGAGCTGCCCTTCATGAGCGGCGGCTCGGTGGTTGGTAAGATACAAGCCGGCTTCCCGCCGTTCGCCATGCCGAAATTCGATTTCTACACCTTCGCCCATCTGTTCGCCAGCGCCGTTATCGTCTCGCTGCTCGGTTTTATGGAGGCTATCTCCATCGCCAAGGCTTTGGCCGCCAAATCCGGCCAGCGCCTCGACCCGAATCAGGAGCTGATCGGCCAGGGCCTGGCCAACATCATCGGTTCGTTCACCAGCTCCTACCCGGTTTCCGGCTCCTTCTCGCGGTCGGCGGTCAACATGCAGGCCGGCGCCAAGACCGGCATGTCCAGCGTCTTTACCGGTATCATCGTCGGCATAGCCTTGTTATTTCTCACGCCTTTGCTCTACCATCTGCCGCAGTCGGTGCTGGCCGCGGTCATCATGATGGCGGTTATTGGCCTGCTCAACGTTTCCGGTTTCATCCACGCCTACACCGCCAAAAAGTATGACGGCATCATCTCAGTCATTACCTTTTTCATGACCCTGGCCTTTGCTCCCCATCTCGACAAAGGCATTATGATCGGTGTCGGCTTGTCGCTGGCCGTTTTCCTCTACAAATCCATGCGTCCGAACGTGGTCTCTTTGTCGCGCGACGCCTCTCTCGACCTGCGCGACTCGGTGGCGCATGGTCTCAGCGAATGCCGCTACATAGATATGATCCGCTTCGACGGGCCGCTCTTCTTCGCCAACGCCAGTTATCTCGAAGCTCAGATCACCGAGCGCATACAGAACAAAAAGGATTTGCGCCACCTGATCATCGCCGCCGGCGGCATGAACGATATTGATGCCTCCGGCGAGGAGGTGCTATCGTTGGTGGTTTCCAACGTCCGCAGTTCCGGTCGCGACATCTCGTTCTGCGAGATCAACGAAACGGTGATGCAGGTTCTCGAACGCACCCACCTCATCGAAAAAATCGGTCGCGATCATATCTATTCGACAATGGAGAAGGCCGCCGCCGCCGTGCATGAACTGTCGCACCGTAATTCCGAAGAGGACAATTGCCCATTATCTTCGGTTTGTTACATTTCCCGCTAACCATTTCCACTCGACAAGGAGAAAAATATGTCTGTCATCAGCCTTCTTTCCGCCTCGTTTTGCCATGGAGATGAGATTGCCGCCACTTGCGAGCGCGATGGCTTTTCCATCGTTTCCTATCAGGATATGATTGCCCAGGCGGCAAAAAGTTCCGGCATCGGCGAGGCGAAATTTCGCAACACCCTGTCCGGGAAAACCGGTATTTTCAACCGCTTCACCCACGAGCGCGAACGGGCCATCGCCCATCTGCGCCTGGCTTTGGCCGAAGTGCTGGCCAAAGACGGGCTGCTTTTGACCGGCCCGGCGATTTTTCTGATCCCGGAGCGGATCAGCCATGTGCTGCGCGTTTGCCTGGTGGCGGAAAACCGCTGGCGCTTGGCTGAAGCCGAACGCCAAGGCGAAAAGAACGCGGCGGTGGCGGTGCAGGAAAGCGATCGGCAACTGGCCGACTGGCTCGACAGCCTGGGCTTGGGCAAAGACCCATGGAACGCGCCGCTTTACGATGTCGTTGTGCCGATGGACAAAACTTCCGTCGCTGACGCCGCCAAACTGATCCTGGAAAAGGCGGCGAGCGGTGCTGTTGCCCGCACCGAGGCAACGCTGTCGGCTTTGGCCGATTTCCGCATTGCCGCTCAGGTTGAGGCCCGCTTGGCTCAAGAAGGTCACAATGCCGGCGTCGATGCCTACCAGGGGGCGGTGACGCTGACCATCAACAAAAATGTGCTGATGCTTTCCCGGCTGGAAGAGGAATTGCGCGCCATCGCCGAAAAAATCGACGGCGTCAAATCCGTGACCACCCAGGTGGGCAAGAATTTCCACCAGGCCGATATTTACCGCAAATACGATTTCGAAATGCCGTCGAAGGTGCTCTTGGTCGATGACGAGCGCGATTTCGTGCAGACCCTTTCCGAACGCCTGATCATGCGCGATATGGGTTCGGCGGTGGCCTATGACGGTGAATCGGCGTTGAACATGATCCGCGACGAGGAGCCGGAAGTGATGATCCTCGACCTGAAGATGCCGGGCATCGACGGCATCGAGGTGCTGAAGCAGGTGAAGAGCGGCAACCCGGATATCGAAGTCATTGTCCTGACCGGTCACGGCACGGAAAAAGACAAGGATTTGTGCATGCAGTTGGGGGCCTTTGCCTTCCTCAACAAACCGGTCGATATTCAGGTGCTGAGCCAGACGCTGGTCGCCGCTAACCAGAAAGCGCAGAGCAAAAAACAACGATAGCGGCTATCGCCGCCGGGATTGGTGCCGCCATGTTCAAGGTAAGACACTGGTTTTTCCCTCAATTCCTGCATGACCGGGCCAGCCGGGATCGTTCGTTCGAGCAGCAGACGTTCGATTTCCGGCGCATCTGGTGGCAGGCGATCGTGATTACCTCGCTGGTCGCTTTGGTGCCCTTGGTGGTGATGACGCTCATCAACTACAAGCTGACCCGCAAATCCATCGAAGACGAAAGTATCGTCCGCACCTTGCGGGTCGCTTCCACCGCCAGACACAGCGTCTCGTTCTTTTTGCGCGAACGGCTGTCGGCGCTGAGCTTCATCGCCATGGACAACAGTTTCGCCAACTTGAAGGATAGCGATCACTTGCGCGGGCTTTTGCAAAGGCTCGACGCCAGTTTTGAAGGCTTCGTCGATCTGGGGGTGATCGACCGGCGCGGCGAACAGATCAATTATGTCGGTCCCTACGCCTTGCGTGCGAAGAAATATGGCGAGCAGCCGTGGTTCGGCGAAATTCAGAAAACCGGGAAGTACGTCAGCGAAATGATTCTCGGCTACCGCCACCAGCCGCATATGGTCATCGCTGTCCGCCAGGAGATGCCGGATGGCGGTTTTTTTGTCCTGCGCGCCACCATGGATTCGACCCGCTTCATCGAAACCCTGAAGACGTTCGAACTGATGAGCCGCGGCGATCTTTTTTTGGTCAACCGCGAGGGCAAGCTGCAAACCCCGTCGCGCTACGAGGGACAGCTCTTCAGCACGGTGCCTTACGCACTTCAGTATATCGGCGACCAACCGGAAGCCCATCGTGACATATCGGCCAGCGGTGAGCGGGTCGTCGTCGGCACCGAAGGAATCCCCGATTCGCCTTTCGTGGTCATGATCGTCAAACGCGGCGACGAAATGATCCGCTTCTGGCGTGACACCGGCATGATCCTGATGGCTTTCGTCGGGCTCAGCGTTGTCGTCATTCTGCTCGTGATCTTTTCCGTTTGCACCCGCATGGTCAACGACATGTACCAGCTTGACGTGCGCCAGCGGGCCGCCATGCGCGATGTCGAGCGGTACGACAAGCTGGCTTCGATTGGGCGGCTCGCCGCTGGCGTCGCCCACGAGGTCAACAACCCGCTGGCGATAATCAACGAGAAAGCCGGTCTGATCAAAGATATCTTTTCCTTCACCGAAACCTACTCGAAGGACGAAAAGATCGTCGGCTTGATCGACTCGGTGCTGGCCTCGGTCGAGCGCTGTGGCACGATCACCAAACGCATGTTGAGTTTCGCTCGCCATATGGACAGCATCTTCGAAGAGGTGCGGCTGAATGCCGTCATCGACGATGTGCTGAGTTTTCTGAAAAAGGAGGCCGAATACCGGGGCATCGGCGTGACGGTGAACTTCGCCGAGGATGTACCGGCCTTCCGCAGCGACCGCGGCAAACTCCAGCAGGTCTTCCTCAATCTTATCAACAATGCCTTTGCCGCCATGGACAAGGGCGGCAAACTAGAAGTCGATGTCAGGATGGCCAATCCATCGACTATCCGCGCCACCGTGACTGACAGCGGCAGCGGCATCGCCAAGGAAAATCTTCGCAAAATATTTGAGCCGTTTTTTTCGACGAAAACCAAAACCGGCGGCACCGGTCTGGGCCTCTCCATCACCTATAGCCTGGTGAAGGAGTTGGGCGGCGATATTCAGGTTGACAGCACGGTGGGTGTCGGCACGGTCTTTACCGTGACGCTGCCGCTCGAACCGCCGTCGCAATCCAGGGAGAAAGACAATGGAAATTCTGCTCGTTGACGACGAACTCGAGTTCATCAGCACCTTGGCCGAACGCCTGCACTACCGCGGCATTGAAGTGGCCTACACCTCGAAACCCGCCGAAGCGGTGGAACTGGTGAAAAGCCACTGTTTTCAGGTGGCGGTTCTCGATATGAAGATGCCCGGCATCAGCGGTCTGGAACTCGAAGCGCTGCTGCAACCGCATTGCCCAAAAATGAAATTCATCTTTCTTACCGGCCACGGTTCGGAAGAGGATTACGTCGCCGGCAAATCGGCTTCCGCCTTTTACCTCTTGAAACCGATCAATATCGAGGTGCTGGTCGCTAAGATCAAAGAAGCCGCGGCGGTGTCAGAGGGGGAATCATGAGCTTTCAATACGGGGCGGTGGGTGAAGCCGGCCTGGCTTTTTTCGGCAAGGTCTCGTCCGTGGCCTGCCACGACTTGAAAAACGTCCTGGCCATCATCAACGAAAACAATGGCCTGCTCGAAGACATGACCTTCATGGTTGAAAAGGGCAAGCCCATCGAGCCGGAGCGCCTGGGCCGCGCCTGCGCCGGCATCACCAAACAGATCCATCGCGCCGACGAGCTGTTGCGGCGGGTCAGCGAGTTTGCCCATAGTGTCGATCAGTTCGATGGGGAAATTAACCTGGATGATTGTTGCCGTCTCGTGGTTTTTCTGGCGCGGCGGCTGACGGCGGCGCAAAAACTCACCGTCGAAGTCGAAGCGGCGGACGGCGGCCCGGCCCGGCTGGCCAGCGGCAATCCCTTTCTTGTGGAAAACCTGCTGTGGGCGGCGCTTTTGGAAGCGATGCAATGTTGTGAGCAGGGCGGGATCATGCGCCTTGTGCCTGGCGAGCGCGATGGTCAGCCAATGGTGGCCTTCTGCGGCCTGAACGGCCTGAACGATGACAGCCGCCTTGGCTCGCCTTTTTTGGAGCTTCTCACCGCCGCGCCGGCTCGCTGGGAGGTACAGCCGGCGGAACAGCGGTGTGAACTGATTTTTACGGGACGCGAAGGCTGAGCGAAAAACTCTCAAGCGCAAGGAATCTGATATGACCGCGAATGTGCTGCTGATTGATGACGAGACCGATTTCCTCGCCGTGATGGCTGAGCGCATGGCCACACGGGGGATGCGGGTATCCACCGCCGCCTCGGCCAAAGATGGGTTGACCCAGGCGGAGACTGGCGACTTCGATGTGGTGGTCCTCGATCTGGCCATGCCGGAAATGGATGGCGTCGAGGCTTTGAAACGGCTGAAGGAGAAAAAGCCGGAGCTGGAAGTGATTCTTCTCACCGGTCATGCCTCGGTCAAGCAGGGGATCGAGGCGATGAAGCTGGGCGCCTTGGATCTGCTGGAAAAACCCGCCGACATGAATACGCTCGCCGCCAAGATCGAGGCCATTCAAGCGAAAAAGATGATGAGCGGGGCCACGACCGAACGAGTCATGGCCAGCCCAAAGAAGCGATGAGAGAATTGCCATGAAAACGATATGCCCCGGCGACGATGGGCAAATCCTGCGCGAAGCGGCGAAAAAGTTCCGCCAGGCGCGGCAAGCGGTGGCTTTGACCGGCGCCGGTATTTCCGTACCCAGCGGCATTCCCGATTTCCGCAGCCCCGGCGGTCTGTGGTCGGTGTATAATCCGGGCGAATATTGTACGCTCGACGCTTTCCACGCCAATCCGGAGAAAACCTGGGAGCTGTTCAGCACCTTGGGCGCCTCACTGTTCGACAAGAAACCAAACGCCGCCCACCAGACGCTGGCCGAGCTGGAAACGGCAGGCTTGCTTGCTGGTATCGTCACCCAGAACATCGACTGCCTGCACCAGGCGGCAGGGAGCCGGCTGGTTTTGGAAATCCATGGCGATCATTTTCATCTCGAATGTTTGGAATGCGGGTATGCCGGCGCGGCGAAGCAGGCCGATTTTCGACAGAACGTCATGCCGCGCTGCCCGCGCTGTGGCCAGCCGCTGAAACCGAGCATCGTTCTGTTTGGTGAAATGGTGCGCAACCTCGATGAAATTCAGACCATCATCGCCTCTTGCGACCTGCTCTTGGTGGTTGGCACCTCGGCCAAAGTCTATCCGGCGGCGGCGCTGCCAGCGATCGTTAAACAGCAGGGCGGGCTGATTTATGAATTCAACCTGGAACCGGCGCTGCCGGCCATCAGCGATTACTGCTTTCAGGGCGATCTTGCCGAGACCATGCCGCGCTTTGGCCAGGCGGTGATGGCGGCCAATTCCTGAACGGCTGGTGATCAAGTTTTATCCTGGTCAGGTATAGAGGAGGAAGAGCATGGCGAAAACAATGGCCGATTGGCGGCGCATGAAAGAAGCCGGGGAGAAAATCGCGGTTCTGACCGCTTACGACGCGCCGACGGCGCGGATCCTGCACGAAAGCGGCGTCGATATGCTTTTGGTCGGTGATTCCGTGGGCAACGCGGTGCTGGGCTATGATTCGACGGTGCCGGTGACAATGACGCAGATGCTGCACCATTCGGCGGCGGTGCGACGCGGCGCGCCGCAGGCTTTCATCGTCACCGATATGCCGTTTGGTTCCTACCAATGTGGCTGGCGTGAGGCGGTCGCCAACGCCATCCTGTTGATGAAAGAGGGTGGCTGCGACGCCGTCAAGCTCGAAGGCGGCGTCGAAGTGGCGCCGGTGGTTGAGCGCATGGTCACCGCCGGGGTGCCGGTCATGGGGCATATTGGCCTGACGCCGCAAAGCGCGTCGCTGCTCGGTGGCTATCGCGTGCAGGGGCGCGACCTGCCGGCGGCGAAAACGCTGTTGTCCGGCGCCCGCGCCTTGCAGGATGCCGGGGTTTTCGCCATCACTCTCGAATGCGTGCCGAAAGAATTGGCGGCGATCCTCTCCGCTCAGGTGACGGTGCCGACCATCGGCATCGGCGCCGGGAATGGCTGCGATGGCCAAGTGCTGGTGTGCAGCGACATGTTTGGTCTGTACGAAAAATTCGTGCCAAAGTTTGTCAAACAGTATGTCCAACTGGCGCCGCTGATGCGCGAGGCCGCCAGCCAGTATGTCCAGGAAGTGCGCGATGGCCGTCATCCGGACGATGAACACAGCTTCGCCGCCAGCACCGACTACCGGCCTCTCTTTGACGCCGGAAACTGATTTTCTGGGCAGAAACTTCCCACCTTTTCCCGCGCGGGCGGCTCACTAAAACGCCCGCGTTCCGCCTTCCCAGATTTTTACCTTTTCTTTGTTCTCCCACCGGCGGCCCACTTCGTTCCGCCGAATCGGCTGACCACTCCAGATTGTATGGTGAATCATCAGTATCCACAATATGTGGTTTACTGTTGATAAGCCACCGGTGCCGCCAACTCCTTGACATTCCGTCAATAGGACTTGACGGCGCAAGCCGCTCCAGAGTATAAATTGAAATAAGTGGGGCCCAGTGGCACGATGTGGGGAGCGATGGGGCAAAAAAGAAAAAGGCAACGACGTGAACAAAGCGCGGTTTCGGGAAAAGTCGGAACATTGCCTCGATGACAAGGGACGCCTTAGTCTGCCCAGCCGCTTCCGCGAACAGCTCCGCTTCTATGATTCTGAAATCCTTATTGTTTCCATCTGGGGACGCGAGCATCTGCGCGTCTTTCCTCTGGCCGACTGGGAACTGATCGAAAGCAAGCTCGAAAACGATCTGGACGATTTGGAAGAGCGCCTGCCCTTTCTCGACGACGACGATCCGGAATTCGCCAAGATGTCGCGGCAACTGGAACAGACGCGCAACCGTTTGATCGATATCAAAGAATGCCCGCTCGACAAACAAGGCCGGATTCTTTTGTCGCAGCCGGTACGGGAACAGGTTGGTATCGAGAAGGATATTGTCCTGGTTGGCCGGGGCAAGCTTTTTGAAATCTGGGGCAAGGAGAATTGGGACGAGGGCCGTCAGCGGCTGGCCGTGATTGCCGGCAAGCATGACGATACCCGCGCCGCCCTCGGAGTGCTGTAAATGGCCGCCGAAGCCGCCGCCATCCATAGCCCGGTGCTGCTGGCGGAAGTCATGGCCGCTCTCGCTCCACGACCGGGCGGTATCTATGTCGATGGCACGTTGGGTTTGGGCGGTCACAGTGAAACGATTTTACGGCGCTCGTCGCCAGATGGCCGCCTGATCGCCTTCGATTGGGACAAAGAAGCGCTAAACTTGGCCAGCGAGCGTCTGAAAGGTTTTGGCGAACGAATTACGATCTTGCGCCGCAACTTTGCGGAGATCGCCGACGCGCTGGCCGAACTGGCGGTGACAGGAGTGGATGGCATCCTCGTCGATTTAGGCATGTCGTCGCTGCAACTGGATTTAAGCGGACGGGGTTTCAGCTTTCTGCGGGATGAGCCGCTCGATATGCGTATGGACAGCCGCCGCGGCCAAAGCGCCGCTGATTTGCTGGCGGCGGCCAGCGAAGAGGAACTGGCCGATATTTTTTTTTATTACGGCGAAGAAAAGCAGGCCAGGCGGATTGCCGCCGCCATCGCCGAGGCCAGAAAAAAGTCGCCGGTTCAAACCAGCCATGGCTTGGCTGAACTGGTGGCGCGGGCGATTCCCAGGCGCTTTCACCCGCCGAAGATTCATGTGGCAACTAAAGTTTTTCAGGCATTGCGGATTGCCGTCAATAGCGAGTTGGAAAATCTGAGCAAATTTCTTGCCGATGTCCCCGCTTTGCTCCATCCAGGTGGCAAGGTGGCGGTGATTTCCTTTCACTCGCTGGAAGATGTTCTCGTCAAGCGCGCCTTTCGGGCCGGTCATGGTTTGAGCGAAAAGACCAAACACCCGATTGTCGCCGGAGATGAGGAAATAGCCCGCAATCCGCGGGCAAGAAGCGCCAGGCTGCGCGTCGCGGAAAAAAACGGACAAGAGAGGTAATGGCCATGAAAAGCTATCGGTACAAAAGGTATTCGTCCCCCTCCCGTCGCCGCTCTCTATTCGTTCGGCTACAAGAACGGCTGGGGGG
>Ga0209629_10001757_pt1 | contig 14099 bp, 7 predicted proteins | sample TergutCu122P5_FD_187286 | JGI IMG/M metagenome (GOLD analysis project Ga0209629, IMG submission 187286) | Cubitermes ugandensis P5 segment gut microbial communities from Kakamega Forest, Kenya - Cu122 P5 (SPAdes) (version 2) | ecosystem: Host-associated > Arthropoda: Insects > Digestive system >... | reverse complement strand
GAAGGAACGTTGGCGAGAAAATTTGTAACTCTGGAGACGGAACGGATCAAACTGGTCCAGTTCTTGATGTTTATGATGATGATGGTGATAAAATGAAAACGTACTGTACGGTGCCTGGCCTGATGGAATAACACGTAGTAAGGCTGCTGCATACAGACTCTTAGATACGGGAAACTTAGCGTGTCAGTACGACACTGGAGAGGAACATGTAAAAGTATTATAAAATAAAGGACAAAATGGCCAAATCGGCTGCAAAGAGATAGTAATAATGTGGCACAATCACGAACATCAACTTGTGTAAATACTCAGTATATTGCAACTGAATTCAAAGAATAATCTCATAGTTATTGCCGTATGAATATTTGTGAATTTATGAAAAATTATCACAATAATGCTTAATTAAACTGTTTCCCTCTTGTCAAGTACAAACTGTAAAAACTCTGTTCGTCTTGGTTGTAATAAAATAATATCCTCTACAAGTGTATAAGAAAACTGGTAGAGTGAATAACATGTTTTGGAAACAATTTATCAGGAGTAGGAGTAGGATATAAAACAGAATTAATTGCAAAATTACGGAATCAATTTATCACTCTATATTAAGAACTGTTTACATCATAATAAGACAATTCAGTTCAAAAATAATCAGATGGTGAAGCGATGACTCGTAAGCAGGAAATCGTTTAGAAAGCACGTATTTGTTTCTTGCTAGGCAAGCCAAATAAATTTGTGTTAATTAATGCATCAATATCTACGGATAATACATAATGGGAAAAATTAATATTAGTTTTAGAACAATATAGGTGGTATCTTAAAAATGAAATAGGCCTATAATAAATTAATATAATTCCCATGAAAATTGTTAGGTAAATATTAATATTAACGGTCTCTAAATGATCAGATTCCATATATACAAATATATATATTTAAAATTAATTCTAAAACATAAATTTTCACCTTTTTTTGCAAATTATGACAACAATAAAAGTATTATTTAAAGAGATTATACGTAGCAGCTTCTAAACATTCCGGGAATTCGGTATAAAAATTTACAGAATTTGCTAAATGAGGGAAATTTCGGTACATTCATTTCTTTCGTCGAATTGTGGATGCGGTCAGAAGGAATCGCTCCGAATAAAAGGGAACAAGAATATGGCTTGTCCATCACGAGAATGCTCCAGCACACCGGTCGGTTTTGGTTAAGTATTTGTTCGTAAAGAACAAAGTGACGGCACTGGAGCAACGCTCCATAATACTGATCTGAATCCAGCTGACATTTACCTGTTGCCTCAACAGAAATCAGTATTGAATGGACGGGTTTTTGTGATACTACTGATATCATTAAGAATGAGAAGGAAGATCTGAATACGCTTTCACAATATGGCTTCCAGGAATGTTTCCAACAATTTTACAGACGCTAGTAGAATTTTATAGTTGCAAAATGGAATACTTTGAAAGAAATGTACCTTAAACGATTGTATTGTTTTGAATTTCTTAGGAATAAAGTAATTCCAAGAACATTTTGAATTTATTGATCATTAAAATTATAATGCAACCTTGTTTCAGGTATTTAAATTACAAATTTTAAACACTTTCATATGCTGGGGTAAATACCCATAAATTTGAGGAGAGCACAATGGATATACAGTAATAAACAAAGCAGTGAATATCTTTAGCCGACGTTTCAGAGTCTCTGTCACTGACGTGTCCATGTAAAATCGGCTAACAATAGTACAAAAACAATGACAATATGCCAAAGATAAAAATGCGGTGTGTTGCGGGAAACATCTATTTAACATTTTTTTTAACCATAAATGGCAATCCTGCCGTATCCTGACACTGGTGTATATCTTTTACGAATATGGTACAATAAATTATTTGTTAAACGCTATCGGTAAGAATTGACAAAATAAGACATTACGTTTTCAATTATCGTAATTCGAAATTTGTACACATGAATTGAAATCATTGATGAGAATAATTAATACACTTAAAAAACATATTACGAAACTGGATTTTCCCATCACGATAGAGGCCATCATTAATATCACGAAAAATTAAATGCCTGATTACGTACGACAAAAATATCTCATAAAAGACGCTACAAGTGACAGAGCTAGAAGTCCACAGCGACGATCAACATGCTTCGGTTTCTACTGCTTGCTTCTCTCGTTGCCTGCAGCCTGGGTAAGTTCATACACTCTAAAGACGGAAGAACATATATGTTGTTTAAAATTTGCGGACAGATGAAAAACTTTTAGACTTTCCAGTAGATTGTGTTGATTGAAAATTGAAATTTATTAAGCTGTTTTATTGGCTAAAAAATTCTTAAATCCACAGAGATATTTCTGCATTACTTCAATTAAAAAACATATTTATCTCACATGCATCATAATATATTGGTTGAAATGTAAATGTGTTAAGCCTCCAAAGAGCTGGCTGCATTATTTCAGATGGAAATTTGTTAACACTGCATAAAACATGTTCTACTAATTGGAATTTGATTTTTAAAAGTTAACATATTATATATTGCAATAATAAAGTTAAAAATTCCTCAACTTACAGGTATACAAGGTACGGTGCATTAACTGACAATAAAAAGCGACCCAACTTCGGCAGTAGACAAGCAAGTAGCGTGGTTATAGCATTCTCTTTAGCCTTATCGCAACCTTGCACTAATTTCAGGCGCTGCCACACATAGACGACCTCGTCTTGATGGCCGAATTATTGGTGGTCGGCCTGTAGACATTGCAGATTTCCCATATCAGGTAGAAATGTGATTTTTCACCTCTAAGAAGTACTTATTTAACTCTAAAATTCTCAAAGTATTAAGGGACCATCTTCCCAACAAACGTTGTTTCTTTCCAGTAAAACATCTCATTAATAATGCTTTCAGGTGTCGTGTGAGTTCATGGGTAATCACAATTGTGGCGGTTCAATCATCAGTCCGGACTGGGTGGTGTTGGCTGCTTTATGTGTTCACGGGTGAGTTGATGTTACCGGCACTGAAATGCTGGAAGATCTGGTTATGCGCGATCGAACAGAATGTACAGTGAGGTGGGGATCTCAGCTGTGTAAAATGTATCCTCTATATTGTAGTAGTTTTAATCCCATAAATAAATGTGTTAATAATTCTTCGTATTTTCTTCATTTTAGTTAAAATTGTGTTTCCAGAAAAATAAAATATTAATTAAAGGGTTACAAAAAACTGAATTTTTAGTATCTTGAACATTTTTAATTTCGTTGTATATCTAGCAGCATTTTAAAATTAGGAGAAAGGAAGTACACCTAAATATACATCTAAACTTATCTTCAACCGAATGCCTCAACTTATGCGAAATTTATATTATTAAGTCAAGTTCAACTTCACTACTAGCTAATTAAAAGAGAGCGATGGTTGCCTTAGGTATTACATGTAGAAAATAAAACAGCATTTTATGTATGTGTTCCTGACCGAAGATATTAAATACATTAATGAACACAAATAAACAGTACACAGCATTGAACCACATTTCTATTTTAAAAAATCTAATTTTTCGAATATGTTAAGGCCTGCTAACAGACAACATATCAACTGTCACTCTAAGTACGGAAGTACCAGAAATGAATTGTATAGTTTCTTCATATCTCACAAACAGAGTTCCGGTATCCGTCGTGCAGTTCCGCGCTGGAAGCAGTATTAGAGGCTCTGGTGGTACCCTACATCCTGCTGAACAAATTATTTTACACCCAGGCTATGAGGCTTACCCTAACGAATTTAATGTGGCTGTCGTTAGGGTAAGTGATAATGTTTCGCAAACCTCAGTTTTTTAAAACACCAGTTTAAACTGGGTTCAAACAAGATCATTGAGAGAAGAAATTTCGTTTAAAATTTAAGGGCACTGCAGTTAACAGCTGCTTTGACATTAAGAAACACTACAAACCGTAATTAATATATGTTTCGAGGAAATCTCAGAATACAAAACTAATTACTTCGTTAAACTTTACAGATCGATTGGTTTTATTATTGCGATAATTGATCATTATGGACGAAACAATAAATTTCTAGATATTTGTAATACAGATTCGTTCTTAAAAAAATACAAAAACACGCTGTCATTTTCCTAGTAATTATACATGTACAAAATTCAAGAAAATTTATCTTTTCCAATATTATGTTTTTCTACAAATCGTCAAATTTATTTTATTTTTCGTAAAAGGCAATTCTTATTTTACATGACTTGGCGAATTAATTAACATTAATGGAGATCACAAGCTAAATTATTAGAACATATTGCAGCAAAAGTGGGAAGATAAACAATGTGTACAATGGCATATAAATCACCCAATGATCCATAACTTCCCAAAACATGCGAGGTAAAACAACCATCTTTCCAGTAGAACCTCTCAGTTATTTCAGTGTTTCCTTTAAGGTATCTGTTCCATTCACATATGGAATAGGAATTAAACCAATTCCGCTGACCTCCTCAGAACCTGCTGCCGGTTCCATTGCTGTACTCAGTGGATGGGGAGTTCTCTCTCCAGGTGGCTCAACTCAAACCAAATAAATTTTTATTAATTAATGCATCAATACCTACGGATAATATATAATGAGAACAATTAAAATTCGTATTACACCAATATATGTGGTATCTTCAAACTGAAATAGGCTTATAATGAATAATAAATTAATTTCAGTCGCAAGAAACATTGTCGTGTAAATATTAATATTAACAGTCTCTGAATGATCAGATATTGCAAAATATTGCAACTGAATTCAAAGAATAATCTCACAGTTATTGCCTGATGAATATTTCTGATTTTATGGAAAATTATCATAATAATTCTTAATTCAACTGTTTTACTCTTGTCAGGTAAAAAATGTAAAAGCTCTATTTGTCTAGGTTATAATAATATAATACCCTCTACAAGTGTAAAAATATCTGGTAGAGTGAATAATAAGTTTAGGAAACAATTTATCAGGAGAAGGCGTAGGATATAAAGTCAGAAATGATTGCAAAAATTACGGAATCAATTTATCACGCTAGATTAGAAACTGAAATTTGCATTAATTAATTCATCAATATCTACGAATAATATATAATGAGAAAAATTAAAATTAGTTTTAGACCAGTATAGATTTTATCTTAAAAATGAAATAGGCTTATAATGAATAATAAATTAATTTAAGTCGCAAAAAAAATTGTCCTGTAAATGTTAATCTCTAAATGATCAGATCCCAAATATATATATATATATATACATATATATATATTTATTTATTTATTTATTTATTTAAGTTTAATTCTAAAATGAACATTGCTTCTTTTCTCGCAAATTATGACGACCACAATAAAAGTATTATTTAGACAGATAGATCATACGTAGCAGCTTCAAAACATTCCGGGAATTCGCTGGTATAATTTACAGAATTTGCTAAATGAGGGGAAATTCGGTACATTGATTTCTTTCGTCGAATTGTGGATGCGGTCAGAAGGAATCACCCCGAATAATAGAGAACAAGAATATGGTTTGTCCATCACGAGAATGCTCCAGCACACCGTTCGGTTTTGGTTAAGTATTTGTTCGTAAAGAACAAAGTAACGGCACTGGAGCAACGCTCCATAATACTGATCTGAATCCAGCTGACATTTACCTGTTGCCTCAACAGAAATCAGCATTGAATGGACGGGTTTTGTGATACTACTGATATCATTAAGAATGCGAAGGGAGATCTGAATACGCTTTGACAATATGGTTTCCAGGAATGTTTCCAACAATTTTACAGACGCTAGTAGAATTCTATATTTGCAAAAGGGAATACTTCGAAAGAAATGTAGCTTAAATGGTTCTATTGTTTTGAATTTCTTAGGGATAAAGTATTTCCAAGAACATTTTAATTTATTGATCATTAAAATTATAATGCAACATTGTTTCAGATATTTAAATTACAAATTTTAACAATTTCATATGCTGGGGTAAGTACACATAAATTTGCGGATAGCACAAAAGGTATGCAGTAATAAACAAAGCAGTGAATATCTTCAGCCGACGTTTAAGAATCTCTGTCACTGGCGTGTACACGTAAGATCGGCTAACAGTAGTACAAAAACAATGATAATATGCCAGAGATAAAAATTGCGGTGTGTTGCGGGAAACATATATTTAACATTCTTTTTAACCATAAACGGCAATCCTGCCGTATCCTGACACTGGTGTCTATCTTTTATGAATATGCTACAATAAATTATTTGTTAAACGCTATCGGTAAGAACTGACAAAATAAGACATTACGTTTTCAATTATCGTAATTCGATTACGAAACTGGATTTTCCCGTCACGATAGAGGCCATCATTAATATCACGATAAGCTTAACTGCCTGATTACGTACGACAAAAATATCTCATAAAAGACGCTACAAGTGACAGAGCTAGAAGTCCACAGCGACGATCAACATGCTTCGGTTTCTACTGCTTGCTTCCCTTGTTGCCTGCAGCTTTGGTAAGTTCATATATTGCATTAAAGGGCGTAACGGCATGAAGAACAAAATACGTATGTTATTTAAAATTCGGACACATGAAAAACCTTTTAGAATTTCGTTGCATTGTGTTGATTAAAAATTGAAATCTATTAAGCTGTTGTATTGGTAACGAAAATTCTTCAATCCACACAGATATTGTTGCATTAATTTGATTTGGAAAAAAAAATAACTCACTTGCAGCATAATGTACTGGTTGAAATTTAAATGTGTTAAGCCTCCAAACAGCTGGCTGCATTATTTGGGATGGAAATTTGTTAACACTACATAAAACATGCAATATTAATTAAAACTGGAATATTAAAAACTTAACACAGAATATATTGCATTAATAAAATTCATATTTCTTCAACGTATACAAAGTACAATGCATTAAGTGACACAAAATGCGACATATCTTCGGCAGTAGACAGGCAAGTAGCGTGGTTATAGCATTCTCTTTAGCCTTGTCGCAACCTTGCACTAATTTCAGGCGCTGCCACACGTAGACGACCTCGTCTTGATGGCCGAATTTATGGCGGTCGGCCTGTAGACATTGTAGATTTCCCATATCACGTAAAACTGTGAACTTTCACCTCTAAGCAGTAATTCCTTAATTCTAAATTTCTCAGCCTATTAAGGGACCATCTTCCCAACAAACGTTGTTTCTTTCAGTAAAACTTCTCATTAATAATGCTTTCAGGTGGCGCTTGAGTACCATGGTACTTACTGGTGTGACGGTTCAATCATCAGTCCGTACTGGGTGGTGACGTCTGCTTATTGTGTTGAACGGTGAGTTGATGTTACCAGCACTAAAATGCTGGAAGGTGCGGTTATGTGCGATCCAACAGAATACACAGTGAGGTGGCAAACTAAGCCGTGTAAAATATATCCTGTATACCAATGTAATTTTAACCGCATAAATAAATCTCTTCATAATTATCCGTATTTCCTAAATTTTGTTTAAGTTTTTACAAACATTGTGGGCGAATACGTTGATTTGACGTTATCAAGAAAAATATAATATCAATTAAATGGAGTGCGTAAAATTGATTTTTATTATCCTGTACAGTTTTAATTTTATTTCTTATGTAGCAGCAGTTCAAAATTAGGGGAAAGGAAAGTGTATCTTAATATACAGCTGAACGTATCTTCAACCGAATGCTTCATATTATGCGAAACATACATTATTAAGTCAAATTTAACTTCACTACTAGCTAATGAAAAGAGAGCGATGGTTGCCTTAGGTGTATTCTGTAGGAAATAAAACAGCAATTTATGTAAGTTTTCCTGACCAAATATATTAAATACATCAACGAACACAAATAAACAGTACACAGCATTGAACCATATTTACATTTTAAGAAAACTATTTTTCTAATCTGTTGGGGCCTCTTATCAGACACCACATCAACTCTCACTCTAAGTTTGGATATAACAGAAATGTGTTGTGTAGTTGCTTCATATCTCACCAGGAGCAGTATCGTGTCCTACGTGCAGTTCCGCGCTGGAAGCAGTTTTAGGGAATCTGGTGGTACCGTACACCCTGCTGCTCAACTCATTGCAGACCCACGCTATGATCCCACGACTAAGGACTTTGATGTGGGCGTCGGTAGAGTAAGTGATAATGTTTTGGCAAACCTCGATTTTGACAACACTATTTTAATCTGGGTTAAAACACGGCTAATGAGAGGGGGAATTTGGTTTACAAATTAAATACACTACAGTTAACAGCTGCTTTAACATTAAGAAATTGGTTTTATTATTGTGATGTTTGTTCATTATGGGCGAAACAATAAATTTATAAAACTTTTCATACAGAATTCGGGTTTTAAGCGTTAAAAAACACACTTTCTCTTTCCTTCTAATTATCCATGTAAACAATTAAGAAAAATCTTTTCCATTATAATTTTTTTTTCTAAAATTCGTCAAATTTCTTTCCGTATTCGTAAAAGTCAATAGTTATTTTGCATGATTTAGTGTCTTAATTAACATTGATGGAGATCACAAGCATAATTGTTAGAACATACTGCAGCAAAAGAGTGAATATAAACAATGTGTACATTTAATACAAATCATCCAATGATTTATAATTGCGCAAATCATGCGAGGTAAAACACCCAACCTTCCAGCAGAACCACTCAATAATTTCAGTGTTTCCTTTCAGGTATCTGTTCCGTTCAAATATGGAATAGCAATTCAGCCAATTCCACTGACCTCCACAGAACCCTCTGCTGGTTCCGTTGCTGTAGTCAGTGGATGGGGATACATCTTGAACTCTGATGGTGAACTAACTCTTCCGTCACAGCTCCATGCTGTCAATGTATTCATCACTTCCCGTCCAGAATGTGATTATGCTTATGCCTATAAGGGTGGAATCACTGAAAGCATGATCTGTGCTAATGTGCCTGGTGGAGGTAAAGGTCCATGCTATGGTGATAATGGCGGCCCTCTGGTTGTTGGTGGCAATCTGGTCGGCATTATGTCCTGGGGATTTTATTGCGGAAGTGCTGAGTACCCTATGGTCTACTCAAATGTTGCAAATCTCAAGGATTTTATTACTCAAGAAACTGGCGTGCAATAGGATGCTGATGTAACCAGTTGTCACTTACAGTACTAGTAAATCTTAGAAGCGATATTAAAGAAATAATAAATTGGTTTCACAATATTGAAGGAAGGAAGTTTATTTCTTTGCTACAATCACACTTTCTTCCTGAAAGTCTTTCCTTCCGCAGTGTGCTGGATAAGTCAACTACGGAACCTGTACGACAGGTTCACAAGAGATTCTTCATCGCAATGTCAGTGAAATTTAAATACTATAATATTACAATATATATGAGTACAATATATAAATTACATATGATATATATTGTTCTGTAGAGTGAATATTTTACGGCAGACCTTATCAGTTTTTCTTGAAATGTAATTTCACATACATTTGCACGTTTTTAGCTGACGTCAAGTATAGTGAATAAAATCCCATTGACCAATGATCATCTGTAAAAGTTTAGAGTATTAACGCAGTATGTGGATTCATACCGTCAAGATAAGATAGAAGAATTGAGTATAGTACATTACTCATATACACCGTCGTTCAAGATTGTAATCACATATGCCTTGAATTCGCAATTCATGCTGTCCCAGCTGCATTTCCAAGAACTGAAGAAGGAGAATATTTTTTAAAGTATTTACTTTTTAAATAGTCGTTTCAATATCGATGGATGTGTGTCTGTAAGCAGCATCGAGGGATTACACGATAACAACAGAACCAAAGTTTAATTTCATGCAGCGTTATTTAAAATGAACTTTTTACATAACTCCCTGGGTAATGAGAAGAGTGACAAAACATCACGTAAATCAGGGTTCAACTGGTTGTCGAAATTCGGAATTTCAATAAAGAACAAAGCGGTTCAACTAATAAGAACAATACGACTAATATCTTCGAAAATTTGCCTCCCATTTTATTAAACTGTGAAAAGTGTGAGGGATTAGCGAACATATGCGAGATTAAGGGATCGGAAAGGACAAGGAATGCAGATGAGAAAAAAGTCTGTATATCCGATTCCTATTTTCATGTATATAACAAAGGTAAGAAAAATTTGGAAATCTAGATGTAAATGTAATTAAAGTGTACGGTATTGTATTTATAATTTCACACGATAAATTGCTATAATCAAAAGATGCAGGTAAGTGAACACGTCTGCTTTACATCACTGGTAAAAGCATATGATGAGGCAGCGTAGACTAAAACAAAACCTTATGCCACCAACAATACACTAAGACAAAAATTTCACAGTACACTCGTGAAACTTCAAAATAGGACGATGTCATTAACGTTTTATATACTGCACTACCGGTTGAAAATCTACAGGTGTGCATGTTGTTGTTAGGGGGTGAAAACTACAGCCTGAATTTACTTACTCTTAAATCACTGACTTCTATTACTTACTTACTCCAAGGAGCAGATTCCTGCTTGAGAAACTAACCGGTTTTAAGCTAATCAATAAATTTCCCGCATTGTATGGAACCAACATCGGTGCGCCAAGTGTGCTACAGACGAAAGCAAGTTTGTGTGTAAAAGTGAAGTGTGGTTTGACGAGAAACTGCACAGGACGGCGTTTGCATAGCAGCGAAACGGTGAGTACAGAAACATTATTAATGAGTGATAATCCGGTGATTGCATGTATGTGACAATATGACCCAATTCTATCAGCCGACCACGGCCAATGAAGCTGCATTACTTCACCAAAACAATGCGCTATTCCAAGACAATTTTCAACGCTCTCAAAACGAGAAAGCACCATATAATGAATGGCCAAAAGTCATAGCTGAAAAAAAAGCAGCTAAGCGACATTATTGGCCAGATGCAACTACATATAGCAGAGCTAGAAAACAAGTTTAAAACACTTGAAGAAACAGGAAATGATAATAATAGCTCTAACCATGAAGTAACCAGAGTAGAATACTTCACTGATGAAGAAGAACTAGCCGAAGAGACTGAATGGATAAGAGTAAAAAATAAAGGTAAAAAACGGAAAATAAACATGTCGCCCACTCCCCTCCAACAGCAACGGGGAGCTACGGAACCACCACAACAGAATGATAAAAAGATACTAGCCCCTCCACCGATAATAGTGGATGGTATAAAAGTATATGATAAATTTTATGATAAGATAACTGAACCTGTACCTGCAAGCAAATTCAGTTCAAAACTAATGAAGGGAGGCAGCATTAAATTCAATGTAGCCGATGGAGAAGTATACAGAATGCTGAAAAAATACTAGTTGAAGGTAAATACGCTTGGCACTCCTATGGAGATAAGCATACCAGACCGTTCAGAGTTATGGCAAGAAATCTGCACCACTCGTGCAACCCTGGCAGAATAGTCAGCGACCTCCAAGCAAGAGGATATAAAGAAGTTGATGCTGTGAATAAACTTAAATGGGGAAGTAAGGAGCCTCTTGATATGTTTATGCTAACATTCAGTTCTGATGAAAAAACAAATAAGATATATGAGGTCACTAGTATTCTGCGTAGTAAGGTAGAAATCCAGCCTCTTAGAAAATCTAAGCTGATACCACAATGTAAGCAGTGTCAGGCATACGGGCACACACAAAGTTACTGTAGCAAAGACCCAAGTTGCGTCAAGTGTGCAGGGAAGCATCATACCAAAGAGTGCAGGAAGCCGAAAGAAGCCAAACCGAAATGTGTACACTGCGGCGAAGCGCATCCCGCTAAATATCGAGGCTGTACGGTAGCTATAGAACTGCAAAAAATTAAAAATCAAAATGCTAAACCGAAAAGAACAGGCTTGCCCCAAAGACAGTCAGCTAAAAACCCAGAACAGACAAAAAACACTACCGAGATGAAGAACCAAAATAGCCTCCCACGAATAGAAAACAGGGAAAAGACGTATGCACAAGCAGTGTCAAATCTCAATAAGCAGAATAATGTGCAGGAGAACGAAGAAGTTAAACAGACGCTGCAGCGCATATTAGATAAACTAAATAAACAAGAAGCTCTCTTCGTCACATTAGACGAACGCATCACGAAATTGGAATACAGCGCCCAGGGAGCTATACCCAAAACAAAGCAAAAATGAATAGCACCCTCAAAATCATGTCATGGAATGCCAATGGGCTCCTACAGCATCAACAAGAACTGCAGGCAGTCCTAGATACAGAAGAAGTGGATGTGTGCCTTATATCTGAAACACACTTCACTCAACAATCCTTCATCAAGTTTAGGGGCTATAAATTATATCATACCATCCACCCTGCTAACTCTGCTAAGGGAGGAAGCGCGGTCATAATAAAAGAGAATGTTCACCATCACGAAGAAACAAAATATGAAACAGAGGGAATACAGGCCACGGCGGTATGCATACAGGCTAGAAACTATTCAATTGTTCCGGCCGGGATATACTGCCCCCCTAAACATCAATTGAAGAAATATGAATACCTAGAATTCCTTGGACACCTGGGGAAAAGGTTCGTTTTTGGCGGTGATTTTAACGCTAAAAACACCCACTGGGGCTCTAGGTTAACTACAACTAAAGGCAGAGAACTGCTAAGAGCAATACAAGAGGTCAGATGTGAAGCCCTGTCTACTGGAAAGCCAACATATTGGCCTACTGATCCTAGTAAAATCCCGGACCTGATCGACTTCTTCATAATCAAGAACATACCGGCTAATTATCTACAGGTAGAGGAAAGCCATGACTTGAATTGTGATCATTCTCCGATACTCCTGATATTAAGTGAAAACATTGTTCAGAAAGCACATAACCCAGTGCTCACCAACAGGCGCACAGACTGGGAAAGCTTTAGACAATCCTTAGAAGAAAAAGTAAACTTGTTGGTACCATTAAGGAGCGAAGAACAATTAGATAGAGAAGTTCAAAAATTTATAGTTGACATTCAGCAATCAGCTTGGGAGAATACCCCGGATATTAAGAGGAGGTTAAAAGGGAACAATTATCCTAAGGAGATCAGAGAACTGATAGCCGAGAATAGGAAAACTAGACGGAGATGGCAGCAGACAAGAGCCCCGCAAGTCAAAACGAAGCTAAATAATCTCACTCAGCAACTGAAAAGAGAAATTAAAGAGCTAAAAAACGACTCCATCAGCTCCTACCTGAGAGAATTGACAAATGACAATAATACTGATTACTCGCTGTTGAAGGCAACCAAAAAAATTAACAGGCCTACTATGCAGACCCCCCAATTAGGACAACTGATGGGAAGTGGGCCAGAAGTAATGAACAAAAAGCTCAGCGATTTGCTGAGCACCTGGAGCATATATTCCAGCCACATGAGAGCCAGATAGAAAAAGAAATGATAACTGAGGAATCTGAGCAAGAATGTGAAGACCTTAAACTTACCACGCCAACAGAGGTCAAGAATGCAATAAAAAACAACATAAACTCTAAAAAGCACCGTGATTTGATCTCATAACCGGAGACGTTTTACTACAGCTACCGAAGAAGGCTATAGTAAAAATCACCAACCTTATTAATGCGGCTTTTAGGCTGAAATATGTACCTCGACTGTGGAAAGTAGCGGAGGTAATCATGATACCAAAGCCTGGAAAACCGCCGCACGAGGCTACATCGTATAGGCCAATCTCATTGTTGCCTGTTATGTCAAAGCTTTTTGAGAAATTATTAATCAAAAGACTAAAACCGATTATTATAAGGAAAAACCTAATACCGGACCACCAATTCGGGTTTCGGAGTAAACATTCGACAATTGACCAGGTGCACAGAATAACCAATGTTATTGAAAAAGTACTGGAAAAAAAAAGTCTGCGCTGCCATCTTTCTGGATGTGGCGCAAGCCTTTGATAAGGTTTGGCATGAGGTACTAGCCTGCAAACTGAAAACTATTCTCCCCAAGCAATACACTGAAATATTGGACTCGTGTTTAACGGAGAGATTCTTCAGGATAAAGCAAGGTGATGATTACTCTGAACTCAAGGAGATTAATGCGGGAGTGCCCCAGGGAAGTGTATTAGGACCAGTCCTATACTTACTGTACACTAGTGACCTCCCAAAATTAGAAAATAACACTGTAGCAACATTTGCTGATGACACTGCGATATTAG
>Ga0209629_10001756_pt1 | contig 14103 bp, 9 predicted proteins | sample TergutCu122P5_FD_187286 | JGI IMG/M metagenome (GOLD analysis project Ga0209629, IMG submission 187286) | Cubitermes ugandensis P5 segment gut microbial communities from Kakamega Forest, Kenya - Cu122 P5 (SPAdes) (version 2) | ecosystem: Host-associated > Arthropoda: Insects > Digestive system >... | reverse complement strand
AATAAAAATCACGAATCTCAAGCAGAATTGCCATTCCCCTCCCCGGACATAAAAGCGGGGGCCTTCTGAGTAAGAACCAGAGATGCCAACAATTATATCGCCACTCTCGACATTTAGGAATTACATCAATATACACGAACATCACTTCATAATCATTATTCTGCCAGGCTGTGCCTTTGATATCAATAAAAAGACCAAAGTAATGGGAAAAACAAGGCACTGAACATGTGAATGAAGTTGCATTTCACGGTCAAACACCGCCTTCAAGCTCGTATTCAATACAAAATCAACGAAAATAGGCTATACCCTCTGGGTTTAATTATAGTCAAATTTCGTCTAAAACTTTTAAAGCATAACAAAGTCGAGGGTGTTCAGGATACTCCAGGATCGAATCCTACGAATTTATCAAGGCCGTATTTAGAGAATAAGTTGCGTGGAGGTACATAATAAATTCCACAGTCTTTCAGAGTGAAGTATGATGTACTCTTTTCCTCACAAAATACTAGGAAACGAAACTCGAAAAGTGCACACGTACCGACAAAAATACTCAACCAGAAACACATTTCAATGACCCCCCACAACCAGCTAGTCTATATACGGCCTTGATTTACGTAGCAAAAAATAACACTATGTTGGTTGTATCTCTCTATTGTTTTGTTGATACGAAGACAAATTTATTACTACAAAATTAAACTTAAAATAATTTTTATCTAAGAATACATGAAATAAACCTGATTTGAAAGCGTCGAACTCTACCCGCTAGCTAAACGTGGCTCCTTTTCCATTTTTTCCAGGAACAAATCTGTGGTATTCACGTCGAGGCACTCCAACGTCCACACATACGCACGCGCGCGCACACATATACAATCTCACTGTAACTTTTATACACGTATTTAAAAAGCGCTTCTACATCAGAAAAGAAACACGAACTTCGGCATACACAAAACAGTTACTGGAATGTCTGCAATGCTTGAAGTCTATAGCTAATATTAGCAACAAAACTCAAGCAAAATCACAGTGTGGTTTCAGTTTACTCCTCGCTGGCAGAGAAGAACCAAAGCAAATAAAACAGAAGGGACATCTGTCTTTATATTCACTGAAAGATCTACTTGAATACCAATATATACATATATATATATATATATAGTATATATAATTTATATACCAATATACACTACAAGATTGTATTCAGCCCATGTTCGTCGTCCCCTCAACAACTTTCAACCAGCACCAACATACGAAAAGAAGTCTTGCAACTATTTATACATATCACAGTTCCTATCTTCCTGCTGCAGTCTGTAATACTGTCAACACTTGCTTCCACCCCACACGAAACCGGTACCGGGGTACGACGATGCGGCACGCTGAGGGATCGCTGTCTCACGGCTCCCTGATCGAGTTCTGGCGGGCACCAAGATTGGAGTCGTGGTCGCCATCGTCGCCCGGGAGCTGCTGCGTCTCATAGATAGTGCCGGTGGCTGAAGGGTCTCTGAGTCCTCTTCAGCTACTGTACCTCAGGAAGACGTCCGTGTTGTATCTGCCGCCTCGGAACCATCAGGAATAGAATCTTTTCCCCGCAGGGAACGCTTTAGCTTGTCCACCAAGCGGTTGTGAAACTTGTTCAGCGAGGACTGTGACCCGGATTTAGGTGGCGACGAAGAAGTAGACTTACTTGGCGACTGCAGGCTCGACTGGGAGGCACGCGAGGAGGTCCTGGAGTACTGACGAGAGGACATCGCCATGGGGATGGAACGGTGAGCCGGTGACCCAACAATAAAGTCGCTGCCCGGAGAAGTTGACAGGCTAGGGCCTTCCGACTTAGAACACTCGGAAACCTTACGACTTCTGCAGGATTGCGGGTTCGAACATTCAGAACTGCGCCGCGATCTATTGGACTTATAGATGTCCCAGTCGTTCTTAACTACAGGCATCATGAAAGCCATGGCTTTAAAATTACTTCCGTACGTTCAACAACACAACAACAAGCCTCACAACGATACCACTACTCAATGCTTAGGCGCGCCTTCGCACAGCTATTTTATACATTTAGCAGCCAACTACTTGCAGCTAGGTCAAATGGATCAAAAGCGAGACTCTCATTGGTCGATAGCTGAAGCGCGGCCCCCCTTCCTGTCAATGACGTCACATCAGAACGTAAAACTCACTACTTGCCCAAAGAACGTTGCGCAATAGACGACAAAGGTGTACTCTACCGACAACGGCGTGTACTAGGATATGCGTTGGTGGACATTTGCAATGCAACAAAACAAATCCATGAGAATACACGTTGGCGTAATAATTACGTAAAGTGTTACACGATATTAATTGATCCCAGCGGCGGTCACAGCATGGGCACTGCAGTTGGGTCTCTATTATTGTAACTGTTCCATCATTTTGCAGAATAACTATTTCACATGCACAGCTGTCACCTCTATATTTCTGATAAAGGAAAGCAAACAGCGCTGATTCATTACACGTGGCGTAACGTTACGACATCCCCAGCCAATTATGTATTCTGGTATGGCACGTGTACTCCAATGACGGAAACAGAAATTCCGCCACTAGTGAGCATGGCAATATACAACTTGTCCCTACTTCGTATAGTTTAGCAAGGCTATTTTGTTCGTGCAATGTCTAATTACAGAGGTGCAAAAATCCAAAGCGCCAGATCGCCCAGGCGGTTGAATTTTGTGCGGTGGCACAGAAAGATTGTGAGTCCTGACTGTAGGGCTTGATTCATATCACATGTGTGCCCTTGGGATTTTTAGGTGGTTCCTAGGTTTGTGGAAAATTTGTGCATCCACTTCTAATTACATAAATAACTGCAACATATAGGCCTTTGTATTATTGTAGAACAACTGTAAGGGTAAGTTTTAAATATGGACTGCTGCATCTCGCACATACAATTCATGGACACGTTGTATAGGGCAGTCCCGCACCACCTGTTGCCCGTGGAGACATTCCAATTGAGCAAATGTCTTTAACACCTTCCCTGGCAAAGCCGAGATACTACGCCGCAGCGATTTTGAAAACGTAAGAGCTATTTATTTATGGAATAATGCATAACATTACTATTTTCTTTGTTAAAATGTGCTAAAATAGCGACGCACTAACCTCCTGCGAGAACATTTTTATGCTTTTCCTGTTAACATAAGTATATTTTATTGCATATTATGTGTATAAAAATAAGGGTAAATTATACATATAATTATGTATTCTTAGACGCGGCTACCCAGACTGAGGTTTTTCCGTGCTTTTTCCACAGTTGTAAGACAAATGCCAGGGTATAACTAGCCAAGACAGGGCACGGCCCGCACTCTCCCAAATTGTCGTGTTGTTCTATGTATTGTTTGTTTTGTGTCGTTCTGTGTATTGTTTGTGTGTAAATGTGTACTGTACTACTGCCACCGAGTGACAACCCAATTTCAGTTAACAAATATATCATATCATACGTCTACTTACTCATTTGTTATTTGATGAATTACATTTTTTGTTGCTCGCATGCAGACAAAATTTTGCCGAAATTGCTCCCAGTGGTGCCCGCACCGATGAAATAACTTCCCGCGAGACGTGTGCTACACCGACACGCATAACTCTTTAATTTTTTGCTCTTACTCTTGATTACAACAAATTTGTTTGAAGTAATGGTTTAGGTATTTGTTTTGGCGGCCTTTCGGGTTTTCGAGCTTAATATCTTACATGAGGATGGACATTCTTCGATTCCTCCCCCTGTGCCCAATACTGTGATCTGAACTAGAGTGGAGATGAACTGTACGTTAGAGGTTTATGTTTGCCCGTGTTCTACTCGCTAATTTGCATGCCAAGCAAATGTGCAAAGAAAAAGTCATTGTCATGCTAAAGAGTGCTGTTTCTATCACGTACTAATTCGTGAACGTATATTCTTAGTTACATGAAGACGAGACAACTAAAAATAGTCCACTTGTTCTTCCGTGACAGCATATTAGCTTTTCATAAAGACCCTTTCACGATGTGTTAAGTGTTGATTTTGAGTAAGTGAAATACAAAAGTTTCTTATTGATCTTTCATGCAGATGAACGACGGAACAGTGACAGTTTGTCCTATACTGTAAAAATATAAATCGATTTTACATTCATCGTCGGGGGATTATACTAAGTTTTAAATAAACTCTGAACCTAATACCGATGAAGGACCATGTGCTCTAAACTTTTTGCGCTGACGAACCATTCTGGCAGTGGAGAGTGCTAGCAGAAATGTGTACTGAAGCAAGACATTCGCATGTCAAAAAAAGCCATAAAATGGTAGAAGACGGTTTTTATATACTATCCGAAGTAAAAATTGTACAGCTGAGTTAAGAAACTGGTTTGCAAGTAAATAATCCCTGCTGGTCGTAGTGGCCGCACGTTCTAAGGCATAGGTCTGCGGCCGCTGGCCTACCAAGATCGTGAGTTCGCATTCCGGCGGGAGTATGGGTGTTTGTCTGTTGTGAGTATTGTGTATTGTCAGGTAGAGATCCCTGCGACTAGCCGATCAATCGTCCAGAGGATTCCTACCGACTGTGACTCGTCGTTGTGTGTGATCTCTGAAGATCGGGAAACACAAACAGTTGGTTTACTTGTTGTTTTGTACGGATATGAAACGTCTCAGATTTTGAGGAAAAATATAGTGAGTACAGACGGAAAGGTAAAGAAAATATTTACATCTAGGAAGGATGAAATGAGTAACTAACAAGCAATTGACTGGCTAACTAACTGACTAACTAAACAAACAACCGACAAACCGACCGACCGGCCGCTTGACAGACGAACGTCCCGAACTCCCGACCGACCAACAGACCCAACCAACCGACCAATTAACTAACTGCATAGAACAGAGTCCTACCCACAGACAGTATATGACTTACCTTCTACCTAGCTTCTCAGCTAACAGGTCTTCAGCTAGTCGAGGAAATTTTCTGCATTTTATGGAACTGAAGGGTTATTAGTGCATTCACAAGAGCCCGCCACCTGTTCCTATCCTGAGCTGGATGGGTAACATATAAAAATGAATTCGTCCCCCGGTATTTACTGTTAGGATAGCGCTAACTAGGTGGTTCAACTTGGCCTGTGCATAGGATGCACGCGGATTTTTTTTTATAGGGAAGGTTGTAAAAGTCCTCTTGGAAGACCGACAAGGAAGTATCAGAATATAATTAAAGTGAATGATAGGGAGATCGACTGTGGCAATGTGAGTGTATGGAACTGGCTAAGGGTCGTGTCTAGTAGGGGCTTAGTATTTGTGGTAATTAACCTTTGTGTTTTGCGTCTGTATTGTGAGTTGGCTTATGCAGGAATTTACTGTCCTACACAAGCCAGGACTTTACTAGATTTAGTAGTTGCTAGTAAGGAGACTGGACTAGAAGTAAATGCTGGTAAAACTCAGTACATGGTCATGTCTCGAAATCAGAATGAAGGAAGAAGTCAGAGTATAAAGACTGATAACAGTTCCTTTGAAAGGGTGGAAGAGTTCAAATATTTGGGGACAACTCTGACAAATCAAAATTCTATTCAGGAAGACATTAAGAGCGGGCTGAAGTCAAGGAATGCTTGCTATCATTCGGTGCAGAATCTGTTGTCTTCCAGTTTGCTATCCAAAAATACAAAGTTTAAGATACACGGAACACTAATTATGCCTGTTGTTTTGTATGGGTGTGAAACTTGGTAGCATACATTGAGGGAGGAACGTAGGCTGAGGGTGTTTGAGATTAGGGTGTTCAGGAGGATATATGGGCCTGAGAGGGACGAGCTAACAAGGGAGTGCAGAAAACTACATAATGAGGAGCTTAATGACCTGTAATCCTCACCCAATATTGTTCGGGCGATCAAATCGAGAAGAATAAAACAGGTGGGCATGTAGCACGTACTGGGGAGAGGAGAGGCGTATACAGGGTTTTGGTGGGGAAACCTGAGGGAAAGAGACCACTTGGAAGATCCAGGCGTAGGTGGGAGATTAATATTAAGAAGGATCTTCAGGAAGTGGGATGAGGGCATGGACTGAATCGATCTGGCTGAGGACAGGGAAAGGTGGCGGGCACTTGTGAATACGGTAATGGACTTTCGGGTTCCATAAAATTCTGGGAATTTCTTGAATAGCTGAGAACCGGTTAGCTTCTTAAGGACTCTGCTCCATGGAGTAATTTTACTGTAGCCGTAGTGCAATTAATATTACCTTTGTTGCCTTATTTCTTCAATTTCGCGGACTTTTAAAATTTCACTGACGAACCGGATTATTATATCGTGTGTAGCATGCGGTAACCGTTTCTCTAGTAGTGTGCTAGGATAATCCATTTTTTACATGAATACGATTTGGCGAAGGGGAGAAAAGTACACATATTCTAATTTCACTGTCGTAAAATTGTAAATGGTAATTTGACTTCAAGGATATTTGTGTATGTGTGGCCTTAGACCTTAATTCTTGCGAGCCGGGACTATGGGTTGTGTATCACCGCCTGTATGCTTACAGATTTAGCGGGCTTGTAAGCTTCTTTTTCATTTAGGCTTTTTTAAAATAAATAGTACTGGAATTGTGCAATTGCTTATGTAGTATCACAATGCCGTATATTCCCTTTTACAAAATTTATCGAAAATTGCTTGACACATGAAACCGTCACCAAACCACGAATAACCCGCGACCATAACACTTTGTCATCTAGCAATTAATCGGAAACACACGTTGTATAGAAGATAGCGTAAGATAAAGGCGCCAACAGTGGTCACTTTTTGAAACTGTGTTATTGTCTTTGAATTTCGTCGGGTGTTATTCTTTAAGAATTTTCATTAACTCATTAAGAATGCGGTAAAAACCTGAAATTATTCATTAACTTCAAACTAAATTTCTATCATCGTGTAAAAACAGAAAAGCTAGAATGTAACGGGTTTCACAAAACGCGCTGACAATTTGTAAAAGAAGAAACCTGCTTTTGAATGTTGGTTTATTGTGTATCGTGCTGTGTGGAGAGAATTTAGTTATAGTTGGTACACCTGGAATAGCGAGTGCGTTTTGTTAATTTTAGTTATCCAGTATGCCACTACGTTGTTTAACAGGACAGCGGTAAATGTGGTAATGTGTTTTGTGAAATTTTGTGATGTCTGTTATTACGTGCTGTATTTCGAGAATGTGTTAAATACTGGTGTATTGTACATTAAACAAAGTTCAGTATATTTACATTGTCATTATATCCAATTGTATAGGAAGGGCGTCTAAGATACATAGCCGTTTCGTTGTTGGGTCATGTACAATATACCTGTGAGCTAGTTCGTTGCTGAAAACACAATTTCTCAGCAAATCTGGATGTAAAGGAGGAAATAATGATTGCCGCCTCCGAACCCCAGGTAATTCTGATGAACTGCCGCATTGTGGATTGATTTGTTTTCTTTCTTACCCTTCAAACTACAAGTAACGCCAGAACCTATCGAAGACCCTACAGTTAGGCTTTATGGTTACTGAGAAAAAGTATTTTGTTTTTATTGTGTTGTCACTAACTGTAATAAAAAACTGAATTTAATCCAGCCTAACCTAACTGAACCTGAATTTTCATCAGACGTTAAAGTGAAGAAATATAACAGGATTCGTGATGTAATTCGTTACACTGTAGTGGAATGTACGTCACGTTTTGTAGACACCCGTGATTTAGACGTAAGTGGAAGGAACATCCCTGTCAAATTAACACAGAGGCAAACATTTCATGGCTGTCTGATCCCAAGAAAATTTTGCTAGCTTGTTGGGTCTCCTTAGTAGTGTTTGAAGTTTTACCCTAATATGTTCATTAATTGTGGAGATATGACATTTTGAAATGTTAAGGGGTTTTTTTTAACTTTACCTTGTTCTGATTCACTAAAACGCCTATAACTCTGACCATAAGTAAGAGAACTCATTTCTTGAACCACCTGGAACTGTTTGAATGGGGCTTTTATTTGGTATATGTAACACCAGACAGAATGCTGGCTCCTGCAACAGTTGCCATGATAATACAATTTTGTGTATGTGATGAAATTGGCAGGGTCTTTGCATTAGCATAAAGTGATGTTTCTGTTAAGCCAGAAGGCAGTAAGCATTATCTTCAGAAACAGCTAACACTGTGTAATCTAAAAGAAGCCTGCTTGAGTCTTGAGGATCAGAATCCTGTGAAGCTGTTAGTAGTTGTCTACCACAAATCACATGTAACTGGCCTGGGATCAAACCCAGGCCGTGGTGATTAGAGGCTTGCAAGTAACTGCTGGAACTGTGGCATGTCCAACATGATGTTCAGAGAGAGGTTCAGGAAACTTCGAAAACTACTAGGTTTAAACAGATTCATTTTCTGTCATTCCTACTTCAAGAAACCAAGTTGAGACAATAGCATTTTGAGAAGCAAACTTTTTCATATTATGTGTACGTATAGTACACTGGCAAGATGATGAGTGTCTCGTGTAAGACAGAGGATTTCCAAGTTCCAAATGAAAAAAGGTTTGCTTGCTTGTGTGTTGCAAAAGGCAGTTACAGTGAAATTCATCTAACATTTTTGCATCTTACTAACTCCAATAAATTGTTTAGTTTTGATTGTTCTAGCTTGAAAATTGTTTGGAAAAGTGTGTCCATAAACTGCAGCGTGTTGCAGATATATTACCAGTGAGAAGGATACCTTTTGTACCACTGAGAAACTGGAAACCAGGCATTGCTGACTGTAAATTGCTACTCCTACGGTTAATACTCCTTAAGTGATAAATGGACGATTCTGCCAAGTTTATTTTATGCATTTCTTCTTAAACTTTGGAGCATACTGTAATCTTTAACCAGTTGACCAAAAAAATACAAATGATGATTGAGTATGCATCCCATAAGCCCCGTCATGTCCCAACACAAAATTTTTTAAACATGTATTTAAAGTAACGTGTACATATTTGACAATGGATTTACATGAGTATGGACTTTTTTTATTATCACCAGTATTCAAAACTAACCCTACGTTTTCGAAGCTACCTGAGGATGGAAATAGGTAGCTTCTGAAACGCAGTGTTTGTTTTTTGAATATTGGTGACACTGGAAAAAGTCCTTGTGAATGTTCATGACATTACATACGTAAAGAATAAAAAAATGTGTTGGGAACGTCCTAATTACACCTTGCTTCTCACTTCTTTCATAAAGTAAGGCCAAATGTGAAAATGTTAGTGTGCTTTAAAATGTTTTTAGTGCATACCAAATGAAAAGCCCCTCTTAAGAACTTTCAGCTGGTGCAAGATGGAGCTGTCTGTCATAATTAGGACTATAATTGTAAGCATTTTAGTGAATCAGAACATGGCCAAATTTAGGAAAAAATTAAAACTTCAGCATGTACTGGCTTGGAAATAACTGACTCAGGAAGGAACCACTTCATATTTATGGCTTACAAATCAGTCTCTGTAGGCCTACAAATTTCACCAAATTCCAACACAGGCATGCCAATGGCTGTAATAAGGGAATGATCCAGAATGTATCTGTAAATGTACGTAGCTGAATATAAATATATTGTTAATAACTATATAGGAGTTTGTGCCATATGGCCGGCAGCAAATAAAGAGACATCCCGGGGAGGTGGTGTTGCCATCCACACAACCACAGCTGCATCCAGAGTCATTTCTACTTCACCGTCTTAGTCAAGTGGCTATATCAGACACTGCCAAGGTATGGACTGCTGAGATGCAGTTTTATCACCTAAGTTCTATATGGTATTTTCTGCAGTGAGAATGCCAAATGCAACGTTATATGTAATATTTGTTTTGAATTTTCTGGTTTTGATTCCTGTTTGACAACTTTCCCGCTCACCACTATATGTGATAATGTAGTGGAGCTGTGTTTTAGGAATCAGAATGGTGGCACATCTGTGCTAGTAAGGGTGATGAGCCTGAGTGTGAGGAGGAGCTGTATGTAAAGGGAAAGACAGCAGTCTGGAGCCGGGGTGTAGATGGCAGTTGGGTGGTCCTCTGTAGCTACACATGTGAGACACCAGTTAAACATGCTCTGTGGTGCACCTTTCACACTTCTGCATCTGACAAACCTGTCCTTGAGAGCAATGGGTCCACATTTTCAGAGGAACCTAAAGGTGTTGTAGAACCTAGGCTAGGTAACCTTTTTCCAGATTCTTTGTGTTTAATGCACAGCATTTATGTCATGCATGGGAAACCTTGTCCCATGCAACAGTGAGAGGGTAATGTATCTGTTGTAGTGCTAATCTGTTGCATTTGGGTTGCTACATGCTGCTCTTCTCTGGTGACAGTGGCTGAGAAACATTGCTTCCATGAAGTGCTCCCTGTTTCCATTGTTGTTCTGGTAACCAAATTGTGTGGTGGTATAGTGGCCTGTAGTATTGGAAATGCCACTAGTGATCCACCAATCTGCAGCATACGTTTCATTTGCTATGCATTCTTTGGAATGATATAATCTGTTTCAAATGAGTTTAATGTTCATCTGTTCTCATGTTTAAAGTCTTAGATTATATTTAGCTCACATACCATGCATGGATCAGAGTGGGGAATATAAATGTCCAACAAGAATGGATGAAAAAAAGAAAACTGAAAGAAAAAATGCAAGAAAAGTTGCTAACAGCACAAAAGCCAGCTGTAAGAGCTTAGTCTGAGGATAGAATGACTGAAGAAGTTTTAACTTAGCCCATTGATGAGGCTACAATAAGGGAAGTGGTTTTTGTCATGTGTTCTATTTCAAATTTTCTAACTATGTGTTGTTATTATATAATTTACATGTAATCTGAGGTTGTGACCAATGTGAATGCACCAGGAATTCACAAACGTATGGGTTTTAATTGAATACAGATTTTTAAATGGCTGGGCTTGATGTTCTACTTATTTAAGAACTGACAATGAAAACATGACCATTAAAAATATTAATTGTGATTCTTCCATTTTCCAGGTACACCAATGTCATGTGTCTGTATTATTGACTCTAATAATGTGAAGGTATTCACCAGTGAGGGTGAAGACTATGTTTCATCCCTGCAGTTCCAGGTAACATTTATGTTTTAATGCTTACTCATGAATCTGAGTTTAGTTTTTTATTGATAGTGCTTTGTGAAGTCTGTGTTATCTGACCAAGGTTTTATAGTAATGCATCATGACAATAAATATTTCTCTTTCAGAATGCACATTGAGGACATTGTTTTTTCATTGCTTGCGAGGTGGTGTATTTTTGATCCTTTGGACATGTTGTACATTTTCTATTGTTCACTATCTGTCCTGAATTACTGCAAAGAGTTGTTGAGCTGGGAGACAAGCCAGCAGCAGATTTGCTGGGAGGGGTGAAAGTGTTAAGAGATATGTTTTAAGGACAGGGATGCACGTTTTTCTGTATATTAGGTGAATGGCTTTTGAAATGTTCCTTTATGCAAAATAACAGTTCTATATAAATGTGAATGTAAGGCAAGATTGGGAGTTCTCACAGTGGTGGTTGAAAATTCAAATTGTCTGGGATGTGATGTGATGTCAATAAATTGTTACCCGTATGGTGAAGAAGCTTGTTGCTTCCATTTTTGGGATATAAGCGGCATGTAGCCATGTCAGGAAAAAAATGGGTATATGCTGGGGTAGCCAACCAGTAGGAGTGGTGGTATTATGCAGTGAGCATGGCTGTAGGTGGAACAGCAAGGAAAGTTAAGGGAAGGTTATGTTATGGAAAGGAAGTGTTGGCGATTAGGATATAACGAGTAGGGATTATCTGCCTTGTCCCTTTTCAGTAAGTTATATTTAACTTCCTTTGGCTTCAGTTACAAACTACAACCCAGACAAACTTTTGAGTTTCTAGCTACCCATTCCATACTAAATTCAATCACCTTTTTAAATTTATTAAGTATTATTATTATTATTATTATTATTATTATTATTATTATTATTATTATTATTGTTGTTGTTGTTGTTGTTGTTGTTGTTGTTATATTTTTTTATTACTGTCAGCTTCCTTTAACTTTTCGGCCACTTTCACCTGTGACTCTACCCACTGAATGATGCCACCATTGTCATTGCCTTGCTTCTGCCATGACCCTCACCAGTATAATATTACCCATTTTAACTGGTGTGGTTGCTGTTCTTGGACTGCTTATACTCTAAAGATGGAGATACCAAGTTGTCCTGAAACATCAGTAACTTCTTATTGATCAAGACTTGAAAACTTGTCATTTGTATTGTTTATAATTCACCATCCATACAACTGGAATTTTTTGCTAAATGTAATTCATTTTCATTTGATTGTTTATTGAAAGGTTCAGGCCTGTTCTTCATTCCAAAACTAACATGAATGGAATGTTTTTCTAAATAAAATTTAGACAAGAGGTGAAAGCAAAATTTATCTTAAGTGTTGTACTTGTAGTTGTTTTATTTAGTTATAGAAAGCCACTTTTCTGACTTTGCTTGTTGCTGTCCTGAAGATGGAGGAAATATATTCATCTGAAACATAGGAAGTCCCCTACCAGAATACATGGTGTCATAACCCAGAGCACCACACTGTGAAAATGTAAACTAGTTGCTGTTAAAGGCATTTGCCTTACCTGTTCAGGTGGCTAATGTTTGGAGTACCAAATTTGGCATCATGTTGGAGCGAGTCATAGAAACAGTGCCACAGAAGGTGTCCAGCAACTCTGTGTCTGATGTACACAGTAGTGTGGGGAATTTACCCCAGCTACCCATTGTTTTTGCACTCCTTCATCCCCTAGATGAGGTTTCACCAGTGCTGGCCAAACATGGTAGGTATAATGCATGAAGATACTATACATGTTGCTTTGTGTAGGCACTGTGTTGCATAGAACCATATAAGTTATCCAGTGTACTGGTAGTAGTGCTGTAACAGTTGTAATGAATGGGTTCCCACCCTGATAATGTATTTGAGCAGTAGCTTGCTGCATCTTGGCTCTTCTGTTAATGTGCCATTTGAAAATCAGTTTGAATAAATACTCGGTAGTTTTATCATGGTTTTTATGTGTGCAACTAATGGTGTCCAAAGTGCATCACTTGTTTGTGTGAAGGCTTTGTAGTGGTTGTGAGGGTAAAGCTGTGTGCCTTTTGACTTTGGGAACAATTAAGTTTCTTGCCCATCCTTGGACAAGGAAATGGAAGCACTGGCATTTCCGAGGAACAAGTTGGTTGTGGTGTGAAGAGAATTTGAAGTTTTACTGCCAGAAGTAAAACATTGGGCCACCCAGGACATAGCCAGTTTATTTACTGATTGGACTATGATGGCTTCTTTTCATTGTGTTTATATTTGATAAAAACTTACAGTGTGTTAAATATTGTCTTGTAGTTTTGACATGGTGGTATAGACTACAACATTGTGTCATAGCCCATAAAACTACAGTAGGAATCTTAGTTGCCATGAGAATCTCACATCTTACAGCCTTTTATGTGGATTCATTTGTTATGAGGTAAGTGCACTGCACATGTAAAATATTGATAGTATCCTTTTCCTAGCATATATTTATGTGGGGCTGTGACTCATAGATGTAAGTTCTATTGCCATACATTATTGTATCTGTTTTTACATGCTATTAGCTTTGCCATGTCTGTCGGCATGGAACAGCTGTGCTCCTATGTTGATGAAGTTCCGTGAAATTTTTTATTTGGGATTGTTACTAAAATTTGTCTTTTTCACATTTCACTCTTGGATAAAAATGAACAAAAATAACACTGTACATGAAGTCCTACATACATTGATGTTAATATCCCACTGCATTTTAGGTAAGTACAAGAAATATTAAATCTTGGTGTTGATGAGGTAGGTACAAAAAATATGGCAAAGCAAGAGAGGCCAGAGGAACAGTTGGTGACCTAAGTGTAACATTCTGTAACATCTGTAAAACAAAATAAAGTATTGATTGTGTTTAGACTGCTTTGCAGGGTGGTCTGATTCATTATTTCAACATAGTGCTTCTTGAAACATGACTTTGTAGAACTTAATGTTTTTCTGACCGTGTATCATGAATTGATTATATATTAATTACCAACTTCATGCACTGATTATTATTTATTCATAAAATAATATTCTCCTCTACATGTTTCAAGCCTCAAGTGCTCATCTTCAGGAGGATACAGTTGTGCACATGCAGCACATGTGTCTTAAGACACCCACCAA
>Ga0209629_10001755_pt1 | contig 14107 bp, 11 predicted proteins | sample TergutCu122P5_FD_187286 | JGI IMG/M metagenome (GOLD analysis project Ga0209629, IMG submission 187286) | Cubitermes ugandensis P5 segment gut microbial communities from Kakamega Forest, Kenya - Cu122 P5 (SPAdes) (version 2) | ecosystem: Host-associated > Arthropoda: Insects > Digestive system... | reverse complement strand
TAAATGTTATATGATATTAATACAAATATGCCGCACATACAATGAAAACTTAGGTTTTTGCATTCGATTTTTTTTCTAAAATTGCATTCATTTTGTATATTTGTTAACTATTTCTTTTATCACTGCGATATGAGCGGGAGTTGTTCCGCAGCAACCGCCGATAATATTCGCGCCTGCTTTAATGATTTGCGGGACAAACTCCCGCATTTGTTCGGGAGTTTCGGGATAAACGGTTTCACCATTCCTGATTTCCGGCAGTCCGGCATTGGCGTGGACTAAAACAGGAATATCAGGCACAACTTCCCGCATTTGCGCTACAATATTTATCATGTTTTTCAGTCCGTTACCGCAATTCGTGCCAATGATGTCTGCGCCGGCATTCACGCAAGCGATAGCGGCTTCGGCAGGAGAAATTCCCATCATCGTGCGGTATTCATTTTCTCCGATAGAGTCGAAAGTAAACGTACAGATTACTTCTAATTGAGTATTCTCTTTTGCTGCGCGAATGGCAAGCAGCGCTTCGTCTATATCGCTCATCGTTTCAATACAAATGGCGTCAGCGCCGCCTTTTTCTAATGCAATGACTTGCGTTTTGAAAGCATCGTAAAGTTCCTCTTCGGTTACGTCGCCCATAACGAGCATCTTACCGGTAGGACCTACCGAGCCGATTACCCATCGATTGTCGCCGGCAACTTCTTTCGAAAGGCGAGCGGCGGCTTCGTTGATTTCTGAAACCTGATTGTCTAAGCCAAAATATTCAAGTTTGAAAGATGTTCCGCCAAAGCTGTTGGTTTCAATCATGTCGGCGCCGGCGTTGATGTAGCTTCGAGCAATTTCCCGCACTTCATCCGGATGGGTTAAGTTCCACTGTTCGGGACATTCGCCGGGTTGTAAGCCTTTTTGTTGCAGGAAAGTACCCCATGCTCCGTCGGAAACGGGTATTTTCCCGGATTTTACTACAGATGTGATGGTCTTCATTTTTTATTTTTATTAAATTCTAATAATGCTTCATAAAATGCTTCTACATTTCCGAGTGGAGTATGCGGCGGAACATCGCAGCCGGACGATAATACAAAATTTTTATATCCGGCAGTCTTTTCCAGCAAATTCTTAGTAGATTGTTTCACCTGTTCGGGCGTTGACATTTTAAAAACGCCGACCGGATCGAGATTTCCCATTACCAGCACATCCGGCGGACAGGTTTCCAACGCATCCACCATATCCATGACATTACCAAAATGGTATCCATGAGCGCCGGTATATATCATTGCCTGTGTGCATTGTCCGTTGTTTCCGCAGTTGTGAAGTATTACCGAAAAATTGTCGTCTTGAAGCTCATCTACAATTTGCTTCACATACAGGGACGAATATTGCAGGCAATCGTCGTTAGAAAGCAATCCTGCTGCAGGTTCAGCCATCACTATTCCGCCAACGCCTAATGTTTTCAAAGCATGGCAATAGTTGATAAGAAATTGCGTACATTTTTCCAACAACAATGTAATGGTATCCGGTTCAAAGTAGATAGCTGCCATAATCTCTGTCATATCAAACAGGCGGCCGGCTAAGGAATAAGGACCAATACAACCGCCAAGTACAGGTTTATCGGTGATAGCGGCAACTGCGAGTTGATTTGCCAACAAATACTGAGAAATTCTTCCCGCCGAAAGCGAAGGAACAGACAATTGCCGAACTTCTTCAAAGTTGCTTACTAAACGGTGGCTTACAGTAGGTACTTCGTCTCTTGAAAAATTAATAACACAGCCAAACGCTTCGGCTTCTACCGTCAAATCCATGATTCCAGCAGCTGCAGCCGATGGATAACGCTCATTTAGTGCTTTGATGGCTTCGGCTTGTATTTTCCCGTCGGTAACAGCATCCAAAACCGTTTTCCCTATCACTTCGATTCCCGGATGAGTCATAACCGGAATAGCAATGCGTTTAGGATTGTTAATAACACCTGCTATCCAACTTTTCATGTTCATATTCCTACTTCTTTGTTTGCCTGCAAGAATGCGCGAATATTTTCCGTTGTAACCCCCGGAGGCATCCCGCCGGCGCAGGAAAGGATAAACAGGGACTTGTCATTCAATTCATTGAGCATAGTTGCCGTAGCCTGTTTCACTTGCTCTGGAGTGCCTGCCGCCAGAACATCGCGCGGAGGGATGCTTCCCAAAACAGTAAGCCGGTTGCCGGTAGCTTCTTTGATTTCGTTGACGCTCATTTGAATGCCGGGGTTGAACAGATTAACGCCCATATCGGGATAATGTTTCACCGAAACCGTGAAGTCTGCATCGTTGTGGAAAAACTTTACCGTTGAAGGCGCAGCATCATAAATTTCTTTGATATAGGGAAATCCGAAAGTTAGAAAATCTTCTTCGCTGACGAAACCTACAATATCGTCGAGCATCATTATTCCGTCTATAGAAGGGAAAGTCTGTCGTTGCAACTCGTGCCACTGTTTCAGAAAATCGGTGATGATGCGCATCAGGTGGTGTACCCTGTCGGGTTCCATCACGATTGCCATCATCAGTTCGGTAGCGCCCATGAGGAAAGATGCAATATTCATCGGACCGCGTGAAACGGAAAACCGGATGCGATGTCCTGCCGATTCAATTGCCGCCTGCGACTTTGTCAACCGGTTAAGCATAAAAGGCAATAAACCGTCAGTTTCAGGATTCGGTACAGTCAAACTGTCAATATCTTCCGGCTGCTTAATAGTCTTCTCTGCAAAAGGAAATTCGTTTTTCCAGAAAATACATTTGGCTCCGAAAGCCGAAGGTTCGGTGCACATTCCATATTCGCTCCAAAAACCGGGAAGGAACATAATTTCGGGGAAAGTTTCGATTGCTGAAAGATTAGCTTTAAGCCATAATTCATCGCTCGAAAAATAATCCAAAAGAGAAATTCCATACCAGTTTGGCAACCAGGGACTGTCTATAATAAAACCCGCCGGTATTTCTGTTTGCGGATTGCCATTTATCACTGCAACAAGGCTATTCCATTGTGCATCTGTCATAGTGTTTTTTATTATTTAAGTAAATAATCGTGTTTTTTTCTATCACAAAGATAACACATATTTATTACATAAACCGCCCACAGAGTAAAAAATCTAATTTACATAAACTCTATTAATCATTAACCACTGCCAGAATATCTTCCATTCCGCTTTCCGAAATATGCAGACTGACTTCTGTTTGAGCCGGAAGACGAAAATAGCAGAGTTGTTTTTTGGTATTGATTTTTGTGATGAAACCAATATTAACGAGATGACTGCGTCCGGCACGTATGATTTTTGTTCCGCCGCCGATTTTTTCTTCCACATCGCCCAAACGCTCAAAGACCATTTCCTTATTATTATTGGATAGTAGAATTTGGCAATAATTTCCATCTGCTTCGCAATAGACAATGTCGGTTTCTTTTGCTAACAGCACGGAATTTAGGGTCTTAAAAGAATAGGTTTTTTCAACAGGTCTGTTTCTATGCAATTCATTCATTTTTTCCTTCACTTTTTGAATAGCGGCGGCAAGTTCGTCCAAAGCGACGGGCTTCAGCAGATAATCGACTGCAGAGAGTTTGACGGCTTTTAACAAATATTCGGAATCGTTGAATGCCGTAGTAAAAATAATATGAGGCAGCGGTTTGGAAGTTACTTTTTTCAAAGTATCAATCAGCCACAACGAGTTTTTTTCCGGCAACTGAATATCTAAAAACAGCAGGTCGGGCGTATGTTTCAGTATGCCTTCCAAAGCGGAATCACAATTATCGTACATCCCGACAATTTGAATATCAGGATGATACGTTTTTAATTTTTGTTCGAGCGACAAGCGCGGCAGTTCTTCGTCTTCGACAATTATTGCAGTCATAAATAATAATGATTAATGATTAGTGATTAATGATTAATGATTAATGTTTTTGGCTGTTTTTATGCTGCTTGTGATAAGTTTGATAATTTCAACAGCATCGGTATTAATACTTTCAAATTGTTGAAGGGTAATATAATCGGAAGCAGTTAAAAGTTCCAGCCAATAAATACTTTCGTTTATTTCTTTTTGAGATATTGCCATTTTATGTACAAAATCTATTTTGCTCTCGGCAAATTCGGCTTCGCGCACCATAGCTCCAACCGAAGTGCCGCTACGCATAAGTTGTTTGCTCATTATAAACTCTTTCTTTTCATCTTGTAGATACTTATACATTTTCACTATCCGCAAAGCAAAATCAAAACTCTTTTTCTTTAAAACATTCTCTTTCATACATTAATCATTATTTCACAAATATTTATAATCACTTGGCACAAACATTTCAAACCGCGTTCCGGCGGCATTTTCCTCATCATCTTTTAAGTCGATAACCGATTGAACGATTTTTTCGGCGTTTTGTTGATTATAGAGTTCAATCTGACGGGTTAAGATTCTCAAACCGTGACCTTCGCGGTCGGGGTCGCGGCGGCAGGATTCTTCACGTCCGATGCCGTCGTCTTCTACGGAAAGCAAAACACCGTTTTTCTCGCTTGCCGCTTTTATCGAAACATGCCCCGGCGTATTTTTCCCTCTAATTCCGTGTTTTACGGCATTTTCGGCGTAAGTATGCAACACCATATTGGGAATCCTGATTTCCGTATCCGTATTTTCATCTACATCAATAGAATAAGAGAGTTTATCGCCAAAACGCAACTTTTCCAATTCAAGATAGAGACGGACATAATCAATTTCGTCTTTGAGCGAGCGGTTTGCCTTGTCGATTTCGTGCAGCGTGATGTTAGTAAAGCGCGAATAGCGCGTCAGCAATTGGTTCGATTCTTCTTTCGATTTTGCCATCATATAATATTCGATGCTCGCCAGCACATTTGAATTGAAATGCGGAATGGACTTTAATCGCACCGATTGCACGCGCAGTTCGTTCATCTCCTTTTCGCGCTCTATTCTCTTTATGTTTTCTAATTGTTTTTTCTTTAAATAATAGTAAATAATCCAAACCAAACAACCAACTAAGGCAACAATTGAGAACGTCCAAAACCACCACGTTTGCCAAAAAGCGGGGGTAATTTCAAAAGCTAAACTGATGGTGTCCGTTTGCGTTTCTTCCGTTCCGGCAGAGGCTTTCAGTTGGAAAGTATATTTGGCGGGAGGCAGGTTATTGAAAGTAACTTGGCGTTCGCTAACCGGATTCGACCATTGATTTTGAAAACCGAGCAAGCGGTATTGATACCTGACATTTTGCGCCTGCGAATAAGAGAGACCGATATAGGAAAAACGGATATTTTTCTGTGTATGAGAAAGTTTCAGATGCAAAGTATCCGTTTTATGCCAATTGATATTGTCGGATGAAATGAATATGGAATGAATATGCAGTCTTGGTTTGATTGGTTGAGTGAATAACTTTTGCGGATTAAAACTCACAAGCGCATCCATCGAAGGAATATACACATTACCGTCCTCGTCTTCTGCAATATTGCCGCTTAATGCTTCTTTGCCTGTGTAGCCGTTCCCTTGATTGTAGAATCTGAATTTATTAAAATCATTGTTTTGGGATAGATAAATGCCTTCTGTGGTAGCTACAATCAATATATCGTTTTTGGTAAAATAAATATTACGAATTCTTCCATTAAACTGTGCAACTATTTTTGTCGAATCGTTTTCTATTTTGCACAAAAGATTTTCGCCGCTAAACCAAATGTTTTGATGATTGTCGTTAGTCATTATCAAACTATATTTAACAGAATTGTTTTTAATAAGAGATACTTTCCCATCCGGAGTACATTTGCTGATTCCTTCCCCACCGCATATAAATAGATTGCCATTACTATCATAACATGGTTTCCCGTCAGTAGGCTGCAACAAATATTGATATGGATACACCCGGATTACTTTTCCCGCAGGAGTAAATTCTACCAGCCACCTATCGCTTCCTGCAATTAAATTTCCGGTTGGCGTTTTATTTATCAAAAAATAACTGTCATTTTCGTATTGTGGAACCATTGGCAAATGCAACGGCTTAGTACTTTTCCCTTTGAGTTGGAGTACATCACGGCGGGCACTAATATACAACGTACTATTGTCCCATTTAAGACTTGTTACCAAAGGTATTTTTACATTCGTAAAAGGGTAATTGTTTGTATTGTTGTCAGCATAAAATAAATCTCCTTTTTCTGTCCCGATAAGCAATTTTTCTTTCACAATATCAGCAAGGGTTATTTTGTTGTTTTCAGTTTGCGTATGATAATTTTTGAATTGCAAACGGAAAAGACAATACAAGCCTTTTTCGGTAGCAACCCACAGATTTCCTTCTTTGTCGCAAATCATATCACGAATAATATCCGCATTAAATACAACTTCCAACCGTTGATTGACTAATTTATACAGGCGCTGCGAATCCATTATTATCAAGTTGCCGTCAATATCGGTTATTGCTTTTAAGTTAGAAACATTATTTCCATACAAATTAAACTTGACAAATTGCTTAAATTCGTTATTTTCCAAACGGTAAATACCATTATATGCAATAGCGCATAAAGTATCGCGCCACATCACAAAACAGCGGGCAATCACATTGTTGTAGGATGCTATTCGTTTGCCTGTGTGCAGAGAAAGTACCTTAATCCCGTCAGACAATGGCAGATAAATAACCTCCTTGTTTGTATCAATATAAGGGAAAAAATAACCTTTAAAACGGGAAACATCTTCATTAGTAAATATACGGCGAAAATAATTATCGCCTATTTCCATAAAATCACGGTGATTGTTTGTTTGGTTGCTTTTAAAAAAACCGAATTGAGAGGGCAAATCCCGCGAGGCAAGCGGAATTGTATAATAATCACTATCGGCATAAGTTGTGCGTACCGTATCGGCGAAAGCGTCTATGGTAAACATGGCAAGATGGGAAAAAGCTCGCACTTCGCCTTTTGAATTTTCATTGATTCGACCAATATTTGTATATTTTCCTGTTAAAAAATTGGTAAAAGTAAGACCATCATACCGTGATAATCCGGCATCGCCACCTATCCAGATAAAACCTTTTGAATCCTGATACAAAAAAAATGTATAAGAAGATACCAATCCATCATCGGCTGTAAATTTCCTGTACGAATACTCCGCCGTAACCACCGGCTGCTGTGCGGCAAGCGGAGCAACTACCAGCCACCCGGAAACAAGCAAGAGTCCGAAAAAGGTTAAGCGATTCATAAATTGATGAAAGATTATAGTATTAAGTTAATAACGCAAAGATAAATTATGCTATCTCTTGCATTAGGTCTTTGATTTGCTCGCTCGATAAACCTGTATATTTGCAAATGGTTTCAATTGACATTCCATCTTCTAACATTTTCAAAGCAGTTTCATTTTTTCCTTCTGCTTTTCCTTCTGCTTTTGCTGTGTTAACAGAATTTTGCAAATCTCGATTTGCTTTTTCGCGTTCTTCTGCGCGTGCTGTCTCAATAGAATTTTGCAAATCTCGATTTGCTTTTTCGCGTTCTTCTGCGCGTGCTGTTTCAATAGAATTTTGCAAATCTCTGTAAGAATTTAAGCTGTCAATATACGCCTGATATTCATCGGGACTTAATTTCGCAACTTCGGCAACGGAAAACATCTTTTCAAAAATCTTTTCCCGAAGTTTATTGGGGATATTATCTAAACGTTTGAGATTTTTCAAAACATACATCCACTTCTCAAAATGCGTTTCCAACTCCTCTGCGCTTTTGGTGAATTTCGGCATTTCTAAATAAATGAATGTCAGTTTATCATAAAAAATCTTGTGAGTTTCAATATCCGACAACATCACATCGTATCGGTATTTATCAGGGTCGTTTTTGCCATCCTCAAATACAAAATTCAAAATAGCAATCGTGTAAACCGCTTTTAATTCAAAACTCCAATCGCCCGGAATAGCTTGCCTTGTAATCGGGAATGTGCTGTAATACAAAGTCCTGTCTTTGAAAAATGCCTGTTTTGTTTTTTGAATTTCAACGATAAATTTTTCTCCTTTTTCGTTTTCGCAATGAATATCAAAAACTGCCCTGCGAGCCTCTTCCGAAACACCTAAGTTTTCGTTTTTTAGATACGTTATAGATACTATTTTCCCTTCTTCTTTGTGCAAAAGTTCGTTCAAAAAGTCAAGCAACAAGTCCTTATTACATTCTTCACCGAACAACTTTTTAAAACCAAAGTCGGTAAAAGGGTCTATATATTTATCTTTTAATCTTTCCTGCATAGCTCACAAATTTTATTTTATTGCAAAGTTACAACTTTTTTTATCAATATACTAATGTTAAGTTTATTTTATTCTGCCGTCATTGCGAGCGGAGCGAAGCAATCCAGACCTCACCCCCCTGCCCCCTGAAGGAGGAGAAAAGTCCCCTTTAGGGGATTTAGGGGTAGATTGCTTCAGGCTGTCGCCTTCGCAATGACGACATGATAAAATTAACTTAACGCTACAAATACTGATAGTTATTCGGCACAAACATTTCAAACCGTGTTCCGAGCGCTTTTCCTTCAGCGTCTTTCAAGTCAACAACCGATTGAACGATTTTCTCGGCGTTCTGCTGATTATAGAGTTCAATCTGACGGGTTAAGATTCTCAAACCGTGACCTTCGCGGTCGGGGTCGCGGCGGCGGGATTCTTCGCGTCCGATGCCGTCGTCTTCTACGGAAAGCAAAACGCCACTCTTCTCGCTTGCCGCTTTTATCGAAACATGCCCCGGCGTATTTTTCCCTCTTATTCCATGCTTCACGGCATTCTCGGCGTATGTATGCAAAACCATATTGGGAATCATGATACTCGTATCCGTATTTTCATCCACATCAATAGAATAAGAGAGTTTATCGCCAAAGCGCAACTTTTCCAATTCAAGATAAAGACGGACATAATCAATTTCGTCTTTGAGCGAGCGGTTTGCCTTGTCGATTTCGTGCAGCGTGATGTTGGTAAAGCGAGAATAGCGCGTCAACAGTTGATTTGATTCCTCTTTCGATTTTGCCATCATATAATATTCGATGCTCGCCAGCACGTTTGAATTGAAGTGTGGAATGGATTTCAAGCGCACCGATTGCACGCGCAGTTCGTTCATCTCCCTTTCGCGCTCTATTCTCTTTATGTTTTCCAACTGTTTTTTCTTTAGATAATAGTAAATAATCCAAACCAAACATCCAACGGAAATAGCGATTGCCAGCGTCCAAAACCACCACGTTTGCCAAAAGGCGGGGGTAATAGTGAAAGCATAGGTTTGTGTTTCACATTTTGATTCGTCTGTTCCTGCATCGGCGTAAATTTCAAACTGATATTTTCCCGGCGGAAGATTGTTGAAAGTGATTTCCCTGCTTTTGGTCGGTTCGCTCCAGTTTTCTTGGAAACCTTTCAAACGGTAGTGATAACGGATGTTTTCGACAGCGGAGTAGTTCAGACCGATGACCGAAAACTTGAAGTTTTTGTTTTTATAAGAAAATGTTGTATTTGCAAAATCAATAACCTTTTTCCATTTCACATTGTCTTTTGAGATGGCGAAATGTTGGATTATCATGTTGGGGCTTGCAATCTGACGAATCAGTTTTTGAGGGTCAAAACTGACAAGGCAATCATTACAGGGAAGCCAAAATAACCCTTGATGATCTTTGGATAAGGCATTTGACTGAGGATTTAATCCTGTAAATCCATTAAAAAAATCATAGTTCACGAACTGTAACTTTCCGGAAAGCAAATATTCTGATACATTGAAAAAATGAATACCATGCAGGGTAGTTATTAATAAATAATCTTTATTGACTGTAAATATTCCTTGTATGACATCATCTTTGAAACGATATACTGTAATGAGCTGACCATTAGACAATAAATTGAGTCGATTTTCACTTCCAGACCATATTTGTTTCTGTTCATCCATACACAATAGGGTAGTGGTGATAGAATTATCCCCACTTTCAATAAGGTGAATCGAATCTTGTTGAACGAGGCTTAAGCCTTTTGAACCACATACTACCCACTGTCCTGAATCTGCAATTATATCATGGAAATCTTGTTGTTTTAATTCCTTCTCGGAATAAAAACGAAGTGATTTTCCGTTTAGGTCGCACAAATGAACACCCGTTCCCCGCAATACCAAAATTCTCTTGTCAGTGTAAGGAACCACTTTACAATAACCGTCATAATCCTCTAACCGGTAAGGAAGTCCTGCCCATGAAAACCTGTCTTTATTGTATATCAAAACATCATTATTCCTTGGAAAATATAATGAATCACCAATGGCAACTGAACCAAACCTGAAAGCAATCATCTTTGAATCCGGATAGGCAACTTTGCGAATTTGTCCATTTGACCAGCTTAATAAATTGCCGTTATTTGTACCTATCCAAACATTTTTATTAATATCTTCTAAAACAGTTCTCACTCTGTCGCTTTTCAAATAGTAATTTTTAAAATCAAATTGAAAAAAATTGAATAATCCATCAAAGGATGCCACCCAAATATTATTTTCTCTATCTCTATACATATCTACTCCTCTTGCATTTAAATTTGCCATACTTTCAATTGTTCCGGAGCGATAACGATATATTTCTATTTTATCCTTAATGATTATGCTTCCATCAGCCATTTCTTTAGCTCTTAAATCACTGTTGAAATGATGCTTAGAAAGAATTTTATACGAGTTGTCCGTTAATCTGTAAATTCCATTTGTACCGAATGCCAACAAACCCAATGTATGATGCAATAAAAAACATTCGACTTGTAGTCCTTCTATTCTATTTATTGTGTGGGTATTTATGTTGTATATATTCAGTTCTTGTTTTGATGATAAATATATCGTATTATTTTGCTCATCAAGAAAAGGTTTACTATTATAAATTTTATCAAGCTCCGGACAGCGCAATATTTCCTCAATAGTATCATTTATAGTATGCACCAAATATTTCTTCGATGCGTCTTCGTTTTCGAAAATTAAATATCCTTCGGGTAAATCGCGTGAATTATAAGTATTTAGATAGGTTTCGGCAGGCGCTATATTGATTGCTCTTATAGAATCATTTTTATCAATAATATATATGTCATGATAAGAATATGCTCTTACTTCACCATTGCGACCGTTTTCGAAATGTAAAATGTTAATATTGTTTTCTGCAAGGAAAGGTGTAAATTTAATACCATCAAAGCGTACAAATCCTCTATAGGTTGCTATCCAAAGATACCCACTCTTATCTTGGAAAACAGTTTCAAGCAGTAGATTCGGCAACCCATCCTGAGTCGTATATCGCTTGTACGAATACTCCGCCGTAACCACCGGCTGCTGTGCGGCGATTGGAGCAACCGACCACACAAAAACGAGCAAGAGTCCGAAAAAGGTTAATACGCTCTTTCTGTATTCTTTCATATCTTCTTCTGTTAATTTTTTTTAATGCACCATGCAAATTTACAATTTTTTTTATCAATATACTAATGGCTCACCGGTAAAAGTTGTGTGGATAAACCCTTATTTTCTGCCAGTTCCCTTAGTAGCAAAGAGATACACACCATCACCGCACTGACTATGACTTGAGAATGCTTCTCTAAGCCTCAGAGAACAGGCGGCAAAGTCGTTGCCTTACGCAAGGGAGAATGCCTGCCTTTATAAACCCAAAGAGTCTCCCTTACGTAAGGCAAACTTCTTCCCTTACGCAAGGCAACAGCATTGCTACGGCTTCTCAAAAGGATTACCACTTGTTCTTAGCAACATTGCCACCTGCATGGTAAAAGGTTTTTGTGCGAACCGTGCTCTCGAAGAGAGCAGGGTTCGCATATTACTCCGGCTATGAAAGAGATTTTTTCGGCACCTCAAAATAATATTTCGCCTATATTAGTGCAGTAATCTGAGCAAAATTCCCATTCATGTATAAAAACAACCCGTTCGTGTACGGCAGAAGGGGGTGGATGCCGTAAATGGATTAACCCGCTTTCTTTGAAAAATCTGCGTGTCAGGATATTTTATGCAAATTCTAAAATAATTTCGGATGGAACATGAAGCTCCGAAACCGGAAAAGAGTAATGAATATTTTCCCATTTGCGTACCATTTCAGACAAGCGTATATATTCGTTTTTATCTGCCTTGGATAACATTTCCATATCTCCAAGTTCAGTCCCTTTGCCAATTATAACATTCATTTGTTGGCAAATAGCTCTATATTCCTTTTCGTTTGTTATTGTTTTCATATCGTCAAAACATTTATTTTGTCATATTCTTTATGTGTACCTGCAAAGCGAATATTCATTTCGCCTGCAAAGAAAACTACCACTACTACTATTCTGTAATTGTTCCCTCTTATATTGAATACATATCGACTGTTTTTTACATAATCGGCTGAAGGATAATCTGCTTTTAATTCACTATGATTTTTCCATGTCATTTTTTCAATATGCTCCACCCACTTGTTTATGGCTGATACTGCATCCGGATGTTTTTGCAAAAAATCTGTCAATATGTATCTTTGTGTTATCTGCATTTATTTTAATTTCCTGCGCAAATTTACAATTTTTTTATCAATATAAGGTTTTAACCGAATAATTTTTTTTTCAAATAAACAGTATCCAAATGATCCATTTCCATTCATGTATAAAATCGACCCGTTTGTTTTGTTGGAATATTTTAGTCGCTATTTGAATAAATCGTCCAATGTTATTTCTTTTTGCACAATGCTTGAATATTTATTCTTCACTAATCCATAAGTAGTTAACATAACTAAATGTACGGCTTTCCTTGTTTTTGTTTCTTCTTTAAACGTAAAAAGTTTGTTTCGCAAGTTTGCTTCATAATTTTTGTCAATCACAAACTCTTTTCCTGAAAATTTGATTTCACAGAGGTTAATAATTCCGTCTTTTCTATTGATAACCAAATCAATTTGAGCAGTTTCACCTTTCCATGCCGACACAGCCGACTGTATGCCTGAAATCCCCAACGCTTGTTTTATTTCTGCAATGTGCTGTAACGCAAGAATTTCAAAGGCGTAACCTGCCCAATTGTTGTGTTGCGGCGTATTCAGCGAATTAGTCCAGAATGCAGTATCATTATATTCATTTTTTGCGAAATACTTGAAATAAAACAAGGTATAAGCGTCCAACAGTTGATAGAGGCGCTCATATTTTTTTCTGCCAAACGTATTATAAGCGCGAATGAATCCGCAATATTCAAGGTTTTTCAATGTAGTGGTCAGTCCGCCGCCGCTCGAAAGTCCTGTGATTTTTTCAATCTCCTGACGTGAAAGTCCTTTCGCTTTGCTACTTAACGCTTCCACAATTTTTATATAATCGGCGTAATTTTTGAACAGAGAAGCATAGAGATTTTGAAACTCATTCTTAAGTTCAGAATTATCTTTAAAAAAAAGATTATCAATATTTTGTGCTATGCTCAAACTGCTATCAATTTTGCTTAAATAATATGGAATACCGCCCATTGCCATATAACATTCGGCAAGGTTGTAGCGAGAATAATCGCAATTTTGCGACTGCAAATAAAGTTCTGTTTCGCGAAGCGTAAACGGCTGCAAATAAATATTTGCCGTCAGGCGATTGTGGAGTCCTCCATGATTGTTAATAAGGTTATTCATTATCCACGAAGTAGAAGAACCACAAACGATTAACATCATATCGCTGCGCGAGCAAGCCCAACCGTTCCAAAAATGCTCTAAAGCTGTAAGAAAACCGGAACGCGGCGTGTCTAACCATGAAATTTCATCAATAAAAATCACCTTGCGACTTTTCTGCGATTTTTCAACAAGCGAAATAAGTTGTTCAAATGCCGACAGCCAGTTTTTTGCCGTCTTGTTCGACTTTTTAGTAACCCGATTGAGCGATAAAGTAAAATTCACAAGTTGCTCTTTGGTATTGGCATTTGCCAATCCGACCAAATCAAAAATAAACTCGCTTTCAAACAGTTGGCGGACTAAAAATGTTTTTCCCACACGCCTTCTGCCATAGATTGCTACAAATTCAGCCTTGAACGAAAGATACAAATGCCGCAAATATTCCTGTTCTTTTTCCCTACCGACAACCCTGTTTGTTTTCATAACAATTCGCTTATAGTTCGCCACAAAGGTATAAAAAATATTTAATTTGGCGAAATATAAATTTATAATTCGCCAAAATCAAGAAAAAT
>Ga0209629_10001754_pt1 | contig 14109 bp, 11 predicted proteins | sample TergutCu122P5_FD_187286 | JGI IMG/M metagenome (GOLD analysis project Ga0209629, IMG submission 187286) | Cubitermes ugandensis P5 segment gut microbial communities from Kakamega Forest, Kenya - Cu122 P5 (SPAdes) (version 2) | ecosystem: Host-associated > Arthropoda: Insects > Digestive system... | reverse complement strand
ATAAAGGCTTATTTTGATTTCCGTTTCCGCGTTAGACAGTTTCCGTTTAATCCAGGATATTTAACATCTGTTTCAGCCCCAAAGTCACAGGACATAAAACTATTTCCGTTTAAGACAAATTCCGTTTAATAAAGGGTCCGTTTAAGGCAGGTTTTACTGTATTAACATCAGTAACACCAAACACATCTTCCCATTGTTCTTCGCTGAGTAAAGATTGGAATTCTGCAGTGGTAAGTTTATTGATATTTCTGATGTAGATGGGTTTAGTGATACTAACTGGTTGTACTAAGTCATTTAATGTTAAGAGTTGCGCATCGTGATCGGAAAGTCCGTTTATGTATGGTTTTATGGTGTATTTATTCCTCTTATTAACAAAAATATTATCTATTGCTGTGAAGGAAGTATTAGTAATCCTTGTAGGGAAACTTACTGTGCCTATTAGGTTGTACATGTTTAACATGTTTTCTAATTGAGTTTTTTGTTGCTAGTTCCTATATAATTAATATTTAAGTCACCACATAATATATATTCTGTTTTTGGATTATCTAATAAACTGAGTATGCTATCTAGTTGATTTAAGAAATATTCAAAGTTTCCCCCCGGAGCCCTATATGCACAAAGTACAATTACATTTTTGAAAGCTAATTTGAGTTTAACAGCTACAATTTCCAAGTCCTGTTCCTTACAATATTTCAGTAAATTGATATTTGAATATTTCATATTTTTATGGATATAAATAGAGACACCTCCACATTTTAAGGAAGTTCTGCAATATTTAGCACCTAGTTTATAGTTAGGAATATGAGCAACCTCAATTTCATTGCATCTTAAGTGGTGTTCAGATAAACAAACCAGGTGAGGCATTTCAGAAACTATAGAGAGCACAAACTCATCAATTTTGCCATTCAATCCATTAATATTTTGATGGTAAATACGAAGTGAGTGATTTCCATCATCATTCTTGTTACCTTATGTATGTATGACTGAGGAAGATATTACTTTATCATTTAAATTCATTGGACATTGAGAATTAGTTGGTTTCTTTGATCTAGAAACATTTGACTCTGCCATAAAAAATCTTTGGATGTAGTGATGGGAACTTTTTTGTTCCTAGTGGAAATCCTGTGTATAGATTCATTATTTCCCATGTTGATTTGGTTATTTAGAGACTGGGCTGTAGGAATCAAACCTTCTACGGTGTTTATTTCTGATGACATCATGTTGTTTTCGTTAATCAAGTTCATTGTCTCTTCCTTCCATTTCAGTGGGATTACAGGATTAACTTTACTTGAGGATTTAACTAGCAACTTAATTTGCAGGACAATTTGTTTGGCAAGCCATTCTTTTCCATGGGAATTTAAATGAAAACCATGCTTAGTAAAATGTCTCCAGTTAGTGCTCATTTCAACCAGAGAGACATGTTTGAATATTTTTAAAATGTTTTTTAGCTTGGAGTTGTAGGCCTGAATACAAAGATTCGTTTTGTCTAGTTTCATCAAATCATGTCTGTGAGGTATATTTGCAATTACTATATTAGTATTACTATATTTCTGTATAAAATGAACCATCGAGATTAAAATACCATTATCCTTGACGTTAAACTTGTCTATATCATTGGCTCCTCCATTGATAACTATAACATCACTTTTCCCAACGCACTTGAGATCATTTTCTTGTGAACACACTAATTGGTTGGTACTTGCACCAGGGTTGGTAAGGCTTCATACCTTAAATTTCGTATTTAGATATTGATTTATTTTAACAGCCGAACCTTTAAGGTGGCTATCCCCTATTATTTCCACTTTGTGTATAAATTTTGCAGATCTCTGGCTGGGAGTATGTAGTTGGTTATTTATTTTCCTTATTGGCTTCTTGTTGTCGTTGAAATTGTTAATGATCCTTCCATTCACAATCGTTGGGATTTTCCAGCCAGTACTATGTTGAGACGTAGATTCCATTGTCGGATTTATAGATTGCGGCCTTTTACATTTGCTTGCTTGTTCCATCATATCTTCTTGATTTTAAGTTAGGGTTGACAACGGAGCAAAGCGGTTAGTAGATACCAAATGTTGTTGTATATTCACCATATTTGTGTCACACGTTACTTTTATTTTGCTGTTTTTGCACACGACTGATGTCCATTTTTCACTAGTTTGTTCATATTCACTTGTTTCACATTCACTAGTTTCACATGATGGAGCAAGGTACTGTAGATCAGCTGATGACCCAAGGGTAGTATTTTTTACATCCTCACACAGCAGAGATATAATTGCCTCGGCTGATTTTAATTCCAACAACGCGGAATGTTTTCAACCAAATACTGTGATAATTCACATTTATTTACAATTTGGCATATAGGAGTCACAAAGATTACACAAAACTTTTTCACAGTAACTGCAAACTATAAATAGTTCTCAGTGTTGTGTGTGTTAGTTCAAAAATTATAGATGCTAAATTAAGAAAACATTACATTATGCACAATAAAACAGTATGAGATCAGTGTACATGTTTACTATCTATCACTTTTGTAAACTGTTTCTTTGTGCTACAGGTTCATTAGTGGATACCAAAATGTCTGGTTTAAGTACATTCAGTAACAGGCTCCAGAAACTGAGATCTCTTATGAAAAATGCTAAATATGTGAGTGAGCCTCTTCAAGCATACATTATTCCATCAGAAGATGCTCACCAGGTATGTTTGATAAGGAATGATGAATATTAAACTGTTTATCATAGTTTTCTGAGAAGTGAAAAACACAAAGATAGACTGGTTGTCACAGTTAATTTACTTGTCATAGTTTTCTGAATTGGATACTTCTTAGACAGATATGTAGAGTTGCAAAAAGTGACTGCCTGGCTTTATCATGTCTGCTAGCCGAACCATCCATCTGCCTCGGGGCACATCCACATGGAACAGCTTAGCTGCCACGGGACAGAGTTTGTGGAATTTTATACTGGGGGTTTTACTGAAATCTGTCAAGAAAGTTTAGGTTTGGTTAAAATCTGGCAAAAATAACAGGCAGTGTCCATGAAGACTGCACATTCCTGTGGTTTCTTTCAAAAGTAATATTAACATTTGTAGGTGATAACATAATCAGTAGTGACACTGATATTCCTTATTTCTTCATGCAATTTATGAGATGCATAATTAAGGAAAGTAAAATCATGCAGTCATAGTTTTTAATATTTATTGATAACTCTGGACATGAAATTGGTATGTATTTTATAAATATACAGTGGACCCTCGAAAGTCGAACACAATCCGTTCCAAGAGGCGGTTCGACTTTCGAGTTAAATTTCCCCTTAAGAAATAATGTAAATTGAATTAATCTGTTCAAGATCTCCAAAAATTTACTCATTATAAAATATTTTATTTATAAATATTGGTTATGTAAACATGATATAATAACACTAATATTATATGCATAAAATAATACATACATTAACTAACCAAAATAAAAATAAAAAGTGTAGTGGAGAGATATTACTGCTTGGAAGGTGAGACATATTCCGTAAAAGCTAGCCTTCTGATGTGCTTTCTCGTCTCCCCTTGAATCCACTAATGGAAGGTTGTGATTCACTAACACTACTACTACCATCATTAGAACTTTTTTTGGAAAAGAATCTGTCCGATGTCATTTGCCTTTGCTACTTTTTAAAATTTTACGAAAATGTTGCATTACATTGTCATCAAATAGGTTGATGTACCTGTTTACAACTGTGACATTAGGATGCCACTTTTCTACAAGATTCTGTGTCTTAGACCAGTACCACTGCAGACATCAAGGAACTATTGTTCCTTGATGTCTGCAGTGGTGATGCTGCCCTCATTGTTTTTCTCCTCCTCTGAAGACAATTCCTCAGCCACTTCCTGCTGCTGTTCTGTATTACACAGTGTAATGTGTTATATTTATGTCTTTCTGTGCATGAGATTTCACATTTCTAGCTCCAATTACTCATTGGGTGTTGCCATCAGACTGAAATCTAAAGATACAACATGCAGCAACAATCTTGGTAGAATATTTTACTGTTTACAAAAATATTACTTTAATGAAAGTTGCATCTTTTTAAGAGATCAATCACCATACATAATTTTGGGACTGTAAAGTAATTGGCATTCATGTCACTTCCATCTTGCCAGTTTGTGTCTCAGGTGTGTTGTTTAGTACTGATTATAAAAAAATTTGAAAGAATGGCATTGAGGTGATCTCTAGTGGCATAATGTTCGTGCCACATTTTATGAAAATTGGTTGTGTAGTTTGGATGATCTTGTAAGCCAGCATTGTTATGTTTTTGGAAAGAAAGTAGTCTTGGAAGGGTAAAAGCTGTTGCTTTGAAAAGCCATGGGTACAGCTGTTGATTATCTTTATTTTCACACTTGAACATACTTTTGTTTTAACCTCCATTCCTCACAAGGAAGAAAATCTATTTTTTTGTCTCCAGGTGATCTTTTGAACTTAGTTTCTGTAAACTATGTGTGAGGATTATTCTATTATATGCCATACATTCCGATTTCTTACAAGTCATTAATAATGACATTGGGGACACATGAGCTTATGTGTTGGAAATGGCACTGTTTGCAATTAATGTAATTTATGATCCTGAAATGATTGTCCAAAAATATACTTTTAATATGACATATTTTTTGTAGAATATAAAAGAACAGCATGCCATCCTTGCACCCTGTCCAGTTTGATGGCAATAACAAAGCTACGCATGTAAAATGTGGTATGAAGATAGATCATAAATACACATTGACATAGTTCTGTGATGTATTTGACTGTAATAGTAGTGGCTTTATAGCCAGAAACAAGAAGTTTGAGTGTTATACACAGTTATGCAGGAGGGGAACAACAGTTGATAGATATGTAGGCTGCTTTGGCTTTATCTTGTACCTTTGAATATTTTACTGTTTACAAAAGTATTACATTTACATTGTGTAGTTTTTCAGAATAATTTAAAGGTATGAGTTCTACACTACCTTATTTGTGATATTTGGCATTCTTATGCCATCTTTTGAAATGTGAAGCTGTGTAGTCTGATAGAAATTAACTGATATTAACTGATAAGTATCAGTAGCATGCTGCTGCATTTTACAGAATGAATACTTGGCAGACTGTGACAATCGAAGGTCGTATATTTCTGGTTTCACTGGTAGTGCTGGAACTGCAATTGTCACAGAGAATGAGGCATGTATGTGGACAGATGGGCGGTATTTCTTACAGGCTTCTGAGGAAATGGATGACAACTGGACTCTTATGAAGCAAGGTTTGTAAACAGCCAGTAACACAAATTATGTGCATTTGGTCAGACCTGTATTAATAATTATACCTTGCTATATGCAGTGTGATCAGATAGTTTCTGGACTGAATTTATTTCTCTGTAGAAACAAACTTACCTTCTGGTCAGTGTTCTTGCCTTCAAAGCAGTCTTCTTGGGGATTTCATACAGCAAGACAAGTATGCACCACCATTTGAAGCATTATATTAAGCACATTGTTTGAAACTCAACAAGTGTGTTCTATGATGTGCTGCAATGATGATGTAGATATCATTAAATTTCCTTCCTTTTAATGTCACCTCGAGGTTTGGGAAAATATAGAAATGTGGTGTGTAGGGAGGGTGTGGACTGACTGTCATTTTGTTTTTAACCTGAAATTCTCACGCAAACAAAGGAGAGAGAAAATAAGTTGTCACAATGGAGAAATTGATCCCCAAATTCCACTTCTGAGGTTGTTTTGTCTCTGAACTGACCCAAATGAAATTCCCAAGAAGTTAGGAACTTCACGGATAGTGATCTCAGGGGTTCCGGTCACTCTCCAGGGGTGTAAGATGCGAAATGTAGTTCTCTTCACCCAAGACCGTCTGTGCATGGTGAAAAGACATATCCTACGAGAGGTGACCCTGTTACGCTGAACACAGTGGATCTAAAGGAGTAAACCTTGAAAAATAATCCCCAGTCCTATGGTGTGGGTGCCGTGCCTAAGGGATGAATGGCAGTGGGTTAGTCTGTCTCGAACGGCACCCTCTGGGATACCAGGCGACCTCCCAGAGGTATTGTAGCCTTACCAATTATGGGGGCTGTACTTGGTGGACCTGTAATACCCCCTGTTTCGTGGGACCAGAAATGGATAACACAGAAACAAATTTAGAGAAGAAGGAGAGCTCAGCAGTTTGGAACTGCAATAAGGGTTCCTGTTCAGAGGCTGCATGGGGGCAGCTGAACAGAACCCATTTGAACAAAGAGCGAGTGAGACTTCTCCGACTGGGGGAGGAACACCTGTCCATTGGAGGATAGCCGAACAAGTTATGGTGAGTACCATTTCTTTTATTCAGGCTAACCTGCAACATAGCATTGCTGCTTCTGGAATTCTTACTAGAACAGTAGGTGTTAAAGGAATTGACATGGCACTGATACAGGAGCTGTGGTATCATGGAGGCTGTATCAGGGGCTTGAACATACCAGGTTATACCCTGTTCTCTGTGAATGGGATAGACAGACCTCGAGCCTGCATTCTTACGAGGAACGAGACATCTTGGATGCTACCAGGATTCTCTTGTAGGGACCTAGTAGCAGTTCTTATTAAGTATAATGAGGAAGGGATAGAGCGACGCTTGGTCGTATGTTCTGCATACCTGCCCTACGATTCTGAGGATCCTCCTCCGTCTAAGGAATTTGAGGATTTTGTGCTTTACCGCGAAAAGGAAAACCTCTATCTTGTTGTGGGGTGCAACTCCAGTGCACATTATAATGTATGGGGCAGCACTAACTGCAACATTAGAGGGGAGGCCCTGATGGAATTTCTGAATACTACAAATTTGGAGATTCTAAATCGGGGAAACGAACCCACCTTCTGTAGTGGAGGCAGATTAGAGGTGATAGATATTACCCTGGGGTCCTTGAGGCTCCTAGAGAGTATCATAGGCTGGGAGGTCTCGTCTGAGCCCTCCCTGTCAGACCATAGACATTCTGTTTATCTTAAGAGGCTTCGTATGGGTGTGCCTAATCAGGAACCTTAGGGGCACCAATTGGGTCTCCTTTAGAGAGAACCTGAGGGATCGGCTGGAGAGTGGCCCTGAGTTGGACATGAAAAGTGAAGCTGGATTGGGGCTGGTGATTCATTGGGTTCAGCAGGCCCTTATCTTAGCCTACGAGGATAACTGCCCTCTTAGACCTGTTAAGACAGGTTCGTGCCTGCCTGGTGACTGGCTATGTTCCAGCTATATGACGACAGGTAAAGGTAGTGTTTATACCTAAGCCCGGTAGGAATACCTACAGTGGGCCTAGAGGTTATAGACCCATCAGTCTCGCATCATTTTTACTCAAAACTATGGAGAGGCTGGTGGATATATATCTAAGAGACGAAGCACTGGCAATTGTGCTACTGCATCCTAACCAACATGCTTACCAGGCTGGTAAATCGGTGGAAACGGCTCTTCATCAACTCGTTGTACAGGTTGAGAAGGCACTTGACCAGCAAGAGATAGCCTTGGGTGCTTTCTTAGATATAGAAGGGGCTTTCAACAGTACCTGCTATGACACCATGTGTGATGCTCTTGTCAGGCATGGTAGTGAATACACCATTGTGCAGTGGATAAAGATCGCCCTGGAGGGCTGCGTGGCTGTCGTGACCCTTAATGGAATTTCTCTGAGGTTCATGATATCCAGGGGTTGCCCTCAGGGAGGTGTGTTGTCGCCACTTCTATGGTGCCTGGTGGTAAATGACCTACTTACCAGGCTCAGTGGAGGTGGCGTTTTTATCCAAGAATATGCAGATGACGTCTTCTCGCTGTGGGTAAATTCCCAAACACGGTATCAGGACTCGTGCAGTGGGCCCTCTCAACCATAGAGATATGGTGAGAGGTCGGACTGTCAATCAACCCTGATAAGACTGGGCTTGTTGCATTTACTAGGAAGAGGAAACTCCAGGGGTTCTTTGAACCATGGCTTTTTGGAGTTAAATTAAGTCTCTCTGGGTCAGTTAAGTATCTGGGTGTTATTCTGGATTCTCGATTGACCTGGAGAGAACATGTAGAGGTGATAGTGAGGAAGGCTCATAATTTGCTGTGGGCCTGTAGGAGAGTGTGCGGGATGGGATGGGGTCTGGGACCCAAGGTGGTTCACTGGCTCTATGTCGCCATCGTCCGGCAGACCATCTCCTATGCATCCTTAGTATGGTGGCCCGGATGTCAAATGGCCAGTACTAAGAAAAAGCCAAGCAAAGTACAGAGATTGGCTTGCTTAGGAATAATGAGAGCTTTTCATACTCCTACTGGTGCTATGGAGGTGCTCGTTGGCCTCCCTCCGCTGGATCTGGTGATACAGGGGGAGGCGAGGTTGGCGGCACATCACCTCTGGAGCTTGGGGTGTCGGTCTTACCTTCACCCCCAAGAAGGACACAGCTGCATGTTGACTCGACTTCAGAAGTCAGATCCCATTTTTAATATGAGGGTCGACATCATGAACCTGGTCTTTAATCTAGAACCCAAATGTAGGGTCACTATGTTAGCCAGAAAGGAATGGACCAGAGGCCCTGGGATTCCTCCTATGGTTAAAGGGCTCGTCTGGTTTACAGATGGGTCCAGGACTGCGGAGGGGACCAGGGCGGGGGTCTATGGCCAATCTGTGAATAGAAGGCTCAGTATCCTTCTAGGTAAACATGCCACAGTCTTTCAGGCTGAGGTATATGCGATATTAGCCTGTGTTCATGAAATTGAAACTCTGGATTGGCCAGAGAAATACATCAGTATTTGCTCTAATAGTCAGGTGTCTCTGAAAGCACTTCAGGCTGCCAAAAGAACGTTTCCTTTGGTGCGACAGTGCCAGCAGGCGTTGAATGATATCTCTACATGGCATGCTGTGAGGCTGTACTGGGTCCCTGGCTATGCTGGAGTGAGAGGAAATTAAATCGCTGACAAGCTCACAAGGAGCAGTTCTGGTCAGCGGTTTATTGGGCCTGAGCCTTTTCTGGGGGTCTCTAGGCAGAATATAAGAAGAAAGATGAAACGCTGGATGGAGAGACAGCATCTGGCATTGTGGCGTGGTCCCTGCGGTACACAGAGGCAGGCTCGGGAATTAATCTCTGGCCCTAATCTGGCTACAGGGGCCCGATTATTGTCCTTCAATAAGACACAATCCAGGGCTGTTATTGGTCTGCTCACCAGACATAACACCTTGAGAAGACATCTACATGTAATGGGGCTAAGTAATAACCCCACCTGTAGGAAGTGTGGCACTGAGGAGGAAACCTCAGTACATATTTTAGGTGAGTGTGAGACCTTAGCCTCACTCAGGCATAGGTATCTGGGTTCCTTCTTTTTGGACCCAGAGGACATCAGGATGCTAGGGGTGGGGGCCATCTGGAGCTTTGCTAAAGGAACAGGGCTCCTCTAGCTTAGTACAGAACATGGGGCACAAAGGGCCTGTCTTAAGGCCTAGGTGCATCAGGCCCAGAAGGGCTGGGACCCAAATACTATACTGTTCTATTCATGGATAGTGATTATTCTGTTTCCAAGGACAAGTTCCTTCACCTGATCTACATTTCTATATCCTAGTGTCCCACATCTTCATCAGAGGTCACATCACTTTTGAACTTGGAAAGCCACTTAGAAACTTGCATTCTTTCCATTTTATGCCCCTCATAAGCTATTTTGTACAGTTCAGAACCTTCAGTAGCATTTTCCCCCAGGTTAAAATGAAGTTTCTTTACAGATATGCTGTTGTTTTAAGTCTGCTGTTCTCTGTGTGCCAAAATTGCAAATGCTACAACACTCACTCATACTTAAAACAAGATATTACTCACTAGTCACATGTGATACATCCTTATTCCAAGCAGTACATGACTGATTAGACTCTGCTCTGTCTTCACCTAGGGATGGCAGTACCACTGGCTACAGTATTGTCATCTTGCAGCTAATTTGAAAATATTTGATCACACCACACAAATATATTTGATATAATGAACCTGTTGTGATGAATGACAGTTCAGAAATTTTCTTCCTTGTTGGACCCTGAATGATTATATTGAATGTAAGTGTTGGTGTAGGAAAGATGATGAATTTAATTTCTTGGTTCAATTAGGGTCATGATTGTTAAAATTGTTAAAACTAATTCTGGCTCTTTTATGAACTGAAGAAAGTTGTTGCTGTTCCTGGTGAATGAAGTTCTTGGTTTACAACAGTGTAGTGACTTTGAGAATTATTTCCTTGATCATTCACTGTTTTTTCTATTATTACTGTTCATGGTGTCCTGAATGGGCAGGCAGTATGTTGTTCCAAACTGTTGGTACTCCTTTAACAGACTACACATTGTTATAACCAGAAGTTCACACCTCATTACATTTGTGAGATTGTAGTGTCTCACCATGTTGACTTTGAAGATGTGCCATACAATACAAGGTCATCCTCAGACCAAGAGCAATAGGGCAGCAGGCCTGTGGAAGACATCAGACAGTCATATAGACAGTACATAAATTTAATATGCACTCTAAACAAATACTGCAGTAATAATACAATACCTTATGTCATTCAGAAGGTGAATTAAGTAGTGAATTTATACAAATGAGAAGTAACCGTAATTGTAAGAAATACAGGAGAAAAGGTGATAGTAATTGTGCAATGGCTGATTGCTCTATCCCTGGCATAATAAACTTTGAATAATAAAAACAACCTGAAACCAATTCAGTAGTAATAAAATTATCACGTTTTCAAAAGTAAAGGTGACCAGTTCATTGATATCAGATGGGCTTCACCAACACTTAAGACCTTGTATGCTCACCTGGTAGTGTTGAGCAGGGACACTGATCCTGAAGTAACCTACAAACTTGGGATTTTGAATTAATGAGTCATAGGCAATTCAGAAAATACCTGTGATCTCTGTCAGGGTTGGGTCTAATATGATTCGCGTAAGACAAGTTGTGGCTGATGCTGACCATAAGGGAGGAAAGGGCACAGAGAAAGGGGAAGAGCAGAAGGGATGACATGATATGCATCTGTGGCCACCATCGGCTATACGATCACAGTTGTATGGGTGTGACATCAGGTAGTTTGGATGATGATTGCCAATATTCTGGGGAACCTGCTGCCTTCTTCTTCGGGTTACCATGACAGCACTCTCCATTAAATTGTGTATGTGTTTATATTTATAAAAAGCAAACATGTGCACCAAGTAAAGTTATATGCTTCCTGGGTTCTTATTACAGGTCTTCCCAGCACTCCGTCACAGGCAAAGTGGCTGACTAAAACCTTGTGTCCAGGGTCTCGAGTTGGTGCAGACCCAAATCTTGTCAAATACAGCATTTGGAAGCCTCTGCAGACAGATCTTGAGGCAGGAGGCCTCTTTCTGGTCCCAGTTACAACAAACCTGATAGATCTCATGTGGGAAGATAGGCCATCTGTTCCATGCAATGTCATACAACCACTGCCTGTGAAATATACAGGTAGAATGGAATGGTTCACTTGATTGTATGAAGTATTGCATCCATATTCTGTTGTGAATGATTTTAAGATATTTCAGATGAGTATAACAAAAGTCCATTGCTAAAGTTGCATAAATAATCTCCACTGCCATTTGGAAAAATATAAAAATGCTTCATGTTACAGATATATGTGACGTGAGTTCATGAGATTCCGCGTGCCTGAGCTCAGATATATAATGCACAAAAATACTTGTAATTTAAAAATTTGTAAATGAAACCAAAATAAACAAGAGGTAATAAAGACAACATTAATTAACTTGTTGCTCTGTTTAATGGCAAATATCGTACTGAACTGGTTGAGGACTTTGTTCAATGGCATTCTGCCTGCCCTTGCGGTTACATTTAAGTGATACGCCCCTGCTGTTGCTGTTTTATATTCAGATGTTTCTTTGTGCACACTGATAAATGAAATGCATTGTCTGAACCCAAAGATACAAAAAACCATAAGGTTGTCATGTGTTTATGACAGGACCATGTACAGCCACAGTCTTAAGTGCAGAGCTCACAACATCGTGGACATGCACCATGGCTGTTAACAGAGAGCAGCTATTGGTATGTAGGTTTGTAGTAGGTGTGCAGTAGGATCTAATTGAAATACATGCACATGTCCAGTTTGTTCATTCATTCCCCATGTGTGAAACCATTTGATGATGTCATTTCTGTAACTGCCATCATGTCAAGTACTGCTGTTTCTGTCTTCTGTTTAACCCCCACTTGTGCCAGGCTGTTTGTCTAGGTTGTGCTAAAGGTAGATAACTTGTTGAGATGTAAAAATAATGACATATGTAGTAAGTAAAAGAGTCACACTATTCAGTGATGTGATGGCTGCTGGACTGTCATGGACAAGAAGGAAGCTTAATGCCCATTGACATGATGTGCAAGACAATCAGGGAATGAAAGACTGGCCAGCCAGCACACAGAGGGATAAGAAAATGCAGTTCTTCTGAACCTTCAGAGTTAGGAATTGTGTTTAATTAGGATTTTTTTCTGGGATGTGTTAGAAGATCTCAGATGTCACTCCTTGCAAAGACAGCCTCACTTCTCACATGTTTTTATCATGGTTTTTAGTTGCTTAAATGAAGCACCTTTCCTAAGTACTAATGTCCTATGTCTAGGACTGTTGGAAAGGGTCCATTCTGTTTGCTTACATTAATGTATTAAATTTGAATTATGTCACTTTCATTTCAGGGAAATTAAGCAAGGTGAAAGTGGAAGAGGTACGAGGTGAAATGCAAGAAAAAGGAGCACGGCTTGTGGTGGTCTCTGCCCTTGATGAAATTGCTTGTGAGTGAATGATATTACTTTGAAATATCCTTATAGAGTCTTAATTTTATATTTATGCTTTTTACATTCCCAGTTTTTTGTCTTTGATTTCTTGTAATTTTTTTTCATAAACCTATCTCAGCAGTGAGTGGCTTATAATTTAAAATGTATGAATTGAAATTATAGTTAAGTTTGTGTTGCAGGGTTGCTGAATCTGAGGGGGTCAGACATTAAGTACAACCCAGTTTTCTTCTCTTACGTTGTCGTCTCTATGGACCAAGTGCATTTATTTATTGATGAGACCAAAGTTGTGCCTGCAGTCTATAACCACTTCAATGATGAAGGCATACAAGTTACAGTTCATCCATATGAAAAGATACATTCATTCCTTAAGGATGAGGTGAGGTGAAATAGGTATTAGTTTTAAATGTTTAATCGCTAGTATACAGTACATTGAAATTTTGAATGGGAATTGTTAAAAATGAACTCTATAAAGAATACTGAGTCAGATCCCTGTGCCTTGGCTGAGGTGTGCTGGCTCTCGGAGTTAGAGGGAGCAAGTTTTCTCTGCTGGATTCAAAAGTCAATCCCAGCACTCTGTGGTTCAGGGCTGATTAATGACGATTGAATGATTGTTGTTCCAGAAAACCATGCCTGCTTGTAGCTGGCAGGGTCTTTAGGGGTGATTGATGATTTAAGGGCTTAATTGTGCCCTTCTGAATGGGGAGTGAATTGAAAACTCTGGAAGCCTTGGCTTCAGTAGTTTCTGTATGGGTTCTCCATGTAGTCTGTATAACCAAGACTACTTTGAGACATTTTTTAATTTTAATACATGTACCATTTTGTACTATGACCAACAAATGCACAATTATTTCACAAATTATCACACTCCAACATGTTTCAGCACTATCATGTCATTCTCAGGGAGCTTGTAATCAATATCTTGCCATGTCACACAAGCATAAAACCTATGTGAAACATCTTAATTGTAAATTGTATTACCAACAGCTTCATTTGAAATACTTGTGTAAATTGGCAAGGTATTGATTACAAGCTCCCTGAGGATGGCACGATAGTGTCAAAACATGTAGGGTGATAATTTGTGAAATAATTTTGCTTTTGTTGGTCGTAGTACAAAATAAAAAAAAACTACATTGAGTTATTTCACGTGGTTTACAGAAGTGATATTCTGTTCTTTCCGTGTTAGGTGAGGCTTTGCCTAAGTCCACAAGAGACCTAAGATTATCTAAGTTAGCGTTTCCCAAACTTTTTTGGTTACAGAACACTTTTTAACTTAGTAAATATTTACAGAACACATTTTTTTGTCCCTCGTTTATCACATGAAAGTGCTATGAGATCTGCTAGTAACCA
>Ga0209629_10001753_pt1 | contig 14113 bp, 12 predicted proteins | sample TergutCu122P5_FD_187286 | JGI IMG/M metagenome (GOLD analysis project Ga0209629, IMG submission 187286) | Cubitermes ugandensis P5 segment gut microbial communities from Kakamega Forest, Kenya - Cu122 P5 (SPAdes) (version 2) | ecosystem: Host-associated > Arthropoda: Insects > Digestive system... | reverse complement strand
CTTTGTTGCATCAGGATGCTGCAGGGTCCTGCAAACTGGACACATAACCCTCAACTCCACACCAGACCAACAACTTGAAAACCACAGCACCAAATACCACAGGCAGCAACCACTGTATAATACTTTTGTGCTCCTGATGATGGGCACAGTGGTGCCCGAAACATGTTGAGCAAGCAATAAGATCTGTAATAAAAACCTATGTTGCATCTAGTTGGCATTTTATTTCCACATATTTTTTCTTCTTCATGCACAATGATGCTTTTGACTACTGGAAGTGGCTTATGCCGTACCAGTAAACACCCTCTCACTCGACTGCTTTCTTTGTATCATATTCCTTCTAAAAACCATTATCTCTTACTTTCACTGTTTCTAAGAACAGAAAGGTCAGAGAAAATTTCTTGCCAATAATGGGAAACACATTGTAATATTTATGAATTATGATTCTATGAACGATATATAGTGGAATGTTAAAAATCAATCTAAATATGACCAAAAATATGCTATTATACAAATATTTGTGAAAATATGACCTAACAATAAAATATAATCAAAATATGCATTTATAGGACTGATAAAAACAGTGTTATCATGTTCAGAAAAGCTAGAAACATGTTGAAATTAACTTAGGCATGGAAAAGCTGGTCAAATAAAACATATGGCGTCATAAAAATCCGAGCCCTAGTAATAACAATATCAACACTGTTTTTAACATTTTAAGTGATTCGTTGAAACAACACTTACTTTCCCTAACTTGTACCAAAACCCAATTTACTAATTTCACAATTAAAAATAATAACCAAATTGAAATAAATATTAACTATTATAATAAATCTATTCATACTATTACTTAAACAATATTTCATGGTTAACTGTTGATTGTTTTTTAGGTGGGCCATCCCCGTTATGTATTCAGTTACAAGTAATAAATAAGTAGGTGGAACACGACTTGAGTATTATTTATTTATAAAATTTTTTTGAAAACGACTACATGTTTCGGCCTTTATTTTTCTTAGGCCATCATCAGGTGGTAAATATCCTTTATCAAGGAAAACTGTCAATGTATGTAGTGTATGTATCGGTAAGTTTAAGTTGAAATCGTCATATTTGTAAATGAGATATCGTTTTTTGTCAACAAAACTTATATAACAGAGTATTTCATTGGCATGTAAAACATATATAAAAGATTGTGTAAATTATAAGATCTTAAAATGAGTTTATATAGCAGCAGTTTTTAAATGCTAGATTTACGACGTATTACGACGTGGAGTATTCAAGTTTATCGTAACTTGACTACTGCATGTCATACTACAAAAACTAAGGACATAACGCTGTATCTTCACTGCTGAATTCTACTAGAAAATCAAATACTACTCCAACTTCAATACATCAAGCTGCTCTGATATCAAATAGATAATACCAATTCCACACAGAACTATCTACACCCTACCTAGGGTCCATTGGGAGACGCCTTTCCATCTCACAGAATAAAATAAAAACCACATAATAAAACGCTTCTGTACCATCTACACATACTATTTTCTTATGATTAGCATGACAACAATTCTAGCATTTAAAAACTGTTGGTATATAAACTCATTTTAAGATCTTGTAATTTATACTATCTTTTATATACGTTTTATATGCCAATGAAATACTCTGTTATATAAGTTTTATTGACAAAAAACGAGATCTCGTTTACAAATATGATGATTTAAAATTAAACTTACAGATACATACACTATATACATAGTACAGTTTTCCTTGATAAAGGATACTTACGACCTGATGATGGCCTAAGAAAAATAAAGGCCAAAACATGTAGTCGTTTTCAACAAGATTTTGTAAATAAATAATAAATAATACTCAAGTTGTGTTCGACTTATTACTTGATTGTTCACTAACTTGGTTAAAACATACTGATTCACTGACAAAAAAATTAAGCATCTCATGTTATCTAATTCGAAGTATGAAACCATACTTGTCTACTTCTACTCTGAAGACAATATATCATTTCCTTTTTCACTCAGTTATGTCTTATGGCATAAATTTTTGGGGCAACTCATCACATAGTTCTGTAATTTTTAAAATGTAGAAAAAGGTAATTAGGGTAATAATGAGATGTGGGTATAGGGAGTCTTGTAGAGAATTATTTAAGGAATTAAAAATATTACCACTCTCATCACAGCGTATATTTTCTATTATTGTTCGTTGTTAATAATAGGGATTTTTTTGTTCCAAATAGTGTATATCATAACAATAATACCACACAAAGAAATAATTTACACTTTCCTCAGGTAACTCTGGCCGTGTATCAGAAAGGAGTGTATTATTCAGGCATCAAAATCATTAACGGTCTTCCCAAGGCAATTAAGGTTGTCTCTATCCAGCCTAGTAAGTTTAAAATTATTCTGAAGCACTTTCTTCATACACACTCATTTTGTAGTTTAGATGAATTTTTTCACAAACAGTAATATTTCACTTTTATTTTGTTTATATTATCCTGTCTTCGTACATTGTACAATTATATTAAATTTCTCTGTACTTATTCATTATCCATTTTCCTCTTACTTCATTAGTTTTTAATTTTTTACCACAGTTTGTATATATTTATTTAGCTTATATGTTTAATTTATCTCATTTATTTTGTAGTTGTATTTGTAATTTTGTAATTATTGGTCCCCCCCCATTACAACCCTTTGTGATTGTATTTTTCACAGCCCTGTAGCAGGCTTTACCCTCATTCTTGAGGTTTCTTGATCACACACAACACACCACAGTTGGTAGGACTCCTCTGGACGAGTGATCAATCCTTCGCACAGACCCCTACCTGACAACACACAACACTCACAACAGACAAACATCTATGCCCCTGGTGGGATTTGAACCCACGATCTCAGCAGGCGAGCAGCCGTAGACCTACGCCTTAGACTGCGCAGCCACTGGGACCGGCAATTATTGTATTTACTTATTTGATTTGAAATTCTGTTCTAAATTTCTACTATTTTATATTAATCATTCTTAGGACTGGCTCTTCTGTTACATTGAGCCGACTTATTTTTTGACTGTTCCTATATGCATAGGATGAACTGTGTATTTGGATTTTTTTTGTATACTATTAAAGTTGAAGTTCTAGTTGAAGTTGAGAACAGAGGTTGAAAGAAGAATTAACACTGCAGATAGAGCACTTCAATCTTTGCATAAGGGTCAGATAAGTTTTAGAAATATTAAGATAAGAATTTATAAAATGGTAGTTAGATCCATCATCCAGTATTGAGCAGAAGTATGTACCCACGGCATATATATTTGTGAACACTTGTGGGTATCTGAGAAGAATAACTGTAGGAGGAAATATGGAGCTGTATATAGCAAGGGCCCGTGGAGAATCAGATACATCTATGAATTAGACTGTATGAAAATGGTAGACATTGTCACCCTCATAAGAGTGAAAAGACTGAATTGCATTGGCCCCATAAATTGGATAGATGATACTGGAAAAGTCAGGAAAATTTTTGGCAATCAACCTAAGGGTGTAAGAACAGGAGGAAGTCAAGATCCAGATGATGGGTTTGTGTTTGGACACATATTAAGAAGGGAAGAAATACAAATTGGAGGGAAACCTGTAGGAATAGGAATGAATGGAAGGTCATTGAAGAAGCATAGGTCCACTTGGCACTGTAGGGGCAACTAAGAAGAAGAAGAAGAAGTCGTCGGCGGCGGTGTCTTAGCTATGGTCTAGTGTGTTATTTCTTAAATTTGAGTTTTCTTCAAACCTTCATCTTTACGTGGTGAAAGTCCTGTATAGTTCAGTTTCTGTGAGTGAACACTGCAATCAGCCCATTAGCATAATATAGGTATTCTTGTGAAAACATATTATTTTTTAATGCAGGGTTTGAAGATCACTTTGTTTATGGAAATAGAATAAGTATCTTAAATGCTGGCTTTTAACTCAGCTTTGATGTGGTGGATTGGTTGAGAGGATTTTAATGTTAATTAAACATGATTAAACTTTTTTTTAGGAAAAGCCATTCTGGCGTCGCTACATCTACTTGTGGATCAATTATGCTCTCTTTGAAGAGCTGGAGGCTGAGGATGTGGAGAGAACTCGGCAGGTGTACAGGGCTTGCCTGGAGTTGCTTCCGCATAAGCATTTTACCTTCACCAAGATCTGGCTGTTGTATTCCCACTTTGAGATCAGGAACAAGAACCTAACTGTTGCTAGGAAGAGCCTGGTACTGTACTGTTTTCAAGCTTCTTTCTTCTGTACTGATATATTATAGTAATATTTTAATGCTCAGTTGCTTCGAGATATTTCATTCATCTGCTGTTGTCTCCATATAATTTTGTAACCAGTGTTTAACTGCCATAGCAGTTCAGAGCAGGGTACTCTTAGAAGGTGATCCTAGTCCACTGTGGTATTTTTTCTGCAGACAGTATATGCTGAAGTGAGTACAGTATATTGAGGTAGTGCTGAAGCTGTGTGGGTATTTAGTTTGTGTAGATGGGCTGCAAGGCTGTTGTGTTCAGTTAATGTGGTGAAACATGGCTACAGCCTAGCCATGTTGTACCACATTAACTGAAACTGACAGCCTTGCAAACTTTGGGATTATGCTTTTGTTAGTTTTGATTTCTGTTTTTGACTTTGCATTCAATAAAGGAAAACCTTTTGTATTCTTTCTTTTGGGTGATTCCCTGGTGTCTGAATTTTAAATGCTGATATTTCAGAAAACACTGTCTGTTCCTTTGTCATAGGCAGTGTAAGTAGGAAGATTCCTACTTATACCACCTATGAAGATGGAACAGACGGAGTGTTCTGAAATGTCGGTGTATAAAATCCAGACACCGGGGAATCACCCAAAAGAAAGAATACAACATTCAGAACATGGCAGAAGTTTGAAATCAAGAATGGAAAACCTATATCCCACAAAAAGAGCTACAAAATGTAGAGTTGGAAACATAAGTGAAGTGGTAAATTGACTGAGGCAAGTTGTAATACAATCATGCAATTAAAAAGTAAAATTCGAATTTGGAGTGGGGCTGCATTGTGACCACTATAATTAAAACAGTGAAATTGTGTTGTGGATGGAAGGTAAAGTTGCCTCTGTGTATGCCATGAGGTCATATGGGGGAGTGGAGCTCCACTCATTCTTAACATTGTCACTAGATGGAGGTGAGTGGTCAGCTTTGTGCCCTGGCCACTTGACCCTGGAGAAAATGTCTTCATTACTCATTTTATAAGAGGCTGGTTGTACCCCAGAGGCAGTATGGATGCTTCAAAGAAGAGAAAAGTCTCGTCTGGTCTATTGCATTGCCTCTTTGCTGACTGCACTGTCTTGCTCCTTATGTGGCTGATATAGTAGCAAGATTCATTTTTAAGATGTCTGTATAAATTACTGTTACCTGTGTCAGTGACCCGTTGTGTGATATATAAATTTATTTGATGGACTGGGATAGATCAGTCAGTAAGAGACTTTATGTAGTCTGGATGACTGAATTGCATGACAGGCAGAATTCTTTATATGAACAAATCTGGGGCTCAACCAGCTTCCTGCCTAATGGATATGGGATGGGGCTAGTGCATGGAGCAGTGCTCATCTGAGGTCTGCTTCGTATGAGTTAAGGCTGTGCCACAACTTAGGTGGTTAGTTGCTGACTTCTCACTGCTGAGGTCTGGGCTTGATCCTAGGCTAGACTGTGTGGGATTTATGTTGACAGATTGGCACTAGGACATTTCTTTCTGAAAGTACTTAGTTTTCCCATTGTCACTGTCATTCCAGCAGTGTTCTGGGCTCATATGTCATTTATCATTGATGCTATGTAATATTAGCCATTGAAGTGCATGTTAAATAAATACTTAACTTAATGTGATTCATTGGTTAAAGCACCTACAGGTAAACCAAACCAATTCTGTTCTGTATGATTATGATGTAAATTTGTATGCAGTAATTAATTTTTGCATGCATAATTACTGCCATGTGATAAGTGGGTCCCTGTCACCACAGCTTGGTGCATCCTCAGGTTGCAGATGGAGGAACGGCCTCCAATATGGAGGGTAGGTGCAAATATATTGAATAAGCAGTGGTGACAGCCGACAAGGGGTGGTCCTCCAGCTTGTGGGTTGGGTGAGGTGCTAACAACTCCTCCCCATTAAAACGTATCTTGTTACAAAATATTCACAGACAAAGCCTTGGACCTGGACTGATACTTTGGTACATCCTAGGCAACAAAAGAGGGACATGAGATTTGGTACTTGGAATGTTAGGAGCCTGTGTAGGGCAGGCTCATTTAAGGCAGCAGCCAGGGAATTGGCTAGATATAAATTAGATTTAGTGGGTGTGCAGGAGGTTAGGTGGGACAGAGAGGGCACAGTAAGAGCAGGAGATTATACTTTTTTCTATGGAAAAGGAAATGAAAATCATCAATTGGGAACAGGATTCTTTGTACACTAAAGAATAGTAACAGCAGTTAAGAGAGTAGAGTTTGTTAGCAATAGGGTGTCATATAGTTCTTAGAAGTCGCTGGTGTAATATCGTTGTTCTAAATGTGCATGCACCAAGTTAGGAGAAAAGTGATGATTCAAAAGACAGTTTTTATGAGGAATTAGAGCAGGTTTTTGATAATTTTGATAAGTACCATATGAAAATTCTATTTGGAGATTTTAATGCAAAAGTTGGAAGAGAGAATATTTTCAAACTGACAATTGGGAATGAGAGTCTTCATCAGGATAGTAATGATAATGGGGTAGAATAGTAAACTTTACCACATCAAAAAATTTAGTTGTTAAGAGCACAATGTTCCCACACTGAAACATTTATAAGTACACCCGGACCTCTCCTGGTGGGAAGACTCACAACCAGATTGATCACATATTGATAGATAGGAGATGGCATTCGAGTATACTAGATGTATGAAGTTTCAGGGGAGCTGATTGTGATACTGATTGCTATCTGGTGATTGCAAAAGTTAGGGAAAGACTGGCAGTAAGTAAACAAGCAGCACAGAATTTTGATGGGGAAAGATTTCATCTCAGGAAGCTAAATGATCTGGCGGTTAGGAAACAGTATCAGATTGAAATTACAAACAGGTTTGCAGCTTTGGAGAACTTAAGTTATGACTAGGACATAAATAGGGCTTGGGAGAACATTAAAGAGAACATCAAAACTGCAGCTAAAGAGAGTCTAGGTCTGTATGAAATGAAGCAGCATAAACCATGGTTTGATGAATGTTTAGGGTTTTTAGATCAAGGGAAGCTGGATGAAATGCAGTGGATACATGATACAAATCAAAGCAGTGTAGATAATCGGAACAATGTATGATGTGATGCTAACAGACATTTCAGGAACAAAAGGAAAGCATATCTGAAAGCTAAAATTGAGGAACTGGAAACTAACAGTAAGATAAAAAATATTAGGGATTTGTATAGGGGCATCAATGACTTAAAGAAGAGTTACCAGAACTAATATAGTGAAGGATGACAAAGGTGATTTGGTTGCAGACTCCCACAGTATTTTGGTTAGATGGAGGAATTATTTCTCCCAGCTATTGAATGTACATGGGGTTAATGGTGTTAGGCAGACAGAAATACACGCAGCAGAACCACTAGTACCTTGGCCAAGTGCCTCTGAGGTTGAGTTGGCTATTGAAAAGCTAAAAAGTCATAAATCACCAGGTGTTGATCAAATACCAGGAGAATTGATTAAAGCAGGGGGTAAGACAATTCGCTGTGAGTTTCATAAACTTATTATTTCTATTTGAAATAAGGAGGAATTGCCTGAGGAGTGGAAGGAGTCGATCATAGTACCCATCTATAAGAAGGGTGATAAAACAGATTGTAATAATTATAGGGGCATACCACTTTTGCCAACTACGTACAAAATTTTATCCAACATCCTGCTGTCAAGGTTAACTCCATATGCAGAGGAAATTATTGGGGATCATCAGTGTGGATTTTGACGCAACAGATCAACTACTGAACACTTATTCTGCATTCATCAAATACTTGAGAAAAAATGGGAATACAATAAAGCAGTGCATCATCTCTTTATGGACATCAAGAAAGCTTATGATTCATTTAGGAGGGAGGTCTTATATAATATTCTTATTGAGTTTGGTATCCGTATGAAACTGGTAAGGCTAATAAAAATGTGTCTGACTGAAACGTATGGTAGAGTCCGAGTAGGCAAGAATTTGTCCGACATGTACCCTATTAGGAATGGTTTGAAAGAAGGAGATGCTCTTTTGCCATTGCTTTTCAACTTTGCTTTAGAGTATGCCATTTGGAGGGTTCATGTAATCCAGGATGGCTTGAAATTAAGTGGTGCACATCAGCTTCTGGTTTATGCTGATGTTAACATATTGGGAGGAAGCATACATACTATAAAGGAAAAAACAGAAACTTTGGTAGTGACTAGTAAGGAGATTGGACTAGAAGTAAATGCTGATAAAACTAAGTACATGGTCATGTTTCAAGATCAGAATGCAGGATGAAGTCACAGTATGAAGATTGATAACAGTTCCTTTGAAAGGGTTGAAGAGTTCAAATATTTGGGAAAAACCTTAACAAATCAAAATTCCATTCAGGAAGAAATTAAGAGCAGATTGAAGTCACGAAATGCTTGCTGTCATTTGGTGCAGAATCTTTTGTCTCCCAGTTTACTATCCACAATTTAAAGATGAAGATATACAGAAATATAATTTTGCCTGTTGTTTTGTATGGGTGTGAAACTTGGTCGCTGACATTGAGGGAGGGATGTAGGCTGAGGGTGTTTGAGAATAGGGTGTTGAGGAGAATATTTGGGCCTAGGAGGGATAAGGTAACAGGGGAATGGAGAAAACTACATAATGAGGTGCTTAATGATCTGTACTCCTCATCCAATATTGTGCGAGTGATAAAATCGAGAAGAATGAGATGGGCGTGGCATGTAGCGCGTATAGGGGAGGGGAGAAGCGTGCACAGGGTTTTGGTGGGGAAACCTGGGGGAAAGAGACCACTGGGGATACCCAGGCATCATCATCATCATCATCATATATCTGTCATGGAGTTGGGCCACTTGTTGACCCGTTCTGGTCTCACGTATCCAGAAGTCTGTTCAAAAGTCTGCCATGATTCCTTCTGCAAGTTGGAGAACAGTGTTTCATTCCCCTGGGTAATCTATTATGAGGCATTCTATTTACATGTTGTATCCAGTTTCCCTTATTGGTGTTATTTTTAATTCCTTTGTAATTTGTGTATTTGTTTTGTAATCTGTCCAAGTGTATCCTGCTGTTCTTCTCATATATTTTGTCTCTGCTGCTGTTATTCTTCTGGCATCCCTTGCTTTAATAGTCCAAGTTTCGCTGTCACATAACAAAACTGGTAGGGCTAGTGTATTGTATAATTTTATTCTTGTTTTCTTAAGGGTTTTCTGTGGTCTAAACACATTGTTTAAAATATCTGTAATTTTCAAATAGTTATGTAATTTGTTATCAGTGTCCAATTCTTTTTCATAAGATGTCATATTTCCTAAATAGTTAAAATGAATTTACTTGTTCTATAATTTTGTTATCTATTACAGTTTTAGTTGTTACTGGATCTTGTTCTTTAAATGCCATCGATTTTGTTTTCTGTTAAACCATAGTCCGTTATTATTTGATTTAATTTATGCACAGCTTTCTGTAGGTTATCTTCTGTGTCTGCTATTATAATTTGGTGGTCTGCAAATAACAGCGTTGACAGTTGCTGGGTTTTTGAAAGTTTCATTCCGGTTATGTCTTGTTTTTGCTATTTAGTTATTATTTTGTCTAAATATATATAAAACAGTGTAGGTGAAAGAGGGCATCCTTGGTGTACTCCTTTATTAATTTCTGCCGGTTTTGATAATTTGTTGTTAAATTTTATCAGTATTTTGTTTTGTATGTAAATGTCCACTCTTGCCTTTAACAATGTGTCTGGAATATGTCTGGATTTCAAAATGTTAAATAAAATCTGTCTTTGTATGTTATCAAATGCTTTCTCATAATCTATAAACAGCAAATGTGTTTCCAAGTTAAATTCCCTTCTTTTTTCAATTAATAGTTTGAGGCAAAATGTTGGATCCGTGCATGACCATCCCTTTCAGAATCCATTTTGTGTTCCTGTCATAAACACTTCAGAATAATTCTGCAGTTTCATATTAAGGATTTTAGAGTATATCTTATAGCAGGTGTTAAGAATACTAATTCCTCTGTAGTTTTTGGGTTCCCTTCTGTCAGTCACATTTCTTAAATATTGGGGTTATAATGGCATTTCTCCATTCATTTGGAATGCAATTTTCTCTGTATGTATTGTTTAAAAATCGTAGTAACCTCAGTTTAAACTCTTCTGGTGCGTACTTGTATAGCTCTGAGTTAATGTTACGTTGTCCCTGGGTTTTACCATTTTTTGTTAATTTTAACACCTTTTCTAGTTCATCTAAAATTGTAAAAGCATGTCAGTAGTTAGCTGAATTGTATTCTAATTGTGATTCATTTATGTTTGTTGTGTTACATAACTTTTCATAGTATTTAAGGAACACAGTTTCATCTATGTTTCCTTTACATCCTTACTAATTTGTTTTAAAATTTTGCACACTTCAGGTTGGGTCCTGTATGTTTCGTGTTCTAAATTTGTAACAAATTTGTCCCAGGAAATTCTTTGTCTTCTTACTTCTGTTTTGGCCAGTGCTGTGTTTCTTTTGTATTCCAGTTTGTCTTCTAGTTTCTTTGAAATCAGCCATTTTTATACGAATTTTTTCTTTGTTTCTGTTGTTTTATTTGGTCATCCCATATTTTTAAATACTTTCTCCTATTTCATCTCTTTATTGTTCCTAGACTTTCATTTGCTGCTGATTTTAATATGTTTTGTAAGTTTTTCCATTCCTTCTCAATGTCTGTTTCATTTTCCATTGTATTGTTTAAGTGGAGTTTCACTCTTTGGGTGTACAGCCACCTTATGCTTTCATCATTTAACAGTCTTACTTTAAAAAATTATTCCTGCTTTAATGGAGCCTTTTTGTTGCCCTTGTCTAACCATCGTGGTGGAAAATGTACTTTTGCACGTAATAAGTAATGATCACTATCTATTTCATTGCTTCAATAAACTCTGATGTCTTGAATCACCGTTGAAGTTTTCATATTTGTTATAAAGTAATCATTAATTGATTTGTATCCTCTTGCTTCCCAAGTAAATTTATGAATTTCTTTGTGCTTAAAAAATGTGTTCATTATTTTTAAATTATTGAATGTGCAAAAATCTATCAGTTTTCTACTGTTGCTATTTAATGTAGCTTCTCCATTTGTACCCACTATGTTAGCAACTCTGTTATTTTCAGCTCTGGCATTCATGTCCCCTGTCAACATTATGTAATCATTTTTGTTCACTTTATCCAATATCTATCCAATATCTTCTGTAGTGTTTCATAAAATTCTTCATTTGATTCATCCCTGCATTCTGTTAAGTGTCCCCTTTGTGTTTTCAGTCTTGTTTCTATAACTCTGTCATTCCAGAATTTGTAGTGGTCTGTTTTATTTGATATTGACTTGTGGATCCATATCATAACTCCTGACTGGCCTCTGTTGTGTTTATCCACTCCACTGTGAATAACCGTATATTGTTCAGTCTCTTTAGTTCCTTGCAATTTCTTTTTGCTTTCTGTAATTACTGATATTTTAATATTGTTTTTGTTTAAAATTTTGACCAATTCTTCTTCTTTCTCTCCTAGCCCTCTAACATTCCAGGTTGCATATTTAAATTGTGATACCTTTTTCACATACGTGTCATCATTTAAAGAAAATCTGTCTGGCTTCTTCCTGTGAGATTTGCCAGTGGTTAAAGTTTCCCCTGAATGGGTTATGGGCCCAGAGCAGGTTAAGTCCAGTGGTAGGATTGCTACCTTTAGCCTCTGGACTGGCATGTTTAGGGATGGCATTTCCTCCGTTCCTGATGAAACAGTTATACTGCTGTGACTCGGTCGTCATTTCCTCGTTTGTGAGAACAGGGTATACCACGAGAAGTTGAGGATGACTGTTGGGTAGGATAGGCTATAGTATTATGCATCACTACCCCTTATACCCCACCCAGGCATACATGGGACAATAATATTAAGATGGATCTTTGGGAAGTGGGATGTGGGGGTATGGACTGGATGAAGCTGTCTCAGAATACGGACAGGTGGTGGGCACTTGTGAATGCAGTAATGAACCTTTGGGTTCCATAAAATGCGGGGAATTTTTTGACTAGCCGAAAACCAGTTAGCTTCTCAAGAAGGACTCTGCTCCATGGAGTAAGTACGTATTTATAATTATTTATTTTAGTGTAGTATTACCACATGTTACATTTATTAGCACGTGGCTTTCATTATGTACAATAAATACACATATTTAAGTAGTATAAAACTTGTAACTTACATTGTTCACTTGGGGGTTTCTGGTGAGATGGTGCTTCTGTTGTTCATGTCTGATGAGTTGGTGCTTCAGTTGTTGACATTTGTAATCAGGGGTTCTTGAATTTGTTGTGTTATCATCCAGCCCAAAAATTTAAATATGTTTAGCAAATTTTTTCCACTTCATTCAACATATTATATCCATTGCTTCTGTTAGAAACTTCTTAATAACTGCCACTTGAAATGTTGTTTCTCTTGCCGATACACCATTGTCATTTTATGTCAAAGTCAGCTCACTTGGCTTAAGTGTGTATTGGTATTGTGGCATCCCAAGTACAGTTATGTTTTATGCTTTTGTCATTTTATTAATAACATGTGCCTTAGCCTTCTAAAGACCTGCCTTTGCATACACAAAAGCACATAGGAAAGCAGTCCGAGAAATGCATATTATATATTCAGGCAACAAGGAAATTTACCGCATTTTTAGGAAATGCTGCATAATCTCCATTTATTTTCCACAAAATGCCATTTATTCATAATGTTATCTTTTTCATTAAAATAATTTTATCATTTTTCATATACCATGTGCTAAATTTTAAATACCCACCCCTGTAAGATAAAGGTTAAAGGCAGACATATTTTGCCAAAAAATATGCAAAACCTGCATACTGTCTTCAGAATTAGTATAGTTGGAGGAAACAGTCTGCCCTCTTTTGTTTATTGTGGGCTGTGGCTGGAATTTTTTGTTGATTGTAGGGATAGTGGGGTGCATTATTGAGCTCTGACACAGAAATATATTCAGATTGAGGAAGAACTTTGGGAAACCAGGTCTTCAAATATTGGCATTTATTTAATGATTATATGCACCAATTATTGTTTAAATCAAAAACCATTAATCAGACATCCACAGAAGCTAACTGGCAGCTAGTATGTGTGATTATCAATCTTTTTCTTATCCTGATGGGGCTTTATTACTATAGACACTCTTGACAGAACGGCTTTGTAGCTACTGTAAATCCTAACAAAAAGGCTTCTATAGAATTCAACACTTTTGTTTTCTGCATCATTTTTTTTTCTTATGTTGTGTTACTAGTGATCTGCTCTATACTCACAAATTACTCTGTAAATAGAAGTTTCACTCCCAGAGAATATATTCCTTGCCTAGCAGTTTCTGAAATGAATAATCTAGGATTTGATTGTCACTTACTTTGCATGTGTTAAGAATCACATGCTTTTCAGGGCCATTCAACACGGTTCTATTAAGTTGTTTCCTATGTGCATTAACAATAATTGTATTGTTTTCTGCAGAATTGGTGGAGATAGACATATGGCTACATAATAAAATAACCACCACAAATGAACACAATCATAACAGACAAACAAACACTAAAAATGAAACACCATATGTAAAACCAGTGTGGATAATCAAGCACTGTAATTTCGATCATTACTTCCACTGTGTCTGTTAGGTTAAGGTGAAGAGAGTGCAGCCCACATAACAAGGGATTGCATATACTTTCTTCTGTTTACATCTACTGTCTGATTTCAGTGAACAGACTGTAGGGTTGAGGTTGAAAATGTGTGGAGCTTTGCTTGTTCTTATGAATATACAGGGTGTCACAGGAGGAACGGACCAAACTTCGGGAGGGTGTTCCTTATGTTAAAGTATACCGATATAACCCAAAACACCTATATCCAAAGTTAAACGGTTACGGAGATAATGGCAAGAGAAGTTTGAA
>Ga0209629_10001752_pt1 | contig 14115 bp, 11 predicted proteins | sample TergutCu122P5_FD_187286 | JGI IMG/M metagenome (GOLD analysis project Ga0209629, IMG submission 187286) | Cubitermes ugandensis P5 segment gut microbial communities from Kakamega Forest, Kenya - Cu122 P5 (SPAdes) (version 2) | ecosystem: Host-associated > Arthropoda: Insects > Digestive system... | reverse complement strand
CCGTCCGATCTCCTCCCTCGGGAACGGCACGTCCGGGTCCAGCCCCGCCAAGAGCCCGTCCAGCTCCCCCAGCGTCGTGACGCTGGCCAGGGCCAGCCGCACGTCGCCGCCGACCGGAAAGCCCTTCAGGTACCAGCCCGTGTGCTTGCGCACGTCCTTCATCGCGTGGGTTTCGCCCATCAACTCGACGAGCAGCCGGGCGTGGCGGCGCAGCAGGGCGCAGACCTCGCCGAGCGTCGGCAGCGTCACGGCCGGTTCGCCGGCCAGCGCCGCCGCGATGTCGGCGAAGAGCCAGGGCCGGCCCAGCGCCCCGCGCCCGATCTCGACACCGGCGCAGCCGGTCCGACGCATCATGTCCACCGCGTCGGCCCCCTCCCAGACGTCGCCGTTGCCCAACACCGGGATGTCGACGGCCCGGACGAGCCGGGCGATGGCTTCCCAATCGGCGGACCCCGAGTAGGCCTGGGCCACCGTCCGGGCATGCAGACAGATGCCCGCCGCGCCGGCGTCCTCGGCGATGCGCCCGACGTCCAGGAACGTCGGGTGGTAGTCGTCCAGCCCGATGCGCGTCTTGACGGTGACGGGAACGCCGAAGCGGTCGGCCGACTGGACGGCCGATTCGATCAACTCCCTCGTCAGATTCAGCTTCCAGGGCAGCGCTCCGCCCCCGCCGCGCCGCGTCACCTTGGGCACGGGGCAGCCGAAGTTGAGGTCGACATGCTGGGCGCCGAAGTCCACCGCGATGCCCACCGCCACCCACAGGGCCGCCGGGTCGCTGCCGTACAGCTGCACCGACCGTATCGGCTCGGTGGGCGCAAACGTCATCATGGCGGCGGAGTGATCGTTGCCCATGACCATGCCCTGCGCGGTCAGCATCTCGCAGACGGCCAGCCCGGCTCCCTGCTCGTAGCACAGCTGGCGAAATGCCGCATTGGTGACCCCCGCCATCGGGGCCAACACCACGGGCGGATCGACGATCACGGCGCCCGCCCGCGACGGCGCATTCAGCGTCAAGGCGGCACCCGTCACACTTTCAGCTTACCGAGCGCGCCATGTAGATTTGCTGGGACGAGCCCTGAGGAGGTGGATGCCATGTCAGCCAACATCAGCGAACCCGACACCAAGGACCGCATCGTCGTCGGCTACGACGGATCGGCCGGCTCGGTCAACGCGCTGACGCACGCGGCCCGCCTGGCGAACGACCGCGGCCACACGTTGCTGATCATGATGGCGCTGCCCCACCTCAATCCCAAGACGCCGCGCACGGCGCGAGCCATGAAGCTCGATCCCGACTACATCACCCACATCAAGTCGCGCGCGCAGCGCAAGCTGGACGCCGCCGCCGAACAGCTCGCCTCACAATATCCGTCGCTGAAGACCGAGGTCGCCCTCGTGTCGGCCAATCCCGCCGGCGCCCTGGCGGACGCCAGCCGGGACGCCGCTCTCGTCGTCGTCGGCGTGCGGGGTCATTCCACCGAGCTGCTGTCGCCCATGCTGGGCGGGGTGTCCGGCACCGTGATCGCGCATTCCGAAGGACCGGTCATGGTGGTGCCGGACGGTATCCACGATCTGACCAACGGTCCGGTCGTCGTCGGCCTCGTCGACGCCGCCGATTCGGTGGCGGCCGGCGAGGTTGCGATCGCCGAGGCCCACAAGCGTGGCGTGCCGTTGGTGGCGCTGTATGCCTGGGACGTCGCACCCGAGCTGGCCGACTTCGGCCCGCTGGTGCACGTCGACGTGGACGGGACCAGGCAGGATCTGGACAACACCCTGGTGAGCCTGCTGGAGCCGCTGGTGGCCGAATTCCCGGAAGTGCGCGTGGAGCGCCGCGTCGTGCAGGGATCGCCGCGCGCCGCCTTGGTCGAGGCCAGCCAGCAGGCGTCCCTCATCGTCATTGGGTCACGCGGCCTCGGCGGCTTCAGCGGCCTGCTGCTCGGGTCGGTGTCCCGCGCCGTGACCCGCGAGTCCGAGTGCCCCGTCGTCGTCGTGCGCCAGCGCTGACGCGGTGCGCCTCGACGGCCTCGGCCACGTGATGTGGTGGACCGCCGGGGTGTCCGAGCAACTCACCTGCACGGTTGCGTCCGGCCGCCAAGGCCCTCAGCAGGCGGCGAGTTTCTCGGCCAGATAGGACCGGACCTGCGACAACCCGACGCGCTCTTGGCTCATCGTGTCGCGCTCGCGGATCGTGGCGGCGTCGTCTTCCAGGCTGTCGAAATCGATCGTGACGCAATAGGGCGTGCCGATTTCGTCCTGCCGGCGGTAGCGCTTGCCGATGGCCTGGGCGTCGTCGAATTCGACATTCCAGCACCGGCGCAATTCGGCGGCCAGGTCGCGCGCCTTGGGCGACAGCTTTTCATCGCGCGACAGCGGCAGGACCGCCGCCTTGACGGGAGCCAGCCGGGGATCGAGCCGCAGCGACACGCGGGTGTCCGTGCCGCCCTTCGTGTTGGGGGCCTGGTCTTCGGCGTAGGCGGCCACCAGGAACGCCATGAGCGAGCGCGTCAGTCCGGCCGCCGGTTCGACGACGTACGGCAGGTAGCGCTTGTCGTCACCCTGGTCGTAATAGCTCAGATCATTGCCCGAATGCTCGGTGTGCGTCTTGAGATCGAAATCGGTGCGATTCGCGATGCCTTCGAGCTCGCCCCATTCCGACCCCTGGAAACCGAAGCGGTATTCGATGTCGACGGTGCGCTTGCTGTAGTGGCTGAGCTTTTCCTTGGGATGCTCGTAATGGCGCAGGTCGGCGCGCGGGATTCCCAGATCGACGTACCAATCGGTGCGCGTATCGATCCAATACTGATGCCATTTCTCGTCGGTGCCTGGCTCGACGAAGAATTCCATCTCCATTTGCTCGAATTCGCGCGTCCGGAAGATGAAATTACCGGGCGTGATCTCGTTGCGGAAGCTCTTGCCGGTCTGCGCGATGCCGAACGGCACCTTCATGCGCGCCGCCTGCTGGACGTTGCGGAAATTGACGAAAATACCCTGGGCGGTCTCGGGGCGCAGGTAATGCAACCCGGACTCGTCCTCGACCGGGCCCAGATAGGTCTTCAGCATCATGTTGAAATCGCGCGGCGGCGTCCAAGTGCCACGCACACCGCACTCGGGACATGGTATTTCGGTCAGCGGCACCGCGTCCGGCTTGTCCAGCTTCTTTCTCTCGGCGTATTCCTCTTGGAGCTGGTCGGCCCGGAAACGCTTGTGACAGCCCAGGCATTCCGTCAGCGGATCGGTGAAGACGCCCACGTGGCCGGACGCCACCCACACCTGGCGCGGCAGGATCACCGACGAGTCAAGGCCGACGATGTCGTCCCGGCTCTGAACCATCGCCCGCCACCAGGCCCGCTTGATGTTCTCCTTCAGCTCGACGCCAAGCGGACCGTAGTCCCAGGCGGCCCGGGTGCCGCCGTAGATCTCGCCGCACGGGAAGACGAAGCCCCGCCGCTTGCACAGATTGATCACCTTGTCGAGCGTGGATTCCGCCACTTTCATCCTCCTGCCGGTCAAGGACCACAGTCTACCGTCACGACGGGAGGAGACCCGTCATCCCGGCGTAGTCAGGATCCCAGGGCGCCGGCGATATCGTCTCGAATTGTCGTCCTGCAGCGGTCATGATCTCCAACGACCGCGGACCCGGCGCGAACATAACGAATTGGTAACGATTTCCTTATCAAGGGCCGATCTGGCGACGACCGCCCAAGCCGCCTGCACCCAATTACATGCCCTGGCTTCGACACTGCTCGCCGAGGCGGACAAGCACGACGCTTTCCGTCGGGTGACGGGCTCCCCGTCGGCGTTGTTCATGGCGAACCAGGCGCATGTGACGGCCCGGCAAGCCGCGGGCATGCTGTTCGATGCGCACCGGCTGGACGAGCATCCGCAGGTGCGCACCGCTGCCCTGGCCGGCGACATCACGATGGGGCACGCCATGGCAGTCAGCAAAGCGCTGCAACAGATGCCGGATCATTTCAGTGCCCAGCAGAAGGACCGGGCTGAGGCGCTGCTGCTCGACTTGGCAGGACGACACACGCCTGACGACGTTCTGCGAGAGGCGGCCCAGGTGGCCCGACAGGTTGACCCGCATGACGCCGACGACAGAGAGAAGTCCAGGTTGACCCGGGAACGGGAACAGGCCTGGCGGGACCGGTCACTGAACTGGGGCTGGGATCGGGGCTCGATCACGTTCCACGGCAGCCTGCCCCTGGTTGAAGGTGAGGCATTCAAGACCCTGATCGAAGCCGGCGCCGCCCAGGCCCGCCGCGACCAGATCGATTCGCACACCCCGACCAGTCAAGAGACCACAGTGTTGCAGCGCCGCGCCGACGCCCTCATCGCGCTGGTGCAGTCGGCCAAGACGGGCGACAAGACCACCACGTTCGCCGGCGACCGGCCCGTCGTGATGGTCACGCTCGACTACCACAAGTTGCACGACGCCGCATACGATGCCGGCGTCCTGCCCGGCGGGCAGCCCCTGTGCGCCGGCGACCTGCGTCGCCTGTGCTGCGACTCGAACCTCATCCCAACCGTGCTCGGCGGTGACTCCGAGCCACTCGACGTCGGGCGGTCCTCCCGGTTCGTCACGCCTTCGATTCGCAACGCGCTGACGCTGCGCGACAGAACCTGCGCCTACCCGAACTGCGACAAACCCGCCAGCCTGTGCGACGCGCATCACATCGAACGGTGGGCCGACCAGCCTGGACAATCTCGTGTTGCTGTGCCCTTACCATCACGGACTGATCGAACCCGACAGGAATGCCGGCCGAGACCAGTGGACCGTCAAGATCCATGACGACAGGCACCCGGTCTTCACGCCACCGGGCCGGGCACCAGACCAGCAGCGCATCCGCAACACCAACGCCCCACCGCTGCCAGCCGCATCCATGGCGACTGTGGATCGCCAACGCTCTGAAGTGGTCGAACGCGGCCGGATCGTCATCCCGCGCCCGGGCCACCCACAGAGCCCACAGAGCCCACAGAGCCCACAGAGCCCACAGAGATAGTGGATCAAACCGCTCCCGTCACGCCCATCACGCCCGGCATCCCGGCATCCCCGGTATCCCCGGTATCCCCGGTATCCCCGGTATCCCCGGCATCCCCGGCATCCCCGGTTGACGGTTGACACGGTCAGCATGATAATTGATAATGGTTCTCATGTTCGATTCGAGACGGTTCCCGCGCGTGGGCGCCGTCCTGACCGTCGCCATCGCGGCAGCCGCAGCGCTCGCGGGCTGCGCGGCGCCGCCACCGCCCAGCGACGGCAAGCCCCAGATCGTCGCGGCGATGTATCCGCTGGCGTTCCTGGCGTCGTCGATCGCCGGGGAGGACGCCGACGTCGTGACACTGGTGCCGCCCGGCGTCGAACCGCACGACTATGAACTGACGCCCAGCCAGACGGCCCGGCTGCGCGACGCGGGGTTGGTCATCTACCAGAAGGGCGTCGACGCGGCGATCGATTCGGCGATCGCCCAGGCCGCGCCGGCCCGCATGGTCGAGACGGGTTCGCTCGTGCAACTGTTGCTGGCGTCCAGCGATGGGGCGGACACCGAGGGCACGTCGGGCGGCTACGCCGACGACCCGCACACCTGGCTGGACCCCAACAACATGGCCGTGTTCGCGGACGCCGTCGCAGCGGCGCTCGAGGCCGTCGACCCGACCAACGCCAACGCCTACGCGGCGAACAACCAAGCCCTCAAGATGTCACTGACGAGCCTTGATTCTGAGTACCGGCAGGCCCTGGCGGCCTGTCAGCGCACATCGTTCCTGACGACTCACGCCGCCTTCGGCTACCTGGCCAAGGCGTACGGCCTGACGCAGTTGGCCATCGCGGGCGTCACACCCGACGACGAGCCCAGCCCCAAGCGCCTGGGTGAGCTGGCCGACAAGGCCAGGAGCCAGGGGCTGACCACCGTCTTCTTCGAGACGCTCGTCAGCCCCGCCTACGCCGACACCCTGGCGTACGATCTGGGTCTACGCACGGACGTCCTCGACCCCATCGAGGGCGTCACGCCAGCCAGCCGCGGCTCCGACTACCTGGCGATCATGCGATCGAACCTGGCCGCGCTGCGCCAAGCGAACGGATGTGCCCCATGACGACGAAACCCGCCCCGGTCGAGGCCCGAGGCCTGGACGTTGCCCTGGACGGCACGCCGGTGCTGCACGATGTGAGCATCGAGGTGAGCGCCGGCGAAACGGTCGCGCTGCTGGGCGGCAACGGCTCGGGCAAGACGACGCTGCTGCGCACTCTCCTCGGGCTACTGCCGCGCGACGCCGGCGAGGTGCGTCTCTTCGGGCAGCCGATCGACGAGTTCCACGACTGGGGACGCCTCGGCTACGTGCCCCAGCACGGGGCCGTCCAGGTGGCGGCCGCCACCATTGGCGAACTGGTCGCCAGCGGACGGCTGCCCCACCGCCGTGCCTTTCACCCGATGACGGCCGAGGACCGGGCCGCCATCGCCGACGCCTTGGTCATGGTCGGCCTGACGGACCTCGCCCGGCAGCCCATGGCGCACCTGTCCGGCGGACAGCGGCAGCGCGCCCTGATCGCCCGCGCCCTGGCGACGCGCCCCGATCTGATCGTCCTGGACGAGCCCCTGGCCGGGCTCGACACCGTCACGCAGGATTCTCTGGCCGAGGTGCTGGGACGGCTCAAGGCCGGTGGCACCGCGGTGCTCGTCGTCCTGCACGAACTGGGGCCGCTGGAAGGCCTGCTCGACCGCGGCGTCGTGCTGCGGCAGGGGCGGGTCATCCATGACGGCCCGCTGCTGGCGGCCGGGCCGTCGCACGACCACACCCACGACCACCCGACCGACGCTGCGCCGCCGGCCTGGGCCGTCCGGCTGGAGACGCGATGACGCTCGGCGAACTGTTCACCTTCGGCTTCATGCAGCGAGCCCTGCTGGCCGCGCTGATATCCGGCCTGCTGTGCCCGGCCGTCGGCGCCTACATCGTGCAGCGCCGGTTGTCGTTGCTGGGCGACGGCCTCGGTCACGTCGCCATCGCGGGCGTCGGCCTGGCACTGCTGACGCGCCTGGCGCCGCTGCCAATCGCCATCGTCGTCTGCCTGGCCGGCGCGCTGGGCATCGAGTGGCTGCGCCAGCGCGGCAAGGCGACCGCCGATGTGGGGCTGGCCATCCTGTTCTACGGCGGCATCAGCGTGGGCCTGCTGCTGGCTGCGCTGGCCGGACAGGGCGCCGGCACGCTGAGCCAGTACCTGTTCGGCTCGCTGATCACGGTAACGCGCGCCGACATCTGGTTGATCGCCGCCTTGGCAGTCGTGGTTCTGCTTTTCGGGCTCGGGCTGGCGCCGCAGCTGTTCAGCGTCTGCGTCGACGAGGACTTCGCCCGCACCCAGGGGCTGCCCGTGCGCGCCCTCAACATGCTGATCGTCGCGATGGCCGCGATCACCGTCACGCTGTCGATGCGAACGGTCGGCCTGCTGCTCGTCAGCGCCCTGATGGTGGTGCCGGTGGCGGCCGCCCAGAACCTGGCGGGCAGCTTCAAGGCCACGCTCGGCTGGGCAATGGTCATCGGCGTGCTGGTGGCCGGCGGCGGCACGCTGATCTCGGCCGGCGCCAACACGCCGTCCGGCCCGACGATCGTCGTCGCGGCCATCGTGGTGTTCGGCCTGGCGGCGGCCGCCTCTGCCGTCCGGACCCGGCGCCATCCGGCGGTGGTCGCCCCGTCTGACATCGCGTCCCCACCGCATCACGTCGTCGCCGAGCCGCACGCCGGCGACGACGCCCACGACACGGCCCTGCTGCACGACGACCACGTCGACTACCTGCACGACGGCCATCGCCACGCGCCCCACGAAGATCACTATGACGAGCACTGACAGACCCCAGCGCCGCACACGGCAGCGCAGCCTGATCGCGGCGGCGCTGGACGGCACCGACCAGTGGCTGACGGCCCAACAGGTGCACCGTCGTCTGGCCGACGACGGCCACGCCGTCGGCCTGGCCACCGTCTACCGCACCCTGGCGGCGTTGGCGGCGTCGGGCGGCATCGACGCCGTTCGCAGCAACGACCAGTGGACGTACCGGCGCTGCTCGCCGATCCACCACCATCACCTGACGTGCCGCTCTTGCGGCCGCACAGTCGAGGTGACCGCCCCACCGCTCGAGGCATGGGCCGCTGACGTCGCCGCCGCCCACGGCTTCACCGACATCGACCACCTCATCGAGGTTTCCGGGTTGTGCGCCGCCTGCGCGGAGGACCGCCCGGGCTAGCCCGGGCGCGAGGCGAGGGCCTCGCGGGCGGCTGCCCTGATCCCGTGCGTCACGACGATCTCGACGAAGTCGGCCACGCGGTCGTCGAAGTCGTCCCAGCGGGTCAACGCGTCCGGTAGCACGCCGCCGCGCATGACCCGCAGCGCGTGATCGCGCGGCCCCTTGGCTCCGGTCACCGCTTGACGCATGGCATCCGCCTTCGGCTCGCCGACCAGCCCGGCCAGTTCGCCGGGGTCGAACCCGGCGGGCGGGCAGGTGACACAGATCCAGGCCGCCGTGGTCAGCGCCAGCTGCTGGGGCACCCGACCGCGCTCGAGCGCATAGACGGCGGGAACGACGATGCGCTGGGCCAGCTTGGCCGACGTGTCCGTGGCGACGCGCCACGTGGCGTCCCCCAGCGCCGTGTTCGCCCACCGCCCGAACAGCGTCTCGATGTAGGCGCGCACCTCGAATCCCTTGGGCAGATCGAGCGTCGGCAGATACTCGTCGCCCTGGGCGGCGTGCACACAGGCGGCGATGAAGTCCGTGGCGATGGCCTCGGGGCTCGTCGCCTTGCCGGCCAGCACGCCAAGGTTCGCCAGCAACGAATAGCAGCCGTTCATCAGGCGGAGTTTGACGAACTCATATTTGTTGACCTCGTCGGTGAAGAGCGCGCCCGCCTTGTCCCAGGCCGGCCGGCCCGCGGCGAAGACGTCCTCCATGACCCACATGGTGAAGCGCTCCGCCGGAACCGACACGGCGTCTCTCACGCCGAGGATGCGCTCGACGGCCTGCCTGGTGGCGTCCGTCGTGCCGGGCACGATGCGGTCGACCATCGCGTTCGGGAAGGCGACCGAAGTCTCCAGCCAGGTCAGCAGTTCGGACGGGCCGCCGGCGGCCGCCAGGAACTGCCGCAGGCGGTCGCGGGCCGTGTGCCCGGCCGCCAGCACGTTGTCGCAGCTCAGCACCGTGACGGGCGCCCCGCTCATCTGCCACCGGCGCCACAGCCCGGACGCCAGCATGCCGAGCGGGGTGGCCGGGCGCGCCAGGTTGCGCAGGTCGGCGACGACGGCCGGATCGCCGACGTCCAGACGGCCGGCCGCGCTCGAATGGTAGCCGGCCTCGGTGATCGTCAGCGTCACGATCCTGGTGGCGGGGGCGGCGATCGCGGCGACGACCTCGTCCGCCTGGTCGGCACCGACGAGCAGGCCGCGGTGGACGTCCACGACGCGCGCGTCCTCGACGCCGGGCGCCAGTTCCAGCACGCTGTAGAGGTTGCCCTGGGCGCGCAGGCCGTCCACGATCGTGCGCGACTTGTTGGCCACGCCGACGATGCCCCAATCCCCCGGCTCGGCGGCCAGGGCCAGCGCGGTGTAGACGGCCGTGTGGGCCCGGTGGAACTGCCCCAGTCCCAGGTGCACGATGCCGGGCGTCGCCGGCGCCGATGCCCCGAGCTGTCGTCCGGCGGGCAGGGCGCGGGGCGCCAGCGCTCTCACGGCCGGCCTTCCTCGCCCACGTCGAGCAGCGGCAGCGACCGCAACGAATGCTCGAGATGCCAGGTGACGAACGCGTCGATCGCCTGACGAGCATGCTCGCGCACATCCGGCGCGACGCCTTGGGTGGCGGGCCAGTCGCCCGCCAGCAGAGCTCCCAGCAGCGCCCAGGTGGCGGCGTCGAGCGTGGCCGCCCCCTCGGTCCGGCAAGACGCGCAGACCAGGCCGCCGGCCGTCACCGAAAACCACCTCTGTTGGCACGGTTCGCCGCACCGGGCGCAGGCGGTCAGCGCCGGCTTGTAGCCGGCCAGCGACAGGGCACGCAGCAGGTAGGAATCGAGTATCAGCGACGGCGGTCTGGCACCGTCCCTGGTGCCCTCGCCCAGGGCGTGCAGTGCGCCGATCAGCAACTGGTACTGCGTCAGGGCGGGATCGCCCTCCTCGGCCACCAGGCGGTCCGCCGTCTCGACCATCACCTGCCCGGCCGTGAAGCGCGGATAGTCGCCGCGCAGCGGGCGGGAATAACCGGCCACCGTGTCGACCTGGGCGATGACGTCCAGCGTCCTGCCCCGCACGAACTGGACGTCGACATGGGAAAACGGTTCGAGCCGTCCGCCGAACTTGCTCGACGTCCGCCGAACGCCGCGCGCCACGGCCCGCACCTTGCCGTTGTAGCGCGTCAGCAGGGTGACGATGCGGTCGGCCTCGCCCAGCTTGTGGGTGCGCAGCACGACGGCACGGTCACGGTATGTCGGCACGCTTCCATTGTCGTGCGGCGGGCCAACCGGGCATCTCAGGCGCGCGGGCTAGAGTCTTGCTTGTGAAGACGTCACCACGCCCGGCCAAGCGGCCGCCGACGCCGCACCCGTCGGGCGCGCATCCCCCCCAGTGGCCGGCTGGATCGGTGCCCCGCCACATCGCGATCGTCATGGACGGCAACGGGCGCTGGGCCAAGGAGCGGGGTCTGCCGCGCACCGCCGGCCACACCGCCGGCGAGGTGGTGCTGTTCGACGTCATCGAGGGCGCCATCGAGGCGGGTGTGCGCTTCCTGTCCGTCTACGCGTTCTCGACGGAGAACTGGCGCCGCAGCCCGGACGAGGTGCGCTTCCTGATGGGCTACAGCCGCGACGTGATCCACCGCCGCCGCGACGACCTCGACGCCCTTGGCGTGCGCGTGCGCTGGGCCGGGCGCCGCCCCAGGCTGTGGAAGTCCGTCGTCGACGAGCTCCAGGTCGCCGAGGCGCAGACCCGGGACAACGAGACCCTCGACCTGCAGTTCTGCATCAACTACGGCGGCCGCGCCGAGATCGTCGACGCCACGCGCGCCATCGCTGCCGCCGCCGCGGCCGGACTCCTGCATCCCGACCACATCACCGAGAAGACGTTCGCCGCACATCTCGACGAGCCGTCCATGCCCGACGTCGACCTGTTCATCCGGACGTCGGGCGAACAGCGCATCTCGAACTTCCTGCTCTGGCAGTCGGCCTACGCCGAGTTCGTGTTCCTCGACAAACTGTGGCCGGACGTCGACCGCCGCGACCTCTGGGCCGCCATCGACACCTACCTCAGCCGCAGCCGGCGCTTCGGCACGGCGTGAATGCCCGGGGCGGCCCACATGCCAATCCGCGGGGCTGCCACGCCGCGGTTGCACGTAGACTGAAGGGGTTGAACGTGCGTCGGGGAAGCTGACTGTGAACAAAGTGACGGGCCAAGTGGGCGCCACGTTCGCATCTTTGAAATACTTCAACTACCGCCTGTGGTTCACGGGCGCCACCGTGTCGAACATGGGCGCCTGGATCCAGCGCGTCGGCCAGGACTGGTTGGTGTTGCGCGTCCTGACCCACACCAACGGCATCGCCCCGGCGATCGTCACGGCCCTGCAGTTTCTGCCGTTCCTGTTCTTGTCGGCCTACGCCGGCGTCCTGGCCGACCGGCTGCCGCGCCGGAAGCTGTTGGTGTTCACCCAGGCCGGCCAGTCGGTCCTGGCGCTGGCCCTCGGCATCATGACGCTGACGGGCGTCGTCCAGCTGTGGCACGTCTACGTCTTCGCGTTTCTCTTGGGCTGCGTCACGGCCATCGACAACCCGGTGCGGCAGACGTTCGTGGCCGAGATGGTGCCCGGCCCCATGCTGCCGAACGCGGTCGGCCTGAACTCGGCCTCGTTCAACTCGTCCCGCCTGATCGGCCCGGCGCTGGCCGGCCTGCTGATCCAGGGGCTGGGCTGCGGGGTCACGTTCGTGATCAACGGCTGCACGTTCATCGCCACGATCATCGCGCTGCTGGCCATGCGTCCGGGCCAGCTCTACGCGGTGCCAAAGGCCGAGCGCCGGCCCGGCCAGATCAAGGAGGCCATCGCCTACGTCAGGGGACGCCCCGATCTCCTGATGATCTTCTCGGTCATGGCGGTCATGGGCTGCTTCGCCTTCAACACACAGCTGACGAACTCGCTGATGGCGACGAAGGTGTTCGACAAGGCGGCCGGGCAGTTCGGCCTGCTCAGCTCGATCTTCGCGATCGGCGCCCTGCTGGGCGCGCTGATGGCGGCGCGGCGGCGCCACCCTCGTCTGCGCCTGATCCTGGCCGCGGCCTTCTGCTTCGGCCTGGCGGCCAGTCTGTCGTCCGTGATGCCGAACTACGCGACGTTCGCGGCGACGGGCATCCTGGTTGGCTTCTGCATGCTGACGACCATGACGGCCGCCAACTCGACCGTCCAGATGACCACCTCACCCGAAATGCGCGGCCGCGTGCTGGCCCTCTACATGCTGATTTTCAACGGCGTCACGCCCATCGGTTCGATGACCATCGGATGGATCGCCCAGTACTGGTCGACGCGGTGGTCGATCGGCGTGGGCGCCATCGCGGCGCTTCTCGCCAGCCTGCTGGCCCTGTGGTGGGCGCACCGCAACTGGCACGTCACGGTGCGCTTCGACCAGATTCTGCCGCCCCACATCACCGTCGTCCAGTCACAGGACACGGTGCGCTAGGCTACCCGCCGGTGCGCTGACCGCCCGGGTTGCCACCGTTGAAGCCGCCGCCAGAACCGCCGCCGGTGGTCCCGCCCACACGTTGGGTCGGCCCGGTGTTGCCACCGAGCACACGCGAGATCCCGTTCAGGTTGGACGGCAGCGCCTGCTGCGTGTCGGCGATGACCACCCGGTCGCCGACCTTGACGCCCTGGCTGATCGCGACCTGGGTGGCCCCGATGCCAGCGATCGTGACCGGGACGGTCGTGAGCGTCTGGCCGCTGAGCACCTCGACGGTGCCCGAGGCATCGGTCGAGTCGAGCAACACGGCGCTCACGGGCACCAACACTGCATTGGTCAACTGGCCGACCGTGACCGTCACCTTGGACGGAACCCCGGGCAGCAACTTGTCGGCGTCCCCGCCGACGGCCTCCACGGTCACCACATAGTTTGTGGCGCCGGCCGAGACGGGCGCCAGTTGTTTCTCGCTGACCTTGCCGGCCGCATCCCCAACCCCGAGCTGGGTTATCGTGGCGTCCTGTCCGGGTGCGATCTTGGCGATCTGCGACACCGGCACGGTCAGGTCGACGGTGACGCCACCGTCGCTGACGATCACGACGGAACTGGATGCCGACGCGGCCGACCCGGCCGTGAACGGCATCTGGGCGATCGTGCCGTCGATCGGCGATGTCAGCGTGGCCGCCGTCAGATTGGCCTTGGCCTGGGTCAACGCCGCCTGTGCCTGATCGACCGCGATCTGGGCAGCGGTCTTGGTGCTTTCGCTCACCGTGCCACCGCCGGCGCCCTGCTGTCCCATCGACGATTTCATCTGTTCGGTCGCCTGCTGCACCGCCTGCTGCACCGCCTGCTGGGTGGCGGCCTGGCACGCGGCCTGGGCGGCCTGTGTCGCCTGGGCCGCCGCCTGCGTGGCGGCCTGCGCGATGGCCTGCGGCACCTGCGCCGTCGCCTTGGCCAGCTGGTCGGCGGCTGCGCTGACCGCCTGGTTGGCCGCCAGCATCGCCTGGATGGCCGCCGCACAGGCGGACGTGTCGGCAGCTCCTCCAGCACCGGCCTGGCTGGCGGTGTCACTGGCGGGCGGGGTATGACTGGCGGACGCCGTGTCACTGGCGGACGCCGTATCGCTGGCTGACGCCGTATCGCTGGCGGAATCCGTCGACGTGTCCGTCGGCGCGCCGGTGGCGGTTTGCGTCGGAGTGCCGGTGGGTTGCGCCGTGGGCGTCTCGGTCGGTTGGGCAGTGGGCGCCGGGGTTGGCGCCAAGACCGCGGCACAGGCCGTGGTCATGGCCGCGGTCGCCTGCTGGGCCTGGGCCTGCGCCTTGGTCAGAGCGGCCTGGGCGGCGGTCAGCGCCTGGGTCAGTTGATCGTCCTGCCCGCCGGATCCAGTGGGCGCGCCGCTCCCGCCATTCGTGCTGGTGCCCCCGGGCCGGTCGG
>Ga0209629_10001751_pt1 | contig 14115 bp, 10 predicted proteins | sample TergutCu122P5_FD_187286 | JGI IMG/M metagenome (GOLD analysis project Ga0209629, IMG submission 187286) | Cubitermes ugandensis P5 segment gut microbial communities from Kakamega Forest, Kenya - Cu122 P5 (SPAdes) (version 2) | ecosystem: Host-associated > Arthropoda: Insects > Digestive system... | reverse complement strand
CTGTAGATTTTCTGCATGTTTATCGTCCCGCAGCTGCAATTATGGCATCATATTTGACTACGTAGTACATGTAATGTCTCATGGAGACGCTGCCCCAATCTTCGAATTTCTGCGCACCGGAACCAGTTCGACTATTAGAGCACTAAGTGTAAAGAGCATGTCGCGGAATAAGTCTTGTGTGTATTTCGTAATTATTCGATCATTTAAATTCTGTTTTGCACCGTGTGCTTTGAGAACCCCTAACAACGCGCCTTATCTTCATGGTATATAACACTGCTGAGAAGTTGCCCATTCGACAGTGGCGTGTGTCTCGAAAATGTAACATAAATTGTATAAAATATTCAGCTCGTTTCTTAAAACAAGGCACTATACTGCGGGCGGAGAACTTGTGCGAAATGTTTCTTATTTGTTATACTGCTGCAGAAGCTAGCACGTGTTCATGTCTTTTGAGAAAGAAGAAATATCTGAATATCTGAGACAGTTTATATCGCTGGTAGATAGGCAACGGGGACTGCCGTATCTCTTCATATATCTGCAGGATTATAGTGATAATTTTAATTCGTGAGGAAATTTAAATTGGATCAAAGAGTAGGATCTTGTTTTGTTTAAATTAACGACATTGCAGGGAAATTCAAATTCAAAGTAATGTAGTATCTTATATTTGTGGTATATTAATTAACTTAAACCGTTCAACATTTTGTATTAATACACGCATTTTCTTTAGAAAATGCAGCATTATCTCATGGGTTTCGAGTATTTCACTTGGACGAATTTTGTGAAAGTGCAGAACCATATTATATCATTTTATTGTAAAAAGTTTCTGAATTTAACGCCCATCAAATCGCTTAAAAATCAGTTTTAATTCTAAGAACGGAGAGCCATAAAAGGCTTGTTTCTTAATATCGATCATAAGTATTCCAAATTTTCTACCCATTTTCTTGTTTATTTTCCACGGAAATGTGTATTTCAGTGTGAGTTGTTAAAATTAAACCGATTTTCACGAAGTGCTGAAAAACTTAGACAGTTCCATGAATCTGTCTTCAGGCTTCTTTTTGAGGTGTTGTACGTTTCAGTATTAGTTATTTGCTCATATTCAAGGATATGGACTTTGTCTTAAAACGTGAAGCTTTGAGGTTTTTGCAGAGTTTACTGTCTCCTGTAAGGCCACATCCAGTCTTGGGCGTTCTGCCGCAACGTAACAGCCTAATGTAACGGGCATTTGGAGGTCTGGACGGTGTTATTGTAACATTTACTCTGTTCGGTTCGCTGCGCCGACTGATCATTTTACACACGGTTATCTAGCGCGCATCAAGGGATGTTACGTTACGCTTCTAGAGCAGTTTGTGACGTCTTTGTGTGCTCGTTCTCATCTTCGCTGATGGTCCTCGCAAGACATCTTCGTAACAGAAGCAGTGAACAATTAGTGGATCACAGCTCGCAGCCCATTCGCCGGAACGTGCGCCGTCTTCTCCGAAACTGAACCTCGGTTCGAGTAGAACCCCGCGCGGTTTAGTCGTGCTGTAACGTTTCAGCAAAATGCTCAAGTCTGGACACGGCTTGTACCGCACTGTAATCTGGCAACAGTTTATAAATGTCTCGGGAGAAAGCCATCTTCCAGCGGATTACTACGAAATGTTACATACGTATTTACCAGACTACACGGCGTCTAAATCCAGAACACAGCATCTATCACAACAAGATTGATTGTCGTCATTATCAAGGTGATACTCTCATCATCCTGTGGTGGATCCGTCCACAGCCCTAGAAAGTGAGAGAAAATAACTTCATAAACGCAGAATATGTTTCTTATCGAAAAAGTTATTTGTGCCAAAAAAAATCTGTGTTGTAAAACCGGCTTGATATCCATGTGACAGTGACTCAAAGTGACAGTGGAGAAACGGAAGGATTCATCTAACATTTCAGAATTTGCTTATATTTTACGGTCAGAGCAAGATTTTGGCCCATTCTCTAGAATCTAGTTTGATATTCAGGGTAGCCTGAGTGCTTAAATACGGTAAGTAAACAGCTCAAAATGACGTTGCAAGTTGAACATCTGCTCGGCTTGGACCATTGCCCAATTTAAGTAAATTTATTTTGTGATAAACATATTTAACTTAAGATGCATAAAAAATTTATTGTAATAGACATTTTAACATTGAGTGAAAGAAAGATGTGTCACTTGGCGGTTTGGCAAGTCACAGGGAACTGACTGGCAGCATTAAATATCTCAGTGGAATGTTGGAATTTTCGATCGTCCTGGCGGTGTCACTGACGATTGTTGTCTTGGCTTGTGACGTCATGTAGACCGGTCCAGATCTACAAGCGTACATTGCGGCACAACAAATAAGAGAGAAGAACTGGTTTCAGGGTCAATATGGTGTTCAATATAGTAGAATGGGTAAGGGTAAAATAGCGTTACTATGCAAATAAACCATAACAACTTGGAACGAAAATAATATTTATATACGTTAGTCCAGCGACAGTATTATTCGGACGGTAAATTGCTCAAAAAATATCTGTCATTATACACAATAGTGAAGCAGATACATTCAAGCTATCGTTACTATAAAATAATAGAATTTGTACAAGAAGAGTACAGTTGTACAAGAAGTATTATTAAATGTAAGTAAACCCCAGTGTAGTTAAAAAAAAAGAAGAGTTTTTTTGTATGTCTCATACGTAAATTCCAAAGTGTTGCGACTTTCAGATTTTGGGTTTGATGCTTTATTAACATTATCTCTTTGTGTTTAAAACACAAACATTTATCCATATGCCAATAATTCCCATTATAAAGAAATCATGTTGTTATGATTAGTGTTGTGGCAAAGACTTTTTGAGGTTTCATTTTCACATTTATTACAGATGTGCCTTTCCAAGGACAGATGCTAGTCTGTTTCTTTGGTAGTTGACATTTCAGGATGCCGTAAATTAATGTAAACATTGTGATAAGTAATTAAGTAAAATGTTTGCTTCATGGAAATTCCGAGGTACTAAATTTCAGTAGAATTACTGTGGAGTTTTCAAAGCATATTCGTCAGTTTTTGTGAGCGTAAGACTTTATGTTTTACACTATTCCAGACTTCTGTATGAGGAAATAAAAGATTCTTGTCTATTCCCTTTAAAACTATTTTGAATAAACTGGAATGAGCCTTTAGATGCGTGTGGTCTAGTATTTGATTCTAATAACTGAATGTTTAAAAACGCTGAATATATACAAACTTCTTTGCGTTAATTTATTAATTAACCCGTATAAGAATTTAAAGTTTTTACAAAACATCCTAAATTTTCAATGACTGTTAAAATTAAGTATATTAATTTTAATTCCATGCGAAGTCGGTTAGATAAATTGTTTATTTGCGGCACACAAATGCGAATATTACGCACGTATCAAACACTATAACTTAGAGTTAACATAAATCATGTTATATAAACATATCCATGTTGCAAGCTGTGACAGTTGATTAAGTATGGGTTTTTTAAAACTTTTCATTAAATAATATTTAACTTCACGTCTATAAAGACTCGGACTTTACTCGCGTAAAATGAAGAAACCAGTTGCATGGGTTTGAAGATTATATTACGTGATATTCGCATATTTCTAAAATAAAATGAACAAAAATTTTTTAAATGTTTTTATAAGTCACAATGCGGTATACACATAATACTCGTATCTTAACTACTGAACGCGTGTGATGATTATGGACGGAAATAATAAGAGATAATCCTATATAACATTTGATAACATGACATTCAGTCTGTTTAACAGATTCCTTTCTTTTAGTGACGCATCTTTCTTGTGGTATTAGAATATGCTTTGTGTGATGTAAACTTCAGACTGCTTATTCCTTATAAAGAAATAAAAGTGGAAGACAGACGAGGAGGAGAAAAATAAGAATGGATACATTCTAATTAACTAACTTCCTAGGCCTGAAACTATTTATCACTTATGTAATGCCTCTTTATGTCTCCAATTTTAAGAGACGTTTGAGGAAAATATTTTGTTATTATAGAAATTGTTTTGAATTGAACAGAACTCTCTCTCGTGAAGGACATAAGAGAGAGCCACATGTACTTTGCACATATTTTACCTCGTATATTTGTTTTAATTCAGAAGATAGAAGTATCATTGAAGTAAATTGAACGCTTCGTACACATAGAAGTTCAAAATAATTGAAAAACACTTTTTAATTGATGGTAATGTTTCTGTACTATGTTTATACATAATAAGATAATGAAACCTTAACGGCAAATTTTAACGAAGAGTTTTGTGGTGTCAAGGAATAATTGTTCCGTGTAATTAATAAATAATGATTCGATCTTACGAGATTAGGTTTCCAAATTTTATTACGGTCTTTTATAGAATTATGAAAGAATTATGGAAATTGGATATACATGTATCCGCAGCACGAAAGCTCTGACAACTGTGTGAAATTATATGTTGTGCTTCACACAAAATCCATCAGGCATTTAATTGTTTGAATAGAGCTGTAACTGTTACTACATACGTTTGAGTAATGAAGAGAATTTCTCGTCTACGAACATCACATAACAAAGCTGCAATGTTTCAAAATTGGTCCACGTTATGTACATTTTATGGTACAGAATCTGAAGGAATGAATAGAATATTACGTGACAGAAAGCGAGTTAATAAAATATTGTTTGTTGTACAGAAAAAGTATTCAAATATAATGTTCTTATTTTATTACAGTATTGCAACAATTAACTACAGCGAATAATATTCGAGAAAGAAGTCACTGCCTGTGACATATGTATACATTACATATGTACACAAATAGACAGTATATACATAAAAATATAATACAGTTAAATGAGGTAATTTTCAATTGCATGTATTAAAAATGTAAACACACAGCTGTTTTATGACATTTGGGTTATTTCGCGTGGATTAGATGCGCAGTTACTGTGGTTCATTGAACATAAACTGTAATTGCCACAATTTGCCTAAAGGAATCCTCTTATTCAAGATGCACTTCATAGAGATTTATATAATGTCTTGACCAAAGAGTCGTCGTATACAAGTTCCACAAATCATTTTCTTTGTGTATTAAGAATTAAAATTTGGTATTGTTCCATAATTTTGTGAAAACATTACACCAAACTTCGTACAGGTGTGGTCTCAGGGTTGTAAGTTTAGAGTACATAAGGTCTGCTTTTTCTAGAGGGTTAAATATGCTGCAAGTGTGGAAAACGTTTTATATTATATAAACGTAATTCTTGCAGGCCTATTTTCACTTTGTAAGGGCTGATTCACTCACTACAAGAAACTTAATAGTACAATTCTACGCTAACAAAACAAAAGAAGTATCCGACTGATTTCAGGCTCCCGCCGTGATGTAAAGGAAACATGACCTCTTCTGGTACACTACGCAGCGTGAAGTGGTAATTCAGCACCGACGTTTCGGGACAACCTATCGGTTCCTTCTTCAAAGTTCAAGAAGTCCAAGAACTTGGATAGGTAGTCCCGAAGCGTCGGTACGAAATTACCACTCTAGGCTCCGCAATATTCCCGAAGAGCACAGATCTCAAATAGCGGATTCATATTGCCCACTTGGAGGACGTGAAATTGCTAAGCCAGTAGTCCCTAAGGTACTGTTCCAGATCTCTTCATAACTAACTGCTTAATTACCAGTTCTTATCTATGTCAATTTTTTCTGGTTTAACTAAGTTTTGCTGGAAGTAATGCTCACAAAAGCAGTCAGCATATGAGGAGGTACTATAACGTAATCACACTAAGGGTCAAAATTATATTTGCAGCATATTCTCGCTTTTAACATCGTCATGTGTAGGAACATGTAAAATGGTTTTGTGGAAGCTGTTGCTTCATCGCGGGCCATGGGAATTTGATTTGAGTTAAACTAGGAATACTTATTTATCATCAGATATATTGACTAAGTATACCAAAACATCATGAATAATCCAGTGATACCTGTCACAAAAATTATAAAATAATCTGAATGCGTGAATTAGCGCAGTGAATGCTTACATTGCAGACAGTAGGATTTCGGCTCCCAAAGTTGATGCAAACCTGCGTCTAAGTACAGCCCAGTTCTAGGGCCATTCAGCTTTCTCTCCAGCTTAATACTACAGCTTCCTTCCTTTCAGTTCAAGGTGCAGGAGCAAGAATTCATCACTCAATTTAGCTAAAACAAAGAATATCTGGATTTCTACCTCCGATCCTTCTGCACTTCTGGATATACGTAGTGTCACTGGGGCAATTTTAAAATTATCTCGAGAGGAAATTCGTATATACTCAAATATATCCTGATCAAGGAAGATTTAAACGTGAATTTGACTCGTAGAAGGAGGAAATTATTGCACACTCCTCACGTTTCTTGAATGTTTTGAATCAGTCTGGTTTTCAGTTATCAGGTCTGGAACATGAAAGTGTTGTACTTTCTTAGGTTCACAGAAAAGAACTTACCTGAAGACTGAGAGAAATTAACTTTTCTGTAAATTTTTGAACCAAGAAAGTGACCTGAATGGTACTTAAAAGTCTAGATTCTACCTCAAAAAAGCACAACATTATATCATCACTATAAATACCAACCGTAAATACTGTTCAGGTAAAAGACAGATCTTTACTGCGAGAATCATAAAATGAATGGTTAAAATGCAGAGATTTAAAGATAAGGCAGGTGGTGCATATAATTACCATGATGCTTTAATGACTTAAATTTATTACACATGAAAATATGGAAAATACTCACTATAAGATTCTGTTTTGACAAATGAGCGCATTTTGCCACGTTGTATTAAGCTACACTGTACCAAGCCTACGACGTACAAAACATCCCAGTTTCATGATGAAGCTACAGTTTGTTTGTGTATTTAAACATCTGACTGATATTTTACATTGTATTTTGTTCTAAAACTCGAATATGAAAGTAATGGAATTAAGTAACTCCATTGATCAGAGGTGTTCTGTATAACCTAAGAGAGGAGTGCACACATTTTTCCCAAAAACCTAGGATCCACCTCAAACTTCTATGTGCCAGAAGGGTTATATGAAGCTAGTTTCCATACACAGGCCCCACAATAACTAGGTTCCACCGTAAAAAAGACTTAGTCATGACGACGATCTGGCGCTCGGGATTATACACCCCTGATCGGACCCTCACACAGACAGCCAAGGAATTCGCCACGTAAAACAACAGAAGGATCTGGAATTAACAACTGTTTTTCAGTTTATAGTGTAAGAAAGCATATTTTGGCGACTCTGACTAAATAGATTCGGCGAAAGCACGTATCTGTTGGTGACGACGTTGTAATTTATATTGGACTATCAAGTTTTAATGGCCGGTCGCCAGGTAATGATACAGTAAGGTTTGGATTAGATTCACTGTTGTGATTAGGTGAGACCATGTCTTTGTGAAATTGCGGCCTCTAATTAGCCCATTGTCCATCGCCGGTTGACGCATGAACGAACATGTAGCAATGGTGGAATAATACTGACAGCAGCTGCACCAGCAACTCGGGGGGAATAAACCTGTACCACTGACAGTTTGTCCACCATGCAATTACATTTGGACTGCTGTAGGACCTACTGGGTGCCTCTGCTGTGAGACGCCAGTGACTGTCCAGCTAATTAATGGCTACATTGGCGTAGATCATCAGGTGCAGACGTCTGTATGACAGTGTGCGTGAAGTGCCGATTATAGTCCTACAAGTAAATATTTTGGTACAGAATTCACATCTTTCGCTTTAACAGAAGTACCATCATTTCCTCGCTTTGTGGCTACTTGCTGCACTTTAAAACCCGGGACTTTTAGGAAGTAACACGAAGTAATTCCTATAGTACGATACAAGTAATTTCATTCCTAAATCGCTACAGCTGCAGATATTCTGTTCTAGTTGAATCCTGCGAATTACTTCCCAATATTTTAAATTTTTAAAGACAAATACGAGGACGGACAACCCCACAGGCTATAAAGTTTCCGACCACGAAACTGCCCAAGCACTGCCCGCTTAACTTTCTTTTAAAATGTGGGTTGGAGGAAAGGAAGTAAAGGCATTAGAAGTGAACTGTTTTGTGGTGACAGCCTCTGCAGGAATTTTAACAGGGTATTTAATCTTGTAGGTTTCGATTTTTTTATTAACAATGGGGAGGCCGCATGAAGCTCATGTAAATCAAATTTTAAATATCGGTTCGTGTTACTTGGTAAACCACTGCATTTCCGTTACAAAGATCAGTAGGTTAATGTCTAGAAAACGTCGATATTTGTATTGACAACCAAACGTAAGAAGCAAACAGATAAACAAACTAGGCGAAAGAAGTGTGGCGTTGTTCAGTGTCAAAATAAATTACGCACAGAACTAGAAGAGTCGGGGGCCGGGTTAGATCAGTCGGTATAGCGACTCGCTACGGCCCGAGGGTTCGAGGTTCGAACCCCGTAAAGGAAAGGGATTCTCTGATGACACCCGTCCGGACTCGCCCTGAGGCCCACCCAGTCTCACGTACAGTGGATACCGGGTCACTTTCGCGATGGAAAGCAGCTGGAACGTGGCGTTGACCACCCATTCCATGTAGCCCCGAAGTTAAGAATGAGTGGAATTATACCTCCACCCCCCCTCCTTCACTGCATGGCAGGTTTCCAGGAGACCTTTAACTACAATGGCTTTACTCTCCTCTCAAATGTTACTAGTACACTGACATTGAAAACGCAATGGGGAATTTTGATATTTCTGTTCTATTCTATATTAGTCTATTATATTCCATTCTCTATTAGATTTCCACCAATAAATCTTCCATAGACCCACTAGTTTATATCACAGGCCTTCAGAGAAACTTCAGCATCGCGATGTCACTGGATATGTAATCCATACAACTAAACTAGGCAAGGGTAAAGATCGGCCGAACAAAACTATCTTTCACTGCCCTATATTGCTGCAATCTCCTGGCCATGCTCTTAAAGTTTACATTTTCCTACATTGTACACGTATAAGCTTAACAGCGCATTCATAAACCGCATTTTTAACTACAGAGTGCACAAGAATATTCTTAACCAATACAGTATTTACAGTTAAACATTCAGACTGATACAACACCCAAACAACGGACATTACATTGCATGAATTCGAACCTGTGACAGTAGCTATTCAGTGTCTGAGTATTCGAATGTCGTGCTTTATGTGACTGCTTCACAGTGTAAGATAGAATTAATTCGTAATCACCCTGTATATAGGAACAATGATTTACTTTCAAGAAGACTTGCCTGCTTCTAAAAGTACCACACTATACAGTACTGAATAATATGACACGTACAAATATCCAAATCTTAGCAAGATTCAAATATTTGCACTATTTGAATCAAAAGGCTCCAAGTGACACGGCAAATGAAACCGGCATTAATAGGCTTAAAGCATAAGTAAAGATGAAGATAACTCTGTTGTTGGGTGTGACTACATATCATCTGGTACAGCTATTCTTGCTTCCGTCAGTACCGGCAGATGATTAAGCGATGCACGAAAAGCGCGTAGTGGGGATGTAAACGATGAGACGGGAGGGCTTTTGGCTAAACCAGGCTGAAGCGTGAAAGTATAAGGAGAGAAAATTTTGTTCGTGGAAGACTGGAAGGGTCAATACTGATGAAAGGTAGGAAAATCCTGAAATATAAAAATTAAAAATAAAAATTTGAGAAATATGAAAGACTCAAAATAAAATACAAAAAAAAATGATGAAATATAGGATCCTAGTAGGTAACAGTAAGGAAGAAACGTCGGGAAATTTTGTGGATATAGAAAGCACTTAAATTATTAAGGAATCAAGCTATGTGGGGCAGTCGGAGGCACTTTTTCACCCGTCCTTTGCTTAAGACAAATGCTTATCGCTTTATCTTTAAAGTTAAACCGCGATTCTCATTAAGTGGGAGGCTGGGTGTAACCAAGAGCCGGACAGAGAACAGTGATAGCGAGCAGAGGGCCCTGTCTCTGCGCGTCCATTTGACCTTCCATTCAGCTATGTTGTGGCGACACTGAACTTACTGTGTCGGCCGGCAGTCTAAGCGATTGCAAGGAGGAGTTCGGTTTGCAGTTACGTAAATTGGAAATTCCAGTTGTGAACTCGCCACACACTAGAGTTATGTGAATTGGAATTTAACACTGTTCCTTTACGATGATTTACAGTGTGGGATTTGTGTGTGTGTGTGTGTGTGTGTGTGTGTGTGTGTGTGTGGCTTATTTAGAGAAGCTGTCAGTACCTTGGATAGGTAGCGATAATGGTACATAACATGACAAGCAACATGTAGCCTTAGTAGGAAAGTTACTGACTCGTAAATACCGAAGAACTTGAACTTTACGTTTTCCATCCCGAAGTGTTAGTAAAGCAATATAGGGACTAAATGTAACAGTCTAACACAACAATTGTTGTGTTAGACTGTTACATTTAGTCCCTATATTACCGAAGAACTTGTGGAAAAGTGTAACTTCATACACTACACATATGGAGGAACAAGTTCGAACCCAAGACACTCCAAGTGAGATTTGTTATGGACAAAACTGCAGTGGGAAAAGTTTTTTCTCCTAGTAGGCTCCGGTCAGCATAATTACAATGACGTTCAATGTTGATTCCCTTCATCTTTGAGCATTACTGATGCTGCATGGTCTCAGCAATAGACACACGTCGTTAAATAACACACTACACCACATATCCCACATGGAATGTCCAGAGATCGAATTCAGACCTCCGAGGCGAGAAGCCGGCCATGAAACGCCCTAAGATGCAAACTCTGGCTTGTACTTAAGGCTTTTGTACTTACACGTTCGGTAAGCAGAGGGAAAGATGTCTCTTAATAAACACCTTATATTTCCATTAAAAGAATTAGATCGCTGTTGCCTTCACGTACCATACTGTATGACTCAAAAGGCATGGTGTCCAAACTCCGGGTTACACGCATTAATCTCCCGTAAAACGGGCTCACACCTGTTCAATTAATATCGGAGGCCTTTTCAGAAATGTAAAGTAACAAGCGTCTGAAACCACCCACTCAATTCTATCCACTGTTAAGGTAAAGAATATGTAGGTAAATACCCTAAATTCCTCATTCACCTTCGTAATGTGCTGCTTATTGAAGCCCATGAACAGATTATCCTAGTCCTCCATCTTCTTCTACACTGTAACATGTCTCTCTCCTACATTGTTACATTGGAAAATTTATAGTGGAATGGAAGTTTTATGTGTCCTTAATGTTTCTTCTGCTTTGTCGTGCGCCTTTTGAAGAAATAGTAATAGATTTTCAATATGAGAATTTTAGTTTCTCGTCTATCGTGGCTCGGTATTTAAAAAATTGTTATACATTGTCATAACGTGTAATAAATATTTATTTACAAAATTCCCACCTCCATATTGACGTTTAATGAGCTGTGTGTAAAAAAACATTTTAAAGCAGCAATGAAATTTTGGGTTCTGTACGGTGGGGGGAGTGAATTTTTCGAATAGGTGAGCGACAGCAAGCAGCTTCAGGAACATTTTGCTCCATCGAGTTACCCGCTTAGTAAGTTTGTTGTGACGTAATAAATATTTAAACGTTTCTTGGAATTCTACAAAAGTGTGCAAAATACGTCTACTTTAATTTAGGCAGAATGGGTTAATATGTAAATCTGCGCAGTGTTTAGCGAAATTTGGGCTTCTGTTTTGCCAAAACTCTTTTCCATACGGACTTTCTATACTTTCAGTCCCACGCAATGCACAGCACGATTCCTTGATGAATATGGAGAAGCTAATTTAACTTACGAAATTTATACAACAGCAAACTCCCCTAGGAAAACGCAATTGCGGGGAACTTACACCGTGTGGGGCAAGTTGTGTTCCAATGTAATTGTGTTTTGTGTAAAAAGAATTACACGTCGGCTGAAAATTTATCCTAAGATATTTTCGTCTCCTTCTTGGTCAAGGAATCGAATGGTGGAGTGTATAAGCTCAAGGTTCCAGACCTTCTATTTCTATCTCTCTCTCTCTCTATATATATATATATACATATATATATGCATTATTTAAACGCCTAACTACTTTACTCGGATCTATAAGTACGGTGACATAATAAATTAAATATTATATATACATTTTTTAAATTGACAAAAGAAAATTCTGAGTTACTTATTGTCTAGGAATTACAGTTACTTGACGTAAATAGAAGACATCTGTGGCTCCAGATACTGAAGATATAGTCTATAATACAATATCCAAAAAATTCACAATATTGAAATATATAATTTACGATTAAAAATTAAAACTCCAACATGTTTCAATCCGTTAAGGACCAACTTCAGCGAGAAAAGACATCAAACAATTAAGTACAAAACATTAATTATTTCTACGACACTGAACAGCTGTAGTCCAATACTACTACGTTGTACATCCTCTTCATATGGGCCATTTCGACACTCTCTTCTCGTACTGTGAATTTCAGAACATCCAGATACGTAATACATTATTGTAATCTAACTTAATTATAATTAAAATTTTATATACATAATTCATGCTTTTTATCCTTGAAGATGATCTTGAATGGATCGAAGCATATTGGAGTTTTAATGTTTTAATTGTAAATGATATATTTCAATACTGTGTATTTGTTGGCTATTGTATTATAGACTGTCAATTAATGCACGGATTTTAATAACATAAAATTTACTCAAGATTCAATTTGCTTGGTTCCTTTTTCCGTTTACACTGTTCCCAGGTAGCCTATTTGGCACAAGGCGTTGATATATCTACTACGTGCCAAAGGGGTCTTTATGCTATATTTCCATAATATAACTGTCTTCGCAGTTTAAATTTATTGAGATACACCATTTTCTCTCTCAGTCCTCAGGCTCAGTTTTATTAAGTTTAGTGTTACATCCAAGCCGAGCAGCAAAGGGTTGCTGTATAGCTGAGGTGGCAATATATATATTTTTCTATGTCACAGTGGTTGTGGCCATTAAACCTGCTGTTATTGATTGTCTCAGTGTTTGATGCCTTGTGATTGTACACTTCAAAGCTGTTTACCGACACCAATCCTTTCATCAATGCACATGAAACATAAAATCTATTACTGTTTATAATTTTAGTCATTAAAGCTATACAAATGAATCGTGTGTGAATAAAGGTAACGCGTCGTCGTGTGTAAATACATATACAGTTACACGCTTTCAATTCTGAAAATGCGGTGAACATCATCCAGGGAATTCATATTTAGGATTAATACTCGTTAAATCTGTGATGAAATGATTTTCCTGCTGTTACGAGGAGGTATACAACATAACGCCGACACCAGTCTACACCTGCATACAGCAATACAGGCTACCAATTTACGAGTTTTTTTACACAATAGGAAAAAATTAATAAGGTTCTCGCAATTTGCGGAAAACGTTTTCGTCACACGAGCTCCTTCCTCTTCCAAAACGGTCGTTGCTTCGCTGAGAGGTTCGATTTCCTTGGTGTTAATCATTTTGCATCCACTGAATCCTACCTAATTTTTGTGTATTATTTTTATGTACGTACCGTGCAACTTGTATATAGTCTTTTTCAAATTAACAACTTAATGCACAATTCTTTTATTTTTCAACAATATGTATGTTACACTACGCTCCTCAACATGTTTCGAGCAGCACGCTGCTCGATGCTCGAAACATGTTGAGGAGCGTAGTGTAACATACATATTGTTGAAAAATAAAAGAATTGTGCATTAAGTTGGTAATTTGAAAAAGTGCACGGTCACAAAAACATCAAATTTTATATAGTTTTTATTTCAACCAACAACGCACAATACAATTTTTTTTATTTTAGCAATATTTACATTACAATCACTCCTACATGTATCGATACATTTGCATCATCCTCACCTCCTACATGTATCGATACATTTGTATCATCCTCACCTCCTACATGTATCAATACATTTGTATCATCCTCACCTCCTACATGTATCGATACATTTGTATCATCCTCACCTCCTACATGTATGGATACATTTGTATCATCCTCACCTCCTACATGTATCGATACACTTGTATCATCCTCACCTCCTACATGTATCGATACACTTGTATCATCCTCACCTCCTACATGTATCGATACATTTGTATCATCCTCACCTCCTACATGTATCGATACAC